>Ga0302266_10000044_pt1 | contig 117957 bp, 111 predicted proteins | sample III_Bog_E1_2_FD_194559 | JGI IMG/M metagenome (GOLD analysis project Ga0302266, IMG submission 194559) | Peat permafrost microbial communities from Stordalen Mire near Abisko, Sweden - III_Bog_E1_2 | ecosystem: Environmental > Terrestrial > Soil > Wetlands > Peat | place: Sweden: Abisko...
TCCCACTGGATATTCTTATTATGTGAATGGCAAGAATAACAAGAATGGCATAAACCCTCCTGAAGCTTATCCTGATACGTACTCCGAAGATATAACCTTCGATGCCCAGGTCAATGACCTCACTCCCGAGCCGAGCAGCCTGCTTCTCCTCGGCACCGGCCTTGTAGGCTTGGCCGGGATGTTGCGTCGCAAGCTGGGCAGGGTCTAAGAGCGAAGTTTACCGCAGGACGAATCCTTATTATCAGTAGTCATGCAAAACGGCCAGCCCTCGGGCTGGCCGTTTTACTTGCAGAAAAAATTCGCTTACTTGCCCACAATCTTCTGCGCCACCTGCTCCTCATCCCCATCGGTATGAATAATCTTGTTGTGCAGGCAATAGAGGGCCAGCTCCAGCCGGTCGCTGACGCCCAGCTTGTCGTAGATCTTGCGCAAATAATTCTTGATCACCTGCTCGGTGGTCCCCAACTGGTAGGCAATCTCCTTGTTGCGCTTGCCCTGGGTGATGCAGGTAATGATGGACATCTCCTTGGGCGAGAGCTTGGGCTGCACGCGCGGGTTGACCAAGGCGGCGGCCTGGGCGCGATAAGCCTCGATCACCCAGCTGACCGACTGGTTGTCGATCCAGGTTTCGCCGGCCGCGATCCGCCTGACGCACCGGACCAGCAGGTCGGGCGAGATGGAGCGGCTCACGATGCCGCGCACGCCGCGGCGGTACAACTCCACGGTCTGGTTTTCGTCGCTGGCCACAGCCTGCACAATCAGCTTCACGTCAGGAGCAATGCTCAGCAGGTCGGGAATGATGTTGGCCGAGCCGGACAGCAGGCTGCCTTCCAGCAGCACCACATCGGTGGGATAGCGCTCGATGGCCGCCCGCAGATTCTCCAGGGAATCAGCCTGGGCTACGACGCGCAGATCGTCCTCCAGAGCAAAAACCTTGCGAATGCCGACGCGGTAGATCGCCTGGGAATCCGCTAGAATCACGCGGATGGTCCCCGGCGGAGCCGGTGCTTCGTTGATTTCGCCTTCAGCAGAATCGTCCAGAATATCCATAATTAGTTCATGCCAGGAAAATGTTTGTTGTCAGGCCCTCGCCGGCTGTCACTGCTCGGCGAATTGATATTCGTCGATGGTGGAGGCAGCCAGATAGTTACTTTGGTTCCTCGTGCAGCGTACCACACGTCCCTGACAATGAACCAGAACATCATGGGGGGTACCCAAAACATCACAGGGCATACGCAGTGAAAAACGGATCTCCAGCCCTGCTTTGACCGGGCTATCCAGCTCAAAGACCACACCGCTGGCGGAAACATCCCGGGTAATAGCTGCTATATCTCCCTTGCCGGTCGACAATATCACGGGCAGCGCCAGCGGAAAACGCACCGCACAACGCACTTCCTGTCGCTGAAAGGCCGGTGAGGAATCAGCGGACGAGCGCGGTAAAGCGGATTTCGATGCATCCATAGACGCCATCCCAAACCCAAAAAGGGTCATTCACACTCTACCTGAGATTTCCCTTAGCTCCAATGGCACCAAAGTTACGTACAAGGTAACCACAATAGTAGGGCCACCGGCGAGGCGAGCACCGGCATCCCGCCATGGCATTCCTCCAGGGTTCAATAGATTTTCGGAATGACGTGTAAGAACGGATTACGCATCAGATTGCCATTTTGATGTGCATTAACCTATTTTGCATCATATAATGTGTTTGATGCGCATTGCGGAGCTATTTGCATGCCGTTGCGCTACGCAGGATTGGCCATGTACAGAGGAGGATCGCGATGAGAACCACTCTTGACATCAGGGATGACGTTTTGCAGAAGGTGAAAGAATATGCCGTGGCAAGGTCTATGCCGACCGGAGAAGCAACCTCGAATCTGCTTAGGCGAGCATTGGAACAGCCCACACCGGTTCGCAGGGACGGGCACTTTTTCGTTTTCTCTCCCGGTGAAGAGACAGAGGCCGTCACGCTGGAGCACGCGCTCAGAATCGAGGACGAAAGCGAATGAGCGTATGGCTGCTCGATGTGAATGTTTTGGTCGCCCGCTTCTGGGGGCCGCACATCTTCCATCGGAAGGTCCGCGCCTGGATGGCCAGCCACGAGCAGGAGGGCTGGGCAACTTGCCCCATTACCCAGGCTGGCTTGGTGCGCACCATCTCCAACCCTGGGTTTTCCCCCAATGCGCCGCGCCCCGCTGAGGCCATCCATTGGCTGGCCGAAAGCTTACGGCAAGACCCCAACCACCATTTCTGGGCCGACGACTTGCCCGTCTCCGATGCTTGCGCGGAGAGCCTTCCACGGCTGAACGGTTTCAAGCAATTGACCGACGCATACCTGCTAGGCCTGGCAATCCACAAAAAGGCGCGCCTGTTGACGCTGGACCGAAGAATGCTCGTGCTCGCCGCCGAAAATAGTCCTGCCCGCGAGGCGCTCGTCATTCTGGAGTGAAGCCGGTTCCCTGTCAGGCTTATTTCTGAATTGTCGGCGTGGCCGCGCGCGATTCTCAACGCCATGACCTGATAGATGGAAATCGGGAACAGGGTTTTCTATTCCCTGTTCCCTACTTCCTGTTCCCTGCCTTACTTCACGTCCCAGTCGAAGCTCAGCCCGGCAATCAGCGCGTTGAGCTTCTCCACGGCGGCGTTCTTCTGCTGCTCCAGGTCGGCTGCCTGCTTGCGCGCGATCTGCAATTGGTCCTCTGCGCTGTTCAGCTCCTCCACAAACCGCTTGGCGGCGTCGTTGCCCTTGAGGGCGGTCAGGTTTTCGCGGTCGCGAGCTTCGTCGGCGGACAGCGTTTTCTCTTTCTGCTCAATCTCCTCAATTTTTGCGTTCAGGGCGCTGAGCGCGGTCTCGGCATCAATGAGCGGCCGCAGCTTTTCCTCGACGGATGGAACGAGCTTAACTACCGAAATCAAATACGCGGTGCGATCATCTCCCGGATTGATGCGGATCTCTTGTGAGAGCAAGGCGCGTTCGCGGATGTGCAGATCGGCTGTCTCGTGCGGCTTGACTGCCATGCGGAAGCGATAGGACGTGGCCGTGGTCTCCGCCGGCTTTGTCTCGGAGTCCAGCTCGGCGTTCGTGCGGCGGGCGTGCTCGATGAGCACCTCACGCGCATCGTCGCCGTTGTTATTCACGGTGTAGGCGCTCTCGGTGACCTGGCTGGTCTGCTGCACCAGCACACCATCATGCATTGCGATGCGGCGCAGCGTGCTGGTCCCGGCGGGCGAGGTGCGGCGCACCTTGACCGCCTGGTCCGCGGCGTAGGAGAGCAGCCGCTTTTCACCGGGATGAATCGGATCGAGCAAGCCCTCGCCGGCAAACTCGCCGCTTTCAAAAATTGAAAAGCTGCCCGAGTCCAGCGTCAACTTGGATTTGTTTTCCAGCCAAACCGCGCGCATGGGTGTGGGCTGCCGCTCGCTCCACAGCGTCACGTGCATCGCGGGAAGCTCCTGTTGCAGGATGGGCACCATCGCCGACTCGTTTTTATGAATCGTGACCGGCTGAGTCAGCGCGTATTCGAAGAAGTCGTCGAAGGCGTTGGTGGAGACGTCACCCTCTTTGTAGGCGTCGCTGGCGCGGTCCACGCCGCCGACGGTTCTTTGGAGAGAAGGAAGATCGGCGCTATTGGACGAGGCACCAAAGTTAGACCCCGCCATGCCATAGCCGCCCCCTTCGCCCCCAGGCGCAACCTTCTTCCTGACTGCCATCATCGCTCGCGGAACGCGCGTCGGCGCAGTGAGCTGATTGTTCATCATCTCCGATCGCGCCTCCAGTGCCTCCTGTTTCTCCTCCGCAGCCTCATACGTCTGCGGCGTCAACTGCGCCTCGGTGGCGATGGGAATCTCCACACGCTTTGTATAAATGGGCTGCGAGAGCGGCTGGATGAAGCTCTGCGGCGCTCCGGCCACCAGCGACAACTGCACATTGTCCCAGTCCGCGCCCACGGTGTTATCGACCACCGCCCAGCCCTGCATCGTGGCGTTGCCATTGGGCGTGCGCGGAAAGACGATGCGGTAGGTCGACTTCCAGACCGGAACCTCGCTGATGTAGCTCACCCGCAGCTCGCGCTGGCCTACCCCAAGCGCGTCCAGCGTCAGATGGCGCAAACCGGTAGAGTGCGTCGTCGAGAGCAGCTCCAGATAGCGGTCGAGTTGGCCTTGCAGATTCGCATCCAGCGGGCGCACGCTCAGTGTCGGCGTCAGCTCGATAACCCGCACCGCACCCGACGTGGCCACCAGCGTCAGATAAAACTTGTCGATCGTGATGTCGGTGTCGCCCACCTTCTCAGTGCGCGACTCGATGGAGAGCAGACGGCCCGTAATCGCGCCGCCGGGTCCGCCGGTGACTTCGACACGCTGGCCTCTGAGCGCCTGAAAGAGCATGGTCGAGGTGGGGTCGTCGGTCATGCCCAGGGAGAGCGTTTTCAACTGCTCGGCCAGCGGCGTGGTGGAGTTGTAGTTGACCCCGGCAATGCGCCCTCCGCCCTCGTCGAGCACGGTGAGCGACTGCAACACATCATTCAACTGTGGCGAGGTGAAATCGATGGTCACGCGCTGGTTGCCGGTCACCGACCCGGCGTGCTCGAAGTAGCCCACGCCGTTCTTGTAGAGCACCACCTTGCGGACGGGCAGGTCTTTCACAACCTGCGACGCCGGCGGTAGCCCCGGTGAAATGAACCGCTCCATTGCTTCAGCAGAGCTTATCCTGACTGGATGCGCGGCCAGCTTAGGCTTGGCTTGGGATCCAGACGGAGCCTGGGCGGCAAGGGTTACGGCGAAGGCGGCAAGACAGAAGACAGCAAGAATTCGGCGCACAAATCCTCCTTGGACCAAACAACTAAAAACTCTACTCCTTTGGACCCCGGCGAAGGCCAAATGGTTCCCGCGAAGGAAAATATTCGCCGTTGTCCACTCTCTGTGAACGGAGCAAGTCAGAAATCTTGCGCAATCCGCCTCAAACAATTTGAAAAAAGCGCGCATCGGCAAAAGCCTGTTCTGAGCCCAGGGCCATCGCATTTGAAATTCGATCCCTATGAAGGATGCGACTTCCGCGTCTCAAAATTGAGAGGCGAGACATGCGGAATCCCGCGCCTGGGTTTCGCCCTTTGTTTGTCCTTTGTTCGCCCTTGTGAATTGGTTATGCTGTTGAATCTACAATGGTTAACTGATTTTTGTTTTTGGCCCAAAAGGCGAAAATTGGCAAAACAATAGTTGCATTTTTGCGTCTGCGGTGTAGCTAACTCATGGTTTTTGAGTGGGTTGCGGAAGTGTCGAAGGCGAAAAGATGCTGTTTTCAGCTGTCAGCGGCCAGCGGTCAGTTGTCAAGGATCGGGATGGGCATAGCCTTTTGATTGCTTTGATTGTGCGCCGGATGATGGAAATAATCTGCAATCTCCCCGGTCCCCAAATGCAAGGGACCTGCCCTTTGCCGGCCAAAGGGGTAGGGACGCCCCGGCAAAGACGCATAATAGAGGGTTGGGAATCCCGGCCATCGGACCGCAAGCCTGGCTGGCCGGCAAGAGGAGAAGGACACATGAGCGGAACTCAGATCAAGGTTGTTGCGTTGAACGGCAGCGCGCGCAAGGGCGGGAACACGGCCATTTTGCTGCGTGCGGTGCTGAAGGAACTGGAAAACGAAGGAATCGAAACCGAACTCATTGAGCTGAGCGGGGCCAAGATTCATGGCTGCCTGGCCTGCCGCGAGTGTTCCAAAAACAAGGACCGCCGCTGCGCGCAAAAGGGCGACATCGGCAATGAGCTGATAGAAAAGATGGCCGCGGCGGACGGCATCCTGCTGGGCTCGCCGACCTACGTGGCCGACATCTCACCAGAAATCAAAGCCCTGATGGATCGCGCCTGCCTGGTTTCCGGGGCCAACGGAGGCCTCTTCCGCCGCAAAGTGGGCGCTGCCGTGGTGGCTGTGCGCCGCGCCGGGGCGATTCACGCCTTCGATGCCCTGAACCATTTCTTTTTGATCAGCGAGATGATCATCCCCGGCTCGTCGTATTGGAACATCGGCATTGGCCGCGAGATCGGCGACGTGGAGCGGGACGAGGAGGGTATGCGCACCATGAAAACCCTGGGCCAGAACATGGCGTGGCTGCTGAAGAAGATCAACGGCTAGAGTTAAGACCATGTGAATTAGTAATTGTGCCTGGACAAGCGCGGGCTTGAACGCCTGCGCTACAGCCGGCCAGGAGGCCGGCGATCCATTCCTATCATTGCAAATTCAAGCAGTCACGGTACTAGCTGGTGAGCAAAACAAGGCATACTGTCCGGCTATGTCGGATGAGACTATCGCTTGAAAGAGGAGAAAACCATGGAACCTACCAAAACCGATCCTGCAGTCGCAAACGATGTTCTGCATCTGGGCGGAAGCAAGCTGTCCCCTGAAGAGATTGCCAAGGCTCTGGCCCACCACAAGCACCACCACAACGGCGACCAGCCACAGCAGGCCGCAGCCAAGGCTGGCGGCGGCAAAAAGGGCAAGCAAGGCAAATAGCTCTCAGGAATCCGGAGCCATCCCGCCTCACGGGCGATGCCCTGGATGCTGCCGGTGCGTCCCCCAGGCCAGTCCGCTGCTTCAGTGCATGGCCCCTGCGGAGGGCGGCATTTGCCTCATCCGCCCACTATCGGCGATACTTAGGTGTTGTGTCTTGCGAGGCCGGACAAGTCCGTCTGGCCCACATCTGGCCGGTATGTCCGTATCCGCCGGGAAGACCCCCAAGAACCGCAACAGAGCACTGGAATCTGAAAGGAACCGTACCGACGTGGTAATGATTCGTTTAGCGCGTTTTGGCGCTCCCAAGCAGCCTTATTATCGTATCGTGGTCATCGAGAAGGACCGCGCCCGCAATGGCCGATCCATCGAGATCGTCGGCACCTACAACCCCCGCACCGAGCCGGCCACGGTCGATCTGAAGCACGAGCGCATCGCCTATTGGCGCAGCGTGGGCGCGCAGATGTCGCCCCGGGTCGAAAAGCTGGTCGCCAAGAACCCGGCGACGGTTACCGAAACTGTTGCAGCCTGATTTTTGCTCCCTGACGGTGCGCGCAGGCTGAGTGAAGCCCGCGCGCATTTTATTTGCTGACGGGGAAGGGTGTGGGCTGCTACTATGCGGCCACCAATCCATGTGGTTCATTTCAGGCTGCCAAAACCTGGTGGCCAATTCCTGAACGCACTGGCCAGGAGCAAGAGCATGTCCCCAAGTGCTGTGGTCGAAGTAGAAGAACTGGTACGAGAGATTGCCCGGGCCCTTGTAGATCAACCGTCAGCCGTTGAGGTGGAGAGTGTTGGCCGTGATGAAAACACGGTCCTCAAGCTCCGCGTGGCGCCGCAGGACGTGGGCAAGGTCATCGGCAAGCAGGGACGTACCGCCCGTTCGGTACGCACTATTCTGGGCGCTGTCAGCATGAAGGTGCATCACCGCTACACGCTCGACATTTTGGAAGAAGACGAGCCCTGAGAGACCCGTTGCCGATGCACCCGACCCTCCTTGAGAGGCAGCGATGACCACGCCTGAAGACTGGGTCTGGCTGGCGCAGATTCGCCACACGCAGGGGCGCAAAGGCGAGGTCTTCGCCGACATTCTCACCGATTTCCCTGAGAAATTTGCCGAACGAAAGAAGCTTTGGCTGCTGGCTGACTCTGTTGCTTCAAAATCCGCCTCAACTACGGCCAGCGCTGTTCCTCGCGAGGTGGAACTCATCGCTCATTGGCCGCATAAGGGCGGCATCGTGCTGCACTTTGCCGGAGTGGACTCCATCTCGGCGGCCGAAACGCTCAAGGGGTTGATCGTCGCCGTTCCGCGCTCGGAGCGGGCCGCTCTTGCCGAGGATGAGATTTACACCGGCGACCTGATTGGCTGCGCGCTGATCGACGTGGCCGGGGCAGAACCCGTGACTGTGGGCGAAATCGAAGGTATGGACAGGACGGCCGGCGCGGCGGCGCTGCTGGTGGTGAAGGGCGCGGCGGGCGAGATTCTCGTCCCCTTCGCCAAAAGCTACTTGCGGAAGATTGACCTCAAAGCGAAGCGCGTCGAGATGGCGTTGCCCGAGGGGCTGGTGGAGTTGAACGCGCCCTCCGGCTTGAAGCCCAATCAGCTAACGCAAGAGACGATGCGCAAGACTGTCCAAGGCGAAGAAGTACATCAGGCCAAGGATGCCGCCGATCTCTTCAATAAGCTGGGAATCTAATGCGCTCACCGAGCTATTCAACCCAGTGATGCTGACCTGAGCATTTCATTCCGAATCGCTTCCAGCAGCTTGCGGTCTTCCTTGCTGAGCGTGGCTCCCTCCAGCAAATCCGGACGGTTGGCCAGGGTCTTGCGCAATTGCTGCTCGCGACGCCAGCGGCGAATCCCGGCGTGGTCGCCATTGAGCAGCGTCTCGGGGACGCGCAGGCCGCCAAACTCGGCCGGGCGGGTGTAGTGCGGGTAGTCGAGCAGTCCGCCGGCGCCGTGCTGCGAACGCGGGACGCCATCTTCGGCGACGGCAATCTCGGCGTCGGCCACGCCAAAGCTCTCAAACTCGCTTGATGCCTCGTTGCCCAGCACGCCGGGCAGCAGGCGCATGGTCGCATCCACCACCACGGCGGCAGCCAGCTCGCCCCCGCTCAGCACGTAGTCGCCGATGGACAGCTCCATGTCGCAATAAAGTTCATTCACGCGCTCGTCCACGCCCTCATAGCGGCCGCAAATCAGCACCACGCGTTCCGTCGCGGCCAGTTCCCGCGCCATGGCCTGGGTAAAGGGACGGCCTTGTGCGGAGAGCAGAACCACGCGTGTGCGCGGGGAGGAAGTTTGCTCTGTAGAATTTCCATCAGGGGCTAAAGCCCCCGATTCATTTGGCAGGTTTTGCGGCACGACTGAAGTCGTGCCCTGACGCTTCTTGCTACTCTGTTGGCATTTTTCCGGAAAGTTTTCCTCCGGGGCTAAAGCCCTCGTTGACTCTGTTGGCTCTATGCTGGGGTTGAAACCCCCGCCTCCCTCCGACGGAATACTTTCCGCAGCTTGCGAACCTACTTGCCTCTCCGCTTTGGGCGCAATGCCCAGCGAGGCCAGCGCCTCTGCCAACGGCTCGGGCTTCAGCACCATCCCCTCGCCGCCGCCAAAGGGGCGGTCGTCCACGGTGCGGTGGCGGTCGTGGGTGAAGGCGCGCAGGTCGTGCACCCCCACCGACACCAGCCCCTCGGCCAGCGCGCGGCGCAGTATTCCGTTCTCGAAGATGCTCGTGAAAAACTCCGGAAAGATGGTGACGATCTCGAAACGCATACTCTTTGATGATATAGGCAAATTTTCCACGCCCATGCCGCCCCGGATGTGTTCTACTTTTGCCAACTGCTATGGCTGACTTTGAAACGTTGTTAACCCGCTGGCAAACGGCCGGCATCCTGGATGGGGCCACCGCGCGCCACATCCGCGCCTGGGAAACAGAGCAGAAAAAGCCCGCCGGGTTGCGCTGGCAGGTTCTTGTCGTACTGATTCTGGGGGCCATTCTGCTGGCCTGCGGGGTCGTGCTGTTTGTCTCCGCGCATTGGGACAAGATCGGGCCATTCACGAGGCTGGCCGTGGTGCTGGGAATGGTGAGCGTCTTCCACCTGGGCGGGAGCTGGGCGCGCAAGCGCTTCCGCGTGCTCTCGACGGCGCTGCACGCCGTGGGAACGCTCTCCACCGGCGCGGCCATCGCCTTGGTGGGGCAAATTTTCAACATTCAGGAGCATTGGCCGGCGGCGGTGCTGCTATGGGCCATCGCCGCGCTGGCCGGATGGATTCTGCTACACGACGAGGCTCAACAGACGCTGACCCTGCTGCTCTTCCCGGCATGGCTGCTCTCAGAGTTTTCCTATTACGCCGAGGGCCACATTGGCGCAAACGTCTACGCGGGCCGATTTTTGATTGCCTGGGCGGTTCTTTATTTGACGTTTTTCCTCGGCTCCAAGCGGCAGATTGTCCAGGGAATTCTCTCTGCGGTCGGGGCCATTGCCGCCGTCACGGGAGTTGTCGTCCTGCTGGACGGTTGGAACTCCTGGGGCAACCAGACCTATCTGTCGCTAGGAACCCGCACCTGGGGTTGGGTTTTTATTGCCGTGATTCCGCTGCTGTTTGCCGTCTTCAAGTTCTTCAAGAGCGTGATTCCGGTGGCTGCCGCGATCTGCTTCTCGATTGCGCTGCCCTGGTGCTTGACCATCAAGACCTACCACAACGATTTCGGCGAGTTCCACAATACCTATACGCATAGCGAACCCAACCTGGCCGCTCACGCGTTGGTGGCGGCCTTTGCCGTCTTCATCATCTGGTGGGGCGTACGGCATGTCTCGCAGGTGCTGGTCAACCTGGGCATTTTGGGATTTGCCATCGCCGTGGGTTGGTTCTACTTCAGCGACATCATGGACAAGTTTGGCCGTTCGCTGGGCTTGATTGGCCTGGGCATTCTCTTTTTGGCCGGAGGATGGGCGCTGGAAAAATGGCGCCGAAATCTGCTGGCCGGCATGGGAAAAACGGACGTTTCCGAAGAGGAGGAGCTATGAAATTCTCCAAGACTTCCATTGTCTTGCTTCTGATTCAGTTGGCGCTGGTCTCCTCCATCGCGGGCAAGTACCTCTACCAGCGGCGGAGTTGCCCGCGCGTCTGGGTGCGGACGGCAGCCTACGATCCGGAGTTGGTGATGCGCGGCCGCTACCTGCGCCTGCAACTAACCGTGAACGGCTGTGAGAGCACTCTGCCCTCCGCGCTGCACGCCATCTTCCCGCGCAACTCGGACGGCACGACTAAGCCGAGCGGCTTCCGCGTTAACTGGCAGGGAGCTATTCAGTTCCGCGCCAAACTCAAGGTGGAAGGCAACAAACTGCTGGCCATCCGCATTCCGGAGGCCGACCAGAGCTCGAAGGGCGTGGGTGTTACGGCATGGCCGGATTCGTCCTGCGACGCGATGCGCCTCGACGAGCCGGTGGATTTTTACATCGCCGAGCACGCCGCGGACCCGACCCGGCTCAAGCCTGGACAGGAGCTATGGATGGAAGTGACGATTCCGCCCAATGGGCCGCCCCGGCCGCTTCAATTGGCGCTCAAAGACAACGGCGCGTGGACGCCGCTGGCGTTTCAGTAGCCACATGCCGTGGAGGACTCGCCGTCCAGGCGGTCGCGCTGCGCGCTTGAGATTCGTGGTCTCCCACCCTTACGCACAAACTCCAAGCCGATCCCGCACATTCCACTGCTGTTCGAGGAAGTGATGAAGGACATGCTCAAGGTGAAGCCGCCAGAGAAGGTACAGCGAAAGTCTGTCTACACCGCTCGAGTTTCAAAATAGTAAACATTGCGGTGTGAGGGCCTAAAATGGTAGAAAGGTGATTCAAATGCACCGAGCGTCCGACCAACGGCTTGCATCTAGCCGGTGTATTGTGAGGTAGGGTAGATTATTCCGATGGCATCTCCGAATGCACTTTTCGTTGTCTTTGCAGTGTCCGACGCTACAGCTATTGAGGCTCGGCTTCAGACTATTGCTCCGTGGCTGTCTTTGAATGTTGGCACGGGAGAGTGGCTTGTGATTGCTCCTACAGCAACCACAACTAAGGAACTCTCGGAGCGAATTGGTCTGGGGGTCACTGACCCTGCTGGCCGTGGCATTGTCGTGCGAGCTGAAGGCTATTTTGGTCGTGCCCCCTCTTCTATTTGGGAATGGATTGCGACCAAGACTGGAGCAGACCTTGGTTCCCCCGCGCCCGTATAGACCGGATACCACATCTGCCGATGAAGTGCCCATCGCTGGGGGAAGTTCTGCAACTACTGATCGGTTCTATGATCTCTCACTGAAGGTTGCCAGTATTGAGAGGTCGATCACATATCTAGAAGGTCATGCGGAAACCGCAGACACAAAGCTCGATACCATTTCCAGCAAGGTCACATCAGCCCTTTCAACCTTTAATGCGCTCAAATGGATTTTTGGTGCGTTAAGTATTGGCATCTGGGGACTTATTTCGGCTTTATTCTTGATGTGGGCAAAACATTATTTCAACTGGTAAGCCTTCTTGGGTTTGTCAAAGGCATAATTCCGCAAATTCCACATGAAAATAATGTACGCTTGCGCGCCATCCAGTTCGTGGTATCCCACCCTTCCGCATAGTGCATGGAAGGATGGGTCACCCAAAATTCATTGACAGTGAAGCTCTTGCTAACGAGCTTTGAAGGGCCGGACGGGCGCGGGTTGAGTTGCGCCTACCTGGCCAGCCTTGACGTCCGCTACAAAAAAGTTCTCCCCACGGGCAGGGCTGCCGGAGAGGCGGCGCAACATGGCCAATTGGCCTACGTGGGTGAGCGCATCGGCTACGGGGCCCTGGAAAAGACGTTCGACCGGAGCGCGGAGCGGCGCATCAGAGGCCAGAAAAGCGTCCAGGGCCTGGAGCGACTCGAAGAAACGTCGCTGCTCCTCGGCCCAGGGGCGCGGCTGGGAGGCTTGCCAGCGCTCCTGCCCAATGGCCGTGCTCAGCGCCCAGTCGAAGAGGTCGCCCATGTGGGCCAAAATCTGCACGGGCAGGCGGCCGGCGGCGTCAAAACCGGCAAAGTGATCGGGAGCGCCTTCCAGGGCTCGGGCGGCCCGGTAGGCAACGGTGGCCAGCGTGTGGCGCAGCAATTCGCGTTTCTCGTCCATACACGGAACTATAGCGCATTCTTTTGCGGCCGATGGGCCTTTGAATTGGGGAACACGCGGTAAATACATCGATTCCGGGTAATAATCGCGCCTTATGTCCCGGCGCAAAGCCTCTTATTTGTAGTAAACTAAATATTCTGAGTCCAAAAGCAGGAAAGAACCCAATGTCCATTCATCCCGTAATGCAGCGCTTGGCAGACAAGCTCAAGCGTACCGACCTCCCTGAGTTTGTGCCTGGCGACCAGGTTCGCGTCCAAGTGAAGATCAAAGAAGGCGACAAGGAACGCTTGCAGGCCTTCGAGGGCCTGGTCATCGCCATCAACAAAGGCCCCCAGGGCACTTTCACCGTGCGCAAGATGAGCTTTGGCCAGGGCGTGGAGCGCATCTTCCCGTTCAACTCCAAGGTGGTCGACAAGATCGACAAGATTCGCAGCTACAAGGTGCGCCGCGCCAAGCTGTTCTACCTGCGCGAACTGCGCGGCAAGGCGGCCCGTCTGAAGGAAGTGGGCCGCGTGGTTGCCAAGGCCTAGCCGTTGCATTTGCAGGCGGCTTAGTTTATCGTTGCTCGACAACCCCGGCTCCGGCCGGGGTTGTTTTTTGGGGTTCGCGGCGAATCCCACCCTAGGCGCAAATACAAAGACGCGCCGAGGGTGGGGCACCCAGTCAGATCACGGTACAGGCTGACCGCTGAAAAGCTGTAATCTGTAAAGGAACCGATGCAATCGACCGATCAAGCCCGCCGTCACACTTTCGAGGAGACGCTTCTGAGCGCCCGCCGCACCATGGTGCTCAGCGAGATTCTGCGGCTGGCCGTGGACAGCTTCCGCTCCAGCAAGATTCGCTTTGTGCTGACCGCGCTGGGCATGGTCATCGGCACCGCCTCGGTAATCCTGGTGGTGACTATCGGGTTGACCGGCAAGCAATTCATCCTCCAGGAGCTGCAGAAGCTGGAGACCAACTCGGTCGAACTGGAGTACAGCGGCGGCGGGGCTGTCGGTTCCGAACACACGGCCTTCAACGATTACCTCACGCGCGAAGACGAGAAAGCCGTGCTGGCGCAGTTGCCCAGCGTGATGTACTCCTCGCCGGTCATGCAGATGCACGCCCCCATCAGTTTTGGCAGCGGCGTGGTCAAGGACACGCTGGTGCTGGGCGTAAGCCCCCAGTACCAACAGATCCGTAACCTGGTTATGCCCTCGGGCCGCTTTCTGGACGAGACCGACGACTTCGCCCACATCAAGTGCGCCGTGGTCACCGAGAAGTTTGCCCATGACCGCTTTGGCAGTTCGGATTCAGCCGTGGGGCAGAGCTTCGAGATCAGCGGCATTCCCTTTACGATCATCGGCATCTTCAAGCAAAGCGTAGACGACTATGGCGTATCGGAGATTCAGGAGCAGACCATTCTGATTCCCTATTCGGTGGCCCGCTATTTTACCGGAACCGAAAACGTGAGTCAGATTTACTTTTCCATGCACAGCATGAACGAGGTGACAGAAGCGGCCAGCGAGATCAAGCGCATCGTTCAAGCACGCCACCGTCCTGGCTCGATTTACGAAACGCAAACCCTCAAGGAGGTTCTGGCTACGGCCGCGAAAGTCGCCGACATCCTGACCGCGGTGCTGTTTCTGGTCTCCGCCGTCACCCTGATGGTGGGCGGCGTGGGCATCATGAACATCATGCTGGCCAATGTACGGGCGCGCACGCGGGAGATCGGCATCCGCAAGGCGCTGGGCGCCACCAATCGCGAAATCAAATACCAGTTCCTGGCCGAAGCAGTTATCATCTCGCTGATCGGCGGCATCGGCGGCATCATCGTTGGTCTGGCCCTGCCGCTTTCGGTCCGCATCTTCACCAACTTTAATTTACCCATCTCCGGATGGTCGGTAGCCGTCGCGCTGGCCGCGGCCACATCGGTAGGCGTCTTCTTCGGCACCATGCCGGCCACTCGCGCCGCCCAACTGGACCCCGTCGAGGCGCTGCGGGATGAGTGAGCCTGAGCGCCCGCTGTCCGGCCGCGGCAGCAAGCCGCCCCAAACCCTTCCAGAGGACCTGCCCGCTCAGGGCCCGAGCCTCAAACTGCTTTTTGGGCTAGTGGTGCTGGCCCTGGCCGCGGCGATCGGATTCGCCCTGCTGATTGTGCTGCCGTTTTATCACCGGCGATAAGAGAATTTCTGTTTCTGTGTCTTGGTAGGCAGTCGGGTAAGGAGTAGACTGAAAAAGGTAAGGAGTTGACCGCCATGGCCACAGCAGCAAAACTCGTACCGGCGCGGAGTTTCCTCGCCAAGATCACCAGCAAGGGGCAGATCACCGTTCCGGTGGAGATTCGCCGGTCCCTGGGGGTAACAACCGGCGACAAAATTCGTTTCGTGGAACAAGAGACCGGCATTGGCGTGGTTCGTGACACGGTCGAAAACCCCTTTGAAAAATGGCGTGGGATTGGCATCCCGGGAGTAGGTCCAGGCCGGGAAGGCGTAATGGCCTATATGCATGAACTCCGAGGCTACGATGAGTACGACGACAATCTCGCTTGATACAAACCTCATAGTCTCTGTGCTGAATCAGGAGTTGGAATTCTGTGATCGCGCGCAATCCGCAATCAACAAGTTCAGAAAATCGGGAAGGCTCGTAGTTTCAGGCCCGGTCTATGCGGAACTGCGCGGCCTTCCCTCAAGAACTCAGCAAATTCTTGATGAATTCTTCTCCGTTGGAGGCATCGAGGTTGATTGGCGCTTCGAGGAAGCTGTCTGGCGGGCTGCCGGAGTTGGCTATCAGAGCTATGTGAGGCGCAGACTCGACCAAACGGGCAAGTTGCCTCGCCGCATCCTGACCGACTTTCTGATCGGCGCGCAAGCTGTGGTTCGCGGCTATACATTGCTTACTTTAGATGGAAGACTCTATAGAGCGTCCTTCCCAGGAATCCGCATCGAGTCATTTTGACCGATTTTCTCCCATATCCCGTCCGGCAATCAGCGCTGGAATCCCGTCCACAATTGGGTAGGCGTGGCCACAGGCTTGGCAGATGAGCCTTTCCTCGTCAAGGCGAAGAGCGCTGAGACAGATGGGGCAGGCTAGTTGGATTACTGCTGAGGGGTCATACGCAGGACGTGTTATGGAATCGGCAGCCATGAGGATTTACTGAATGGTCGCGCCGGGAGTGGCCGACGGATCGGATGCGGTTGCCGCGCCGGTCGCCTGGCCGCCTACTTTGGGGCGATTGGCAAACTCAGCTTCGATGCTCTGAATGGTGCCCGCCTTGGCTGACTCGTAGGCTACGCGAATGCCGTTGTAGATGGCTCGGTCGTTGGATGAGCCGTGGCCGATGATGCACACTCCGCGCACCCCCAGCAGCGGCGCTCCGCCGTACTCGCGATAATCGAGGCGATGGCGGAATTCGTTGAAGGCCGTGCGCGACAGCAGCGCTCCGACCTGGGCGGTGACGGTGCGCTTCAGCGACTCGCGCAGCACCTCGCGCACAAAGCGTCCCACGCCTTCGCTGGTCTTCAGCGCCACGTTGCCTACAAAGCCGTCGCAGACAATCACATCGGCCTGGCCAGAAAAGATGTCGCGCCCTTCCACGTTGCCCACAAAACGAATGGGCAGCGCCTTGAGCAGCGGAAAGGCTTCATGGGTAAGGTCGTTGCCCTTGGTCTCTTCTTCGCCGATGGAGAGCAGACCCACGCGCGGCGATTCGATCTTGAGCACGCTGCGGGCATAGATTTCTCCCATCACGGCAAACTGGGCGAGATTCGACGCCTTGCAATCCACGTTGGCGCCCACATCCAGCAGCACGCAGGGATTGCCCTTGGAGCTGGGCATGGGCGTGGCCAGCGCGGGCCGGTCCACACCGGGCAAAGCGCCCAGCACCATTTTGGCCGTGGCCATGGCCGCACCGGTGTTGCCGGCGGTTACAAAACCCGCCGCCACACCCTCGCGCACCAGCTTGAGTCCCACGCGAATGGAGCTGTCCTTTTTGGTGCGGACCGCGTGCGCCGCCTTTTCCTCCATGCCGATGCGTTCCGAGGCATGGTGAATGACGATGGGCAGGTCTTCGTTTCCCAGCAGTTCGTCGAGCAGATCGCGCAACTCCGGCTCCGGCCCAACCAGGTGGACACGGACCGGCAGAGCTTTGCAGGCGAGAATCGCCCCGCGAATCTCCGCCTCAGGAGCTTTATCGGTGCCTACGGCGTCAAGCGCAATATCAATGAGCATAAGCGCGGAAAACTACTTGGCTTCTTCCTTGACATCGAGTACGGCGCGTCCCTTGTATTCGCCGCACTTGGGGCAGGCGCGATGGGGGAGCTTTTTCTCGTGGCAAGCGGGGCACTCGGAGACCCCTACAGCGGTCAGAAAGTCGTGCGAGCGGCGAAGGGCGGTGCGGCGCGTCGAGTGGCGCCTTTTCGGATTCGGCATAACAAGAATTCCTTTCGTGTCTCGGCCCGCTTGAGCAGGCGTTAACGGCCGGTTTCAGGCCATGTAACACCCTGGCCACGGGCTTCGGCACCCTCAATTGCTCCAGATGTACTCTGGGGGCTTGCTTATCAGGACTCGATCCGGCCGCGGAGTCCGGCCAGCGCCTCCCAGCGGGGGTCGCTTGGACCCACATCGCAGGAGCATGGCTGGCTGTTGCGGTTCGCGCCACAGCGCGGGCAAAGTCCCTTGCAGTCAGGCTTGCACAACGATTTGAGCGGCAGGGACAAAAGTACCTGCTCACGCAGCACATCTTCAAGCGCAAGACCGTCTCCTTGATAATAACCGATTTCCGTCTCGGGCGCAGTAATGGAGCGTTCCGTGGCCTCCGCATCCGCCGCCGCCGGCCTGTAAATGAGGTCAAAGTCGGCACCCAGCGGAATCTCCACGGGCTCAACGCAGCGGGCGCAGGGGACCTGAAATTTGCCGTCAAAGCGGCCCTTGAGCCGGATGTCGGCCACAATATCCTTCGGTCCGCGGTGCTCGTGCAGCACCTCGGCTTGGCCGGAGGCAGCCATAGGCCCCTGCTGCTCGGCCTCATCGCCCAGATCGACCGCGCCCGGAGCCAGTTGCAGGTCAAAATCGATTGGTTCTTTTTCCAGTTCGATCACTTTGAAGTTCATAGTTTGAGCCTACGGCGCGAAGAGCGGACCGTCAATGCGTACTCGTGTCCGACAGCGGATCAACACGATTTTCGATTGACGCAATACGAGAAAAAGCGCAGAATAATAAAAAGGTCTAGATTAGGGTCTAGATTTCAGTGCCTTTACGGAATAACTTGCGATCCGGATGAGACACACAAACCATTGTAAATGCAATACTGGTTGCATTGAGGGGGAGGGTGCGATGAGTCATAAGGAGTTCCTGAAATTCAAGGAAGCCATCGCGAAGATTGATCGCGAATGCAACACCCCCGAGAAGGCCCGCGAGATCCTCATTAGGTCGGGCTATTTGAATCCAGATGGTCAAGTAGCTGAGAAATACAGATAGGCTGAACGACTTGGCTTTAGTCCTTGCATATCACGGTTGTAATCTCGAAACCGCCCTGGAACTTCTGGGCGGTTCTCAGTTTCAGCCCAGTACACAGGACTATGACTGGCTTGGCGCAGGGAGCTACTTTTGGGAAAATGACGTACTCCGTGCATATCAGTGGGCTAAAGAACACCGTGGGCGCTTCGCCCACCCCACGGTTATTGGTGCAGTGATCGAACTCGGCAATTGTCTTGATCTTGCTACCCAGACCGGAATTGAGGCAGTAAAACTCGCACATAAACAGTTCATAGCTGTGCTTAAAAAGCAAGGGGCTTCTATCCCGAAAAACGTGGATGCCGCTATGAATCGCAATGGAGATAAAGTTAAGAGGTTTTTGGACTGCGCCGTTATGAATCACCTGTTCAATAGCGTTCTGCGAACTGTACAGGAATTGGACCCCAAAAGCCTGCCTTACACCACCGTCCGAGCGTTGTTCCCAGAGGGAAAAGAACTTTACGCGGGTGCAGGTTTTAAAGACAAGACACATATTCAGATATGCGTTCGGGATCAGGAGCAGATTCTCGGCGTATTTCGCATCCCGGAATGGCAGAGTAAAGAGTTAGGAATAGACGGTCTTTACGCTCATTCGTGAGTACTTTCATTTGAAGCGAGTGACACGAATTCCATGCCCCAGAATGCAAACTCCTCCGGCTAAGCCGTCCTCCGCATCCTCAAAAGGCATGAACAGCCTCCCGCAAAGCACGCTCCCGGACTCGCTCTTTCATCGATCCGGCGGGAGATAGATCCACCTTCTCTCCCAGTAAGTCGCTTAGCCGGCCTTCCAGCCGAGCCATGTCAAACAATGTGAGACACTTTGAGCGGTCGAAATCGGCCATGAGATCGACGTCCGACAGAGCCAATTCCTCGCCGCGCGCAACCGAGCCAAACAGTCGCAGATGGAGGATGCCGGCAGCCCTTAGCTCCGGTTCGTGCCGGCGCAGCGTCTCGATGACAGAACCCTTATCCATACTGGAACTTTGACACAATCGCCACTACTTTTTCAATAGAGCATCTTCTTTTTGAGAGAGATAAAATGTTTTCGCGATTCACTTATTATCCGGTTCAGCCCAGTTTTCGATCTTAAGTCCCTGAACGCGCCCAAATTCCTTTGTGTTGTTGGTGACCAGCGTAAGCCCGAGGCAGCAGGCGTGCGCAGCAATCAGCAGATCGTTCGAGCCGATCATCTTTCCGCGCAGCTTGAGATCGGCACGAATTCTCGCATAGTCGAGCGCCGCCGTTGCGGGGAAGTCCAAAACCGCGAAGTAGCGCAGATATTCATCGAGCGCCACCTGGTCCTTCTGCCGCCGTGGCGAGACCTCGACACCATACATCAACTCGGACTTGGTAATCGCAGAGATGCAGACATCGCTGACCGCGACCGTCTGAAGCCTCTGGAGAACAACGTCGTAACTGCGCTTCATGATGTAGGACGAGATGTCCGTGTCGAGCATATAGATGGCCATCAGAGCGAACGCTCCTGAACCGGCAAATCATCGACCCCCTCCATGAACTCTTCCGAGGCCATGGAGCCCGATGCAAGATAGGCAGACCAATCCTTGGGGCGTGCGGTGAGAATCACCTCGTCGCCCTGTTTCCGGATGAAGACCTCAGACGTAGTGAACTGAAACTCCTTGGGAAGCCGGACTGCCTGACTTCGGTTATTCATGAAAACCTTAGCTGTACGCTGCATCGCACCCTCCCGACAGAGTGGCATATACATAAGTATATGCCGGGTAGACGTTTCAAACAAATAGAGGTGGCCGTCGTCAAAAAGGAGACAGTCTGGACCGGCACGCCGTCGGGCTTCCAGGCCTGCGTGGAGGGCCGCTCCGGCGTTCTGGCCTGTAGGGCATCCAATTCCCCTGGAAACGCCTCTGCAGAGGCTTCCAGCGGCCCTGGCAAGGCCTCTGGGACGGCTTTCCGGGCTGCTTTGGCCTCGGTATGCATCTGACTGTAGCTGGGCGTAGCGCGCGGCCACGCGGGCGGCTCACTTCCTGCTTCCAGGAAGATTCGGAGTTGGGAAGGCCTGCGAGAGTGCCCAAGGTTCCAGAGCTGCGCGGCGTTTGCCTGATGCCAGGCCGGCCTGTTTTGCTATGCTGACCTTGGTCCCGGAATGCGCTTTCGCAACTTTGTGTTTCTCACGATGCTGGCCCTCTGTCACCCTCTACTTCGGGGACAGGCGTTGACCAATGCGGCACCCCCGGATGGGCAGCAGGCCGGCAGCACGGCCGCAACCGCCTCCGATAGCCCCGAACAAAGCGGCGCCGGACTTTCGCCTTCCCTGCCAAACGATCCCGGCCAGGAGCTTATGCCACTGGCCCAGCCAGAGCCGGGGACGGAAAGCGGCGTGCCGGTGGTATGGGAGGCACGGAGCCAGAGCCGCGCGGGCGACACCTGGACGCTTACCGGCGAGGTGGTGGTCCACTACCGTGACTACATTCTGCGCGCCGACAAGGTAGTCTACCGCCAGTCCACCTCGGAGTTGGAGGCGGAAGGCAACCTGCAGGTTTCCGGCGGGCCTAACGATGTGCTGATTTACGCCGAGCGTGGCGAAATGCGGCTGAATATGCATACCGCGCGCTATTACAACGTTCATGGCTCCCAGGGAGTCCGTAACGCGGACCGCAGGGCGGTCTATTCCACGACGAATCCTTTCCTGTTTACCGGCAGAGTGGTGCTGGAGAATGGCGAGGGCCACTACCGGATCATCGACGGCACGATCACCAACTGCAGCCTGCCCCGGCCGGATTGGCAGGTGATCTCCCGGTCCATCAAGCTGCAGGATGGGACGGCTTCCACCGCTAATGCCCTGTTCAAATTTTTAGGCGTGCCCCTGTTTTACCTTCCTTACCTCCGTCATCCGGTGGACGAAACAGGCCGCGAAAGCGGGTTACTCGTCCCGGTTATCAGCACCGGCTCTTCCGTCAGGGGCTACACCTTTGGCGAGCAGGTCTACTGGGCCATCAACCGCAGCATGGACATGATCGCCGGCTTGGAGTACTACAGCAAGCGCGGCTGGGCGCCGAATGGCGACTTCCGCTACAAAGGCCCCGGGCTGGACCACGCCACCGTGCGCTGGAATGCCCTGCTGGACCGCGGCGTTGAGCTGCCCATCAGCTACGGCTCTGCTACCATGGTGCTGGTCAATCAGGGCGGCGTGGACATCACTGCCCTGGGCCGCAAGGATTTCGGTTCCGAGACGCGCCTGTCCAGCAACGTCAATTACCTCTCCAGCTACGTCTACCGCCTGGTCTTCAACGACAACTTCCTGCAAGCGGTCAGCTCCGATGTGCGCAGCAACATATCGCTCACCCGCGCGCACAATGGCTTTGTTCCCTCCCTCGCTCTGGAACACTTCCAAAGCTTTGCCGGAACCGCCAGCAGCAGCACTGTCGCCTCGATCAATAACAACCAGGCGAGGATTCTTCATCTGCCCAGCCTGCGCTTTGACGTGCTGGACCGGCCGCTGGGCTCTCCGAAGCTCTACTGGGGGATGGGATCGTCGCTCAGCTATCTTGATCGCTCCGAGCCTGCCGCTATCCCCACAGGGACCAGCTTTCACGCACGCAACGTTGGTCGCCTGGACGTTTATCCGCATCTCTTTCTGCCGCTTTCCGCCGGAGGCTGGAACCTGGCCGCCGAGGCCGCGGTGCGCGAGACCGCATACACCCTCAGTCAGATCCCCGACCTGACAGGCGTCAACGGCGGCACACCCTTTATCAGCCACGATGCATTCAACCGCGGCGATTTTGAGTTCTCCGCCGATCTTCGCGCGCCAGTGGTCGAACGCGACTTTGCGCTCAACCGCTGGAATCGCGTGATGCGCCATGTGATTGAACCGGAACTCACCTACCGGTACGTGGGCGGAATCGGCTCGCGGGCGGTGAATGTGCTGCTGGTTGACACCACGGATATCGCCACCGACACCGATGAAGTGGGTTACTCGCTCACCCAGCGTTTCTATCTGCGCCCTGCCGTCAGCAAACCCTGCCCCTCCGCCGGCGACGAAGCTAATCCAAAGGAGTGCCCAGCGAAGGCGCGGGAGTGGGCCAGTTGGCAGATTGCGCAGAAATTCTACATTGATCCCAACTTCGGCGGGGCGATGATTCCCAACCGCCGCAATGTCTTCGACGCCACCCTGGACATGACCGGGATCGCCTTCCTAACCTCTCCGCGCAACCTGGCGCCCGTCACCTCGCGGATGCGCTTTGAGGCTATCGACAACCTGCGTGTCCAGTGGGACGTAGACTACGACCCCAAATCCGGGCAGTTCGACGCCGACAACCTCTTTGCCGGCTACAGTTGGGGCCGCACCACCATTGGCGTGGGCCACGCCTTGCTGAATGCCGTCGATGAAAGCGGGGCAGCAGCCTCCACCATCAAGAGCCAGATGTTGCAGCCCTTCCTCACCATCGGCAAGCCCAGCGGCAGCGGCTTCAACCTGGCCGCCAACGGCGGCTATGACTATTCCCTGAACGCGCTGCAATACGCCGGGGTGCAGGCCGTCTATAACTGGAATTGCTGCGGCCTCAACTTCGGTTACCGGCGCTTCAATCTCGGCACGATCCGCAACGAGACCCAATGGCTCTATAGCTTTACCCTGGCCAACTTCGGATCGGTGGGCGACATCCGCCGCTCCAACTCTGCCTTCCGCGATCCCAACCTGCCGCCGGCATACTAGAGAACAAGGGTTAGGGGTTAGGGATTAGGGATTAGGGGTAAAAAAGCCCGGTTGCCGTGGTCGTGGTTCATTCTTCCATTTTGCTCGCCGGGAGTGAAATGATCTGCAAACATCTGCAGCCACTTGTGATGGCTGCGGTATCCTTTTCTGAGAGGATTTCATCTTGACCCGTACTCACTTTCTGGCCGCTCTTCTTGCCCTGGGCATGGCCGTGGGCTGCAAAGCCCAACCCGCTCCCGCAACGCAGGGGACACAGGACCTGGCGTTGAATCGCCGCATTGAGATCATGGTGCGCTCCCAGTACAATCTGCCGCCGGAGATCTCCGTTGCCATCGGCGCGCGCAAACCGGGACAGATTCCCGGCTTTGACTCGCTGCCCGTCACGCTATCGCGCGGCGGCATGACAAAGGTTCTTGACTTTCTGATCTCCACTGACGGAAAGACCCTGGCCCGCCTTGACAAGTATGACCTGTTCAACGACCCGGCCTTCTCCATCGATGTGGCGGGCCGGCCCATCCGGGGAAATCCCGCGGCCAAGGTCACGGTGATCAGCTTCGACGATCTGGAATGCCCCTACTGCTCCCGCATGCACCAGACGCTTTTCCCGGCTACGATGGCTCACTACAAAGACATGGTGCGCTTTATTTATATGGACAACCCGCTCATAGAGATTCACCCCTGGGCTATGCATGCCGCTGTGAACGCCAACTGCCTGGGCACGCAAAACAGCCAGGAGTACTGGACTTATGTGGATTACATCCACTCTCACGGCCAGGAAATAACTGGCGAAGATCGCAACCTGGCCAAAAGCAACGACGCACTGAATCGCATCGCCCGCCAACTGGCCACGCTGGACAAGCTTGACTCCTCCGCGCTGGACGCCTGCCTGAGCCGCCAGGATGAGACCCCGGTACGCAATGCGATGAAGATAGCCGAATCGCTCAGGATTGAAGGAGCCCCCGCCCTGTTTGTGGAGGGTGAGCGCATCAGCGGCGCGCTGCCCCAGGATCAGGTGTGGATGGTCATTGACCGCGCCCTGCGCGCTGCCGGAGTGGAACCGCCGGCCGTCGCGGCCCCGCCTGCTCAACCTGCGCCGACCGTGACCTTGCCCGCGACGCTGCCCAAGTAGCAGCGGTTTCGCGCATCTTCCGCCCCTGCCGTTCAAACAGCGGCAGGGCAAAACCTGTAAATAGGGATGTGAAATTTCATATCCCCACACCGGCTTGGGGGTTTATCCTTAAATGCCGGGGAGCTTTGCCCCCTCCAGGAGATACCAGGTTGCATACCACAGCTTTTTACCGTTCGCCTTTCCGCCTGACAGTCCTTATTCTTTGTGGAATAACCCTGATTGCCACCGTGAGCGGGTGCCACCGCTCGCCCTCTCCGGACGTGATGGCAACCGTAAATGGCAAGGATATTCTGCGCTCGGAGCTGGAGAAGTATTACAAGGCCAACCTGGGCGACAATACCCAGAAGCCCTCCCCCGAGCAGGCTGACATTGTCCGCCTCAATATCCTGCGGGGGATGATCGAGGACGAGATTCTCTGGCAGCGCGCCACCAAGCTCAATCTGGCCGCCAGCGACGAGGATGTAAACGCCAAGTTGATAGAGATGAAGGCCCCCTACACGCAGGAGGAGTTTGACAAGCAACTCCAGGCGCGCAATCTCTCCCTTGACGACCTGAAGCGCGAACTGCGCCGCTCGTTGACTAAAACCAAGTTGCTGAACAAGGAGATCGAGTCGAAGATCAACATCACCGACTCGGAGATCAACGCCTACTTTGCGGGTCACAAGGCAGAATTCAACCTGATCGAGCCCCAGTACCACATGGCGCAGATTGTGGCCTTCAGCGCGCCCTCCCAGCAATCCAGCAATCTGCAGAACAACAAGGCCTCGGGCGACGCTGACGCAAAGAAGAAGATTCAGACCCTGCACAGCAAGCTGGAGGGCGGCGAGGACTTCGGCGCAGTGGCGCAGAACTTCTCGGAGGAGCCGAACACCGCCTCCAACGGCGGCGACATGGGCTTTATCCGGGAATCTCAACTGCACAGCGATCTGGAAGTCTACAACGCCATCAGCAAGCTCAAGCCCGGGCAAATCACCGAGGTGATTCCCGTCTATGCCAACGCCGGACCGGCACGCAAGGCCGTCGGCTACGCGATCTTCAAGCTGATTACGCGGGAGCCCGCCGGCCAGCGCGAATTGAACGACTTGGGCGTGCAGCAGGTTATCCGTCAGGGCTTGCGCGAGAACCACGCGCAACTGCTCCGTAACGCCTACTTCGAGATACTCCACAACGAGGCGAAAGTCCACAACTACTTCGCCGACGAGATTATCAAGCAGGGCGCGCAGTAAAAGCAGGGAATAGGGATCAGGGATTAGGGATTAGTTAAATGCTTTGCGGTTGTTCCCTATTCCCTGTTCCCTGTTTTTAATTAGAACTTCGCTTCAATCTTCGCCCCGGTAAATTGGATTGATTTGTCCGGAGTCTGTGTAGGCTCCGCACCGGCTCCATGCCCTGCCGCCACAATCACCACATTGAAGGTATGCCCCGCAGCCATGCCGGGATAGCTTCCCTCGCGGGCGCCGATGGTCAGCATCCGTGCGGCATCGTCCCAGTGCAAGGGGATGATGGAGTGCGCTCCCCGCTCGTAGCGATAGCTGTCTCCCTCGTCCTCATAGAGATTGAAGTCTCCATTGGCTCCGGGGTAGATGCGCAGCTCGACGGGATCGGCGGCCTGCCTGGCGTATTCGATGGCCGGCCCCAGCGGCAAGATGGAACCGGCGCGCAGATTCAGCGGAATCCGCTCGATGGGCGCGGCCTGATTCACCTCTACCCCGCCCGCTGCCCGCTCTCCAGTCCAGAAGTCGTACCAAACCGTCCCGGCGGGCAGATAAACCGCACGCTGGGTGGCGTGTTCTTTGGTCACCGGGCTTACCAGGATCTCCGGGCCGAAGAGAAACTCATCGCCGATCTCCCAGGTGGCCCGGTCCTCGCGGAAGTCCATCACCAGCGGACGCTGAATGGTCGCATCCTCGCTGGTTACCTTCCAGGCCAGCGAGTAAATGTAGGGCAGCAGCCTGTAGCGCAGCTTGTCGAAGGCCAGCAGCGTGGGATAGACGCGGTCATAGACCCACATCTCGTTTTGCGCCCGGTGTCCGTGGGTGCGAAAGACCGGGCAGAAGACGCCGTACTCGAACCAGCGAGCATAAAGCTCCTGGTAGGCCGGGTTATCTGAAAAGTGGTCGTAAGGCGAATAGTAGCCGCCAACATCGGTCGTCCAGTACGGGTAGCCGGAAAGGGCAAAGTTCAGTCCGGCGGGAATCTGGCGGCGCAGCCCCCACCACGTGCCGTAGACGTCGCCCGACCACACCGTAGCGCCGACACGCTGCTGGCCCATAAAAGCAGACCGCGTCAGCAGAAAGACGCGCTTCTCGGGGTTCGCCTGCTTCCAGTGATTCTGAACGCCGAGGGTGTGCTCCATCGGAAAAATGTTGGTGTACTCCAGGCCGCTGCCGATGTGCAACTGCTTGTAGCGCAGAACCGCGTTGCCCACGTGCGGCCAATACTCCTCCGGCTCCGCGCTATCCAGCCAGAAGGCATCCCATCCTTGGGCGAAGAGTTTGCCGGGAAGCCGGTTCCAGTAGAGATCGCCGGCTGCGGGATTGGTTGGGTCATAGGCGTGCGTACCGGGAATCTCGAAACCCTGCTTCTGAACCTCCTGGAAGGTCTTCGAGCCGGGGTCCATCAATGCCCACACCGAGATCATGGCGTGGATGTGTTCGTCATGCAGCGTTTTCAACTCAGCCGGGACGTCGGTATAGTTGGCGTTGAACTCCGGATCGCCCTCGCCGCCCTGCTTCCACCAATACCAGTCCTGCACGATGGCATCCAGCGGGATGTGCCGCGCCCGGTATTGGCCGGCGATCTCCAGAATCTCGGCTTGAGAGTTATAGCGGTCCTTGGATTGAAACAGGCCATAGGCCCATTGCGGCAGCAGCGGCGTGTGGCCGGTCATGGAGCGGTACTGGTGAATGATCTGGTCCATCTCCGGACCGTAGAGAACGTAGAAGTCCACCTGGTCGGCGGCCATCGACTCGAAGGAGAGCTCGAGGGGGAAGCGGTTGTCCATGTAGCTGAAGGAGGCCGTGTTCCACAGAATCCCATAGCCTTTGCTGGAGAGCAGCAGCGGAATGGCGACATCCGTGTTGTTTTGCCCCAATTCTACGGTCGAGCCGCGATAGTTAAACAGCCCGCTCTGATGCTGGCCAAGCCCGTAGATAGCCTCGGAGGCGTCGGGCGAGAAGCGGTCTTCGATCCGGTAAAGAGAGCCGGGCTGTCCGGTCGCCGGATAGTAGGTCCGAGGCAGATTGCCGTTTTCCCGCAAAAAACTCTCGCCCTGGAGCGCGCCAAAGCTCAAAGCGCCTTTCTCTATCGACAAGGAGACTACCAGGCTCGCGGTGGTGAGCGTGGCCTTTTTATCAGCCTGGCTGAACTGGAAGGCTGCGCCCGGGCAGAAGACGGCCGGGTCCAGCAACCAGGGCCGCGCCGCTGTCGAGACGGGCGCCGCCAGCGGACGGGCCACTACGTGAACCAGCGAGTCGCCGCAGACCGTCACTTCAAGCACTTCGCGGTTGTTGCGGGCCGTCAGTCCGGAGGGCGTTTGCACCACCTGCATTGCGGCGGGAACTGGGACTTCTCCGGTAAATGTTTGCCCGGCAGCGCGGCCTGCAACGATGGCCAGAAAGAGGAATGACACTACAACAGACTGGCAAACAAAGGAATGAAAAGAAAACCGGATTCGATTCGACTTGAACATGGCACCCCCTATGCAGTGATATCAATTTTACGCAAAATGAAACGGCCTCCGCGAGTTCCGGAGGCCGTATCATCGTGCGCTTGCAAGCTGAACTCTACTTCATTTCGCCGTTGTCGCCCATAGTGATGCCACCGGGACCCTGAGCCTTCTTGGCTTCGTTATCCTTGCGGGTGCCCATCGCCTTGTTGCGCCAATCCTCGGCCTGAGCCACGTCGCTCTTGCGCGCGGCCTCGTTGCCCCAATCCAGATCGGCCTTACAGCGGTAGATCAGGTTCATATAGGACATGGCTTCGTCGTAGTTGGGCTTAATCTTCAGCGCTATGTTCAAATACTTTTCGCCATCCGAGACCAGCGCGGCATTCTGGTCTTTAAGCGGCTCCATAATCTTCTTGGGCGCCTTGGGGTTTCCTACGCCATCGTCGTTCAGGCCCGCAGGATTCAGCGCATTCAAAGTGTTCTGGTGCGCCTGCATCCAGTCGATGACGGCAACCGTATAGGCGGCCTCGTTATCGTTCGGATCCACATCAAGCACCTTCTTCTGCCATGCCTTGGCTTCATCCAGCCGCTTGATGTTCAACTCAATACTCGCAACCTGTTTCATGCTGTTAACATCTTTCGGGTCCTTGTTCAGAACATCCGTGAAGATGTCAATGGATTGCTGCGCGGTTTTCAGGTTGTCCGGCGTAAGCAGCCCGGGGACCACGTTCTGGGCCAAAGCAGAGGCCAGATAGCTCTTCGCCACGGTCAGTTTGGGATCCAGCATCGTGGCCCTTTGGAAGTGGTTGATCGCTTCTTCATAGTGAGCGCTCTTGAATGCTTCCACTCCCTTGTTCAACTGGTCGCGAGCTGCAAGCTTGTCACACCCGCTCATGGAAAACACCATGCCGGCCAAGGCAATCGCGAGCGCCGTTATACGTGCAGGTCCATTCATGTTCGTATCCTTCTCCTTCAGACGAGTGCCTGTCGGTCACGCGTCTGGAATCTCTGCTACAACTGGTTGCGGGCGGGAGGTACCGTAACCAGAATGAAAAAATTGTACTCCACTTTCCCGCCGGAGGAACCGCCTCCGAACGGTGCTGATAACCTTGTAGCTTGCCGGAACCCCCATATCTCCCCGGCGGCCCGGCTAACCAGCCTAAATTCTCTGCACCCTGGCCGCCTCAGCAGCTATCCAGCCAGCCCTGAGGCGGAGCTGATAGCTTTACCTCCCTTTTCAGGGAAGCGGCTCCAGAGCCACCTGCTACTGGCCCGCAAGTATCTTGGGGGTCATCAAACCGATGTGATCCACGCTCGCGGAGCGGCCGATATCGATAACCTCGGCCACGTAGCGGAAGTCCAGCTTGTCGTCGCCCTTGACAAACATGATGCGCTCGGCGCGATTGGCGTAAATATCAGACAGCCTCGGCAACAGCTCAGCCTTGCTCACGTCGGTCTCGTTGATCTTGTACTGCGGATACGCGCCCGCGCGGTACAGAACCTGCACCACGATAGTGCGTTCGTTGTCAGCCTTCTGATTTGCATTCTTGGGCGGCTGAGGCACCAGCGCATCCAGCCCCTTGGGCGTTACCGGCACGATAACCATAAAGATGATCAGCAGCACCAGAAGAATGTCGATCATCGGGGTGACATTGATGTCGGACGAGTAGCCTCCCCCGCCTCCAGTTGTCATTGACATGGCTTAAAACTCCTCGTATTACTCGAAATCGTTAAAAAGACAGCGCCAGACCAGCTTAAGAGCCGCCTGCTGGATTGCCTTCGCGCTTCTGCATCAGCAAGCCCACGTCTTCCACGCCGGCTGTGCGCACGGCATCAATGGCGTTTTCCACTGCCAGGTACTCCGCGCGGGCATCTGCGCGAACATAAATCGTCTTGTTGCCGGGATTGTCTATCATTTTCTCGCGCACCTGACCGCCAAGCACGTCGATAGACGACTTGTTTTGCCCTAGAAAGACATCCCCGTTCCGGGTAATGGCCACAACGATAGCGTCTTCTTTGTCGGCGTCCGGCATAGCCACGGGATTGACCACCGCAACCATATCGATGACCACCTTGTTCTGGAGCATGGGTGTAATGACCATAAAGATGATCAACAGCACCAGCATCACATCCACCATCGGCGTGACATTGATATTCGAGTTGACCTTCCTGCTTTCGTTACGAACTGCTTGTGCCATTGTTTGGGCTCCGTTGCCTGAGAATTTTTATTCCGGATGGCTTCCGGCATCGCCATGCAAACCGTCCTGCTGGCGCGCGGCTGAAACCGGCGGGCAGGAGAGAGTGTTCACTCTCCCGCCCTCCGCAGATTCCCGCTTTCGCCGACCGGCGCTTCGCTTAGCGCTTGTGGCTCTGCTTGATGAAATAGTCGATCAGTTCGCTGGAGGAGTTATCCATCTCCACGTCGAAAGCTTCGACACGTCCGGTGAAGTAGTTGAAGGCCATAACGGCCGGGATGGCCACGAACAGGCCAGCGGCTGTGGTAACCAGGGCTTCTGAAATGCCGCCGGCAACGGTGGCGATGCCGGACGACTTGGCATGCGCGATCTGTTGGAAGGCGTTCAGAATGCCGATGACGGTGCCTAGCAGGCCGACGAACGGCGCGGTTGCGCCGATGGTGGCCAGGACAGAGAGTCCCCTCTTCAGCTTGGCGTGAACGATGGCCTCAGCCCTCTCCAGCGCGCGGCCCGAACTGGCGATTGCCTGCTCAGTGGGAGCGCCGGCGGAAGAACGAAACTCCTGCAGGCCGGCCGTCACTACCTCGGCCAGGTGGGACTTCTTGCTGCGATCGGCGATCTTGATCGCTTCTTCGAGCTTGCTGTCCTTCAGCGCTCCGGCAACCTTGGGCGCGAACTCGCGCGACTGCTTGCGGGCAGCGGAGAAGTACAGGTAGCGGTCGATCATGACGGCCAAAGACCAGATCGACTCGATAAAGAGAATGATGGCGATGATGCGCGCCAGCGTTCCCATGTGCTCCCAGAGTCCCTGGGCGGTAAAGCTGACTGTCCCACCCTGGTCTTCCTGGAAGATGAATGCCAGATTGGCGGCCGCGTGCGAAGCGAAGTGTGTGAGTTGAGCGAGAATCACTGAATCGTTCCTCCTAAGGAGTTGTTTTCTTGTGGACTTCTACTGCCTTGTGGTTGCTGTGAATGCATCTCCTTGCGGAGGCATTCAGGACAAATAACATGCACTTCCCCCATGCCGGCGGAAAGCGCCAATAACATTCCTCATCCGCCCAGGGTGAAGATCACGTTTACCGTGGTCTCCACTTCTACCGGCTCACCATTGAGCAGATAGGGCCTGTAACGCCACTGCCTGACGGCGTCCATAGCGGCTTGCTGCAACATGGCAGGGCCGCTGACGACGTGCAGATTTTCAATGGAACCGGTCTTGGAGATGGTCGCCTGCAGCACTACCGTGCCGGATTGGCGCGCGGCCTTGGCGATGGGCGGATAGACCGGCTGAGTCTTCAGCACAATCATGCCGGCCATAACGCCGCCGGAGATTTTCAACGCCTTCACCTGCGCAGCCTTTACCTTGGGGCCGCTAGTAGTGTCAAAGAGGCTGCCCATAACGTTTCCGCTGCTGCCAAAGTCCGCTCCGGCCACGCCGAACCCGGCCAGGGACGGTTCCTTCTCGGAAACCATCCTGATATCTTTCGGAATCCTGGTGGGCGCGGTAAGCTGGTTGTTCATCATTTCAGACCTCACCGGGGCCTGATGCACTTCCGGAGGCGGCGGCGGGGGGGGCGGCGGTGGCGGTGGAACCGTCAGGGACATCATCATGGCGGCCTTGGGCAGCGCCTCGGGATAGATCAGCGGAATCAGGATCAGCATAACCAGGACTACACCTTCCACGAAAAACAGCGGAATCAGGTATTTTCCGAGTTTGCTCTTGATCTTGCCTCCGGATTCAAACGTGGAATCTTCAAACATGGCCAGCCTCGAATCGAGTGTTTGCTTACCTCTACTTAGACACCGGAGAACGTTGGAATGTTCCCGGCATTAAGAACCTTATCACAAAAGCGCGGCCCAACTTGAGCCGAACTGCGCTTTCCCTAAAAAAACGCTAAAAAACGGCATAAACGCTGCCCTGCCTAAACCCTGGGGCGCTTTGCGGCCGGAAGTACAGCCGCCTTGCCCTGCCGGGTACGCCACTCCTGCCAAGCCACCAGCATCGGCGCAGCCACGGCAATCGAGGAGTAGGTCCCGATTAGAATACCGACCACCAGCGCAAATGAAAAGCCCCGCAGCACGTCTCCACCAAAAATGTACAAAGACAGGACAGTCAGGAAGGTCAACCCCGAGGTCAGAACCGTCCGGCTCAGGGTCTGGTTGATGCTGCGATTGACCACGTCGGGCAGGGATTCGCGCCTGCTCAGGCGCAGATTCTCCCGGATGCGATCAAAAACCACGATGGTGTCGTTCATGGAGTAGCCCACCAGCGTCAGGATGGCCGCAATGACCGTCAGGCTGATCTCCTTGTTCAGCAGCGCAAAGGCTCCCACGGTGATCAGCGTGTCGTGGAAACAGGCCACCACCGCCGCCACGCCGTAGATCAACTGAAAGCGGAACCAGAGGTAGACCAGCATGCCCGCCATCGAGTACAGCGTAGCCCACACGGCTTTGCTTTCTAACTGCTTGCCGACTGTTGGGCCGACTACCTGTACGTTGCGCACGGTAAAGGGGTTGTTGTAATGAGCCTGAAGCGCGGCGACGATCTGCTGACGTCCGGTGTCAAGCGCAGCCTCGTCCTGCTGCTCCGGCAGACTGATGAGCACCTCGTTCCCGCTGGGCGCATCGACTGCTTTGATGGTCTGGATGCTGGCATCCCGGATGCCGGCCGCCACCATGGCCTCGCGAATGCTGTTCACATCGGGGACCTGGTTAAACTGCACCTGCACCTGCGTACCGCCCTTGAAGTCCACGCCGAGCGGCACAGGACTGCCAATGTGCGCCCAGTGCGACGACATCGAGATGATGCCGGCCACGCTAAAAATCAATGAAAAGCCGAGGAAATACCATTTCAGCCTCAGCCAATCCACATTCACGCCGCGAAACAATTCCACTTGATTCTCTCCGCTTCCTGGGAGGCTGAAACCCCTCGAGGCTTCAGCGCTCAACGTAATCCGGTTAGTCCCTACTCCCTAGTCCCTAGTCCCTAGTCCCTAGATGGACACCAATTCCCCTGGCTTCAACTTGTTCAAGTGAGCATCGAAGATGACCCGCGAGACAAAGACCGCCGTAAACAAGTTAGCCAGCAAGCCAACGGTCAGCGTGGTCGCAAATCCTCTCACCGGTCCGGTGCCGAAGACAAACAAAATTGCCGCTGAAACAATGGTGGTGACGTGGGTGTCGACGATGGTGACCCAGGCATGGGCAAAGCCCTGCTCGACAGCCGCCGAGGGCGCCTTGCCGGCCCGCACCTCTTCGCGGATGCGCTCGAAAATCAGCACGTTCGAGTCCACGCCCATGCCGATGGTCAGAATCACTCCGGCGATGCCCGGCAGCGTCAGCGTAGCCCCGGCGGTGCCCATAAAGCCCAGCAGGATCACCAGATTCAAAATCAACGCCAGATCCGCGTTGATGCCCGAGCCGCGGTAATAAATGAGCATGAAGGTCATGACCACCAGCAAACCCACGATGGCCGCCTTGACGCCCTGACGAATCGAGTCCGCGCCCAGCGACGCGCCCACAAAACGCTTCTCCATTTGCTGCAACGAGGCCGGAAGGGCGCCCGTGCGCAGCAGCTTTGAAAGCGCCGCGACTTCATCCGTCGTGAAGGTGCCTTCAATCACGCCCCGGTCGCGAATCGCGCCCTTGATGACGGCCACCTCGCGGGCACGATCGTTCATGACCACCGCCATGTAACGGCCCACGTTCTTGCTGGTGTAGTCATAGAACTTGTCGCCGGCTTCGTTGGTCAGGGTGAACTGGACCTCTTTTTGGCCGGTGTTGGGATTGGTGCTCGGATCGGCGGAGCGGAAGTCGTTGCCGGCCACTACCGAGGCGCGCTGCAACACATACACGCTAGGCTCATTGGAACCGCCCTCCACCACTCCGGTGAACTTTTTCAGTTCCGCGTCTGCCGGAATGCTGCCGCCCAGGCTGGCCGCTGCTTCCTGCTCGTCCTTGTAGGGCCCGCCGACAACCGCGTGAATCTCCAGCCGGTTTGTGCCCTGGATAATGGACTCAATCTGGCTTTCGTTTTCCACGCCTGGCAGGTCCACCAGAATCTGGTTTTCGCCCAGGCCGTACTCCTGAATCTGCGGCTCGCTGATGCCCAGCGCATCCACTCGGTCGCGGATGGCCTCGATGGCCTGCTGGTCGGTCTTCTTCTCCAGCGCCGTCACCAGCATCGGCTTCATGGTCAGCGTGAAGCTCCCCGGCTGGTCGCCGCCGGTAACCTCGTATTCATTCGCGTACTTGGACTCCAGCAGCAGGCGCGCGTCGCCGGACTTGTCCCCCGGCACACCCTCCACGCGGATCAACGAGGCCTTTGCCGGATCGGGCTTGTAGATCTGCGTATAGCCCAGGTTGGCCGTCTTCAGTTCCTGCTTGATGAGCGCGACGGTATTGTCCGTTTCGGCGTTGACCGCTTCCTCGACCTTGACCTGCAAGATCAGGTGGGCGCCGCCGCGCAGGTCCAGGCCAAGATGGATGCGCTTGGTCATGGCCTCCAGCAGGGCCTTGCCTGTGACCCCCGACGGCACCCCTAAGATGCCGTAGATGCAGATCACAATGACCGCAATAATCAGGAGAATTTTGTTTGTGAGATTCTTCTTCATCGTCCCGTTTCTCGATTCAGTGGTCAGTGATCGGTGGTCAGTGGTCAGTTTGTTCTTTGCGACGATTGGTTCATCGCCTCAACCCCAACCGCCTACTGTCTACCGCTCACTGTCGACTGTTCACTATTCACTGTTCACTATTCACTGTTCACTGTCCACTGTCCGTGGTTACCGAGGCAATGGCGTTTTTGGACACTTCCAGCTTGATGCCGTCCGGCGCCACGCGAATTACGATGACATCGTCCTTGATGGAGAGGATGACGCCGCGAATGCCGCCCGCCGTAGTCACCCGGTCGCCGGCCTTGATCGCGGCCAGCATTGCCTGCCACTGCTTTTGCCGCTTCTGCTGCGGACGGATCATCAACAGGTACAGGACCGGTATGACCAGCAGGATGGGAAGCATCGTGTAGCCGCTTCCGGCCGGCTGCTGAAACATCCATAAAGCTAAAGTCGTTGCCAAGCCCATCCCTTATCCCATTCTTGCCCGCGCAGGACCGTAAACCACGCCCTATCCGGGCACAGGCACACACGGCCATCTGGCGCGCCGCCCGCAAAAAAATTTGTCTCCGGGAATCTTCCAGACTGGTTCGGGCCGTTCAATGCGTGGGACCCAAACGCTCGGTAGGAGGGTCCGGAACCAGCTTAACTGCGACCCGACTGCCGTCTGCTTCCTGTTCGACACAGCCTTCCCTTGGAAGCCGCGTCTCAGGGGCGCGCCAACTTTTGCGCGTTTGCCCTGCCCGGATTCCAAAGGAGTGCCTCAATAGATAAGATACGCGCTGCCGGGGGCCTGTCAAGGTTAGCGCATACAGCCCTGCCAAGCGCCGCACCCCGCAGACAGCCCGAATGAGACTTCCGCCCCGCTTATAAAGCCTTTATAAGTCGTCTACTCCATTCTTATGCCCACTGGATTCTTCTGGAGTTGAGATGCTGTTTGGCTGGAACGCACCTGCCAATCGCGCGCCCTGCACGCCGGAAAGCGGGAAAGGATGCCTCAGATGGATGGCACGTATAGCGACTTGCTCACATTTATTATTTTGGCTCTAGCTGTGGGCTTCATGCTCTGGGCTCTGTGGAATTTCCACAAGGCAGAGCGGGAACGGTAGCGATTTCGCACATCAGTATCCGTTGTCTCCTCATGCGCTATTTGGGCTTGGCCTCAGGGGCTGCCGCCGACGTTTCCGCCTCGTCGCCCGCCTCCTCCACCAGCACCGCCGAACCGGGAACAATGTCGTAGCTTACCGTCTCCCTGCCCGTGGCGTGGAAGGTGACGCGCAGCGGCTCTCGCTGCCACTCGACGGGGCCGCAGGCAGGATCGGAGTGGTTTTCAGAATCGAAGGCCGACAATTTTCTGGCCAGCAGCGGCTTGCGCGCCGCCACCTGGGCCACAATGGCGTAGAGGCTCTTGCCGCTGGCCGTCACGCCGCAATAAGCGCCGTAATCGCGGAACCAGACAATCTGGCTCACGGCGGGGTCGTAGTCGGGCAGCTTGAGGGCGGTAATGCGGCCGGTCTGCCGGTCCACCAGCAGCCATGGGCCTCGCTGCCACACCCAATGACCCGTATTACTGGCAGGAGCGGGCTTCATGCCTGGGGTTGGCTTGCCGCTGGGCGCGGGCTTGTTACTGGACTTGTCGCCGGGCGCCGGTTTGTCGCTGGGGATTGCATTATCGCTGGGCAATGCGTCGTTGAGCTTGATCACGCGCCTGACAACGAAGCTGCGGTCGGTCACGTCGTGGGCCTCGCCGGTGGTCCACTCCTTCACAACGCCGTCCACCAGCAGGGCGCGGACTTTCAGTTCGTTCTCCGTCTGGGCAGCGCCGGCCGGGTCGCCGGCCTTGGAGTAGGGCACCTTCCGCGTCGCCCCCAGAACAACCACGTGCGCCTTGCGCGGGGCCGCTGCAACCGCCGTAAATGCGGCAAGAGCTGCCGCCATCGCTAAAACTGCAATCCGTCCGCCGACTCTCATGCCGTTTACTCCTGAGATATTGGCGCAAATCTGTCGGGAAACGGAAGGCACGGCCTCTTGCCCGTACCAAAAATAATTCAATAATCGGGGATCAAACTCCCAAGGGCAGGATATAACCAATCCTGCTCCTCTTGTAACAAATTACTCTATCCGCGCCGCCTCCACGGCTCGCGCCACGCGGAAGGCCGCGGCCTCATTGTTAGACCGCCCGCATCTCCAGCGACTTACCCAGAACCTTCAGTGCCGCGGCGATGTTGTCGATCTTGGTCGAGTATCGCGGATCAAGCAAGCGAGTTACGTGCTGTCGCGGGATCGACAACCGCTTCGCTAAATCCACTGGGCGCACCTTCTGCCCAATCAATTCATTAAAAAGCAGAACTTTAGCCGAAACGCTTGCCGGAAGTTCGACCAGCCTCTGGCCGCGCTTCGGTGCGGAAGGCATGGGAACCGGCCGCCCATGATCGAAGTAAAAATCGAGCGCAGTTTCGAGCGCATCGACAGCATGGCGAAGAGCCTCCTCTTCTGTGTCGCCCAAGGTCAGCGCCTCGGGAATATCGGGAAACGCGACAGCATAATTGCCGACGTCCTGATGGGTGATTCTTACTGGATAAAGCATAATCCTCCTATTTCAATCCGAGTTGCTTTTTGATGGTGTTTGCAAGGAGTCCAAGGTCTTTCCCGTGCATAGGGAGAACAGAAAATTTTCCATTGACTTCTACATGGAGGTGCGAGCCTTTGCCTAGCGTGAAGGTCGCCCCTTGCTTCTCCAGCCAGCGTTTAAGTTCCTTGCTCGTCATGGCTGCAATGTAACCGTTTACGGTTACATAGTCAAGCAAAATCATAAACAGAATTGCGGCTTTTTTGTTTCAGCTGGGCGCCCCATCCTTCGCGTTCTTTCCACCCCAGCGCACAAAGTTCGCGCGCCGGGGACCCCGGTTTGCGAAGGGTGGGAAACCACGAACCTATTCCCTGTTCCCCGCCGCCTCCACCGCCCGCGCCACGCGGAAGGCCGTGCCCTCGTTCAAGTGCGAGGCCAAAACCTGCATGCCCACCGGCAATCCTGCCTTGGTCGCGCCGCACGGAACCGTCACGCCGCAGATGCCCGCCAGGCTGGCCGTCACCGTGTAGATGTCGGCCAAGTACATGGCCAGAGGGTCGCCGGTCTTCTCGCCCAACTTGAAGGCCGCAGTGGGCGCAGTGGGAGTGACAATCGCGTCCACCTCGGCGAAGGCGCGCAGAAACTCCTCAGCCAGCAGGCGACGCACCTGCTGCGCCTTCAGATAGTAGGCGTCGTAGTAGCCCGCGCTGAGCGCATACGTTCCCAGCAGAATGCGGCGCTTGACCTCCGCGCCGAAACCCTCCTCGCGGGAGTGCCGGTACATGTCGGCCAGAGTCGCCGAGCCCTTTGAGCGGGGTCCGTAGCGCACGCCGTCAAAGCGGGCAAGATTGGCGCTGGCCTCCGCCGTGGCGATCAAATAATACGTTGGAACGGCGTAGCGGGTACTCGGCAGCAAGACCGGCTTTACGGCGCAACCCGCGGTCTTCAGCGCGGCAATGCCCTTTTCAATGGCCGCGCGCACCTCAGGGTCGAGGCCCTCGGCAAAGTACTCCGCCGGAACGCCAATGCGCAGGCCCGCGACTGGATTGTCGCTCTCGGCGGCATAGTCGGGCACAGGGGCCGGCGAGCTGGTGGCGTCGTGCGGATCGTGGCCTGCGATCACGCTCAGCAGCGTGGCGGCGTCGCGCACGTTGGCGGCAAACGGGCCAACTCTGTCGAGAGAAGAAGCGTAGGCGATCAGCCCGTAGCGCGAGACGCGCCCGTAGGTCGGCAGCACGCCCACCACCCCGCAAAAGCTGGCCGGCTGGCGAATCGAGCCGCCGGTGTCCGAACCTAGCGTGGCCACGGCCAGGTTGGCCGCCACGGCCGCCGCCGAGCCTCCGCTCGAACCGCCCGGAACCCGCTCCGTATCCACCGGATTGCGCACCGGCCCGTAGGCCGAGTTTTCGGTCGAGCTGCCCATGGCGAACTCGTCGCAGTTCAGCTTGCCCAGCAGCACTGCGCCCGCCGCTTCCAATTTGGCCACCGCCGTGGCGTCATAGGGAGGACGATAGCCTTGCAGAATCTTCGATCCCGCCGTGGCCGGGGCGCCCTGCATCACCAGAACGTCCTTGATGCCCACCGGAATCCCCGCTAACACTCCGAGAGGGTCGCCCTTGGCGGCCGCGTCGTCCACGCTCGCGGCCTGGGCAAGCGCGCGCTCTTTAGTCAGGCACAGGTAGGCGTTCAGCCGCGGATTTTTCTTCTCGATCCGCTCGTAATAATCGGCTGCAAGATCGGTTGCCTTGGTGCGGCCCGAGGTGATTCCGGCGCGCAACTCGGCCAGGGTCTTCGGCTTTTCTACGTAGCTGTCGGCTGGTTTAGCTTCGCTGGACACTAAAAATATCCTCTCTCTTTGATCTTTCGTGTACTCCCTACCGCTCAATCACCTTGGGAACCTTGAAGAAAACCCCATCTGTCTCCGGCGCCTGGGACATCACGGCAGCGCGATCCAGCGAGGGCACGGGTTGATCGGCGCGCAGCGCGACCGCGACCGCCCCATTCTGCAATTCGCTCACTTGGGCCAGCGGCGTCACGCCGGTCGTGTCCAGCTCGTTCAATTGCGCCACGTAGTCCAGAATGGCGTTCAAATCGCGCAGCATCGCCGGGGTCTCCTCCGGCTTCAGCTCCAGGTGGGCCAGCTCGGCCACTCTCTGCACTTCTTCCACGGTAACTTTGGCGGTCATTGCAATCCCCATGCGCGGCCTGCTGAACGGCCGGTTGCGCGCGTTTCCAGTGAAGGCCCGTTGATAGAGAGTATAGCGTTTTTTATTTGCTTCTCTGCCTCCGCGCCGCTCAGTCCACGATGAGCGTGAGAGTGACCTGGTGCTGAACACCATTTGAGGTCGCGGTAACCACCACCGGGAAGGTTCCCGCCGATGTAATGCCGGAGCCGGAGCCAGTGCCAGGAACATTTCCGCCCGATATGACGCCCGAGGAGGTGCAACTGGTGACACTCCCCGCGAGAATTACCAGCAGCGCAACCAGCAACAATGCCTTGCGCCGCCGGACCCGAGAAATGGACGCAAAGGGCACAAGCACCAGCCCACAGGCCAACGGAAGAGCGGGCCAGCCCAGCGGCGGCGTGGCGTGAATTGAAGCCGTGGTGAGCCCGGTGGCAATCTCCACCACTACGTTCCCCGTAGTGTTGGCGGGAATGCCCTCGCTTGCGGGGTTGAAGGCGCAAGCCGAATTCGGCGGCAGCGAGCTGCACTGAAAGGTGAAGGCCCCATGGGAGCCGTTGAGCGGAGTAATCAGCAACGTGTAGTCGGCAGTCTGGCCGTTGGCGACGGCCTGCGTGGAGGAGCCGGAAGGCACGAGACCGAAGTCGAAACCCACGCCCGAGAGGGGCACAGGCGAGCCCGCCGGCAGTGCGCTGCTCGTCACGATCAGGCTCCCGCTCTGCGCTCCGGGACTGGTGGGCGCAAATTCGACAAGGGCTGTGCAACTGGCCAGAGCCGCAAGCGTTGCAGTGCAGGTCGTGCTCACCAGCCGGAAGCCCGCCGTGACCGCGAGCGCAAAACTGCCCAGGCTGTTCACGCTGTCGGGGTTAGTCAGGGTCACCGTCACGGGACTGCTGAGCAGGCCCACGCCTGTTTCAGAGCTTCCCGATTGATTAGCAAAGTTGATGGAGCTGGGCAGCGCCTGAACCGAACCCGGCGTTCCGCCCGTCCCGCTGAGCGGAATTACGGTCGTAGCCGTCAGCGAGGGCGATGCGATGGTCAGCGTACCCGTATACGGCCCAACGAGTGACGGCGAGAAGATCACCCCTGTCGAACAGCTTGCCCCGGCGGCCAGCGTGGAACCGCATGTATCCAGCACCAGGCTGAAGGGAGACGTGACCGTAAGCGTCAGCGAGCTGGCCGCTGTGCCGCCGTTGTTGGTGATCGTCACTGTCTGAGCTGGGCTCGTCTGGCCCGGCGTCACGATAGGAAAAGCTATCTGCGCCAAGCTCACGTTGAGTCCCGCCGGAGTCTGCCCCGTTCCGCTGAGCGAGACGCTGACCGCCGCCACGCCGGAGGTGGACGAGCTGACCACAAGTGTTGCCAATGCGCCGCCCCCCGCCGTGGGGGTGAAGATCACCTGCACTGTGCAACTGCTCCCGTTGGTCAGGGTGGCGCCGCAGGTGGTCGAGCCGTAAGAGAAGCTGCTTGCGGATAGCCCGCTGATCTGGAAACCCACATTGGCCAGCGGCGCTCCGCCCGTGTTGCTCACGGTCACCGTCTGCGCCGCGCTGGCCTGGGCCACTGTCTGCGGCGAAAAATTCAGGCTCGCCGGGTTGACGCCCAGCGCCGGCTGCGCCAAACCCATCCCGCTCAAGGCCACCGTCTGGGTATGCAGCGCATCATAAACGGTCAACGTGCCGGCCTGTGCTCCTGTCGCGGTGGGATCGAATTGGACGCTGATGGCGCAACTGGAGTTTGCCGCCAGGCTGATGGTGCAGTCGTTGGCCTGCAGGAAGGCCCCGCTCACCGAAATGACAATGGCAATCATTGGCACGCTGCCGCTATTAGTCATCGTCACGGTCTGCGCGCTCGATAGCTGCCCAACGACCGTATTGGAGAAGCTCAGGGCGGTGACTGAGAGCGTGTCGGTTGCCGGTCCCGACCCTACCCCGGACGTTCCCCACAGCGGGTTGATCCAGATGCCGCGCCCATAAGTGGCCGCCACCAGATCATGCACGCTGGCCGTTGCCGGCGTAGCGCTGAGAGCAACCACCGGAGCCTCGGGCAGCCCGCTTCCGAAAGCCGACCAGCATTCAAACGGAGTGCTGGCGCAGCTCGAAATCTGCTGCGTCGAATAGACTCCCTCATCGGTGGCAACGTAAACCGTATTGGCATCCTGCGGGTCCACCACCACGCTGTTTGCCGGAGCCAAAGGCAGGTTGGCCATCAAGGTTGTCCAGTGCGCCCCGCCATCGGTCGAGCCATACAGCACCTGCACATATTTGGACAGGGCCGGAATTCCCGCCACAGTCACGTACACCGTCTGCCCAGTCGTGTCGTGCGGGTCGATGAAGATGCTGGAGATGTCCAGCCCGTAGTAGTTCATCGTGAGTGTGTCGTTGGTCACCGCATTCAGCGCCGTCACGTCCGTCCACGCCGACCACGTGCTCGCCGCGGAGTTGTAGGTCGCTCTTAAAACATGGCCGGGTAGCGTCCCGCCGCCATTCGCCGAGCCGTACATGCCCACATAAACCACTTCGCCGCCCGAAGGCAGCGCCGTAGAAACAGGCAGCGGCCTCGCCGCCATCGAGCGAATCAGCGCGTCGCCGCCGCAAGGACCACTCGATGCAGGGTGGTCAAGAATGGGGCTGATGGCGTCGCCGGAATTCCAACCCACGCCGCTGGCCGGACCGCGCCACACACGGCAGGTGCCAATCAGCAGCTTCGAGCTGTCCAGCGGGTCCACCAGAAAGGGCGCCGGCGTGGTCATGGTCAGCCCGTCCCCGCCCACATCCGCGTCGGTCACCACCGCGCTCGCCCCAAATGCCGCCGGGGTGCAGGGAGTCGTCTGCGAGCACATATAGATGGCGACTCCCGCCTGGTTATTCACGTACCATTTGTTGCTATTCGTGGGATCGATGGCCACCGGCCCGCCCTCGCCGCCCAAAATCTCCGGCCAGTCCATTGTCGTCCCGGTGGTGCTCTTGACGCCGGCGGTTCCGTTGGCTCCCAGCCCGGCCATCATGGTGTACGGCGTCGCGCCCGCCTGCGAGATGCTCACCACCTCGGCCAGCGAGCCCAGGCTCCCATTCAGATTCTGAAAATGCGTGGCATCGCTCGCATTGCACGCCGTTCCGCTCACCCCGATGGCGTCGGTCGAGCGCCACAAGCCGCTGTCGTTGCCCACAAAAATCTCCAGCGGATTGTTTGCATTCCATGCCAGCGCATGCTGGTATTCGCCCACCTGCGCGCAGAATCCCACCGTCGAATTGGTCGTATTCCGCCACCTGCAGCCCTGTGAGTAGGGGCAATTCGCCTTCCACAGGTCGTTGTCGCCGGCCAGCACAATGGTGGTCTGTCCGGAAGGAACCGCCGCCAGCGCCAGATTGTAGTCACCGTTCACAATCGTCGCCGTACCCAGCGATGTATTCGTCTCCAGCGCCGCCGTCTGCCATTGCTGAGAAAAGCTGATCGTCAGGTTGGTGCAGTTGCCCGCGCTCGCCGCGCACAGATCCTGCCAGATTCCCTGGTCCTGGTTGTCGATGTCCACCGTCCAGGAAAAGGTGTCACCGGACTGGGGATTCACCGCTAATACTCCACGAAAGATGGGACAGGCTTGCGATCCCGTTTTGCCTGCATTGGTCGGGCAAAGCCCCGCGCTCGTCATCAGCCCCGCGCCCGGCTGATTCGTCATCCGCGTCCAGGTGATGCCATCCGTCGATTGGTAGTAGCCGTGGAAGCGCACCGCCGCCACAAACAGTTGCCGCACCGGATTCCACACTACTGAGGTAGCCGCATTTCCGTCAGGCTGCGCAAAGGGATCGGCTGGTCCCTGCACGTCCCCTGCCGCGCCATCCGTAATGCGCGCCAGCGCCCACGTCACTCCGCCGTCGGAGGAGTAGTACAGCCCCTCGTAGCTCTGACCCGGCCAATCCGCACTCACCAGTGTGCCTTCATAGGCCTGGGAGACCGCCATCACCACCAGTTGCTGGTTCACCGTACTCCACGCAAAGCCCGCAATGCCCTCCCCGGCAAAGCTATACAGCTTGTCCGAGGTTTTATAGATCAGGCTCCATGTGACGCCGCCGTCGGTGGAGCGCAAAATTCCCGCCCCGTAATAAGAATCCAAAGCGTCGTTCGGGTCGCCGGTCCCGGCCAAAATCACTCCCGTGCCGCCCGGCTGCACGCTCAGCGCGCCAATGCTGATGGAGGTGCCCGCCGCGCCGCCCATTCCCGCAGCGTTGTCGGTCAATGGAATGAAGTTGATGTTGGCTGGGCTGGATGTATCCGCATTCTGCGACCGCCAGACCCCGCCGCCCGTGGTTCCCACATAGAGCGTGTTGCCGGTGGTGTCGGAGGGGTCCAATGCCAGCGCCGAAACGCGCCCCGTCACCAGGCCAAAGTTCTGCGACTGCACGGCCATGGGACCCAGCGGCAGCCAGGTTGCGGTTCCCTGCCCCTGCACCATCGCATGAGCATCGGGTTCGGCAGCGGCCGTCAGCGCGCTCCGGCGAAAACCACCCGCCCCAGCCCAGGTCGTCGCCTCGTCTCGATTCCATCCTCTCTGCGCCAGAAACCGCTCCGCCTGAACCACTCGTGGAGGCAGATTGGTCCGCCGCGCCGCCGCCCGGACCGCATCCGTAGCAGCAGTTCCCTGCTCATTTGTGCTTGGCTCTTGGGGTACGCAGGGCACGACAGCCATCGCCACCAAAACCAGCAATGTCAGCCACTTACAGAAATAATTAATATGAATAGTGTAGGGATATGGGTACCCCACCCTCGCCACGCTCTCGCAACGAGTGAAGGCACAATTCCCCGCCTTGCCGCCAAAGGCAGCTTCACCGTAAGGCCGCTCAATTGCCCAAATGCTCACACGCTTCCTGACCGCGATTCCGTCATCCCCTCTCCGTTTATCGGCATGCTCTGGGGGGACTTGATCGAAATCCTTTAGCTTACAACGCGCGAAACACGCAGCTTACGGGATCAAATTTGCTTGGATTATAGATCACTCATTCGACAATTGGCTGGACTACGTTGGCGAGAAGCGTTTTTTCTTTTGCCTGCCTCATCAAAGTAACTGCTGCTCTTCCCGGCCGCTGTTCTGGCGAATGTAGTCTGCGGCGTCGAACTTCTTTGCGGTTGAGGCTCCCGTCATGGGCCGCACCAGCCCGAAGACAGGCCGGTTGAACCAGGGTCGGTCGTGCCTGCCCACAATGGCCCAGGCAATTCCCGCGTAGCCGTTCGGGTCGCGCCCGTCCAGCTCATAGCGGTCGTTCAGTTCCACAGCCCACTCGAAGGCACGGGCCGCGTCCGACGCCCATTCCAGAATCTTCTTCGCCCAGTACATGCGCATATAGCCGTGCATCCAGCCCGTCTCCACCATCTCCCGCTGAGCTGCATTCCACAAATCGTCCGCTGTCTCGGCGCGTTCCAGTTGCTTCAGGCTGTAGCGATAAGGGCGCGAATCGCGCGCGTGCTCTATCAGCGTTCGCTTGGCCCACGGCGCGGCGCACTCCCAGTTGTCGTACTCCGGCTCGTGGCGCACAAACAGAATAGCCAACTCCCGCCAGCCGATCAGTTGCTCCAGAAACCTGTCACGGGCGCTGGTTGAAGCTTTGCCCTGCTTCACTGCCTTTTCCACGGCCAGCGCTATCGTCAGCGGCCCGATATTGCCGAAATGCAGATAGGGCGACAGCCGGCTCGTTCCCTTCTTCTCCGGATGGTTGCGCGTTTCCTCGTAGTCCTTCAAGTCCAGATTGACAAATTCGCGCAGACGCTTGAGTGCCGCGTGCGTTCCCCCGGTAAAGCTGTCCACAGGCCCCACCCTGCGGTCGAGCTTGGTAAACCCTGCAGTAATCTCCTGTTCAAGGGAAACGCCAGAAAGAGCTTTCCGCGGTTTCCAGGAATGCCGTGGAGCAATCTTCGCTGGCGCAACAAGGAATTTGGGCAACTGCGCCTTCAGATGCGGCCGGAAGTGGTGCAGCAACACAAAGCTGCGATTGAAGATCGCGGAAGGCACAACCACGTCAGCGTCCACCGTCCAGAATGGAATCTTCAGCTTCTTCGCCAGCACGCGACGCCAGCGCTCCGGCTCGCGGCATGGGTTCTCGTCGCCAATCAGCAGCGCCGCATCCACTTCCGTCAGAAACGCTGCCAGAGAATCCGGCGGACGCCGCACCACAAAACCCACCCCGCGCTCCGCCGCATCCTCGGCCACATCCCGCAATCCCTGGGCCAAGAAATGGTAGTGGCGCAGATTGGCATTGGGGTAGTTCGGAATCACCAAAAAGAAAACCACCACTGGAAGCCCGAGCAGATTACCAGCCTCGATGGCCACATCGAGCGCCGGATTGTCCACGATGCGTATCGCCCGCTGCATCCAGTAAACGACGCAGCGGCCGTTTTTCAGGGGCGGGCCTCTGCGACGCACCTGTACACGAGGCTGGTCAGCCAACCGGGCAAGTTCTTCAGGGATTTGCGAGTTGTTTGGGATAGCTCTCATCTGCACAACAGCCACTAACCGCTGACAAATAATAACTGAAAACTGAGAACTAAGAACTGAGAACTGAGAACTGACAACTGACAACTGTCTTTTACCACTGCCCCCACGCCCGGCTGATGTAATCCGTCAAAGTCAGCGAGATCAAAATCAGAAACGTGAAGACGCCGGCAAAAACCGTCAGCTTGGTCAGCTTCGAACTGTACCACACATGCATGAAAAACAGCACCACCAGCACCGCCTTGGTGGAAGCGATAGCCAGCGCGATGATGGGATTCCAGAAGCCCAGGTCCACATACGACGCCCAAACCGTGAGCGCCGTGCCAACCAGCAGCGCCAAGAGGATCGCCACATAAATCCCGGGCCCCACAATATGCCGCGCGTGTTCGTTTGGTTCGCTCATGCCGTATTCCTCTAACCCCTAACCCCTAATCCCTAACCCCTATCAATGTCTGCTGATCAGATAGAGCAGCGCAAAAAGATAAATCCAGATGATGTCCACAAAGTGCCAATACAACCCGAAGTTCTCCACAAACGTAACGTGGCCCGCCGTGTAAGCCCCGGCACGCGCGCGCAAAATCATGAATCCCAGAATCGCGATGCCGATGATCATGTGCACCGCGTGCATTCCCGTCATCAGAAAGTAGAGCGAAAAATAAAGCTCGGTGTGACGCGCCATGTCAGGCGCCAGCGGCTTGTCGTGATATTCCTTGTAAACTTCGGGATCGGAAGCCGGATCAAGAAACGATTGCATGCTGTAGTGGAATCCGGGAACGTGATGCTTCTCAATCTTCTCCCGGTACTCGATGGTCTTGATGCCCAGAAAACTCAGCCCGAGAATGAAGGTCAGCGTCAGGCACAGCACCAGCCCGCGCCTGCGCCGTGTTTGCGCGCACCACACGCCCATGGCCAGGGTGAAGCTGGAGAAGATCAGCACTGCAGTATTCGTCGTGCCCCACACCACGTTCAGTTGGTGCGAGCCGGAGACAAAGGCCGGGTAATACCAGTTGCGGTAGACCAGGTAGGCAGTGAATAAGCCGCCGAAGAACATCACTTCAGTCAGCAGAAAAAGCCACATGGCAAAGCTGGCGGCGTCGGCCTGCTGCTCGGCGGAGTTGAAGTGATGGCGCAGATAAGCCGGGTGCTCCACGTGAGCGGAGTTAGCGGTATTAGCGGAGTTAGCGAGGCTATCCGGCACGGTGCACCTCTCTTGCCTTCTCAGCCTGTTGTTGTTTCTCCAGCCACTCGTAGTCGTAGGCTTCGTGATCCATCACCGGCATTTCAACAAAGTTCTCCGTCAGTGGCGGCGATTGCGTCTGCCACTCCAGCCCCGTCGCCTGCCATGGATTGTCGCCCGCAATTGCGCCGTAGCGCAGCGACCAGACCAGGTAGAGCACCGGCAGCAGGTAGCCCACGCCGAGAATGGTTGCACCAGCCGTCGAAAATACGTTAAGGATTTGAAACTCCGGCGGATACGATGCGTAGCGCCGCGGCATCCCCAGCATGCCCAGAATGAACTGCGGGAAAAAGGTGAGGTTGAAGCCGATGAAGGTCACCACGGCCGCCAGTTGCGAGAGCTTCTCCGGATACATCCGCCCCGTCATCTTGGGCCACCAGAAGTGGATGCCGGCCAGGAACGCCATCAACATTCCGCCCACCATCACAAAGTGGAAATGCGCCACGATGAAGTAAGTCTCGGTCAGGTGAATGTCGGTGCCGGAAGATCCGAGGAAGACCCCGGTCATGCCGCCGATGGTGAACAATCCTAGAAAGCCGAAGGCGTAAATCATCGGCGTTTCAAAGGTGATGGAACCCTTGTAAAGCGTGAACGTCCAGTTGAATATCTTGATGGCCGAGGGCACGGCGACCAGCATGGTCAGCAGCGAAAACACCAGCACGGCGTAGTTCGAAATGCCCATGATGAACATGTGATGCGCCCACACAAAGAAGCCGAAGACCGCAATAGCCACCGACGAAAACGCCACCGCCGTATAGCCGAAGACCCGCTTGCGGCTGAAGGTGGAGATCACTTCGGAGATCACTCCCATTCCCGGCAAAATCATGATGTAGACGGCGGGATGCGAGTAGAACCAGAACAGATGCTGGAACAGCAGCGGGTCGCCGCCCTTCGTTGGGTCAAAAACGCCGATGCCCAGCGTGCGCTCCAGCGCGATCAGCACAATGGCGATAGCCACCACCGGCGTGGCCAGCACCATCAGAATGCTGGCTGCATAGTTCGCCCAGATAAACAGCGGCAGCCGGAACCATGTCATCCCCGGCGCGCGCATCTTGTGGATGGTAACAATGAAGTTCAACCCGGTAAAGATCGAGCTGAAGCCGGCGATAAAGACCGCGAGGCCGGTCGTCAGCACGTTGGTGTTCACGTAATGCGTTGACAGCGGCGTGGTGAAGGTCCAGCCCGTGTCCACGCCGCCAACGGCCATGGTATAAAGAGCCAGCAATCCGCCCGCCATGTAGAGATACCAGCTCAGCAGGTTGATCCGGGGCAGCGCCAGGTCCTTGGCCCCAATCATCATCGGGATAAAAAAGTTGCCCAGCGTGGCCGGCACAGACGGCACCAGAAAAAAGAAAATCATGATGACGCCGTGCATGGTGAACACCTTGTTATAGGTGTCGGTGGCCATCAGATCCGTCTGCGGCGTCAGCAGTTCCAGCCGGATCAACCCCGCCAGCGCCCCGCCGATGAAGAAAAAGAAGGTGATCGAGATCAGGTAGAGAATCGCGATCCGCTTATGGTCGCTGGTGAGCAGCCAGCTCAGCAGGCCGTTCTCCCGGGTGATGTAGTTATCCTTGGGAATCCTGGCCGTCGCCTGGTCGGGAAGACGTACGATTGTGTCGCTCATGGCTTCCCCTTTTCTTTCAAGACTGTTCCTCTTGCGGCGGGAGTTTTTCCGCCCGGCGCCGTTCCTTCGTTCCCCGGCAACATATCGGTAGTGTTGATCGTCTGCTCCACGCGATAATCCGAGTTGAGGTTTTTGATGAATTCAATCAGCGCAATCACTCCCTCTTCGCTGATCTGCCCCTGATATGTGGGCATGATCGGCGCGTAACCCTGCGTCACGTGCTGCGAGGGATTCAGTATCGCTTCCCGCAGATAGGCGTCGTCGGCAATCACTGTTCCGCCAGAGGCAAGCGGAAGTTTCGCTCCGTATACGTTGGCCAGTGCGGGCCCGCGCGCATCGGGCCGCGCATTGTGGCAGGCGGCGCAACTCAAACTCGCAAACAGGCGCTCGCCATCCTGCGCCAGCGAGGCGCCGCTGTCGGATCGGGTCAGCCACTTCCTGTATTCCTCCGGCGTCATCACCACCACGTCGCCAAGCATCTGCGAGTGGTTCGTGCCGCAGTACTGCGTGCAGAACAGGTGATAAGTTCCCGGCGTGGTGGCTTCAAACCACACCGTCGTATAGCGGCCGGGAATCGCCTCGCGCTTCACGCGGAAAGCGGGAATCGAAAAGCTGTGAAAGACATCCTGCGAAATCAGCGTCAACTGCACCGCGCGTCCCGTGGGCACGTGCAGCGCGTTGATCTCGTGCTGCCCGCCCGGATGCTCCACCTTCCACATCCACTGCTTGCCCACCACATAAATGTTCATGGCGTTGGCCGGCGGCGTGAAGACGCGAAAATAAATCAGCGCGCCCCACACAAACATCACCAGAAACAGCCCCAGAGGAATGATGGTCCAGGTAGCCTCCAGCAGCGTCGAACCCTCAACCTGCACCGCCACCGGATGACGCTTCTTGCGATAGAGAATGGAAAAGCTCGCCACCAGCAGCACCACAATCGTCAGCCCAATCAGGCTCACCAGCACCATGAAGAACAGCAGCGCATCCATCTGCGGCGCAATCTTCGAGGCCTCCGGCGGAAGCAGCGCGAAGTTCGTCAACCACTTGACGAGAAACTGCCAGATTACTGGGCTGATATGGTCCATTCCGTTATCCGTTCACCTTTGTGCCTGTCCCCGGCTTGTTGTCTTTCCGCACATCCCTGCGAAACATCACCAACATGAATCCGCCCAGCAGCAGCAGTGTGATCAGCCCGCCCAGTTGCACAACCCGCGCCACAATCAGCGAGTGTTTGTTGGTCTGCGGATCGTAATGGTAGCAGTACGTCAGAATGTTATCCACCGGCGAGCCGATGCGATTGGCCGAGGCCTCCACCAGCCCTAGCCTTAAATCCTTGGGCGAGTATTCGACGCCCATGTAATACTGCGCCAGCTTTCCCTCGGGCGTCACAATCTGAATAGCGCTGGCGTGCGCAAACTGCGTAAGCCTGCCGTCCGGCCCGGGAATCTTCACGTAGCCAAAACCCACCGCCTTGGTAACCGCGTCAATGTTCTCCTGCGTGCCGGTCATGAAGTGCCAGCCCGCGGCCGTCTCCGGATGCCCGTAGCGTTTCAGGTAGCCGCGCTTCTTGGCCGCGGCCAAATCTGTCGTCTCGGTAGGATCGATGCTGATTACGATTACGCTGAAGTCCTTGCCCGGAACAAAGCTCACCATCTGCAAGGCGCTCGTCAGCCCGTTTAGCTCCTCCGAGCAAAGCATGGGGCACTGATAATAAACCAGCGCCAGAATTGCCGGCTTCTTGCCGAAGTAACTCGCCAGTTGCACCTGCTTGCCCGCGTCATCGGTGAAGGTGAGCGAGAGCGGCAGTTGCTCATTGAGCCTCTGCGCAATCCCAACTTTGCTCAGAATATCCGGCGGCTTGTCGCTCACCGGCGCCATCTGCTTCTCGTCGTAGCGCGAAACCTGCGCCGGCAGCAACGGCGTCAGCAGAGCCGGACACAGCGCCGCTGCGACCGCCGCGCCTCGCCAGCTTCTCCGGATTTTTCCTAAGCCTTGCATACTGTCTTCTTTCTCTGTTCTGCCAACAAATGCTCCGTGCCCCATCCTTTTCGCGGCTTTTCGAGGAAAAGATGCGAAAAGGGTGGGAAACCACAAATCTCATCCCACGTCCATCAGCACTCTCTACTTGTGCACCGCCGCTGCCTGATCCAGTTCATAACCCGTTCGTGCAAACCCATTCGTCAGTGGCACGGCAATCACCGGCCGCTTATCCCCAGTCATCAACGGCGCCTGCTCCACGGCCTTCGCCACCGGCAACCCCCGCTGCGCAATCAACTCCATCGCTCGCTCAATCGGAATCCGGACCTTCCCCTTTGATTGGTCAACCCAACTATAGTTGTCCAGCAGCAAATCCTCGCGCGCATGCAGGTCGGCCACATCCTGGTTGCCGTCGTCGGTCTGCACTCGCGGCGTAGGAAAATTCTGCGTCATCTCGCCCAGCTTGCTCTGCATCTCGGGATTGCTCGGCATGTTGCCCAGCGGTCGCACATCCACAGGCCGCGCCCATCTGTTCGGAGGCCCGTCCTCCTTATTCATGCGCGCATCCAGCACCTTTCCAACCCCGTAGGCCAGCACACCCGCCACCACCGCAAAGATGCTCAGCGCCACCAGAAAAACCACCACGCCGGAGACGCGCACATCGCTCGCCTCGTAGCCCTTTGAGCGGTCGATCTCCTCGGGTGAGTGATCTTCCGGCTCTTGCCAGAGGCCGTGATCCAAGCCATCGTTCTTATGCGTGGGCATGTTCCGCCTCCAGTATCTCCTCGAGGTGCGGATCGTTCGTCTGCACCAGCGGCCTCGCCTTCAACTGCGCGCAGAAATAGGCCACCCAGAAGGCCGTCATCGCCACCGTCACTGCCGCGTATTCCAGAATTCCCCAACTGAAGTGAAGATTCCGCGCCGCATCCTTGAAATTCGGCTCAATCAGCCAGAACAAATCAAAGGCTTTGGCGAAGACCATCCACTGGCACACCCGCACCAGCCGCTTTTTATTGCGCTTCAGATCGCGCGACAACAGCAGCGTAAACGGAATCAACCAGTGGAAGATAAAGTCCAGTGTGATGATCACGCCCCAGCCGCCTGTGACGCGGTCCAGGTACCAGGGAATCTCTTCCGGCAAATTTCCCGACCAGATAATGAGGAACTGCGAAAAAGCGAGGTAGATGTTCAGCATCACAAAGGCAAAGGTGAAACTGCCCAGGTCGTGCTGCTCCGTCTGCCGCAGAATCGTCTTGAACGGCTCGCCCTTCGACAGCGAAATCACGACAATGATTCCGAGCGCCAGCACCTGGTACGCCTGCCCCACCAGAAACAGCAGGCCGTAGACCGACGAGTACCACGTGGGATCAAGCGACATCACCCAATAGATGGCAGCGGCGGTCATGGTAATCGCGTAAATCACAATCCCCGGGCCACTGATGTTTTCCATTCGCTTGATCCACTCCGGCGTGGTAGCGGGCGAATCGGAATCGCGCTTCAAGCCCAGCGCGTTCAGCCGCCAGGTGTAAAAGCCCCAGATCGCAAAGCACGCCAGGCTAACCCAAATGAAGGCCGCCGGATTGAGCATCGGCCGCTTGAATTCGATTGCGTGCGCCTGAACCTCGTTGATCCATCCCGATTTCAGCGCCGCGTTCACGTCAGTCACCGCGGCCCACAGATAAAGTTTTTTCAGCGAAAGCGCAATCACGATCCAATAAACGAAAACCAGCGGCAGCGTGCGGCTCATCGCTTCCAGAGGACGGCGTAGCAGCAATCCCCACTTTCCGCCGGAAACGTACTGCACCATCAGCAGCGCGAGGCCCCCCACCGCAAAACCAAAAGTCAGCATCAGCCCCAGCAGCCAGGCTCGCAGCACATGATCCACATCGAAGCCGCGCCCATCCGCAAAGCCCAGCCCAGCAGCAACCGCCGTGCAAGCCAACCCCACAATCAGCGCGCGCCTCTGCCAGCCGTCGACAAACTCCGGCGCGCCCAGATCCCGGGGCAATTGCTTGCTATGCGTGTTGGCGTCGTGCGTCTCGTCTGCCATTCTCTGCGTCCTTCGTCCCTAGTCCCTATCGTGCCCGTGCCCCATCCTTGCGCCATTTTTCTGGCGCAAGGGTGGGAAACCTAACTGTTATCACGCCGGATCATTTGTGAGCCTCCGGCTTGCTTAATGGAATCTTGATTGCCGGGTCATCCGGATTGGCCGGAGCCATCCCCGGTGTTCCCTGCTTCACATCATGCGGATACGCTTGCACTGCCGTCGCGGGCAGTGTCCACGGCTCGGCAAAGCCCTCCGGCAAATGCTTCTCCTGCGCAATCTCCTTGAGGCTGCGCACCTGCACGCCCGCTGGCACATCCGCCGCCTTGGCTGCCTGGCTCAACTGCAATGCGCGAATGTATGCCGCCACAGCCCAGCGATCCTCCGGCACGAGTTGCGCCGAGTAGTCCGGCATGGCGCCATAGCCGTGCGTCATCACGTAAAAGTAGTGCGAGATGGGCTGCGACAGCCGCACCTGGTCGTGATAGTTGGCCGCCGGCTTGTAGCCCCGCTGCACAATCTCGCCCAGCCCGTTGCCAACGCGCGAGTGGCACGGCGCGCAATAAATGTTGAACCGCTCCTGCCCGCGCTTCAGCACCTCCAGCGTCACCGGAAACGGCATCTCGTCCTTCTCTTCGCGATAGCCATTCGCCGCCTGCACCACGCCGGTATAAAAATAGCTGTCCTCGTGCAACTGTCCCCGCGCCACGGTGTTCGCCGCCTGCGGGCGCGCGCCGCGCTGATCGGCAAACATCGTCGAGCCGCGCTGCGAGCGAATCTTAGGCTGGTCCTGCATATCCTGCCGGCATCCGGCAACTAAAAGCATCGCGGCCATTCCAACCGAAGCCGCCACGCGCCGGAAAGCTGAGAACTGAGAACTGACGACTGAGAACTGTCTTTTCATCAGTACTCCACCTCCACCACCGAAACCGGCTCAAAGCTCTGCAAATACTTCTTCGCCTCCGCCAAATCGAACTTCGGGTCCAGCGCCTCCAGGCACAGAAAGAACTTGTCCGTAGTCGCCCCGTCGCGGAAGTTGGGCGCGTTGAACAGCGGATGATAGAGCGCCGGCAATCCATTCAGCGCCAGCATTCCAAAGGCCGCCGACAATCCGGCAAACAGAATCGTCCACTCATACGCGGGCACAATAAACGCGGGCCACGAATACAATGGCCGTCCGGCAATATTCAGCGGATAGGCCCACACCGAAACCCACACCTGAAATAGAAACATCGCCACCAGCCCCATCAATCCGCCGATCAGTGTAATCAGCGGCACCTTGTTGCGATGGAAGCCGATAGCCTCAGCCGCTTCCTCCACCGGGTAAGGCGTGTAGCAATCCATGCGCCGCCAGCCGTCTTTGCGCGCCTGTTGCGCGGCGCGGATCAGATCGCCCGGCGTATCGAATTCGGCCAGCAGGCCGTAGATCCCTTCGCGCGCGGCCATCAGTCACCAGCCTCCGCCGCCTTTTTGGGCGTAATCTTGGCCCCCGGCAGCATCATGCGAATTTCACTCATGGGAATCATCGGCAGGAAGCGAACAAACAGCAGGAACAGCGCCGTGAACAATCCCAGTGTGCCCACGTACGTCATGTAATCCCATTTCGTCGCGCGATACGTTCCCCACGACGAGGGCAAAAAATCGCGATAAAGGCTGGTCACCACAATCACAAAGCGCTCAAACCACATGCCCGTGTTCACCACGATCGAAATGAAAAACATGAACGGAATCGAGGTGCGCAGCTTGCGCGACCACAGCGTCGTCAGCGGAATCGCCAGGTTGCAGGTCACCAAAACCCAGTATGCCCAGCCCATCGGCCCGAACATCCGGTTCCACATCATGAAGGCTTCCCAGTGCGAACCCGAGTACCACGCCATGAAAACTTCCATCGCATAGCCGTAGGCCACAATGAAGCCCGTCGCCAGCATCACCTTGCCCATGTTGTCGATGTGGCGCTCCGTCACCAGTCCTTCCAGGTGATAAAACTTGCGCAGCGGAATGGCCAGCGTCAGCACCATGGCAAAGCCGGAATAAATCGCGCCCGCCACAAAGTACGGCGGAAAGATGGTCGTGTGCCATCCCGACAGCACAGCCACCGCAAAATCAAAACTGATCACCGTATGCACCGAGAGCACCAGCGGTGTGGCTAGTCCGGCCAGCAGCAACGAGGCCGTCTCATAGCGCGACCAGTGGCGCACCGACCCGCGCCAGCCCAGCGAGCAAAGGCCATACGCATACTTGGCAAACTTCGATTCGGCGCGGTCGCGCATCGTCCCGAAATCGGGAACCATGCCGATGTACCAGAAGACCACCGAGATGGTCGCGTAGGTCGAAACCGCGAAGACGTCCCACATCAGCGGCGAGCGGAACTGCGGCCACACGTTCATGGTCAGCGGCACCGGCAGCATCCAGTAAGCCAGCCACGGGCGGCCCACGTGAATCAGCGGAAACATTCCCGCGCAGACCACGGCAAAAATCGTCATGGCCTCCGCGAACCTGTTGATGGAGTTGCGCCAGCTCTGCTTGAACAACAGAAGAATCGCCGAGATCAGCGTCCCCGCGTGGCCGATGCCGATCCACCATACGAAGTTGATAATCGCAAAGCCCCAGGCCACCGGCTGCGTGATGCCCCATATGCCCACGCCGACGAGAAACAGCCACGTCACCGCCACCAGAAAAAGTGTTGCTATCGCGCCGCCAATGCCGAAGACGGCAAACCAGCCCAGCGGCGTCGTCGGCGTCAGCACGATGCGCGTGATCTTCTCGGTGACAGACAAAAAAGTCTGCCCCGGCGCGATCACGCGGTACTCGCCGGTCGCCGGATCACGTCTCGGGTTGTCTTTCAATTCACCGCTTGCCATCGTGCTCCGCTAACTCACTACTTCACAACTTCACTTATTCACTGGCCTCACTGGCTCGTGCTCCACCGGCGCAGCTTCGAGTTCGGGATTCAGATTCAACACCGCGGCCACATACTTGGTTCGCGGGCGCGTATTCAGATCGGCGAGCACCTGGTAACTGCGCTCATCGCCTTGCAGCTTCGCCACCTTGCTCTCTCTGTCGTTGATGTTGCCAAAGCTGATCGCCTGGGCCGGGCAGGCCTGCTGACAGGCGGTCACAACCTCCCCGTCGCGAATCGCGCGGTTCTCTTTATCCGCCTCGATCTTGGCAGAAGAAATCCGCTGCACGCAGTAGCTGCACTTCTCCATCACGCCGCGCGAGCGTACCGTCACGTCCGGGTTGCGCATCAGCTTCAAACTCTCCGTCTCAAAATCGGAGTAAAGCAGGAAGTTATAGCGCCGCACCTTATACGGGCAGTTATTCGAGCAGTAGCGCGTGCCCACACAGCGGTTGTAGACCATCGCGTTCAACCCTTCGGGCGTGTGCACCGTCGCGCCCACCGGACAAACCTGCTCGCAGGGCGCGTTCTCGCAATGCTGGCAGGCCATCGGCTGAAAATGCGCGCGCGGAGCGGCCAGATCGCCCTCGAAATAAGTGTCAATGCGCAGCCACTGCATATTACGCCCGATGCGCACCTGCTGCTTGCCCACCACGGGAATGTTGTTCTCCGCATAACAACCCACGATGCACGCGTTGCAACCCGTGCAACTGTTCATGTCGATCGACATTCCCCAGGCGTTGTCTTTGTACTCCCAGTTGGGAAACATCGTGTTGCTCTTGTCGGTCGCCGGATGCGCCTCGCCCTCGTTGGCAAAGCCCGGATCTGCCTTATACTCCTCCAGCGTCGCGTAGCGGATAATCCCGCGCTCGTTGATCGCCTCATCGGCTTCCAGCGAGTTATTGCCGTTCCCCTCGCCGCCAAACAACTTCGGCCGGTGGTCCTGGAAGTGGCTCTTGGTCACAGCCACGCCCCACTTGCCTGGGACCTTCTTCATCGAACCCACGGCGTAAAACGGCGCATCCGATGTGCGAATCAGGTAAGCATTAAAACCCGCGCCACCTGCGACGCGTCCCGTCTGCCGCCCATAGCCCAGATGCACCGTGACCGAATTATCCGGATGACCCGGCGCAACAATCACCGGCGCATTCACCTTGCGCCCCTGCACCGTCAGCTCAACAATGTCGTCTTCTTCGAGTCCATACTTGGTCAGCGTCGCTCCAGAAACCAACGCCGCATTGTCCCAACTAAGATTGGTCACCGGCTTGGGCAGCTCCTGCAGCCAGCCCACATTCGCCCAACGCCCGTCATAAACATTAGGGTCCGGTCTGAAGATAATCTCCAGCGAGTTCTTCGGAGCGGGAACAGGAGCCTTGTGTGGCCACACCAGTCCGGGGTGTGCAGCGAACTGCTTCTGAATAGCCTCGATCCCGCCAACCTCAACCAGATCCTGATGATCAAGGGACGTGCCTTCAATCCACCCCGCGTGGAGCGCTTTGCGCCAACCTGTTTCAAAATCACCTTTAATGACCGGCTTCCACGTCTCGCGGACCGCCTCATACGGACTCAGTCCCGGCTCGTCGAGCAAAGCTTGGAAGAAATGATGTGCCGTCTTTCCGCCATAGAGCGGGTCAATCATCGGCTGGACAATCGAAACCGTACCGTCGTAAGCCCCCGCATCGGACCACGATTCAAGAAAGTGCGCTGCCGGTATGTGCCACTGTGCATTCTGCCCGGTTTCATCCACATGAGAGCCAAGATGTGCGGTCATCTTCGCCTTCTCAAATGCAGCGGCAAACTCCAGATCGGCTGGTGCGTTGTAGATCGGATTGTCATTCAGAATCACCAACCAATCCACCTTGCCGGCATTCAGATCGGCGACCAGCGCCTTCAAATCACCGCTCTGATTGGATGGCAGCGAATTCACCGCCTCAAACGACACAGCAATCGTTTTTTCGAGATTGCCCAGCACATTGTTGATCACCAAGGCCAGTCGCGCAACCGACTCATCCTGATACAGCCCCGGGATCACCACGCACTTACCCGCATGGGCCTTCAAGTCCTTGGCCAGAGCGGCAAGGAACTTCTTCTGCTCCTCGGTCCACGCATATGCCGATGGCTCGCCAGGAACTCCGACAGCTTTCGCCAACTCCGCTGTAAAGGCCGGAATCTCGCTCGCCCGCAAACCCAGCCGATGCTCGGCCTTCAATCCTGTCGTTGTCGGTGTGCTCTCGATTGCATATAGCCTGTTCAGCTTCTCTGGTGACTTACGGCGCTCCGCATACTGACGAACTAACTTATGAAATCCTGGAAACGCCGCGCCCGAAAGAAAATCCGCATCCAGCGAAACAATCACATCCGCATCGGCCAAATCGTATTGAACATTCAGCCCATTGGCGAGCGCAGTCCCGGCAATCGCCGGATCATATTGGACCAGCGTGATCTTCGGATACTTTGCCTGAACTTCCTTCCACTGCCGCGCCAACGTCGGCGAAGTAATCGTCTCGCTGAGGAAATAAATCCCCGTCCCGTCCTTGGTCGAGATCACCTTGTTGCGAAACTCAACCGCAAACTCCGCCCACTCGCGATTCTCGTCGTGAAACTTCACATGCTGAGACCGGTCCGGATCGTACAAATCCAGCAGCGTCGCCTGTGTAAACGGGTCCGACGAGCCCTGGTTATAAGGATGCTCCGGGTTGCCGTCAATCTTGATTGGCCGGTACTGATCGCTCTTGACCAACAGCGGGACAGCCCCGGTTACAAACGGATGAGCCGTGGCAAAGTAATTCGGCTTGCCCAGAATCAAATCTTCCGGCTGCTTTATATATGGATAAATCGGCTCATCTGGCTGCTTAGTGCAGCCGGCCAACCCGGCCAGCGCCGCCGAAGCGCCCATGAATTTGAGGAAGCCGCGCCGCGAAACATCATCGCCCCACGCATGAGGCGAGCCGGGAAACTCCCGCTCCACAGCCTCCTGAAACTCCGGCGTGTTGGCCAGCTCGTCCACCGACCGCCAATATTTTTTGCCGCGTACGCCCTTCAGCTTCTCGCGCACCACCTCCAGCGTCATCGGAGCAGGCTTGATCGTCGTCACCAGATCGTTCTTCTTCTCGCTCATCGGTGGCAGACCTCGCAACTGGACAATTCATTCGGCGTGCGAATCTTGTAATGCTGCACAAGAAAATGCCCCAGATCTTCCTGGCTGGTGAACTTCTCGTACTTCGCCTTTGGGAGTTCCGGCGCATCAGCTCGTGGCAGGTCAATGGTGGTCAACGCCGGATGTACTCCAATTGACGGCATCTCCAGTGAAGCAACCTGGGTCGATGCGCGCTCCGGCTCCTTCGTCACGCACTTCACGCTCTCCGCCGTCGGCAAGCCCGGCTTCTCATCGCCCACCGCGCACCACACCGGCCTGTTCGGGGACGGCTTCTCCCACGCCATGTTGTAAATCTCGCTTGTCGGGCGCAGATTCTTCGCCGGGTTGCGATGGCAATCCAAACACCACTCCATTTGCAGCGTGTTCTCGGCGTACATCAGCGGCATCTGGTCCACACGCCCGTGGCAACTGGCACAGCCCACGCCCTTGTGCACATGAATCTCGTGGCTGAAGTAGACGTAATCCGGCAGGTCATGCACCTTGATCCACGGCAGCGATTTGCCCGTCGCCCAGCTCTGCCGCACCGGCTCCAGCAGTTGCGCGTTGGTCCAGATCTGCGCATGGCAGTTCATGCAGGTCTTGGTCGGCGGAATTCCCGCGTAGCTCGATTTCTCCACGCTCACGTGGCAATACTGGCACTGCACGCCCAGCCCCTCCACGTGGTGCTTGTGGCTGAAGGGAACCGGCTGGTCTGGCCGCTGGCCCTGCCGCGTCACCCACGGCGAGCGCTGCAACTCATTCAGCGTCACTCCCAGGGCGATCACGATCAGACCCGTCAGAACCAGGCTTGCGCGTGCCAGGGCATTGGAGCTGCGATCAAAGATTTGCGCCATGCGTTCTTTCCCTGCCTGGTTTTCTTTTCTTGGATGTGCGCGCCGCGCGAACGGTCACATTATGTTGTGTGAAAAAGTCGTTTCTGAAAATCGTATCCTGAATCATAGCCGCCCGAGAGGCGGACAATCCAGGAGTATGAACATACCCGGAAAAACAGCTTCACTACAGGAACGGATGCGGCAACAATTCCCAATATAGCCCACTCCGCCCAATCTTATAATCTGCTGAGAAGAAACAGCTTGCGACAACTGCCGTGGGGACGCCTATTCTTCCGTTGTTCTGCCAACGAGCGCCAGGTCGAAATCCTTCGGCTTATAAAGCACAATACCATATTAATTCCGGACTACGCCAGTCCAAAATAACAAACGCTCCCATCTTCAGGTCCCGCCTCCCCTGCACGCCATCGCGGCTGCGTGGTTATATCAACCACCTTCTAATTAAGTAAACGGTGTGCTCGCAGATTTCCTCGATGAGGCCGGGGCGCCTCGTCTTACGCATTCGTCCTGAGCGCCGCTTCGGCCCATTCCACAGCCAGCGCATGGCAGCTCATCACCTGCTCATGGCTCAAGCCGCTGGAGCGAACAATCGCATCGCACTCCGCCCAGTTTCCGTGCTCGTAGCAGACCATCCAATGCAGCAGGACGCCCTCGGGAATCTCTTTGCCCAGCAATGCATCGCGAGCCGCCTCGCGCAAGGGCAGCATCCGGACCAGGTCCTCCATCAGAAGGCGCAGCATCGCCGGGAAAAGGCTGACCATGCCGATCAGGTACTGTTCGCTGGGAGTCAGGCCGCACAGGGGAGCCGCCAACTCGCAGAAACGCGCGCGCTCAAAGGCCATGCGAAGAATTTCCTCCGGCTGGTCGGCGCTCAAGTCGGTGTCGATGGCCAGCATGGCGATGCGCCGGAAGGCCGCATCTCCCACCAGCATCAACGCCGAATGAATCGAAGTCACCTCCTGGCGCATGGCACAGACTGGCGAGTTCACCAGGCGCAGCAGCCGATAGGTAAGCGAGGCGTCGCACATCACCAGTTGGCTCATGCGCTGCAGGTCGACGGGATCGTTTTGCAGATCTTCCAGAATCTCCAGGTGCACCAGCCGGTTTCCCGGAATCTTGTGGCTCTGCAGCGGCTCCGACCGGCAGAAATAATACCCCTGAAACAGGTCGAAGCCTTCTTTGCATGCCTGCCCGTATTGTTCCTGCGTCTCCACATTCTGCGCCACCAGGCTCGCCTTGGAGCCTGCCAACTGGCGCAGCAGATTCCCGCGCTCCATTGCGTCGACTTTGAGCAGATCCACCTTGATGTAGTCGGCCAGTTCGGCCAGAGGCCCGGACTCCGGCTGCCCGGTGAAGTCGGCCAGCGCCAGCCGGAAGCCCGATGCCTTCAGTTTGCGGCAGGCCTCCAACAGGCTCGGCGTGGGTTCCGCGCTCGAGGCCAGTTCCAGTACCGTCATGTGGGGAGGCAATACCTGCACCCACCCCTCGGTCAGCGATTCCGCTGTGCAATTCACAAAGGCCGGCAATCCGCGCGCCAGCTCTTCCAGCCCAAAGACCACCGTGTTGTCCAGCATGGTGCGGGTCGCCAGCTCGCCTTTGCCGCGAGTGGTCTTGTCGCGCCCATTCCAGAACAGCAGTTCGTAGCCATGCACGTTGCCGTGCAGGTCCAGAATCGGCTGGCGCGCCATATAGCGAAGCTCTCCTGCCTGCTCCTCAACTGAACCGGCAACTGTTGCCGCCCTGGCCTGCGTTGCCATGGATACTGTCTCCCATCCTGTTTATCGTTGCCTGGGCTTGAAACATTAGAACATTTCCGCAATGGGATAACCCTTCGGCTAAAAATGACGCATACTGGCCGGAATTGACGCATACAGGACACAGCTACTAGCCTCTAGCTTTTAGCTGCTCTGCTGGTAGGCTGGCGGAATCGCCTGCCTGCAATCGCTTATCGCCCATCCGCGGAAGAGCTGACGGCTAGCAACTGGAAGCTGGCCTCTAAATCCACGGAACCCGGCGCGCCCCGGTTGCGTAGTAAGCTCAGTACGGTTTTTTCGAGGAGGCTGTCATGTATTGCAGCGGATGTGGTCTGGCTTTAGCGCCTGGGCAGGCGGTCTGCCCAAAGTGTGGCCGGCCGGCAGTGGCCCCGGCCCCCCCCATGCCTGGCATGGCGTTCCAACTACAGAACTACGCCGGCAAGGTGAGGGCGTTGGGCATCGTCTGGCTCATCTATGCCGCCGTTGCGTTGGTGACGGGAATCGTGACGCTGGCCTTCGCAAACGCCTATTTCTCCGGCCACTCCGGCCCCTGGATGAACGGACCCTGGATGCATGGCCCTATGCCGCCGATGTGGTTTGGACCCGTGATCCTGCGCTTTGGCTGGGCGGTTCTCCTGGTGCGGGTCGGCTTGGCTGCAGTGGCTGGCTGGGGCCTCATGGAGCACGCGCAGTGGGGGAGGGTTGTAGCCATCGTAGCGGCCATCCTGAGCATGCTCAAGTTCCCCTTCGGAACCGCCATGGGCATCTGGACACTGGTCATGCTGCTCGGCTACCGCAACTCGACTCTCTACGAGCAGTTGTAAAGCAGTTTTAACTCCTGGTCGATTCGCCGGCGCATCTCTGTCACTTAACTGCGGCGTGATCCGCCATACTGCCCGCTGCTGCCGGAGATTCCGCCGCGCCGGAAGGCAAACTTCTGCGCGCGACAAAAACCGCTGCGAGCTTGTCTTCATAGGCCAGCTCGAAGCGCGGGTCCATCCGCAGCAGTTGTGTCAGAGATGCTTTGACCGGCCCAATCACCAGTCCTGCCTTCTGCAGGTCGGGATCAGAGGCCCAATCCGGCCGCCCGTTCCACGTATCGTCCGAACGGTAGATCCGCTCATCGCCGTACAAAGCCGCGCGTCCATCGATTGTGACTGGCATCCTCAAAGCCCAAATCAGATAGCCCCCCCACGTGTAGTCGTTATAAAGAGGCCCGCTCCAGCCCTTTTCTTTCACCACTTCCACGGCACGGACGGGCATTCCCCTGGCAAGATCCGTGCCCAGACGAGCATTATTCACATGCAGAAACAACATACCGAGTGAGACAATCAGCGCCGTGGCAACCGCCACAAACGGCACGGCAGATGCCGTCAACTGGAAGCGATTCTTGTCGTTGCCTGTGAGTTCCGCGGCCAGAATTGCGCTGGCAACAACGACTCCCACCCACAGGTCGCGTTGCGAGCGAAAGGTTACCACTACGGCAAAGGCCAGTAGAAGAATTTCAAAGAGCGCAAAGCGGCGGGCCCTGGCCAGCACGGCGACAGCGGCCACAAGCAACAGAAGCAGGAGCCAGTCGTCGAGGCTGCGAAACGGCAGCGCGGTCAATTCTCCCACCTTGTTCATTACGCCGGGCTGCGCGGCCAGATCGTAGGCAACCTGGTAAATCCTCCAACCGTACGGATTGGCCAGCGGCGCCAGCAAGCAAGCAACAAAAATACCGCAGAGCCGGCCGGGGCGCATGCGCGTCTGGATTACGGTCCATCTGCGCGCCAGCACAGACTCCGCCAAAGCAATGGCCAGCACCACCAAGCCATCGATGAACTGAATGTGCAGATTGGCCCAGAGCGCAAAGATCAACGGTAGCCAAAGCAGTCCCCTGATCTTCCCGGTCTTTCGCGCCTGCATCAGAAGATCGAGTTCCATCACAAAAAACAGGATTGTGAACCACCATGGGCGCGGCGCGTCGAGGCGGATCATGCAGGAACAGGCCACTGCGGTCAGTAGCACCGCAAACGTAAAGTCGGCTTGAAGGCGTCGTATCATGCGATGCAGAAATACCGTAACTGCCACAGCCATTCCGGTGGTGTAAGCAACGATGCCCACCAGGCCCAGCTTCTGAAAAAGCTGAAAAATCAGTAACTCATAGAGCCAGCTATAGGCTACCCAGGGTTTTCCCGCGCCGAAGCTGGAGAAGGGATCTGTCTGCGGAACGGCGAAGTGTTGCATAATCCACTCGCCGGCGCGCAGGTGCCACCATGCATCCGGATCGCTGACGCTGGCAATGCGAAGGCAGAGAATTGCCGAAGCTGCATAGAGCGCCACAAGTACACATCCCTGTGCCCATGGAACGAGGCGGCCCGGCGGCAGCTTGGCCGGGGGACTACCCGCCGTGGGGGATAATGCACGGCTTTTCTCTGTGACTGCATCGGGAGCAAAATCTGGAGATTCCATGTCACTGAGATCATAACAGCGGAAGTTTTCCCCCGAGCATCTCGCATGATCCGTGCCCCATCCTTTCGCCTTACCGGGGTCCCAAGCGACAGGTCTTCGTCGCTGGGGTGGTCGGGCGCAAGGGTGGGAGACCACAAAAGCCTGGGTGCCCCACCCTCGCCGCTGTTCTTGTTTTTGCGGCTAGGGTGGGATACCACTGACCACTGATCACTGTTCTACAATTTGACCATGAGCTTTCCCGTCTCCCGTTTGCGCCGTCTGCGCCGCACTGAATCAATCCGTGCCTTGGTTCGCGAAACCGCCGTCACCCCCGGCGACCTGATCTACCCCCTCTTTCTCTGTCCCGGCAAAGGCGTGCGCCGCCCGGTCGGCTCCATGCCCGGAGTCTTCAACCTCTCCATCGACGAAGCCGTGCGCGAGGCTGAAGAAGCCGCCAGTCTCGGCATCGGCGGCCTGCTGCTTTTCGGCCTGCCCGAAGCCAAAGACGAGCAGGGCTCCGGCGCATACGACGACAACGGCATCGTCCAGCAGGGTCTGCGCGCCCTCAAAGCCTCGCCAGCCTCCAAAAAACTGGTTCTCATCGCCGACGTTTGCCTCTGCGAGTACACCAGCCACGGCCATTGCGGCAAAGTCATCGAAACCCCCGACGGCTGGACCGTGGACAACGACCCGTCTTTGGATTTGTTGGCCCGCACCGCCGTCAGTCAGGCCAAAGCCGGAGCCGATGTCGTCGCCCCCAGCGACATGATGGACGGTCGCGTCGCCGCCATCCGCAGCGCCCTCGACGCCGCGGGCTGCAAAGACACCCCCATCCTCAGCTATGCCTCCAAATTCGCCTCCGCCTTCTACGGCCCATTCCGCGAGGCCGCCGGCTCCGCTCCTCAATTCGGCGACCGCCGCTCCTATCAAATGGATGGCGCCAACCTTCGCGAGGCCATGCGCGAAATCTCCCTCGACCTCGAAGAGGGCGCCGACATGATTCTCATGAAGCCCGCCATGCCCTACCTCGACGTCATCCGCGCAGCCCGCGAACTGACCGGCGTGCCCATTGGTGCTTACCAGGTCTCCGGCGAGTACTCCATGCTCCAGGCCGCCTTCGCCAACGGCTGGCTCGACCATGATCGCGCCATGCTCGAATCGCTGGTCAGCATCCGCCGCGCCGGCGCGGACTTCATCGTCACCTACTTCGCCAAGGAAGCCGCCAAGCTGCTCGCCTGAGTGGCAGGTAGCCCGATCATCAGCCCCGAAGAATCACCATCGGCCATGGAAAGCTGTACCCCGTTCATCGCGGCCCTATGATGAGCGGGCGGATGGCCCAGGTAAGACCAATAAAGTTGGATACCCCAGGTCCGGATTTTCGGACCTGGGGGACCACAAATCCCAACCAGCGTTTTCCTGATCACTGACCACTGACCACTGTCATGGCATTTTCTCCCAACTCCTGCTAGGCTTTATTCATGCAGGTTCTGGTCAACATCCCGGATGAACTGGCGGCGCAGCTCCGGGCGCGCGGACTTGTTCTCGAAGCCTGTCTGCGCGATCTGATGGAGGAGAAGTTCTCCCAGGAGCCGATTCGAGAGGAGCGGCGGCGGCAGGCGGTTGAGGCGATGCGCGGCTTTGCCGGGAAGCATGGCGCAACGCTGGGCGGGCTCGACCTCAAGAGCATGGTGCATGAAGGGCACAAATACTGATGCCGTTCGTTCTTGATGCCTCGATGACCATGAGCTGGTGTTTTGCCGATGAAAGCAACCCCTACAGCCGCCGGGTATTAGACTCGCTTCTCGATTCTTATGCCGAAGTACCCGCGCTTTGGCCTTTCGAGATTGCCAACGTATTGGCCGTCAACGAGAAGAGGCGCCGGCTCACGAAAACGGCCTCCGTCGAGTTTCTGCAAACCCTCTCTGGCCTCGATATTCGCATCGATAGGTCATTTCCTATGGTGGACGGCAAGGTTTTGCTCCCTTTGGTTTGGCGCTATGGCCTGACGGCCTATGATGCGGCTTATCTGGAATTAGCCAAGCGCAAGGGATTGCCGCTGGCTACCTTCGACAAGGAATTGATCGCTGCCGCCACGCTCGAAGGAGTCGCATTGGTTGGGTAGCCGGGCGTTTGGGCGCCGATCCTTCGCTTTAATGGAACCCTCATTCGTCCCATCTCGGCGCGGGTCATGAGCCGGAAGGAGAGAGCCGTTTATGAGCAAGCAGTTAAAGCCTATTCCTGAGTTTAAGAACGAAGCCCAGGAGCGCGCCTTCTGGGAGTCGCCCAAAAACGACAGTACTGAGTATGTCGATTCGAGCAATGCCAAACTAGTGACCTTTCCCAAGCTGCGCCCCTCCACCGAGACGATCTCGCTGCGCATGCCCGAGGATGTTCTGAACACCATCCGCAGCCACGCGCGCCGCCTTGATGTGCCCTACCAGTCGCTGATCAAACTCTGGTGCGCCGAGAAAGTCGCCGAGTTGATTCACTCTCCACGAACGGCCCAAAGCGGCGGCAAATAGCCGAGTGCCCCGCCCTTTGCGAAGGGTGGGAATCCACCAACCACATGGCTCGCAAGCGCCGGCCGCATGGACAGCAAGTCCCCGGTTGCGCAATCCTCTGCGGAGCGGTACTCTTACACAACCTTGTTGTTCCCCAGGAGGATTCTGTTATGCGTTCTCGCCGCACCCTTAGTCTCTCCCGTCTTTGCCTCTTCGCCGCCCTGCTGTTCTCGCTTGTGCTGCCCATGGCGGCCCAGTCGAGCGATCAAGGCATCGCCAAGATGGTCAGCCTCATGCAGGCCAACAACTACAACTTCGTTACCACCAAGTCGCCTACTGTCTGGGTCATTCACTTCACCGGAACCCACCTGAAGGACATCAAAGTGATCCTGGCCCTGGACACAGACAACAGCCAGATGGTCATCTTTGTCACTGTCGTGGAGAAGCGGCGCATGCCGGTAACCACCGACTTCCTGCACCAGTTGCTCAAGTACAATCATGAGTTCGATCGCGTGAAGGTCGGCCTCGACGCCGATGACGACCTCTCCGTCCGCATCGACGCCCCACTGAACATCGCCGACGCCTCTGAGTTTAAGGATATCGTCACTCAGATCAAAAATGCCTCCGACGAAATTTACGGCAAAATCGAGCCCCAACTGCTGCCCTAACGCATTGCGACTGTTGCCCGACGTCCCACAAATGCACCGTGCCCCATCCTTTCGCCTTTTTTCTGGCGAAAGGGTGGGACTCCGTGTACCCCCATCAGGCAGGTGGCCCGCTCATCAACCTAGAAGAATCAACATGAGCCATGGAAATCTGTGCCCCATGAATCAAGGAAAGCTGTGCCCCGTTCATCGCGGCCCTCTATGCGCGGGGAGTGTCCCAGATTCGGCCAATTAAGTTGGGTGCCTCATCCTTCGCTTTTTTGAGGTTCTGGCAAGTTCTTGCCTTCCCCGCTTCCCCACAGCCCAGTTTGAGTCTGTTCCTCCGCTTATGTGCGCCACGGCGAGCAATTCCGACCAGCATTCACCAATAGGATCGTTGAGACTGATCGATAGAACGCTCTGCATCCGGCAAGGAATCTTCCCAAAGACACCATGCAGGTTCGCAGGCATTCAAGGCGCAGGGAGATCTTGATGGATCTCAATTTTTGAAACCAGCCACCGAACAGAGGAGAGAATCATGATGAAACCGAGCACAAACGATAAGGCAGCAGGCAAGGTTCACGAAGTCACAGGCGCAATCAAGCAAACGGCCGGCCAGATTGCCGGGAACCCCAGCCTTGAATCCAAAGGCAGAGCCGAAAAGAATGCAGGCAAAGTTCAGAACTTTGTCGGCAAGGTTGAAAAGGCTGTCGGCGAATAGTCACATCAACTTCACACACAGAAACAAGAGAGCAGGATAAAAATGGCGCATTCTGTGATGGAACAGATGGGCGAACAAATTGACGAAACAGCGTGCAAGGCTTCGAAGGCGGCATCTGCCGTTGCGGATGCGTTTGAAGATGGCGTTGGAGCAGCGCGGTGTGCCGTAAAACACGGCAGCCAGGCCGCTACAGAGCTGTATGTTGACACCAGAAGGCACGTACAACAGCATCCGGTCAAATCGGTAGCGGCTACATTCGCGGTTGGCATTGCGACTGGAGCAGCGATCGGCTGGATGGTGGGTCGAAGGTAACTCTAGCAAGTGAGTTGCTGCGCGAAAGCGGGTCCGGCACGCTGGGCCCGCTCTCGCTGAATTGCTTATTCCCTCCGATCCTCGGATAGCTACGCCATAGCCTCGTTCTCCGCCCGCCTCCCCATGCTTACCCTCTACGCCCGGATAAACGCCAGCAGATCCGCGTTGATCTGGTTCTTGAGCGTCGAGCACATCCCGTGCGGCGCGCCCGGATAGACCTTCAGCGTCGCTCCCTTCACCAGCGCGGCCGTCAGCAGCGCCGAATCGTTGATGGGCACAATCTGGTCGTCGTCACCGTGCAGGATCAGCGTCGGCACGTCGATCTTCTTCAGGTCTTCGGTAAAGTCGGTCTCTGAGAACGCCTTGATGCAGTCCAGCACCCCCTTCAATCCCGCCGTCATCCCTTGCAGCCAGAACGAGTCCTTCAGTCCTTGCGAAACTGTCGATCCAGGCCGGTTGGCCCCGTAGAACGGCACTGTCAAGTCCTTGAAGAACTGCGAGCGGTCGGCCAGAACGCCGCTGCGAATATCGTCGAAAGTTTTTATCGGCAATCCGCCGGGATTACCGCCTTTACTTACCATCAATGGCGTTACAGAACCGATGAGCACCGCCTTGGCTACGCGGCTGGTCCCATGGCGGCCGATATAGCGCGCCACCTCGCCCCCGCCGGTCGAGTGCCCCACGTGAACCGCGTCCTTCAGCTCCAGCGCCTTGGTCAGTTCCGCGAGGTCGTCGGCGTAGGTGTCCATATCGTTGCCATTCCAAGACTGGCTTGAGCGGCCATTGCCTCTCCGGTCATGCGCAATCGTGCGGTATCCGTGCGAGGCCAGAAACACCATCTGGTCTTCCCACGCATCCGCATCCAGCGGCCAGCCGTGACTGAAGACCACCGGCTGACCTGCTCCCCAATCCTTGTAATAGATTTGCGTTCCGTCTTTTGTCGTAATTGTAGGCATTGGAATCTCTCCTTATTCGGTTCGTATTGGGTGGGGAATCTTGTTTTTCCGTGGTTGAAGCTGAATCGCTCTTCGGCCCAGTACCTTATTGAACAGGTCAGCCAGCCGTTACGTCTGAGCATTCTTGTCCATCGTCCGGGATTCGCATCAAGGCTCCGAGTTGTGACCGAGGGCGGATGTATGCTCTCCTACTACTACCCGCCCATGCTCAAACGAATCGAAAGCTACTTTGAATTCACCCGCCTGGGAACCAACTGGCGCACCGAGATTCTGGCCGGCGTCACCACCTTCCTGACCATGGCCTACATCGTGCTGGTCAACCCGGCCATCCTGGCCGCTGCCGGAATGCCGCTGGCCGCCGTCACCGCCGCCACCTGCCTCTCGGCTGGTTTCGCCTCTATTATGATGGGCATCGTCGCGCGTTACCCCATCGCCCTCGCTCCCGGCATGGGCCTCAACGCCTACTTCGCCTACGCCGTCTGCATCAAGCTCCATGTCCCCTGGCAAACCGCTCTGGGCGCGGTTTTTCTCTCCGGCCTCCTCTTTCTGGCGCTCACCGCCGTGGGAATCCGCCAGATGATTCTGCGCGCCATTCCTCACGAGCTATACGCCGCCGTGGCCAGCGGCATCGGCCTCTTCATCGCCCTCATCGGCTTTCGCAACGCCGGCCTGGTGGTTGCCGACCCTAACACCCTGCTCGGCCTGGGCAACATCCGCAACCCCACCGCTGTGCTGGCGCTCCTCGGCCTACTCCTGATGGTGGCTCTGGAGGTCAGAAAAATCCGTGGCGCCATCCTTATCGGCGTCCTCTCCATCACCGTCCTCGCCTGGGCCATGGGCCTGACTCACTGGACCCCTGCCGCCGGAGGCTTCCACTCGCTGGCTCAGACCGCCTTCCAACTCGACATTCGCGGCGCACTCAACAAGGGACTGCTGGAGATCGTCTTCGTCTTCTTCTTCGTGGACCTCTTCGACAACCTCGGCACGCTCGTCGCCGTCACCAAGCGCGCAGGCCTCATTGAAGCCGACCACACCATCCCCCGCCTGAACCGAATTTTGTTCACCGACGCCACGGCCACCGTCTTCGGCTCGTTGACCGGAACCTCCACCGTCACCAGCTACGTCGAGTCCACCGCCGGCGTGGCTGCCGGAGGCCGCTCCGGCGTTACCGCCATCGTCACCGGACTGCTCTTTCTCGCCGCCATAGGCGCGGCTCCGTTTGTCGGCATCGTGCCCCCAGCCGCCACCGCTCCGGCGCTCATTCTGGTCGGCTCCATGATGCTTTCCACCATCAGCGAGATTCGCTGGCGCGAGCCGCTGATTGCCGTCCCCGCGTTTCTCACCCTAGTGCTGATTCCCTTTACGTTCTCCATCGCCAACGGCCTCGGCTTTGGTATCATCAGCTGGGCCGCGCTGCACCTGGCCGCCGGTAAAATCCGCAAGCAAGATTGGCTGCTCTACCTGCTGGCCGCGCTCTTCCTCGTTCGCTTTATCTATCTGGGCTCGAGCTAGGTTTGCTATCATCGGCCTGCAAATCAGAAAGGAGCAACCATGCGCTTGAGTTGCTTTCGCATCTGTTCACTCCGATATGCTTTCCAAAGCATCAGCGACTTCGTTAACTCGCCGCTCAGCCGCCTTTGGGAGCGAGAGAGGAAGCCTTATGGCGGCTGCAAACAAAAGAGCGTGCAAGGCGCAAAGAAGTAGAAATGCCGCGGTAAAGGGGCCGAGCGCCGAGTCATGGATATGGGCTGCCGCTAATCTCCATCCCAAAAATGTCGCGCATAGCGTCGTCAGTGTCGGGCCCCCAAGGCGCTGAATAATATTGAGAGCCGTTGTCGCCATCGGCAAGTCCTGGCGATTGACCGAAGCGTATGCAGACGCTATCGACGGCATACCGACCGCGCTCAAGCCCATGCCTCGGATAAAGAGAGCGGCCACGAGTATAGCGAGAACGAGTCCATGACTTGCCAGGTAGAGAAAAGGCAGTGTCCCGATAAGCGCCAGAAACGCGCCTCCTGCCGATACCTTGCGAATGCCAAACCGTTTCGTCAAGGTTCCCAGCAGCGGGTAGCAGCACATCATCCCCAAGCCAAGAGGAGCCAGCAGCCAGCCCGTCGCACTGGGTGACAGGCCACAGGCGCGGATCAGATAGATCGGGATCAGCATCTGACCGGAAAACGCGATTCCATTCGTCATGAATTGTGTGACGACCGAAGCTGAGAAGACTTTGCCTTTGAACAGGCGGAGGTCGATCAAGGCTTTATCTTTCTTTTTTGCGGCGGTCGAGAAAAACGCCGCAAGCAGAGCAATGGAGACAATGAGAGCCCCAAGACCAGTGCGATTGCCCAGATGATCCGAGCCATAGAGGAAGAGCACCAGTCCGGGCGACAACAGGGCCAAGCCAACCAGATCGAGGTCTCGCGGCCTCAGCTCTTCATGATCTTTGGGCAGGATAAGAACAGCCAGCACGACTGCCAGTACGCCGACCGGAAGATTGATCAGAAAAAGCCAGCGCCAGGAAGCATATTGCAGAATCGCTCCTGCAATCACCGGGCCGAGGATCGGCGCGAACAGAATCGGCACAGCGGCATAGCCCATCACGCGCACCATGTGCTTGCCCGCGTGGCGCGCCATCATCATCTGCGCCATCGGAGCCAGCAATCCTCCGCTCATCCCTTGCAGCACGCGGAACCCGACAAGCGAGTCAGCCGACCAGGAAAATGCGCACAGGGCCGATGAAAGAGTGAATACCGAGAAGCACCACAAATACAGTGCTTTGGCCCCGATGCGGTCCACCAGCCAGCCGTTCAACGGAAGCATCAGCGTCAGCGCCAGCAGGTAACCGCTCGTCACCCACTGAATTGCCGCAAGGCTGCTGTGCAACTCCACGGCGAGGGTCGAGAGAGACACATTCACGACCGTCGCATCGAGTTGAGCGAGAAACGAGCCGAGCACAACGACGGACGATATCTTCCAAATGGCCGGATCGAGCCGATCGCTCTCGCTGGACAAATTAAGCGAAATGTCTTTCACCGTGTCCCACGCGCATCTCCGGAAGAATTGCCGCCGTGGAACCGTCCGAAGCCCCGCGCACTTATCAGGGCGATGGAAAAAACGCCCAGACCCAAAGCGACGATATCCGTTGCAGAGCGCAAATCAAAGTTTCCAACACGGCAGACAAGCAGATACCCAACAACAAGATTGAAGAATCCCCAAAGCACATTTACGGTCGAGGAAGAAAGCCCCTTGCCGGGCGGTTTCGCAAAGGGGCTTTGAAAGGGGCGCCCCATCATGCCGCTCACAAAATGCGGAACAGCATTTGCAAGGATGACACCGCCAAAGAAGTAAGACACAGAGTGAATCCAGTTCATAGTCAGTTGCTCCTTTTCATCGTTCGTCTGAATTGTTCGTCGAACCCGAGTCTACTTCCGGCACGTTTACCCGCGCGCTCGGCAGGCGACCTGCCTACGAATCTGCGAGGCGATTGAGCAGTTCCAGGGCAGTTGCGAGTTCTTCCTGTTCCGCGGGCGAGAGCTTGGTTTGGATGGCGCGGAACAGCCAATCCTCCTTCGCCGCCCGTTTGGCTTTGATCAGTTCCCGGCAGGTATCTGTGAGAGACAGGATGGTCTGCCTTCCGTCGGCCGGGTCGGGCAAGCCTTTCACGAGGCCAGCAGCCTCAAGCGTGGCAACCGTGGCGCCCATGGATTGCGGTCTCACGCCATCAGCCCGCGCGAGAGCGCTCACCGTCGCGGGGCCATCGCGTTCCAAGCGGATGACTACAGCCGTCTGAGACCAGGTGTAGTCGCCCAGATGGGTCTGTTCCCTTAGCGTACGCCGCAGTTGGCTGATGAGAACACGAAGCTCCCTAGCCAGAGCCAACGCCCGGGCACTGCCCGAATTGCTCTTCTGTTTGCCCATGAATCAATTCTAGCATATAGAAAGGAAGACTGTTCAGGTTGGCTTCATATATTTCGGTTTCCTAAAGCAGTCAGCAGGAACGCCGTTCGCCGCCGGGCATAGGCCTGTCCTCCGCGACGGTCAATGTTCTATGGGGACTTTTCAACCTCGCCGTTGCCTACTTGCTCGTCTGCCGGGTTGGCAGCTTTAATCTGCGTAACACCCGCCACGTGCTTGTCCTCGGAGCGGGCATTCTGCTCATGTCGCTCATGGCGGCCCGCGCATTTGGTAGCTTCCACGGCGGACTGTGACCCGCATTTTTCTTTAGGTCTGCCCTGATCTGCCGTCCAGGCAGCGGTATACTCGTTGCCAGTACGATTCACGGACACATTCATGTTTACTGTTGAAAAATTTCTCGAAAACGCAACCGCGCTCACCATTCTTCTGGCGTTCGTTGGCTATCTGGCCACTGCCTGGAGCGCCAAAATGCTGGCCATCCGCAAAGACAAGCTGGAGCACGTGAACCGTCGCCTGAACGAGCTCTACGGCCCGCTCTACGTGGCCTCTCAGGCGGGCAATATCGCCTATCGCTCCCTGCTCAAAAAGCAGGGCAAGGCGCAGAGCTATCCCATCCTCGACAGCGAGATGAAGGAATGGATGCTGTGGATGACCACCATCTTCATGCCCCTCAACGACATTCGCGAGAAGATCATCATCGAGAAGGCTTACCTCATCGTCGAGGAGCAGATGCCGCAATGCTTGCTCGACTTTGTCACCCACGTGGTGGGTTACAAGGCGGTGCTGGCCAAGTGGGCCGAGAAAGACTACTCCGAGCGCCGCTCCACCATCGGCTGGCCACCGGAGTTCGACCTCTACGTCGAACGCTCCTACGCCGCCCTCAAAGCCCAACAGACCCAACTGCTGCATAGCTCGCTCTGGAGGCTCTGGCAGCGTATGTTTCACGGCAAGCGGAGTTGAGGCAGGCTTCAGAGATCAGGGAAAAAACGGGCGCCCCAAGTCTCGCTCGTGAGACTTGGGGCGCCAAAACTGACAACTGAGAACTGCCGTTAGTACCTGTAATTCTCCGCCTTGTAAGGCCCTTCCACCGGCACGCCCAGATAATCCGCCTGCTTCGCGGTCAGCGTCGTCAGCTTCACGCCAATCTTTTCCAGATGCAGACGAGCCACTTCTTCGTCCAGCTTCTTGGGCAGCACGTAGACGCCCACCTTGTACGTGTCCTTATTGGCCCACAGGTCCAGTTGCGCCAGCGTCTGATTGGCAAAGCTGTTGCTCATCACAAAGCTCGGATGCCCCGTAGCGCAGCCCAGGTTCACCAGCCGCCCCTCGGCCAGCACGAAGATGCTGTGCCCGTCGGGGAAGGTGTACATGTCCACCTGCGGCTTGATGTTCAGCTTCTTCACGCCCGGCGCTGCGTTCAGCGGGTCCACCTGAATCTCGTTGTCAAAGTGGCCGATGTTGCAGACAATCGCCTGGTCCTTCATCCGCTTCATGTGCTCCAGCGTGATGATGTCCGTGTTGCCGGTGCAGGTCACGTAAATGTCACCGCGTCCCAGCGTCTCCTCGATGGTGGTCACCTCGAAGCCTTCCATCGCCGCCTGAAGCGCGTTGATGGGGTCGATCTCCGTCACGATCACCCGCGCGCCCATGCCGCGCAGCGAGTGGCTCGAGCCCTTGCCCACATCGCCGTAGCCGCAGATCACCGCCACCTTGCCCGCCACCATCACGTCGGTCGCGCGCTTGATCCCGTCGGCCAGCGACTCCCGGCAGCCGTACAAATTGTCAAACTTCGATTTCGTCACCGAATCGTTCACGTTGATCGCCGGCACCAGCAGCTTGCCCTGCTCCATCATCTTGTAGAGCCGGTGCACGCCCGTCGTGGTCTCTTCTGAAACGCCGCGCCACTCTTTGGCAACCTTGTGCCAGTGCTGCGGGTCTGCGGCATAAACCTTCTTCAGCAAATCCTTGATGACCTGCTCCTCGTGGTTGCCGGAGGGCGTTTGCACCCACTTGTCGCCCTCTTCCAGCTCATAGCCCTTGTGAATCAGCAGCGTCACGTCGCCACCGTCATCCACCACCAGTTGCGGCCCCTTGCCGCCCTTGTGGCTCAGCGCCGCCAGCGTGCAATCCCAATACTCCTCAAGCGACTCGCCCTTCCACGCAAAAACGGGAACGCCCGTCGCCGCAATCGCAGCCGCCGCATGGTCCTGCGTCGAGAAGATGTTGCAGCTCGCCCACCTGACCTCCGCGCCCAGGCTTACCAGCGTCTCAATTAAGACTGCCGTCTGAATCGTCATGTGCAGCGAGCCGGTAATGCGCACCCCTGCCAGCGGCTTGGCCGCCGCGTGCTTGTTGCGAATCGACATCAAGCCCGGCATCTCCTGCTCGGCGATGCTGATCTCCTTGCGACCCCACTCGGCCAGCTTCAGGTCGGCGACCTTGTAATCAGTTGCGGTAGTTCCCAGCGTTGCAGTTGCCATTTTCGTGTATGCTCCTATCCCTTTAAGAATATCATCCGTGGGATTCGGAACCTTCAGGCAGTTGCAGTCCGGCCAGCCGTGACTGTCAGCGCTTTGCGCCTTCGGCTTCCAGCAGCATCCGCTTCCGCTCAACGCCCCAGCGATAGCCGGTCAGCGATCCGCTCGCGCCCACCACGCGATGGCAGGGAACCACAATCGCCACGCGATTCGTCGCGCAGGCGCGGGCCACGGCGCGCGTCGCCTTGGGATCGCCCAGTTCGCGAGCAAGCTGGCTGTAGCTCCAGGTCTCGCCGCGCGGAATCCGCCGCAGCGCCTGCCACACCTTCAACTGAAACGCCGTCCCGCGCAGATCCACCTGCGGCGCGGCCAACTTTTCAGTCGGGTTCGTAGCGACACCAACCACGCGCAGCGCCGCTTCCACCATCGTCGCGAGCGACGGATCGCGCTTCAGCGTTGCGGCATGAAACTCCTCGCGCAAGCTGGCCTCAGCCTCATCCTTTGTCCCCGCAAGCGACAGCCAGCAAAGCCCGCGCTGGGTCGCGCCCACAATCACCCATCCAAAAGGTGAACGTGCGGAGCACCAGCCGATCTGCTCGCCGCAACCGCCCTTGGCAAAGCGCGCGGGCGTCATGCCCAGTTGCGCGCCGTCATAGCCACGGCTCGACGAACCAAATCCGGCGTTGTAGATGGCGTTGGTCACAGTCTCTCCTTGCTTGAGCGCCGCGCGTAGCGAACCAGCGCGCAGTGCCCGCTGATATTGCAGCGGGCTTACGCCGAGCGCCTGCTTGAAGAGCCTCTGTACGGTAAAGGGGCTCAGCTTCACCAGCCGTCCCAACTCGGCCAGCGGGATGGAACGGTCATGATTGGCTTCGATGTGCCTGCGTATCTTATCGAGATCGGGTTTGCTGCTCATGAAAACCATGGTCGCCGATCCGTGGGCTTGCACGCTACCCGATTCTTGCGCATGATTCAGATTTTTCGGGCAATCGTTGGTTCATTAACAAAAGCTCCGTGCCCCATCCTTTCCGTTTTTTTCTGCGGAAAGGGTGGGAAACCACGAACGCAATGATCACTTGTCTACTGTTTCGCGCGTTCCTTCAGCGCCGCCTCGGCCCGCAGCAAATCGGCCTCGGTGTCCACGCCGATGGTGTCTGCCGGAGCCTCGGCCACGTAGAGAGCAATCCCGTTTTCCAGCAACCGCAACTGCTCCAGCCGCTCGGCCAGCTCCAGCGGCGTGGGCGGCAGCGCCGCAAAACGCTCCAGAGCGGCCTTGCGATAGGCATAAATCCCCAGGTGCTTGCGATAGCCGCTGAATCCCGCACCGTCTCGGTCGAACGGTATCGTTGCCCGCGAAAAGTAGAGCGCGCGTCCATCCAGAGCCGTGACCACCTTGACGGCGTTGGGGTCGTCAATCTCTTCCGGCGGGCAACGAACAGCCAGTGTTGCCACTTCGACTTCCGGCCGGTCAAAGAGCGCCAGCATCGGCGGAAAAAACTCCGCCGTCAGTGTCGGCTCATCGCCCTGGATGTTCACATAAATTTCGGCGTCGATCTGACGGGCCACTTCCCTCACCCGATCCGACCCGCTGGGACAATCCGCCGAGGTCATCGCCACGGGAATCCCGCGCTCGCGGCAAACAGCGGCCACTTCCTCGGAATCGGTCGCCACAATCACAGGGTCCATCAGCCCGCTGGCCGTGGCCGCGCGCCAAACCCACTCGACCATGGGCCGGCCGGCGATCATGCGCAGCACCTTGCGGCTAAGCCGCGTGGAGCTGAGCCGGGCCGGAATCACCCCTGCAATGCGGAAGCTGCTCATGCAGCCGAGTTTACACGAGCGGGGCAGCGGAGTTCATCCCTGGCTTCTGCCTTGCAGATCATTACAACCGGCTGTGTAACACTAGGGTTGACCTTCAATCCAGCCGCCCGTATCATCGAGAGAGGGATTAGCGCGCGGATTCTGTATTCGCCCACTCCCCGGCAGGGTCTCCTCGGCCCGCGCCTGGTTTACCTCTTCCGGCGGGGTAGCTCAGATGGTTAGAGCGACGGATTCATAACCCGTAGGTCGGCAGTTCGATCCTGCCTCCCGCCACCAGACTACTTCATTAGAATCAATAACTTAGAGAAAAGCGGTAAATCACCTCAAAAACGCTCACCCGTGATCTACCCGTGATTGCTATTGCACGACTTCCGCAGACGGCTTCGTTGGCGGCGCAAAAAACGCCGTCAGCATTTCTCCCTGCTTATCGTTCGCTCTGCTGGTAACCTTTTGCTCCGCCCTAGTGGTCTACTTTTACTCCGCCCTTGACAAAGAATGGCAAAACCTTACTATCAACTGAGCGCGAAAGTGTTGCTATCGTTGTTCAGAATTCCCTGATAACAAGGAAAAACACAGGGTAAATCACTCATTCGCCCCGAGAATCTAGCTGGTAGATTCCTCTATATTTCTTAATCTAGTCGCGCACGCAGAGCCCAGATGTTCAGAAGCGACTTATTGCCTGGTGTAAATCTGGAATGGGGCCCAGAAAAATGGTTTGTTAAATCTACTCTGTGAATGCAATAAGTTGAGTTTTGCGTTGCGCAACGCGACCGCCGGAGCCTGGCCGTCTTCCAGGCCCTGATAAAGAGTGTCCATCAGGCGCGGCGTCGAATCGTCACTAACCTCCCAGAGTGCGCCGATGACGTTGTGCGCGCCGGCGCGAAGAAATGCCCAGGAGAGGCCCACCAATCCTTCTCCCGCGTAGGAGCGCGTGCCGCTGCCGTAACAGGCCGAGATGGTCACCAGCCGGGCATCGATGGGATGCTGCATGATGTCGCGCGCGTAAAGCTTGAAGGAAGCCTCGCCGGCATTGCTGCCTGAGAACGTGGAACCAGAAAGTATGATGGCCGAATCCAAGGGGTCCGTGCTGCTGGCAACCGCATGAGAGACAAAATGAATGTAGGCATACTGCGCCGGATTGCCGGTCAAATAGGCTGCGGGAGTGGCTTGTTCTCCAGCGAAGACCGTCGCACGATGTGAGGCAAAGTGCCGTTCAATGCGGGTCATCTCCGCGCCAAAAAATGGCAGGCTGGGATACTCCTGGCTGGGCGAGACAGGGTTGCCCAGCAGGAGCAGCTTTCGACTGATTCCGCGTGCAGGCTTGGAAGCGGCCAGCAGATCCAACGACGGAGCCGAGAGCAGGGTTGCGTCTTCAATCCAGTAATGCAAGTTTGGAGCGGGGTCAATGCCGTGGCCAGCCTTGGTGCCGGGACCGGGAACCAGCAGGGTTTCAAAGTTCAACGGGCTCAGCCTGCCATCGGCCAAAATCATGACCGTGGCGTTGGGCCGGAGGAGTTTTGCGGCGGGAGCGACCAGGATTTGATAAAGCGCTTGTCCGTCCTCATTGCCGGCTTGCAGCGGATCCTCCATGCCGAGCAGAGCCTGGCGGTAGCGCTTGATATGAGCAACAATCTCAATCTGCGGGGGCAGTTTAATCAGCGTAATTTTGGCCGGTGTGATGACCCACAGGTACGACTGCTCGCCTCCCAGCCAGTAGAAGAGCAGCGTTGCGCCGGATTGCCGCGCGATCTGGCGGGGGTTGATGGCTGAGGGATGGAAAGATGTTCTGCTCATGGCCATGCCCAGGCCCTGGGCCAGCGTCCGGGCGCGGCTCTGGCTGGCCACGGCCAGGGCTTCCTCACTTCTGCCTTCTTTCACCAGCAAGTGGATGTAGTCGTCGTAGATGCCGGTAGCGTTGGCGGCGAAGGGGAGTCGCGAGTTATCGTGCTTGAGCTGCGCCCGCGCCGACTCAAAGGCGGTCAACGTCGTCTTGTAGGTCCGCTTCGCTTCCCGTATGTTGCCCTGGCGCTCGAATAACTTTGCCAGCTCGTCCCCGGCGCTGATCCGCCTCGTGGTGGGACTTGCGGAGTTGTTTTGTACCTCGCGAAAGAGCGTCTCCGCCTGCCAGTCCTCGTGCCGCGCGGCGGCCAACATTCCCCGCGTCACCATCACATTCGTTCTCAGCAGATTGCTGCCCGCGCTCTCCAGGGGAGTTACCTGATCGAGCCAAACGCTGGCCTCGCCCAGCTTTCCGGTCTCCACCGAAACCTGGGCCAGGTCTTCCAGCGTATTCACAATTTCTTCCTTGCTGTCGATCTGCCTTGCCAGGTCGAGCGCCTGTCGATAGGTCTGTGCGGCACGGGTCCAATCGCCTTGATCGTGATAGACAGCCCCGGCATTATTGATCCATTTGAGTTCGCCGGCGGGATTTCCGAGCCTTGCGGCGCTCTTTTCCGCTTCCAGAAACAGCTCCAGCGCCCTTTCGTCATCTCCTAACTGGTAATAAGTCCATCCGAGATTGCCTACGATCAGTTGCATCCAGTAGTCCGAGCCCAACGCCACGGCCTCCTGGTGAGCAGGAATCAGCCAATCCAGAGCATCGTCAAAGCGGCCGAACTGCATTTCGGCGAATCCCAGATTGTTGAGCGCGCTGACCTCGGCCCATCGGTCCTGATGGGCGCGAGCAAAGAGGAGACTCTCATAAAAATACTGCCGCGCCAGGGCGAGTTGGCCCTGCCTGCCAGCGAGGATGCCGCGCGACCGGAGTAAATTACCGCAGGATGCATAGTCAGCGCTCTTACAAAGTTCTTCGGCCTGGGCGAGTCTTTGATTGGCAGCGGACAACAGTTGCTGGCGGCTCAGAGCCTCTGCCTCGATTGCCAGCTTGCGAACGGTTACTTCCGGAGGGTTGGAATCGGAGCGGTAGCCGGCGAGAAGGCGCAGGGCGTCGTTATACAACCCGCGCCGCACCATTGTTTCCGCCTGGAGCAATAGAAATTTTGTCGCAAAATTGGGCTTAGAAACCTGAAATTGCCAGGTTCCCAGTTCGGCTTCCTGCTGACTTTTTACCAGGTCACCCCGCTGAAAGATCAGCACGGCATGGTCATACGCAGCCTGGGCGCTGCCGGGACGCGTATCTTGCAGAGGGATCAGCAGAAACAGTAAAAGAATCCCAGCGTAAGGGAGGAACAGGGGCGGAAAGCTGCGCCGTGCGCTGCCAAACCATTCCCCGATGCCCGCTAGTCCCGAAGTCGTTTCCGGGGTCCAGCGGGCAATCAAAGAAATCGTTGGCTCTACTATCCGGTGTCCCCGTTGGATGAGCCACCACCGACCGGCACGCTCCCAGAAGTGGCACAGCCAAGTTGAAGATCGATCATCGTCAAGGTGAAGGTGGTCTTGCGGGGGACTTTGGTCTTCTCGTGCGGGTTCTCGTGTTTCACGGTCAGCTTGGCCAGGGTGATGGTCCCAAAGCCGGGAACCCCGATGATGTGCCCACAGCTTTTCCCAGGGTAGCGGCCAGACGCCTGGTTGACCAGCGAACATTCGACCGCCTCCGATTTGCCAAGAATGGGAGATAGTCGATTGTACCGTTCCACGAGCTCCGCGGGAAGGTCCTTGTTTGAGCCGATACGGTCATACTGGCGGGAGACTCGGCTGATAAAGCCCGCATCCTGGGTGTAGGGCGCGTCATCGGCCGGCTTGGGGCCAAAGAACTCGGGATCGATCTCCATCTCGACCGGGTGGCCGGCGATGCGGAGATTCTCAAAGCGGGTGCCGAGAAAGGAGATCGACGGCACGTAGCCGACGAGGGGATGCTCGGTGATGGTCTGGCCCACGACGCGGTCGGCCGTCAGCACCTCCATTACGTTGAGCCCTTCCACCACCGTGGTGGTCAGGGTGTGCCAGCCCCCGCCCGGCTTGAGGCTGTGAATGCCCGCAACATGGGAGTAGGCGGAGCGGAAGGAAATGATTGATTCAATCCGGAAACCATCCGAGCGCTGGTTGGAGTAGCCACCCTTCTCCGCGAGTTTCGAGTGGGTCTGGGGTTCGATTTTTTGCGAGACCGGAAGGTCCAGTTGGCCCGAAAGGACCGTTGCTTCCGCGTCGTACCGGTGCGTTCTTTCGTTCACTTCGGACATGGCGCTTATACCTTTCCAATTTAGGTTAGGGGCAGGATTTTTTGGCGTCCCGGGAGACGCGTCAATCGGTTAAATGAAGATCAAAGGCGTACCGATCAATCACGGTGCGTTCACCATGAGTCCCGGCACCGGAGACCACCAGGGAATAAGCGCCGCTTTGCAGCATTGCGCCCGGAATCACCAGGGAAAGCCGCTGACCGTCGCTTTGGCTCTCGTTGGGGGCGGGCACCACACCGGTCCAGGCTAATTTTCCCTGGGGGTCATAGAGGTCGAAGCTGTACGAGGCGTAGGCGTCCAGGCTGGGTTGCGCGGGAAGATCGACCGGGAGCGCAACTCCGTGCCTGCGATCAGCGGTGATCGACCTGTTCGCGCCGCCCCGCGTGGCCCCGTGCAATGGAACCCAGGGAAGAAGGCGCGGCTGGCCGGCTGCCGCCCGCAATCCGGGATAGATGACCAGGTTCTGGTAACCAAGCACCAGCAGCAAAGTGGCGAAGGCGGGAACGGCAAAGGCCGGCTGAATCCAGCTGAGCCACAACGCCCTCTGAGCTTCTGGCTTGCGGGAACGGGATGAGGCCGGGACCGGCAAAGCGCTGGTCAGCATGGGCAACTGGGCTTTGGCTGCCTCCACGAATGCGGCTCCGGCGCGAAGATCAAGGGCGCACTCGGGGCAATCGAAGAGGTGCTCCTCGAAGGCCTCACGCGTCTCGGGCTTAAGTTCATCCAGAAGATAACGCTCAGCCATCATCTGTTGTATAGCTTCGCTATGATCCATCTTCTCAATCCCCAATGCGGTCCGACAAATAATAGTGGCCGTGGCCGGAAAATCGTTTCAAATCTCACAGGCATTTGCGCCCAGGGACATCTGATTGCCAATGCGCTTGACATATTCGGTCTTGAATTCCTGCTTGGCGCGATGCAGCATCACCCGCAGATAGTCGCGGTCCACGCCATATTCCCGGCAAACATCGTCGCGGTCACGTTCGTCAATAAAGACTGCCTGCAGCAGCGAGCGATCGCGCAGGTCCAGTTCGAGCAGAATCTCGCGAACTTTGTCCTTGATTTGCGCGGCAGTTGCCATCTCAAGGGCATCCGCACCCTTTGCGGCCAGTTCTGGCCGCCCTTCCATATTCAGCGACTCGCTGCGGCCGGCGGAGCGGTAATATTCAAAAAGCACATTGTTGCATACCATATTCACGAAGGCGCCGAGACGCTCCGGCTGGCGCAAGCCGCCGTCCCTGCGCAAAACCGACAAGACGCGCGCAAAAGTCTCCTGGCGAACATCTTCAATGGCTTGTGCGGATTGTAGCCGGGTGCGTAGCTTGAGATGGAGCAATTCTGTGAAGTAGCCGACGAAGTGTTCCTGTATCTGCTGGTCACCAGCACAGAGACTTTCCACATATCCGGCATGGAATGAATAAAATTGCAACGCAGACTCCGCCCAGGTGAGTGGCCAAAGTATAGCATTGCGGAGGTTGCCGGCGCATGTTACTTATGAGTTCTGGCAGAGAGCCGAACCGGACGCCCGACGCGGCAGCCAGGCATTTCCGCGTCCTTTTCAGAGCAATAGCAACCACAACAGCAAAATCAGTGACAAATACAACCACGGCGATTTCAAGGAAATATCTAACTTAGACTCTTTTCCTGCCAAAGCATGAGGCTTACCAGATTTCGATAATTCACCTGGATACAATAACCACGGAACTGCCTGTTCCAGATTGCGCTTCCTGCCTGGACTCTCATAGTTCGCCTGTGGTTGCCTCTGCATCGACCTCACACTCCACCAAAGACTTTATCTGGCTGCAGACGGAGCCCGCTCCGAAAAGAGCGGGCCCCATCTGCCTCTGGGGGAAGCCTCTCGATCCCGCTAGCTCTTCGCTCGCAGGTAAGAACCAGCCGGCACGTCCTTTGAGCTGGATAGTGCGTAGCTGCTTACGTTGATGCCCGGAGGAATCAGGATTAAGCCATCAAGGATGTTTCCCCAGACCACAGGAGCACAAGGATCGGCGGTGGAAGGCGGAGTATTCCACGAAAGCACCGCCCGCACCTTCACCGTTCTTGCGCCTTTGCTGCCGGGTTTTGTATGCGCTGGAACACGCACCGGCAGAAAGACCTTGTACTCCAAACCTGCTGCTGAAAGGCTGCTGAAGTCGTGCACCGCCATTGAGGTTGTTCCCTCATACTGAAACCCCGAACCCCAGTCAACCCAGAATGCGACAAACTCTCTGCTGCCCGCCGTCGAAGGCCCTCCCGCGTAACCACTGCGCTGCTTCATCGTGAGCACGCCGGTCAACTGGCTCGTATTCGCGTCCAGCCCGATGCTGTTCAACTGTTCGTATTCGGTGTTTCCGTTCGTGTGCAGCCACGCCTCAACCACTTCCGATAGATTGATTACCGAGATACCGACAGGCCATTTCGCAGGGTCCAGAGCAATCGCCGGCGAGTTCACGGCCGTGCTCAGCAAACTGGCTAGATAGCGATGCGCAGGAACGGATGTGCCGGCGTACAGTTGATGCAGCTCAACTGCACTCAGCAACTTCGGCCTGGACGCAAGAATCGTCTGCGCTGGATAAATTGTCTGCGCTGGATAAATCTTGTGCGCCGGATGAGTCGAATGCACGAGATGAATCGTCTGCTTGATCTTATCGATGAACTTAAATTTGGCTTTTGCCGAAAGGATGGCAGGCGGAATGCGACCCGGAATGTCATTCTCCATCTCGTGTGTATCGTCAAATTCCGGAGCCCACCCCTGAGAATTCTGCTCACGGCAGAAATCCTTCTTCGACACGAGATGCGGTCTTGTCGCAGGAATGTACGAAACCGCGCTCTTATCGTTGGGGAAAGCCATCAATCTGCCTCAAAAACCTGATTGCGGCTTGCGCACCATCCGAGCGCAGCCACGAGTTCATCCAGCATGGCCAACTCTAGTTCCCTATGGATTACGCCGCAGAATACCGGCGCTCTGAGTTGCCGCATAGCCAATAGTGCATGCTCCCTTGCTATCGTTTCAGCGTATTGTGGAAAATTTCATATTACTTGTCGAAGTGAGGAAATGGGATGGCAGTAGACCCGTGACTCGCCAATGCGCACAGTGTGCTCGGCCTGTCGCAGCTGAAGATGGCTGAGAAATTGGGCGTCAATTCGCCACGTCGCTGGACTGGGTATCCGGGCAGTATGAACCTGCCGGGAAGCCTTCGAACATGATCGTAGGCGTTCTTCAGGTTCGGTAACGGTGGTGATCGGACGTGCCCCACCCTTTCCGAGCGAGCAGCCCAATTAGGGTAATAATGCCTTTAGTGAATTCAACCGTAGATAGGACGGATCACTCCCGGAAAACGCCGCAGTGTTCATCAATGGAATTCTGATTGCAATGATCGGGAGTTTAGACCATGTTTTGCCAGAGGACTATGCCATAACCCACACGTTCTTTCACTGAGTCTGAGCTGTCGAGCCAGAATGGGTGAAAATGGGCATGATTATGGGTTGACGAATTGGGCGTAATTGGGTGTATTCTTGGGTGTCATGATTAATATAGCCACGATTCAGATCTCGCCGGAAATCCTTCGCCTCATCGCGGAACTCGATGAATTCAAAGGTGCATGGCGGGCATTGGGAACTTTGGCGCCTGAACGTCTCTCCGCCCTGCGACGAGTTGCCACCATTGAAAGTATCGGATCCTCTACACGGATTGAAGGCAGCAAACTCACCGACCGTGAGGTTGAACAGTTGCTGTCCAACCTTGAAATCAAGTCCTTCGCTACAAGAGATGCGCAGGAAGTGGCCAGCTATGCAGCAACCATGGAGCAGATCTTTCAGTCATGGCAAGAGATCGCTCTAACTGAAAACCACGTCAAGCAACTGCATCGGGACCTGCTTCGATACAGCGAAAAAGATGCACATCACCGTGGTTTATACAAAACCCAGCCCAACAGCGTGGCAGCCTTTGATGAGGATGGCAAGCAAGTCGGAATCGTGTTTGAGACGGCTACGCCATTCGATACACCGTACCTGATGACTGAAGCTGTCGACTGGGCAAGAGAAAGTATAGAAGCCAGACAGCTGCATCCCTTGTTGATAACGGCTATCTTCATCGTTGTATTCCTGGAGATTCACCCCTTCCAGGACGGCAACGGCCGACTGAGTCGAATTCTGACAACGCTGCTGCTGCTGCGCGCAGGATATGCATACGTGCCCTACAGTTCACTGGAAAGCGTGATTGAACAAAACAAGGAAGGCTACTACCTTGCCTTGAGGCAGACACAAGGAACCATAAGAACCGCTGCGCCTAACTGGCAACCCTGGGTGTTGTTCTTTCTCCGCGCGCTTCAGCAGCAGATGAAACGTTTGGCCAGAAAAGTCGAGAGGGAGAAAATCGTTCTGTCAGCCATGCCGGAGCTTTCCGTGCAAATCGTCGAATATGCACGCGAACACGGCCGAGTCACCATCGGCGACATGGCCACGCTAACCGGCACGAGTAGGAACACTCTGAAGGCGCACTTCCGGCAACTGTTGGGGAAGGGGCACCTCGTCATGCATGGCCGCGGTCGCGGTGCATGGTATGCACTGCCATAGGAAGTCGACTGGCTTGTGCTGTCTCATAACCCACACCTTTTGAAACAGCCGGATCGGGAAGATCCGGCCATGTGTTTCGTTGGGTTTAGAAAGGTCGTATTCGGAGCCCATTTGTCCCAGGGCGATAGGGGCTTGTTCAGGCTGCCAGCGCTGAATCCGGCGCCGATCTGCCGCAGTCCGTCAGAGGCTCGTTGCTGTTGCAGATCGCTCGTAACTTAAGCAGCGAACCAGCAGCCAACGGCTATATCTCCTCCAGCACCGCGCAGAGGTATTGCCAGAAGGGCTCAACCGACGATATTTGCACGCGCTCGTTTGGGCTGTGCGGGTTTTCTATCTGAGGGCCGAAGCTTACCATCTGCATGCCGGGATATTTCTCGCCGATCACGCCGCACTCCAGGCCGGCGTGCATGATCACCAGCTTCGCGGGTTCGCCGTAAAGCTTCTTGTTCAATTCCTGAAGCTTGCGCACAATCTCGCTTTTGGGTTCGGGCTTCCATCCCGGATAGCTGCCGGAGTGCTCGGCCTCGAAGCCGGCGAGCCGGCACGAGGTGGCCACCAGGCTCGCCGCCATCTGCTTGCTGCTCTCAATGGCACTGCGCTGGCTGGTGACGATCTCGACCAGATCGTCGCTCAGGGTGAGTGTAGCCAAGTTGGTGGAGTTCTGCACCAGCCCTGGGACATCGGGACTCATGGCGAGCACCCCGTGATGCAGGCTGGCGAGCAGGCCCGCCACGCGGCGGGCATCGCGCTCGGCCATTACCTTCGATGGCAATTCGGCCTTCTCCACGGTGATGGTGAGCTCGGGGTCGAAGGCGCCCAGGTCGAGTTGCTGCTCGTTTTGGCAGCGCGAGACCACCTGCAGCAACTGGCTTTTGCGATCTTGGTCGAGCGCGATGACCGCGAACGCCTCACGCGGGATGGCGTTCTGCGCGCTGCCACCCTTCAGATCGGCCAGTTCGGCAGGCAACTCGTTGATCACTGCCTGCAGGGTGGCGCCAAGAATGCGAATGGCGTTGCCGCGGCCGAGGTGGATGTCCACGCCGGAGTGGCCGCCCCGCAGGCCGCCGACCTTGATACGCCACGCCGCCGTGGCCACTGGCGCCTGCATGGAGACGCGGCAACGTGCCTTGGTCACTATGCCGCCGGCGCAGCCGATACACAGCGTACCTTTTTCCTCGCCGTCGAGGTTGAGAAAGTATTTCGACTTGAGTACGCCGCCGGGGAACTCGGAGGCGCCGGTCAGGCCGGTTTCTTCGTCAATGGTGAAGGCGAACTCAAGCGGGCCGTGCTTGATGGCAGTGCTCTCCATCACGGCCAAGGCGGCGGCGACGCCGACGCCGTTGTCCGAGCCAAGCGTGGTGCCGTCGGCCTTCAGCCAGTCGCCGTCGCGCACGATGCGGATGCCGTCGGTATCGAAATTGAAGGGCGTGCTCTCGTTCTTCTCGCAAACCATGTCGAGGTGGCCCTGTAACAGCGCGGGTATAGCGGATTCGCGCCCGGGGCGGGCGGGCTTGCTCACCACCACGTTGCCAATTGCATCTTGGGCGGCTTCAAGGCCGAGACGAGCGGCCTCGTCGAGTACGTACTGACGAATGGCGGCCTCCTTGGTCGAGGCGCGGGGGGTCGCAGCGATGATGTCAAAATGCTTCCAAATGGACTTCGGTTCCAAACCTTGCAAGGCATGTTGCATGAGGGGCTCCAGAGAGATAGGATCGCAACCGATATGTTACAGCAGAAAGGCAGTTGGTGGCTGGCCCTGTCAATCCGTGGCGGAGGCGAAGTTATCCTGCGTTTCGAGCGAGGGAAACTGCGAACGCACGCACACCACATCCAGCATTTCGTCCAGATCCAAGCCCACTATGCTCATGGCCAATGCCTCTTCGAACCGGTACACGGCACAGTGTACATCGCGGCCATTCCGGTAGCTCGTTTTGAAATCAGGCCAACAAGTTGGAGGGATTGAACCCTTTAGGGTGTCGCCGCATCCTTATCGCTGTTCAGCGTGTGACTGATGTGATTTGGATACTCTTTGTGTACGCAGCTTAGAGCAAGACTGGCAAACCGCTGAGCGGCTTGGGTGTCGAACTGACCTGTGCCTTAGGCGGCAGAACCCGCGGCGAAAAGGGCGATGACAGCGCAGACGATTATTTTCATTGACTCCACTTTAGCTGAACGCCGGGAATGGCGCGAGTTGGAACGAAGCATATCCTTTCAAATCTGACCGCAGCAAGATTCGAAGGCCATCACATCGTCCAACTGCCGCCGGTTCGATCCCGGCCCGCGCCTCCAATTCTTCCCAGATAATTTTGACCGACAGAGCCCAATTCGCTCCAGAGCATTTATGCGTCATTATGGATAGGGATTTCAGGCGATATATGCGTAATTATGCGTAAATTGCTGGTGAGATATGCGTATATATGGTTAGTGGGCAGGGGTTAGGGAACAGGGACTAGGGACTAGAATATGTTCCACGTGGAACATATTCATTCTGTTGAGTTTAGTTGTGATATTACCATTTAATTAACAGCAAGGTTTTGAAAATAAATCAGTAGACAGTGAACAGTGGTCAGAGTCCAGGCACCTGCAGTGCGGCAGGGCGCACGAGCGCATGGAGTTGAGCTTGCATATCGGAAAGATTGTCCTGAAGGTGGCCTGAACGGCAAAGCCTCCAACCTGCCGCGTGCTTCGGTCGACAGGTCCATCGACATGGCCTCGCTTGCCGACGTGCACTAAGACTTCAGGCTACCGATCGCCATTCATTTCGTAAGTTATTTGTTTTCAAATAAATACGGTAGGCAACGGACGCCAATTTCTCGTTTGTGAATCTGCTTTCGAGACTCCGTGACCGCTGTCACGGTCCCCCAAACCTCCCCGCCTTACACTCGGTATATGGATATCGATATGAATTTACCGATTTCGTTGCCAGTTACTCGGCCGGAAGCGCGGTCGATTCCACAACCGAGCCTGAGGCGCCTGCCCCAGTACCACCATTACCTGAAGGATCTTGAGGCTAAAGGGATCAGCCGGATTTCTTGCAGCGTGATCGGGCGTGACCTGGGCTGCATCCCTGTGCAAGTCCGCAAGGACCTGCAATACACGGGAATCATCGGCAAGCCGAAGACTGGCTACTCGGTCTGCGAACTCATCCAGGCCATTGAAACATTTCTCGGCTGGAACAACGTCAACGAGGCGTTTCTTGTGGGTGTGGGGAACCTGGGCACAGCGCTGCTCGGCCACGAACGGTTCTCGAAGTTTGGCCTGCAGATAGTGGCTGCCTTTGACACAGACCCGGCCAAGATTGGCCAATGGGTCCAAGAGAAGTTGGTATTGTCTCTGGACAAACTTGCCGACCTGGCCCAGCGGATGAGCATCCATTTGGGAATCATTACAACTCCCGCGGAAGGCGCGCAGGCAGTGGCGGACGAAATGGTGAAAGGGGGCATCCAGGCCATCTGGAACTTTGCTCCCGTGAAGCTTAAGGTTCCCGAGCACATCATCGTGCATAACGAAGATCTTTACAATTCGCTGGCTTCGCTTTCCTGGAAGCTGGCAAGACGATTCCGCGTGCCAATTCAAGAGAGGGAGACTGTTTAGATGGCATCGATGCCAATTGCCGTTGATCGCATAGAGAATCTCGAAAGAGATAAATTCGAGGAGGTGTGCCAGATACTCAATCGTCACGCACGCCGACCGTCAAGATTGATTCCGATCCTGCAGGCGATTCAACACGAATACCAATATTTGCCGGAAGAGGTTCTGACCTATGTGGCGACCTCGCTGAATATTCCGCCGGCGCGCGTTTTTGGCGTGGCCACGTTCTACGCGCACTTTGCGCTGGAGGCGAAGGGCAAGCACGTCATCCGCATCTGCGACGGAACAGCGTGCCACGTCAAGCAATCCCTTCCGGTGTTGAATGCGCTGCGCGAGAAACTGGGCACGACCGAAAAGAACATGACCACGGCCGACATGATGTTCACCGTGGAGACAGTTGCCTGCCTGGGTGCTTGCGGATTGGCTCCGGTGGTGGTCATCGATGAGCAAGTGTACGGACAGATAACTCCGACGCGTGCCGTGGCTCTGGTGGATGAGATCAAGGCTATAGAGGCGTCGAGTGGCGCCGCGCCCGCAGCTGATGCTGAGCAGCCCTCAGCCGAGGAGTGCCATGAGTAACGCGGAAGCTCTCCACGGAGTTGAGGGAAACGGGAACGGAATCTCCACGCTGGCGCAAGTGCGGCGCGTGATTATCTGTGCTGGAACCGGATGCATGGCCAATGGCGCCATGAAGGTCTTCGAGCAGTTCAAGAGGCAGATGGCCGGCGCCGGCCTGCGCGTGATTCTCGAACTCAGACCCGAAGCCGCCAGCGATGAGGTACGGCTGTCTAAAAGCGGATGCCAGGGTTTCTGCCAGATGGGGCCGCTGGTTTCCGTGGTTCCGGACGGGATTCTCTATACCAAAGTTCGCGTCGAAGACGTTGCCGAGATTGTGCAGCAGACTTTAGTTGGCGGCGAGGTTGTGGAGCGTCTTCTTTATAAAGATCCCGCGACACGCAAGAGCTGCCGAGGGCTTGAAGACAATCCTTTCTACGCGCTCCAGGATCGCCTGGTGCTGCGCGAGTGCGGCTTCCTTGATCCCGAAGATATTCACGAATACATTCTGCACGGCGGCTATCGCGCGGCAAATAAAGCCTTCGTCGAGATGTCTCCCGAAGAGATTTGTAAGACCGTGCTTGACTCAGGCTTGCGCGGCCGCGGCGGCGGCGGTTTTCCAACAGGACGGAAGTGGGAAGCGGCGAGGATTCAGAATTCTCCCAAGAAGTACATCATCTGCAACGGCGACGAGGGCGACCCCGGCGCGTTCATGAACCGCTCCGTAATGGAGGGCAACCCCCACAGCGTCCTTGAAGGGATGATGATCGCGGCTCGGGCGATCGGCTCCAACGAAATGCTGGTCTATGTTCGCGCCGAATATCCGCTGGCAGTCGAGCGTATGCGCGGCGCCGTGGCAGCGGCGGAGCGCGAAGGCATCCTGGGAAAGAACGTCTTCGGAACCGGCCTGTCCATGAAGTGTGAAGTGATGGAAGGCGCAGGCGCATTCGTCTGCGGCGAAGAGACGGCCATGATTGCGTCCATCGAAGGCCAGCGCGGCATGCCCAGGCCCAAGCCGCCCTTCCCCGCTCAAAGCGGTCTGTGGGGCAAGCCGACGATCATCAACAACGTCGAGACGCTGGCGCATGTTTCCCGCATTCTCAACGAAGGCCCCGAGGCCTTCCGCAGAATCGGCACCAAAGACTCGCCGGGCACCAAGACCTTCGCTCTCACCGGCCACGTCTCGAACACCGGCCTGGTGGAAGTTCCGTTCGGAACCCCGCTGCGCGAGATCGTCTACAACATCGGCGGCGGCGTTACGGATGACGCCGGAAAGATATGGAAAAACGGCTTTAAAGCTGTGCAGATCGGCGGCCCATCCGGTGGATGCCTGACCGTGGACCATCTTGATCTTCCGCTGGCGTATGAGTCTCTGCGCTCCGTGGGAGCAATGGTCGGCTCCGGCGGGCTGGTGGCCATGAACCAGGGCACCTGCATGGTGAGCATCGCGCGCTTCTTCATGGAATTCACGCAGAGGGAATCCTGCGGAAAATGTGTGCTGTGCAGGGAGGGAACAAGGCAACTGCTTGCGCTGCTGGACGACGTGATTGAAGGGCGTGCCGATCAGAATACGCTTGACCTTCTGGAGAAACTTGGACGCGCCGTGCAGGTCGGGTCATTGTGCGGCCTGGGAAAGACGGCGCCCAATCCTGTCCTCTCCACTATGCGCTATTTCCGCGAGGAGTACGAAGAGCACGTCTTCGAGAAGCGCTGCCGCACGGGCCGGTGCAAGGCGCTGCTGCGGCCGGAGATCAATCAGGAGAAGTGCAAAGGCTGCGGCCTGTGCATTAAAGCCTGCCCGACAGGAGCCATTACCGGAGAGAAGAAGCAACCGCACCACATCAATCCGGAACTATGCATCAAGTGCGGCGCGTGCGCCACAGCCTGCAAAATTCACGCGGTTGAGGGGATATAACCAGATGAATACTGTCACACAGCCAACATTGACGATTGATGGGAAAACGGTAGTGATCGAAGGAGAGCGAAACCTGCTCGAACTTGTTCGCAAAGCCAACATCGATTTGCCTACCTTCTGCTATCACTCCGAACTGAGCGTCTACGGCGCCTGCCGCCTCTGCCTGGTGCAGATAGAAGGACGCGGAATCCAGGGCGCATGTTCCACGCCGCCCGAAGCGGGCCTGAAGATTCTGACCACGACCCCGGAGATTCGGGAGATTCGCCGGATCGCGGTGGAGTTGCTGCTGGCAAACCACGATCAAAGCTGCCCGACATGCTCGCGCAGCGCCAACTGCCAGTTGCAAAGCCTGGCCCTGCGGCTGGGCGTGACAAAGGTGCGCTTCAAGTCCGTGCACCAGTCCGTTCCGCTGGACGATTCTTCTCCATCCCTGGTTCGCGATCCGAACAAATGCGTGCTCTGCGGCGACTGCGTGCGCATGTGCTCTGAGATTCAGGGCATCGGCGCGATTGATTTTGCGCATCGTGGCCACGAAGTGAGCGTGCAGCCAGCATTCGGTAAACTGCTGGGCGACGTGGAATGCGTCAACTGCGGACAATGCGCCAGCGTCTGCCCCACCGGCGCGCTGACGGTAAAGTCCGAGGTCGATCAGGTTTGGAACTTGCTTGCCGACCCAAAAAACACGGTTGTTGTGCAGATTGCGCCCGCCGTGCGCGTGGGCCTGGGCGAGTGTTTTGGCCTGCAACCGGGAGAGATCACCACCGGGCGCATCGTTGCGGCTCTCAAGCAACTCGGCTTCGACCAGATCTACGACACATCCTTCGCCGCCGACCTCACCGTGATTGAAGAAGGTACGGAGTTTTTAGAGCGCAAGTCCGCTGGCGGAACTCTGCCGATGTTCACCTCCTGCTGCCCTGGATGGGTCAAGTATGCGGAGCAGTATTTCCCTGAACTGCTGCCCAATCTTTCCACCTGCCGCTCCCCGCAGGCGATGTTCGGTTCGCTGGTGAAAGCGATGCTTCCCGATCAACTCAAGGTCGAGCGCAAGGACCTCAAAGTCGTGGCCATCATGCCGTGCACGGCCAAGAAGTTTGAAGCCCAGCGCCCGGAAATGGGCGTGGATGGCGACCCGGACGTGGATTATGTTTTGACCACGCAGGAACTGGCCCAGATGATCAAGTCCGCCGGCATCATCTTCGACAGTTTGCAGCCCGAATCCTTCGACATGCCATTCGGCTTCTACACCGGCGCCGGAGTCATCTTCGGAAACTCGGGCGGCGTGATGGAGGCAGTTCTGCGCTACGCCGCGGAAAAAGTTACCGGCAAGAAGCTGGAGCACGTTGAATTTCAGCAGGTACGCGGCGATTCCGGCTTGCGCGAAGCCACCATCCAGGTCAACGGATCGGAGCTCAAGCTGGCCGTCGTCCACGGATTGCGCAATGCCCGCGTCGTCGCAGAACAGGTGAGGGCGGGCAAAAGCCATTACGACCTGATTGAAGTGATGGCCTGCCCCGGCGGCTGCGTCGGCGGCGCGGGACAACCGGTGACAACTTCGACAACCGCGCGCGCGCTCAGGACTAAAGGCCTGTATAACGCGGACAAGATGCTGCAACTGCATAAGTCTCAGGACAACGTCTTCATCACGGAGTGCTACGCAAAGTTTCTCGGAGAGATCGGCGGAGAGAAGGCCCATCATCTTCTTCACACCAGCTACCAGAGCCGGCATCGCATCGCGGATGAATCTCTTCCGCTCATGGAATCCAAGCAAGCAGACAAACTCAGAGTCAGCGTGTGCCTGGGAACGAATTGTTTCGTGAAGGGTTCGCAGGATGTACTGAATGGAGTGCTGCGCCACGCGGAACAAAACGGGCTGGAAGGCCGCATCGATGTGCGTGCGGGGTTCTGCTTTGAGAAATGCGAGAGCGGGCCAACGGTAATGATCGACGGCGAATACGTTCATCATTGCACCGCCGCAAAGGCAATTGAAGTGTTAAACAGCCGGATCGAGAGTGACAACCCGGCACAGACAGCCGACGCGGATTCAGTAAGTTCTGACGCCAGCTGAGTGATTCGAGAGGAGAATAACTTGATTACTCACGAACGAGCGGATTTTATTTGCGAGCAGGAGATTGAAAGCATACTGGCGAAGAGTCGGCGCCCGGAACCGTCACAGGTCCGTGAACTGCTGGTGAAAGCGCGCGAGATGCACGGGCTTTCCATGGAGGAAGTTGCCCGCCTGTCCTTTGTTGAAAGTCCGGAGTTGCTTGCTGAAATCTTCTCGACGGCAAAGCAGATCAAGGAAGAGATTTACGGAACGCGGCTGGTCTTGTTCGCGCCGCTTTACATCTCCAACCGCTGCTCGAACGAGTGCACCTATTGCGCTTTCCGCGCGACAAACGCAGATCTCAAGCGGCGCACGCTCACGCAGGAAGAGATTGCGGAAGAGACGCGCATCCTGATTCGTCAGGGGCACAAGCGGATTCTGATGGTCTCCGGGGAGGCATTGCCTCCGGAGGGATTTCAATACATTCTCGACTCCATCGCAACCGTTTACGAGACAAAGATCGGACCCGGCGAGATCCGGCGCGTCAATGTGAATCTGGCCCCGCAGACGACAGAGCGTTTCCGGCAGCTCAAGGCAGCGAACATCGGGACCTTCCAGCTTTTCCAGGAGACCTATCATCGCCCCACCTACGCAGCGGTTCACCTGAAAGGCACTAAGCGCAACTATGATTGGCGCACAACCGCGTTCGACAGGGCCATGACAGCGGGCATCGACGATGTCGGCATCGGCGTTCTTTTCGGACTCTACGATTGGCGCTTCGAAATCATCGCCATGATGCAGCACATCCACCATCTGGAGCAGAAATTTGGCGTTGGACCGCACACCATCAGCTTTCCGCGCATGGAGCCGGCGGTGGGTTCCGAGATCGCTTCTCGGCCTCCTCATGCGGTCAGCGACGCTGATTTCCTGAAGATGATCGCCATTATGCGCCTCGCGGTGCCCTACACCGGAATGATCATGTCCACCCGCGAAGGCGCGGACGTGCGCCGCGCAACGCTTGAGGTAGGCATCTCACAGATTTCAGCCGGCAGCCGCACCGATCCAGGCGGCTACAAAGACGGTGAAGGCGACCCCAACGGCAGCCAGTTTCAACTGGGCGATCACCGCACCATGGAAGAGGTTATCAGCGACGTTGTCTCGCTGGGCTATTTACCTTCCTTCTGTACCGCGTGTTATCGATTGGGACGCACCGGGCAGGACTTCATGGATATGGCCAAACCGGGAGAGATCAAGTACCACTGCCACCCCAACGCACTCTCCACGTTTCAGGAGTACCTTTCCGACTACGCTAGTCCGCGCGCAAAGGCCGCCGGCGAAAAGCTCATCTCGATTGAACTGCAACACATGGATGTACAACAAACCGCTACCGCGTTGCCGATGCTGAATCATGTTCGCCGCGGCGAGCGCGACGTTTTTGTTTAGAAAAGAAAAGGGTGAGAGACCATGATACGGGCAACTTCAAAAGGGTTTCGGCTGCACATTGGCTTTTTCGGACGCCGCAACGTCGGCAAATCAAGCCTGCTGAATGCCATTACTCAGCAGCAGGTTTCAATCGTGTCGGCGGTGGCGGGCACAACGACCGATCCGGTCGAGAAACCAATGGAGCTACTTCCCATCGGGCCGGTCCTTTTTGTTGACACGGCCGGAGTCGATGACGTTGGCGCACTCGGCGCGCAGCGCATCGAGAAGACGCGCCAGGCCATCTCTCGCTCCGATGTCGGCGTGCTCGTCGTCGAATCCGGCGTGTGGACCGACTTCGAGGAGAAGCTTCTCACTGAACTCCGCTCACATGGAATCCCGGTGCTGGTTGCCGTGAACAAAGCGGATTTGCGCGCTCCCGCTCCGGAGTACTTGTTCCGCTTCGAGCAGGAAAAGCTCCCCTATGTAGAACTCGTCGCGACGACCGGAAAGGGCGTGGATGAGTTCCGCGCAAAGCTCTGGGAGATTGCGCCGGCGGAGTCCGTCGCATCCCAGGTGATTCTGCGCGATCTGGTTGGGCCGGATGAGACGGCAGTTCTGGTGATGCCGATCGACAAGGAAGCGCCCAAGGGCCGCATCAAGCAACTCCAGGCGCAGTCCATTCGTGATCTTCTGGACGGCGAGGCCTGCTGCGTGGTGGTGAAAGACGCGGGATTGCAAAAGGCACTGGACAATTTGAAGATCCCTCCCAGGCTCGTTGTCACCGACGCGGCGGTCTTCGAGCAGGTGGCGCGCATTACTCCGGATTCCATTCCGCTCACAGCGTTTTCGATTCTCTTGTCGCGGCTGAAGGGCGATCTGGTTGCGCAGACCAGGGCTGCCGTTACTGTGGATTCGCTTCGCCCCGGAGACAAGGTGCTGGTGGCGGAATCTTGCACTCATCACCCCATTGAAGAAGACATTGGCCGGGTGAAGATTCCTCGCTGGCTGGAGCAGTACGTCGGCGGCGCACTTGAATTCACCTCTGTAAAAGGCCGCGATTTCCCTGAGGACCTATCGCCCTACAAGCTCGTGATTCACTGCGGCGCCTGCATGAGCAATCGCCAGGAAATGCTGAGCCGCATTGCCGAGTGCCAGCGCCAGGGCGTGCCCATCACCAACTACGGCCTGGTAATCGCTTATTCGCTGGGCATTCTTGAACGCGCCCTCGAACCTTTTCCGGAGGCGCTGGCCGCCTACAAAGAGGCGCGCCAGGAACAACTGGAAGCGGTCGGAATAAGCAGATTGTCCGACCTGGACACAATCGAGATGAGTCTAGTGAATTAGCCGTGACCGAACTTACCAAACTCGATCTGCTTGAATGGCTCCGCGAGAGCAGGCCCTCCCGCCTTGCGGAGCTGTACCAATGGGCCAACGAGGTCCGCAGAGAGCGTGTCGGAGACGCCGTGCACCTGCGCGGCCTGATCGAGATCTCCAGTCACTGCGTGCGGCAATGCATGTATTGCGGACTGCGGCGAGGCAATCTCGCCTTGCAGCGTTACCGGATGACGCGAGACGAAATCTTCGACTGCGCTCGCCAGGCCGAAAGACTCGGATACGGCACCGTCGTGATGCAGGCCGGTGAAGATGACTTTCTCACTGCCGAGTGGATCGCGGAGATCGTGCGCTGGATCAAGCGCGAGACAACGCTGGCGGTGACGCTTAGCCTGGGCGAGCGCAAGCAGGACGAATTGCGACTGTGGCGCGCTGCGGGCGCGGACCGTTATCTGCTTCGCTTTGAAACCTCAGACGGAAATCTCTTCCGCATTATTCATCCCAGCCGCATTTCCGGCGGGCCTGATCGCTTGACTCTGCTGCGGCAACTGAAGGACCTGGGGTACGAAGCAGGCGGCGGCGTCATGGTCGGGATACCCGGACAGTCGTTTGAAAGCCTGGCCGGGGACATTCTCGCATTTCGCGCTCTAAACCTCGATATGATCGGCATCGGCCCTTATATTGCGCACCCCGCCACGCCGTTGGGTTCCGGCGCACTCCGTCCGGAAATTTCTCCGTGCGAGCAGGCTCTGAGCAGCGAAGAGATGGTCTACAAAATGATCGCTCTAACGCGCATTGCGTGCCCGGACACAAACATTCCCAGCACTACGGCGCTGGCTACAATCAACAAAGCCGATGGACGAAAACTGGGGCTCCAGGCCGGAGCGAATGTGGTGATGCCGAATCTAACCCCGGTGAAGTACCGCCGCCTGTATGAGATTTACCCAGCAAAAGCTTGCATCGACGAAAGCGCTACGGATTGCAATCAATGCCTGCGCGGACAGATTCACTCGCTCGGCCGTTTTGCCGGTCTCGGGCCGGGCGGAAGAGGCGCGCTCCACGAGACAGCGGTGAGCGATCAGCCGGATGCTCTTTCACAATTTGTGCAGTTGCAGGCAGGATGAGGTGGCCATGCCCCCGGAAGACAGCAGTTTAGAAATTGAAGTTTGTCTCGGGAGTTCCTGTTTCGCGCGAGGGAACTCCGAGAATCTCGCCCTCATCAATCAGTACATGCAGAACCATGGATTGAAGGCTTCCGTTCGCCTTACGGGTAGGCTCTGCCAGGACCAGTGCAAGCAGGGTCCCAATCTGACCATTGGCGGAGAATCCCACCATGGGATAACCACGGAAAAATTGCGCGAACTGCTCGAGCAGCTCAACAGTCCGCTGGGGAGAGATCATGGAACAATCTAGCTTCATCAAGACCAGGAAGCGCGAATGTCAGGATTGTAATAAATGTATTCGCGAATGTCCGGTGAAGGCGATTCGCGTACAAGATTCATGTGCTCAGGTCGTGCCTGAACTTTGCATTCTGTGTGGTAATTGCATACTTGCTTGCCCCAGCAACGCGAAACAAGTGTGCGACGATTTGCCCAGCGTCAAAACTCTGCTGAAATGCAAGCGTGCGGTGATCGCTTCGCTGGCTCCTTCGTTTGTGGCGCAGTTTCCCGGCGTGAGGCCGGGGCAGTTGATTCATGCGCTGAAGAAGCTCGGCTTCTTTGCCGTATCGGAGACTGCGCTGGGCGTCCAGCAGGTTTCGGCCGGCGTCTTGCCGCTGATGCGCTGCGAGCCGAATCGGATTTGGATATCTTCCGCTTGCCCCGCGGTCGTTGATTTCGTCTGTAAATATCATCCGGAATGCGCGCCTTATCTTTGCGGAGTCTTATCTCCCTTGCTGGCGCATTGCAGGATGCTGCGCTCCTATTATGGCAACGACATTGCAATTGTGTCGATCGGACCTTGTGTTGCGGAGAAGAGGGAGGCCGAAAAGCATCCCGGGCTGCTCGATGTAGCGCTGACCTTTGAAGATCTGAGTTATTGGCTGACTGAAGAGAAGATTGATCTCACGGCGACCCCTGAAATGCTGGAAGATCGCTTTGAGCCGGAAGAAGCACAGGAGGGAACACTCTTCCCCATTGAGGGCGGGATGGCTCCTGGCCTTACGGGAAGCTGCGAAACCGACAATTTGCAGTTTATGGCTATTTCCGGAATGCAGAATGTCGAGCAGACTTTGAAGGATATTTCCAAATGGAAGCCCGAACACAGCATCTTCTTTGAGATGAGCGCATGTGCTGGCTCTTGCGTCAACGGGCCAAAAGCGGCGCGCGACACATCGCTCACCCGCCGCCGCTACGACGTTATCCAGTACGCCCGGCCTGCCGGCGAATTTCCGCGCAAGCTCTCGCTGGATATCGCTTGCGACTACGCGGCCTCGCCGGTCATTCGCAAAGAATACAGCGAGTTGCAATTGCGTGAGGCCTTGCGCACTATAGGAAAGCATTCATCCGATGATGAATTGAACTGCGCGGGTTGCGGATATGACTCCTGCCGCGACTTTGTCCGCGCTTTGGTGGCGGGAAACGCCGAGCGCATGATGTGCGCCACATACACTCGCAAGAAAGCTCAGAAAAAGGCCACAGCGCTCCTGCAAAGGATGCCGTCCGCGGTGGTCATCGTTGATGAAGATCTTAAAATCATCGAGTGCAATGAAAACTTCGTGCGTCTCTTCTCCGAAGACGCCGATGCGTCCGTAAATGTTGATGGCAGCGTACTGGGCGCCGTGACCCCCTTCTCTAATTTGTTCCGCCGCGTAATCGAATCGGGCGAGGATATCGTCGGCCACGACATCCGCTACCAGCACAGCATCCTGAACACCAGCGTCTTCTCAATCGAGCCCAATTCCGTGCTGTGCGGAATCTTTCAGGACATCACCAAACCCGTCTTCCAGAAAGAACAGATCATTGGGCGCGCCCGCGAGGTTATCCAGAAAAACCTGAAGACGGTGCAGCAGATTGCTTATCTTCTTGGCGAGAATGCCGCCGATTCGGAGATCATACTCAATTCCATCGTGCACTCATTCAGCCCCGAAGATGTTGACGAAGACGGGGGGCAGCATTGACGAGCGCCGAAAGCTTTATCGAAGTCGATTACTGCCAGCGTGCCAAGCACGGCCAACTGATCTCTGGAGATGTTTTTCTTTCTGAGAAAGTCAAGCAGGAGGGCCGCATTGTCTCGGTCCTCTCCGACGGCCTGGGCAGCGGCGTGAAAGCCAGCGTGCTTGCCTCCATGACGGCGGCCATGGCTTTGAAGTTCGCCGCAAGCGCAATGGACATTCGCAATTCCGCCGAAATCATCATGGATACTCTGCCCATCTGCAGTGTGCGCAAGATCAGCTATTCGACCTTCACCGTTGTCGATATGGCCAACACCGGCGAGACCCGCATTATCGAGCACGGTAACCCGCCTTTTTTGCTGATTCGCCCCCAGGGCGAGTTGAGTATTCATAAAACCGAACTGCGTCCCAAGCGCTGGCAGGACCGTATCATCAGCTTCTCCAGCTTTGAGGTCCAGCGTGAAGACCGCATCATTTTCTTTTCCGATGGCATTACGCAAGCGGGCATGGGTGAGTACCGCACCCCTCTCGGCTGGGGATTGCAGAACGTTGAGAAATTTGTCCGTGAAAAAATTGACCGCTACCCTTTTATTTCAGCCCGAGAGTTGTCGCGTCTCCTGGTTGCTAAAGCCGAGGAAATCGACGGCCTCAGCGCGAAGGACGACATCACCTGCGGCGTGGTCTACTTCCGCAGTCCTCGCCAACTACTGGTGATGACAGGGGCTCCGTTCAATCGCGCTCACGACCATGATCTCGCAATGATGGCCGAACATACTCCCGGGCGCAAAGTAATCTGCGGCGGAACGACGGCCAATATCATCTCGCGGTTGCTGAACCGCGCGATTCAGATCGACATGCAGCAGCCGCTTCATCCGAAAGTTCCGCCATCTGCCAGGATGGAAGGTTTTGAGCTGGTGACGGAGGGTACGCTCACACTGGGCGAAGTGCTTCGTCTTCTTGAGGAGGACTTCGCCCCCGAAGACATGAGGTCCAATCCGGCCGTACGGCTGGCAACGATGCTGCTCGACAGCGATATTGTGAAGTTTGCTGTCGGCACCAGAATCAATGAAGCGCATCAGGATCCCAACATTCCGGTTGAGCTCGACCTGCGCCGCAATATCGTGAAACGAATTGCGAGACTTCTGGAGAATAAGTATATGAAGCGGATTCTGATCCACTACCTCTAAGAAAAGTGGAAGCTCGACATTTTCGTCCAGCGGTCATCGTATGCATAGGCAACAACAAAACCCGACAACGCGAAGAAAAAGTCGACTGCGATATAGGCATGGTGCACCATGGCGAATGGCCCTCGAAAGAAAAACGTGTAATTAAATACGTGGAAAACCACGATGAGGAACGCGGCACTACCTCTCAAGCCGTCCAGCACCTCGAAGTGCTCTTTTCCGCTTCTGGTGCGGTCGAAAACTGAGGGTACATTCATCAGTCAGTTGCCCCAAGACGTACGGTTTGCACAGCGCTTTCACGCGTTTTGCAACGCCAGGTTCAGACTGTCAGTTTGCGGCAAGGAGGGATTGGCTCAAGTCTCAGAGACTTCAGCGAACCACAAGACTCGCGAGTAAAGGCGTATCGTCTGAGGAGCCACCGACCATCACTTGATATTCGCCCTTCGTCATATTCCAGGCGTTGTTTTCTTCGTCGAAGGTCTGAAGAACACGGTCATCGATGGCAACGGTGATCGACTGCGATTCGCCGGGTGCAAGCGTTACACGTTTCCATCCGGCCAGCCGTTTGTAGGGTTCGTCTGTACCTTTGGGGAGCCTGGCGTACACCTCAGCAATCTCGGTCCCCGCCAGCCTTCCGGTGTTCTTGACGGTGAAGCGCACAGTTTTCGTAGCTGAATCGACGCATAGGCCGGAGTATGCGTAGGTCGTGTAAGACAAACCGAAGCCGAAGGCAAACAAAGGCTGCTTGTGCTGCACTTCGTACCACTTATAGCCAACTTCGGAACCTTCCTCATAGTGCACGTCGTAACCGCTATGCTTAGAAGCATTTGTAGTTGGGGCGCCATTGTCCGCTACATCAGCAGCATGTGCTTGACTCTCAGCAGGGATCTTCGGACGATCCGGATGCGGAAGATCCGCTTCGCTTCTCGGGAAGGTGAGCGGAAGTTTTCCTGCTGGGTTGACTTCGCCGACGAGTATATTGGCCAATGCTATGTGTCCAGAACTGCCCGCGTACCAAGCCTCGACGATGCCCGATACCTTGTCGATCCATGGCATGGTGACGGCAGTGCCGGTCTCAAGTATGACGATCGTGTGCGGATTTACTGATGCTATCTGCTCGATCAAAGCGTCCTGATTATCAGGCAGCGAGAGGCTAGGCACGTCCATGTCTTCTGACAGCCACTGCGAAGCGAAGACAATCGCCAAGTCGGCGCCCTTGGCGAGGTTTGCAGCCGATTGCGGGTCCGTTCCTGGGTCGAAGTCAATCTTCGTGTTCGGCAGCTTCGCCTGGAGCGCCTTCAAAGGGGAGGTTGGGAACCAAACTTGCTTTTGCCAAATCGTTTCGCCCTTACCGTGAGGCATGATGGCATTGCCGCCGGGCGGATCCACTTGCGCCGAGCCTCCTCCGGAAATCATGCCAACGTCTGCGTGCCCACCGATGATCGCAATGCTGTGTACCTTGGACGGATTGATCGGAAGCACGGCCGGGCTGTTCTTTAAAAGAACGATGCTCTTCTCCTCAATTCGCTGTGCCACCTCGAATCCTTTTTCGACGTCGACAACGTATTTCTGCGGCGGATCGTCGATAATGCCCGATAGAAACTCGGCATACAGAATCCTCCGTACATGGTCGTCAATCTCTGACATCGGAACTTGCCCAGCTTCCACAGCTGCTTTGAGCTTTGGACCGAAATAACCAGCCATCGGCTGTTCCTGGTCAAGTCCTGCGGTAGATGCCTTCACCGTACTGTGCGTGCCTCCCCAGTCGGAGATCACAAAACCTTTGAAGCCCCAATCTTTCTTGAGCACATCTTGCAGTGTGTAGTGATTTTCGCAACCGAAATCTCCGTTGATCCGGTTGTAGGAACACATCACCGCGCCGGGATTCGCAATGGAGATGGCGATGTGAAACGAGAGCAAGTCAGATTCCTGCATCGCCCGCTTCGTAATTACCGAGTTCACGAAGAAGCGTCCCGTCTCCTGATCATTCATCACGTAATGCTTGATGTCGCCAACCACGTGCTGAGCCTGTTCGCACTTCATGAGGTTGCCGACGACTGTGCCCGCAAGCAGAGGATCTTCGCCCGCGTATTCGAAGTTGCGGCCATTCCGAGGTTCGCGAGCCAAATCCACCCCGCCACCCAAGGTCATATTGAAACCTTGTGCCCGGAGTTCCTGGCCGATCACCGTGCCGAATTCGCAGGCCGAATCAACGTCCCAGCTTGATGCCGCTCCCAAACTCGACGGCATGGCGGTGGAATATCTCCCGTTCGCTCCGCTGTCTCTGACCCCATAGCCCGCATCCGAAATCACCAGAGGTGGTATTCCAAGACGCGGCACTCCCTCAACGTATCCCGCTCCGCCGTTTGCCAGACGCGTGAGCGGCATTTGCCATTGATGGGCATGTGCCATTCCATTCCCGTGCAAGAGCGCCAATTTTTCATCGAGAGTCAACTGTTTCAGGACGAGTTCCGCCCGTTCCTCCGGGGCGAGGCCAGGATTCATCCAGGGCCGGTCAACACTTTGAGCAATCGCGACGGATGCCGCTGACAGGGCCCCAAAGATCGCGGCGAAGAAGAAAAAGAGTCGAAAACTGGAGCCCCGATTGAACCTGGGTTTCCGAGAAATATTCAGGAGAGCGACGAGAGTCATTTGGTGCCTTCCGTTCTGTTTTGAATGACAAACCTGGCGTTCTTGATGTGAAACTCTTGCAGGTATCGCTTGCTGTTGGTGAACAATGGGTGCGCGACGAGGCGTCTCAGTTGTTCGCGAACCAGTACCGCACTCGGTAGGGATTCAGCCAAGATCGTGTCTTTGCCGGATTATGGCGATATCCCCATCCTGCACTCTTCAGCCCCTATGAACGATCCGGCTGCAACTGCTCAAGAGCTTCATACAGTTTTCGCAATTGACTCCTGAGATGCTACAGCCGCAGTAATCGTGTTCGGGACGACTTTGCGCCGGACAAACACGCAAGACTCCCTCACTATTCTATGTGCTGGGTCGTAATCGTTTATCATACATCCCTTTTGAGAGCCAAGCCGTTCTGCATAACATATTGAAAACAATGATTTAATTGCGTGCGCCTCGGGTGCGATTTCCCAAAATCTGCCTATGAGCCAGGCCAGGCACATATGCCGATGCAAATAAAGAAGAGCTCTGCCTGTGGTGACAGCTTTCCAGCTTGACCTGTGCGTTCTCAAAGAAGATGGAGAGCATGGTAAGAACGGATGGCGCCAACTAGTAGCCTCCGAGTTGGCGACGATACATCCTGAACTGATGTGCTACACCTCGAAACCCGGTTGAGGTCAGCCAATAAAACGAACAAAACACATTCCACTTTGCCACTGCTATCCTTATCTGGGGATATCGAAGCACTTCAGTCCTCAATCTGAGAACGGATGAATCTTGTTTTGGGCTGGATCGCACTTTTCGCTATTGCATTTTCCCTTTCGCTGGACGCCTTTGCTATAGCCACTGTGGCAGGCGTTACTCTGGGAGAGCCCTCACGACGGCAACGCTTCCGCCTGAGCTACCACTTTGGACTCTTTCAGGCGATGATGCTCACTGCCGGATGGTGCTTAGGGAGTGCCGTTGCACGCTGGTTGCATGGACTCGAAGCATGGGTAGCCTTCGCGCTGCTGGCTCTGGTTGGCGGAAACATTGTGCGCAACGCCCTTCGCGGCGAAGAGGGAAAACGCCGCAAATTCGATCCGACACGCGGCTGGGAGTTGGTCTTTCTTTCTGTAGCCTCAAGTCTCGACGCACTTGCGGTTGGCGTCTCTCTGGCAATGGTCAACTCTCTCATCATTCGCTCGGCGCTGATCGTCGGCATTGTCTCTTGTGGTATGACACTACTGGGCATGGCGATTGGCAAGAAAATCGGAGCGAGTTGGGGACTCCGCTGTGAATTGTTCGGCGGCATTGTCCTGATTTTCGTTGGTCTCTATCTCCTCTGGCCGGCACTCCGGGCGCTTCACCTTTAGGGAAATGCGGTCACTCCCCTATGACCGCTTCAGGTCCCGTCTGAATGACCAGCAAACCGGAGATTGGGTTCTGTTGGAGAGAGCGGACCGTCGCTTCTATCGAAGATTCGTCGGGGTCCGCAAACGCTGCAAAAACAAACCAAGTTATTGATATTTAGTGTCTTAGTCGTCTCAGCGAAGGATTACTACCTTGAAGTCTTAGTGCAAGCCGGCATGGCGACTGGAAGGTGCAAGGCCTGGTACTCAGTCTCGAAGAATATCTCTTTGTTTGTCATCGACCCGGGTGGACGCACTCACGAAGCGGACGTGTCGCCGCCCCTCGGGAATCTTCAGGGTGAGAACTTCACATTGCATATTAAATATGTATCGTGTAATATACAAGTATGATTCAGCGGTCAGTGACACACGCAATCGAGCATGCGCTCCAGCACCAGGCGGCAGTGGCCCTGATCGGGCCGCGGCAGGTGGGCAAGACAACCCTGGCGCGGGAGATTGCCGGCACCCGCCCCGGCGCCGTCTATCTCGACCTGGAGGCCAGGGCCGACCGCGACAAGCTGGCCGAGCCGGTGCTCTTTCTGCGCCCGTATGAGAACTCGCTAGTGGTGCTGGACGAGATTCATCGCGTGCCGGAGCTGTTTCAACAACTACGCGGCATCATCGACGAGGGACGCCGTACGGGCCACGGGACAGGCAGATTCCTCATCCTCGGCTCGGCCTCGATGGAGCTGCTGCGCCAATCCGGGGAGAGCCTGGCGGGGCGCATCGCCTACATCGACATGGGGCCATTCTTCACGCTGGAGCTGCCGGCAAGCGAGGCCACGGTGCAGCAGCTCTGGCTGCGCGGCGGCTTTCCCGGCAGCTATCTGGCCGACGGCGAGAGCGTGAGCCTGAGCTGGCGCGAGGATTTCATCCGCACATATCTGGAGCGCGATGTGCCGCAGTTCGGACCGCGCGTGCCGGCCGGGGTACTGGAGCGGCTCTGGACGATGCTGGCGCATGGGCAGGGCACACTGCTGAACGCGTCGCGGCTCGCCGCCGGGCTGCAGATCTCGGCGCCGACCGTGCATCGCCACATCGACCTGCTGGCGGAGCTGCTGCTGGTCCGGAGGCTGCCGCCCTTTCTTCGCAACGTGGGCAAGCGGCTGGTCAAGTCGCCCAAGATCTATGTGCGCGACAGCGGCCTTGTGCATGCGCTGCTGGGAATCCGGACGCACAATGACCTGGCCGGCCATCCGGTGGCGGGCGCGTCGTGGGAGGGATTTGTCGTCGAGAACCTGTTGCAGGCGGCACCGGAGCGCACCGTGGCCAGTTTCTTCCGCACTGCGGCTGGGGCGGAGATCGACCTGCTGCTGGAGATTCCCGGCCATGGCTTGTGGGCCATCGAGATCAAGCTCAGCCTTGCCGGTCGGCCGGAGAAGGGCTTTTACATCGCCTGTGAAGACCTGAAGCCTGACCGCCGTTTCTTGGTTAACGCGGGAAGCGGCAGTTACCCCATCGACGACCGGACCACCGCGATTGGCGTGCACGAACTGGCCGCCATGCTTGCCGCTCTCGATGCGTAAAACGGCAGGCAGCGCACTCGTGCTGGCAGCAGCGGTCTCCGGCGCTGGACAATCCACAAGTGAATGCAGCGCGATATGCGCGGGTGCACGTTCGCTCTTCCCATGGCAGATCCGCTCGAACTCCACCGCTCTTAAAACCTGGGGCGTTTTCAAGGACAAATCCTCGGGAACCGGTTTGGATGATCCGCAAATTGCTCTGGATGATCTCTATGGGCCTGCAGCACATAGGAACTTGATTCCATTTTCAGGCTCAGGCCACTTGCTCCCGAGAGACTCCAATTGACGCAAATGGCCAGCTTCGTGTTTACCGCCGGCTTCCGTAGTTTTCAGATCAAAGCCGGCTTTAGCAGTTGCGGATCAGTGCGAAAGTCAAAATGACGAGGAAGGTGATCGCCGTCAAATGGAGATGTGACGGAAGCGGCACGCGCGGCATTCGAACTACACTATACCCAGATGGCCTGACTTGTCAGGCTCATGTGTACAGGCTTTTCTGTAGATACTGGCTGGAGATTTGAGCTTGCATATGTCTGAGCGTCTTTACTATTCAGATTCTTTTCTCAGGAGATTTACCGGAGCAGTGACCGGCGTCCGCGAATTCACGGGCAGCAATGGAGAGCCGATCTGGCAGTTGGCACTGGACCGGACGGCCTTCTATCCGACGAGCGGCGGACAGCCTTTCGATACGGGCCAACTGAGCGCGCCCTCGCTGGATGGAACCGCGCTGAAGGTTCCCGTGGAACGAGTGGAAGAAGACGAACAAGGCGCGGTGTGGCATTATGTGCGCAAACCGCTCGCCGCGGGGATTCTTGTCCAAGGACAAATCGACTGGGAACGCAGGTTCGACCACATGCAGCAGCACACCGGACAACACCTGCTGTCTGCGGTTTTTTGGCGGGAACTTCAGGCGCCAACGATCTCGTTTCATTTGGGAGATAGCACTTCAACGATCGATTTGGCGTCCGGACCACCGGCGCACCAGAGTCTGGAACGTGTGGAACGGATTGCGAACGAGATCATCGGGGAAGACCGCCAGGTGACCACACGGGACATGCTCCGCGGCGAGGCGGAAGTCATGCTGGCCGCTGGCCAGCTTCGCAAGCTACCGGATAGGCAAGGCACGATTCGCTTGATCGACATTGCAGACTACGACAAGAACGCTTGCGGGGGAACCCACGTTGGCTCCACGGGACAGATAGGCGGGTTACAGGTGCGGACGGTGGAGAGGGTGAGCCGGGGCGTGCGCGTCGAGTTCGTCTGCGGATTGCGAGCTGTTCGGGCTGCTCGCGAAGATTGGGCTATCCTGCGCGAGACCGCGGCGTTGCTTTCAATAGGGGCGACAGAACTCACGCCAACCGTGGGGCGACTGCTGACAGAAGGGAAGGCGAACGCAAGGGAGCACCAAAAGTTGCGCGATGAACTTGCGGTGTTGCAGGCGGCGAAACTGGCGATGGATGAACCAATCGAAAACGGACTGCGGTTGGTGGTACGTGCGTGGAGAGATCGAGACCGCGATTACGTGAGGCTGTTGGCCTCCCGGACAGCAGCAGCTGCCCCGCGAACAGCCGTAATCTTCTGCGCTAACGACACTGACCCGGTACGCATGTTCGTTGCCCGCAGTTCCGACCTGGACTTCAACTGCGGGCAAATTCTGCGTGAGGCACTGGCCCACTTGGGACTGCGGGGCGGAGGATCCCCAGACCTGGCCCAGGGAGAAGTTTCCGCGGAACAGGAGGCGGCACTGCGAGCTTCCGTGAGCGAAGCGATTTGCAAGGCAGTGGCCGAGGAGCACAAACAGCAATAGCCGGTGGGATCGCAGCCGGCCATCAATAATCCGCTCTGCTTTACAAAATCCCGCTCGGATTGCAACTCATCTTTGAAGAGCACAGGCCACACCGATTGCGCTGAACCGCTTGCATATCGCCAGTTATCACCGTGTTCGGCAATCCCAGCGCGGGTGGTAGAGTAGTCGGCCCATCCTTGCGGCGCGACCGTCTGGCGCACGCGCATCTCTTCGTTCAGCGGCGGGCGGTATCTCGCGGGTCTCACCGCTGAAGCCGATCTTCCTGCTCCTCGATGGCCTGTGGCGGACGGTGAATTTCCCGAATCCGCTCAGCTTGAGGCAGAATCCGTATTCCGCCAGATATCGAGCGGCGGCAATGGAGGCACCGCTGAGTTCCATCTCGACAGCCTGACCGGTCCATTGGTGGCCACGGCGGCGCTTCCCATCACGGGAAGCTGGGAGACGTGGGAGACCGTCACCGCGAGCGTCTCCGGCGCCTCCGGAGTCCACGACTTGTATGTTGTCTTCAAGGGAACCGGCAGCATTTCCAACCTGAACTGGTTTGAGTTCAACCCATAACTCGACCTTGGTGCAATCGGTGCGTCCAGGCGGCGTACCGATTGCCCGGCGGCTCTGCAATAGAATTCATCGTGGTATTACGTCCTGATTGTCTGGAAATTCGAGTTCCCAGGGTGATTGCTACAAGGGTTTGAAGCGGTTGGCTTCCATGGGCATGAAAATCCATGCGCCGGTAGGCACCCGGTGCCGGTCAGTTTGCTACAGAGTGAATGAGACCATCAATGCTAGGATTGTGCCGGCTCGGAGATTGCGAAGCCAATTGAGGTTCCTCAATGGGTACAAACCATCGGCCGCTTGTGCTGCTCACGGGAGCTTCGGGTTATATCGGAGGACGCCTCCTGAGGGCGCTTGAAGCGGCAGGCTGGCCCGTTCGCTGTCTTGCCCGGCATCCGGAGTTTCTTCGTTCGCGGGTTTCTTCTTCTACGCAAGTGATTCAGGCGGATTGCCTGGATCGCGCTTCTCTTCGACCGGCAATGGCTGGAGTTAAAACAGCTTACTATTTCGTCCATTCCATGGGTTCGGCGGGGCAGTTCGAAGCGGAAGACCGGCAAGCCGCGCAAAATTTTGCCGACTCCGCTCGTGAACAGGGAGTCAACCGCATTGTCTACCTGGGGGGCCTGGGAATTCAGGATCAGGCGTTATCCGCGCATCTGCGGAGCCGGCATGAGGTGGCGGATATACTGCGCAGTTCCCAGATTCCAGTGATCGAATTTCGAGCCTCTATCGTCATCGGCTCCGGAAGCCTCTCGTTTGAAATGATTCGTGCTCTGGTGCAACGCTTGCCCATTATGATCTGTCCGCGATGGGTTGAGGTCAAAGCCCAGCCGATTGCGATTGAAGATGTAGTCGCTTATCTTGTGGCCGCGCTGGACCTGCCTCTTGAACACTCCGCGGTTTTTGAGATCGGTGGTCCCGACCAGGTCAGCTATGGCGAAATCATGCGCGAGTACGCACGGCAATGCGGGCTGCGCCGATGGATGATCCCGGTGCCCGTCCTGACGCCGCGCTTGTCGAGCCTATGGTTGGGTCTGGTCACTCCCATCTATGCGCGCGTTGGCCGCAAGCTCATCGAGAGCATGAGGAACCCCACGCTGGTCCGTGATAAGTCGGCGCTGACCGCTTTCAACATTCGGCCCATGGGGTTGAGACAGTCCGTCGAGAGGGCCCTGCACAACGAAAACCTGGAGTATGCCGCGACTTTCTGGTCCGACGCGCTCTCGTCCAGCGGCAAACCCGCGTCTTGGGGCGGTGTTCGCTTCGGGACCAGGCTCGTCGATTCCCGGACCGCATATGTATCCGTCCCACCTGCCTTGGCCTTTGCTCCCATCCAGCGCATTGGAGGCGGGAACGGGTGGTACTTTGCCAATTTTCTGTGGCAGATTCGAGGATTCCTCGATCTTCTTGCGGGTGGCGTGGGACTCCGACGGGGGCGCCGTGATCCTCACGCACTGGCAGCCGGCGATGCTCTGGATTTCTGGCGCGTCGAGAGTGTTGAGCCGGACCGCAAGTTGAATCTCGTGGCGGAGATGAAAGTGCCGGGGCGTGCGTGGCTTCAGTTTGAAGTTGAACCAACCGACCATGGCTCGATGATTCGGCAAACCGCAATCTTCGATCCAGCCGGACTCTTCGGGCTTCTTTATTGGTACGCGCTCTACCCGATCCATTACTGCATCTTCAAAGGGATGCTCCATCAGATTGCAGACCTTGCGCAGCGCGAGTCTGCTGTAGCTTCGGCTCCAGCATAATGCAAATCGTCAATAATCCACTCCGGCCGGACAGTCTGCTTCCGCCAAGGCCTTGTCCCTTCTTCGGCATAAGGCCGCTGGCGTACCGCAGAAAATCTCCACCCTTGATTCCCCACCCGGCCTGCTCGTTAATGCCGGCCCATGCGATAGTCGAGATAAAGCACGTGTGCCTTGATCTGGTCGTTCGCTCTGTACTGGGGCAGGTGCGCCATCTTCAGCATTTGGAGAATGGCGCCCGGGTTCCCATCGCTCCACTCGACAAGAGCGGGCAGAATCGTCTCCAGGTTGGAAGCACATAGCTGGATTTTCTCCGCCTCGCGCCGGGCAAACTCCAAGGCAATGCTGAGAGGCCAGTTCTTCACTTCCAGCCGCTCTGATTTGTTCGCGCACAGCGACCGCAGCGCTCCGATATCTTCCATATGCGGCGACCGCGACGCAAAGATCACCGGCGTGCGGCCGTAGTAATGCAAGTCCTTGATCATGCCGGTCACAACCCGGGAGGGCGCGGCAAGATGGTCAAGCACCATGAGAAAAGGCTTTGTATCAAGTGCCCGGTGCACGATGCCTTTGAAGGAGGAGGTGGTCAGAGTGCCGCCGTTTTTCGGAACTTCGATTTCCGGGTCCTCTGAATGCAATGCATGGAGCAAGCCGAGAAGAAATTCGCGCGGCGCTCGCATTTGCGCCACGTAGAGCGCAAACGGCTGATTTTCAACGAACGCACGCAGCAAACGCGATTTGCCTACACCCTCCGGCCCGAATACCAGCATCGGTTTTCTTATCTTTGCCTGGTTCCGCAGACGGCCCAACTCCTCTTCGCGCTCAACGCAGCTCACGTATTCAGAGGTCGGCTCGCGTTGGGCGGAAGAAAATAACATCGCGGCTGAATCTCCCTCTTTGGGCAAGCGAACTGACGTCACTTTCCAAATCGCAAAGCAGAGGCAAAAGAAAAACCCCTGCATAATCACAGGAGTCATCAGCCGCTCCATTTCGGAGGGCGGTTAAAGGCGGATTCCTTCGCCAGTTCAACTTGTAACACAGGCGGTGAGAATGTCGCAAGAATAACTTTCCGCGGCGCTAATCCGGGACAAATCCGCCCAACAAACAACTGCCGGCGTCCCATCAGCCATGGCTGAGCAGAACGCCGGCAGTTGCATTTGTTGATCAGCCGTAATGCGGCCGTGAATGACAGCTACTGCTTCATCGCGCTTTCCACGGCAACAGCAACAGCGACCGATGCGCCGACCATGGGGTTATTGCCCATACCGATCAAGCCCATCATCTCCACATGCGCGGGCACGCTGGATGAGCCAGCAAATTGTGCATCGGAGTGCATGCGGCCCATGGTGTCTGTCATACCGTAGGAGGCTGGACCAGCTCCCATGTTATCGGGATGAAGCGTTCTTCCCGTGCCTCCGCCGGAAGCGACCGAGAAGAACTTCTTTCCATCCAGTAACCGCTCTTTCTTGTAGATCGCCATCACCGGATGCTGGAAGCGTGTGGGGTTGGTCGAGTTGCCGGTAATGGCCACGTCAACCTGTTCGCGGTGCATGATGGCAACGCCCTCGCGCACATCGTCCGCACCATAGCAGCGGACAGCAGCGCGCTCGCCTTTGGAATAGGCTTTCTCCCGCACGACCTTCAGCTTGCTGGTCGCATAGTCGAACTCGGTTTGCACATAGGTGAATCCGTTGACGCGCGAGATAATCAGCGCCGCGTCTTTGCCCAGGCCGTTAAGAACGACGCGCAGAGGAGTCTTGCGCGCGTTGTTGGCGGAGCGCGCCAGGCCAATCGCGCCTTCGGCCGCGGCAAACGATTCGTGACCCGCGCAGAAGGCAAAGCAGCCGGTCTGTTCGCGCAGCAGCATCGCGGCCAAATTGCCATGGCCGATGCCGACCTTGCGATCATCGGCTACCGAGCCGGGAATGCAGAAAGCCTGCAAGCCCGTGCCCAGCGTTTCGGCGATTTCGGCGGCTACGGTTTGATTCTTCTTGATGGCCACAGCCGCGCCGATCAGATAAGCCCAGCCCGCGTTATCAAAAGAAATATTCTGGATGGACTTCACGATCTTGCGCACATCCACATTCTTATCCAGGCAGATCTTCTCCGCTTTCTCAAGCGATTCAATGCCGGCGGCGGCAAGATAGGAGTCGATCTGCGCAATCCGTCTTTCGTATCCTTCAAATAAAGCCATGATCTTCTCCTTATTCCTTGCGGGGGTTGATGGTTTTGACGGCATCGGCAAAACGGCCATAGGTTCCAGTAGCTTTGGTGAGCGCGGTCTGCGCATCCACGCCCTTGGCAATCGAATCCATCATGGGTCCGAGGCGGACGAACTTGTAGCCGATAATCTCGTTATCCGCATCCAGAGCGATCTCCGTGACGTAACCTTCCGCCAATTCGAGATAGCGCGCGCCCTTTTCGCTGGTGCCGTACATGGTTGCGGTCACGCTGCGCAAGCCTTTGCCCAGATCCTCCAGGCCGGCGCCGATGGGAAGTCCGCCTTCGGAAAAGGCCGTCTGGCTGCGTCCGTATACGATCTGCAGAAACAGCTCGCGCATCGCCACGTTGATCGCATCGCAAACCAGATCGGTGTTCAATGCCTCCAGAATGGTCTTGCCGGGAAGAATCTCCGCGGCCATGGCGGCGGAATGCGTCATGCCGGAGCAGCCAATCGTCTCGATCAACGCTTCTTTGATGATGCCGCCCTTCACGTTCAACGTGAGTTTGCAGGCGCCTTGTTGGGGAGCGCACCAACCCACGCCGTGGGTCAGACCGAAAATGTCGCTCACTTCTTTGGCCTTGGTCCAGCGGCCCTCTTGTGGAATAGGCGCAGGGCCGTGATTCGGGCCCTTGGCGACTACGCACATCTGTTCAATTTCATGTGTGTGCATCGGGAGTTTCGCTCCTTTGTTGGTTGGGTTAAGAACTTGCATTTCCTCCGGCATTAGTACGCGCGGGCTCGAGAACGGTTCGACAATCCCATTCATTATAAAACCGCTGTATTCGAATGTTTGTGACCGTCGTCGCAGTTGATAGGCAGGGCGGTTTCGCAATATCGCGAGCGCCTGTTACGGCTCTGCCCTCGCCACAGTATTAATGCCCAATTCATGGCGAAGATAATTCTCCATGTTTTTAACCAAAGAGAGAAGCTCATGAATCTCTTCATTCAACCCATCAACCGTATCCGCCGGTACGGCTCCACAGCCACGCAGATAACGAGGCTTGAGTTCGTCGATTGCTATCTCGATAAATGCAAGGACAGTTGTGATGGATTGCGTTACTGGAATCTCCGGCGGCTCGGGCTTCAGATGTTGCCAGTCAAGCGTTCTCAGCAGTTGAGATCGTAGAAGGCGAATATGGCCTTCAATCTCCTTCGCCTGCTCGTCGGTAACGTCCACAACATAACGGGGAAACGGAGACTCCGATGTCGCGGTATGGAGTGCATGTTCCATGTCGCAGAGCAAATTGTCGATGTATTTGCAGGTTATGCTCAGGCGCCTCTGCTGAGCCTCATTCAATTCCCCCGGTTGCCGCGTTTTTCCCGTTTCTGGCTGTAGTTCAGGCATGGCTCACCAAGGTAGTAACAGTAGCGCGGAATCATCTGCCCGGTCTTGCGGAATCAAGCTCTATCCCTTGGAATGAACGATCACCGTGGTCTCCTGCATTTCAATCAGGCCGGAGCCGATGCGCTTTTCAAGTTCTGGAAGAATCGCATCGGTTTTCTCGCGGGTTTCGATGAACTCGATTCGGATGGGAAGATGGTCGGAGATTTCCAGAATATGCGCCGAGTGCAGGCGGTGCGCGGCGCCGAAGCCGGCCACGCCCTTGAGCACGGTTGCCCCGGCAATTCCGCTATGGAAGAGGAAGTCGAGGATGCTGCTGTAGACCGGGATGTGGTGTTGCTTGGCTCCATCGCTCATGTAGAGGGTAACTTTTACGGCTTTTCCGGATTGCAACATATTCACGCTCCGCGAACATCTGAGGATTCTACCGCAAAAGACTGATGAATGGATATTTCCTCAGGAGATGACTTCGGCCAGTGCAGCGCCGCACCAGGTGGCAACCAATCCAAGGATGAGGCTGCCCACGGCGTAAAGAGACGCCAGCGCAAAAGCGCCGGAGCGCAGTGTGGAGAGCGTCTCCCACTCAAAGGTGGAAAAGGTGCTGTAAGCGCCGATGAATCCCACCGCAATCAGGAATCGCCAGGCCGGGTCCATGCCGGTTCGCTTGCCCAGGAAGGTGAGCGAGAAACCGAGGACGATGCAGGCGGTGATGTTGATGACAAAGGTTCCGTAGGGAAAGCGCGCTCCCATGCGCCCGGCAATCGTCGAGCCAACCCAATAGCGGGCCATGGAGCCAAGCGCGCCGCCAAAAGCAATAAGAAGGTATTTCTGCAAAGCGATCTCCTACTTCCATCCTGCTGGACTTGGGGATCGCGCCGGGAGATGACTCCGCAACAGGATTCCCCTGTCAGGAGTCATCATCTGTCCGGCCTAAGGGGTTGGACAGCAGTTAAGGGTGAACTCCTTCACCGCAATCAATAATCTAAAAATAACACATTGAGCCCTTTGGAATTATTTTGGCGCGGCGATGCGAACCAGCAGGACGTCGTGGCGGGCCAGTTCAAGGGGCTGGTTGTCGCGAAGCTTGATGGGTTTGCCTGTCCATAAATCCTTGCCAGTTTGCGTCCCATGAAGGCCGAGTTTAGCCAGACTCAGATGAAAGGGGTGTATGGAGTAGCGGCTGTCTCCGGCGTTGATGACAGCGATGGCCACCGCGCCGCCGGCCAGAGGCCGCATCCACACGTCCACCTCGCCTTCGCTGTAAACGCGGGTTCCCTGTTTGCCGAGTCGGTCCTGATCGATGGCGATGACGTCGCGATTGGTGAGGATCGACGTGATCTCCGGCTTCATGTTGGGCAAGTCGTTGCCGGCCAAAAGTGGCGCAGCGAGCATAGCCCACAAAGAAAAATGCGAGCGGTTCTCTGCTAGTGATAATTTGCCGTTGCCGACCTCAAGCATGTCGGGATCGTTCCAGTGGCCGGGGCCGGCATAACTCTCCAAACCGGCCTGCTGGCTGGCGATAGAGTAAATGCGGTCCCAATTAGGATTGATGTCGCCCGTCGTCCGCCACAGGTTGCCGCCAACCGATGGTGCCCACTCCCACACCGCGTCCCATCCGTATTGGCAAAGCGAGAAGACAATGGGCCGACCAGTCGCCTTGAGAGCCTTGTCCATCTTGGCGTAGGCGGCCTCCATCAGCCGCATCTGCGCGGCCTTGTCGTTGGGAGCCTTCGTCTCCATCACTGGGGTATAGCTGCACAGGTCGTACTTGAGGTAGTCGATCCCCCATTGGGCGTAGAGCTGCGCGTCCTGGGCTTCGTGGTCCAGCGAGCCTTCGAACCGGGCGCAGGTTTGCGGGCCGGGCGAAGAGTAGATGCCGATCTTGAGGCCCTTGGAATGAACATAATCAGCCAGGGCCTTCATGTCGGGAAACTTTGCGTTGGAGTGCAGCACGCCGTCCGCATCGCGCTGGCCTTCCCACGTGTCGTCGATGTTGACGTAGACGTATCCGGCGTCTTTCATGCCGGTGGCGACAAGCTGGTCGGCAGCGTCGCGAATGTCCTTGTCCGTGACTTTCTCGGCAAAGAAGTTCCAACTGTTCCATCCCATGGGCGGCGTCTGCGCCACCACCTGATGTGGGGCCAGCGGGGCCTGCGCTGAGGCTGTTGTCTGCGATACGGCGGTAAGAGAGGTCAGAACAAAAACAGCGGAAGAGAGCAAAGCAACAATGCGCATGGTGGCCTTCTTGAAAACGATTTCAGGACAAATTGTAGGCCGCAAGCACGGGAATCAGCAAACGCCTGTCTGCAGCAGAAATGAGCGCAAAAGCCAGGGCCCTCCGGCGAAAACCGAAGGGCCCTGGAACCAACAGTAGGTCCCCGACTACGCCTTGACCGCGCGCGTGGGCTTGTAGCCCAGAAGGCCATAGTAGGCAATGAATACGTAACAGATAATCGGCAACACAAATGCAAACTGAATGCTGTGGGTTTTGTCTGCCAGCAATCCGAACAGCGGCGGAATTACCGCACCACCTACATTGCCAATGGTGATCACGCCGGAACCCTTGCTGGTCAGCGGTCCCAGTTCGGCGATGCCCAGGGTAAAGATCGTCGGGTACATGATGGAGTTAGCCAGACCGCAAAGCACCAGGCTCCAAATGGCAATCTGGCCATGAGTCACCATGGAGATCAACATCAGCACGACACCGAGGATGCCCAGGACGACGAGCATCTTTTCCGCTTTGATCACGCTCATGAGCGCGCTTCCCACAAAGCGGCCCGCCATGATGAGCAGGTAATAAATTGTAACCAGGATTCCAGCCGTTTCGACACTGCTGATTCCTTGCTGCTTGCAGTATTGGATTGCAATCGCAGCCAGCGCGATTTCCACGCCCACGTAAAAGAAGATTCCCACCATGCCCAGCACTGTGTGCCTGTAACTCCAGATACTGCGGCCCGGTGTCGGAGCGCCTTCGTCTGTGGGGCGGTAGGTTTCGCTCCGGGTGATCGCCGGCAAATGCAGGAACATCACTGTAAAGCCCAACACCAGCAACCCAGCGGCAATGTAGATGTACGGCATTTGCAGCATATGCGCCTGGCCGGCGGCATCGGAAACCTTACTGGTGTCGGCAAGAATGAACCGCGCGGCAAACCAGCCGGCTACTGCCGAAGCGCCGGAGTTGAATGCCTGCGCCAGGTTCAGCCGCGCCGATGCGCTGTGCTCCGGTCCAAGAATTGCAACATAAGGGTTGGCCGATGTCTGCAAGCCGCAGACGCCGGTGGCCAGCACAAAGATCGCTGTGAGCGTCAGGGAAAAACTCACCTGATTGGCCGCAGGTACAAACAACAGCGCGCCTACCACCATGATGAAGAGCGAGATCACCATGGTGCGCTTGTAGCCCACCTTCTCGATCAGCCTGCCATAGGGAACCGAGAAAACAAGATAAGCGAAGAACCAGGCCGAGGTCGCCAACATCGAAGGCCCGTAGGGCAGATTGAAAATCTCTTTCAGTTTGCCTACCAATTGATTGTTGAGACTGGTCAGGAACCCGAAGATCCCGAAAAGAGCAGTGACGATAATGAACGGCACCAGATAGTTGGGCGCGCTTGACGCGGCTGGTTTGGATTTTGTTGCCATGAAAGATTTTCCCCGCTTCCTGTTGAAAGAATTGTTTAGAGTGTGTTTCAAAATCCGGTTATGTATCAGGGCACGATTTCAGTCGTGCCGAAAAGGTCCGTAAAAGAACGGGCTTCACAGCTTGCGGAAAAACCCCTGATTCCCGTCTTGTTTTTCCTTGGAATCGGATTTTTCGCCTTTTCGGCCTGTTTGGCCGCGATTTCCTCTCTTCGTTTTGCGTCTGCAAGCCGTTTTTCCGGCCTTCAGGCACACCTCCGCCTTAACATGCCTGCGATTCAATCG
>Ga0302266_10000058_pt1 | contig 101392 bp, 84 predicted proteins | sample III_Bog_E1_2_FD_194559 | JGI IMG/M metagenome (GOLD analysis project Ga0302266, IMG submission 194559) | Peat permafrost microbial communities from Stordalen Mire near Abisko, Sweden - III_Bog_E1_2 | ecosystem: Environmental > Terrestrial > Soil > Wetlands > Peat | place: Sweden: Abisko...
GCTGCCCTCAGACGCCGGGCGGGCGCATCCGCGCCCTTGGCTTCGCGCGCATGGGCGCGCGGGGCCGCCGTCGCGGCCCGATACCGGCGATGTGTCAGTATCAGGGCTCGCCGGTATCATACCATCGAGCCTTGATGGTGACTCATCAAGGCTGCCCTCAGACGCCGGGCGGGCGCATCCGCGCCCTTGGCTTCGCGTCCACGAGGACGCGGGGCCGCCGTCGCGGCCCGATACCGGCGATATGTCAGTATCAGGGCTCGCCGGTATCAATTCGGTGGGCTGAAGAAAGAGCGGTTGAGGTCGGGGCGAAGGGCGAGGCAGCATCAGGCGGGGATCACGATGTGCGAGTCAGCTCGCGCAGCCGAGCGAAGGGGTGGTCCGTATCGCTCGGAGCGGTTGCGGGAAGAGGGCGGGGGCGTCGGGGGGGCTTGGGACGTCGAGTCCGCCAGTGAACCGAGCCGTCTTCGGCGGTGATCCGACGGTACCCTAGGGCTTCGAGCACCGGGGGCAGCTCGGCTTCGGGGCAACCGATGGGTTGTCCCGAAGGTGCCCTTCCGGCGGCTAGGGCGCCCTCAAAACGGTCCAGGATATCGGCGCGGATGGCCCGAGGGCCAACCACCGGGAAGCCAATTGCGGTGTGAAAGGCCGCAGATACGCCCGGCAGGGCCGCCACAGAGACTCGGGCGGCGGCGGGGATTGGCACCGGCAGCGGCAGTTCGTGATGCACGGCATAGAGCAAGGCGCGCATGGCCACTGCCGCTGGCTTGAGCAGGGCCGGCAAAAGGAGCCAGGCGCTGCCCAATCGAACCCCGAGCTGGGTGAGTTGGTGGCGATCCCCCGAGGACAGGCCCTCGAGTAGCGTGGCCACCGATGCTCGAGGCAGGCAGCCCAGGGCTTCGACCAACTGAAAGGCCAAACCTCGAGCCGGGCCAGCAATGTCGGCCTGGGCCAGCCGGAACAGTGGGGCCAGCGGGGTTGCAATGGCGGCTTCCAGCCAGGTCTCCAGGCGCCGCCGTACCCGGTCGCGCTGGGGGCCTTCCATCAGGGCATCATGAGAAACCACAATCACGGGGGTTAAGGGGCCGGTTCCGGGTGCCAACCGGGCCACCTCGGCACCATGCCAGCGGATCAGGCCGTGGTCGGGGTCCAGAGTCAGGGACGGATCTGGGTCACTTTCCAAGCGACGCACTCGATCGGCGACTTCACGGCGCAACGCCATGCGCGCCGCCGACATCAAGGCCCGGCCATCCTCTCCTTGCGCTTCGGCGTCGGGGATGAAGCGGAACCCTTTAAGATGGCCGACCGGGTGGCCTTCGACCATGACTTCGCCCTGACGCCCGATGGCGGCCAGCAGCGGGCCGCCCTCCGTTAAGCTGCGGGCCAGCAAAGCCGAGCGGCGATCGACGAAACGCTGAGTCAGACGTTCGTGCAGGGCGTCCGAGAGCTTATCCTCGATGGACCGGGTCCGGTCCCGCCAGTGGGCGCCATCGCTCAACCAATTGGGCCGATGAGAAACATAGGTCCAGGTTCGAATATGGGCAATGCGGGTGACCAGAGCATCAATCTCGCCATCGTAACGATCGAGCCGCGCCACCTGATGAGCCACCCAGTCGGTGGGCAGTCGGCGGTGCGGGCCACGCAGATGACGATAAATCTGACCCAGAAGGCGGGTGTGGGCATCGGATAGCACTTTGCGGAAGTCTGGAATCCGGCAGACCTGCCACAATAGGTCAACGGCTTCGCGATGGCTGGCGAGCGCGTTGATCTCGGGATCCTGGGCCAAAGCGGCCAGGGTTAAATGGTCGTCGCCTTCGCGGACCCGGATCAAGTCGGGTCGGGGAGGGCGCTGCTCCAGTGAACGGAGCAGGGCCGAAGGCGACTGAAAGCTTAGGTCGGAATTTCGCCAGCGGATCGCCTTCAAGGATGGAAAGCTGTGAGTCTCGATGGCTTCAATCCATTCGCTGTCCAGGTCGCCCAGGTCGCCGGTGGTTCCAAAGGTGCCGTTGCTGCGGTGGCGGCCAGCGCGGCCTGCGATTTGGGCCATTTCGTGGGCATCGAGTCGACGGGCTACATTGCCATCAAATTTGGTGAAACCGGCAAAGGCGACATGGTCCACATCCATATTCAGGCCCATGCCGATGGCGTCGGTGGCCACCAAATAGTCCACGTCGCCGGCTTGGTAGAGCGCCACCTGGGCATTGCGGGTTCGGGGGCTGAGGGCCCCGAGCACCACCGCTGTTCCGCCCCGTTGCCGCCGGATCATCTCCGCGATGGCGTAGACTTCGGTGGCCGAGAAGGCCACCACCGCCGAACGTGGCGGTAATCGGGTCAGTTTACGCGGGCCGGTATAGCTCAGGGTGGAAAAGCGGGGGCGGCTGATGAATTCGACTCGGGGAACCAGTCGTCGGATCAGGGGGGCGATGGTTTCGGCCCCTAAGACCATGGTTTCCTCCAACCCTCGGGCATGAAGCAGGCGGTCGGTAAAAACATGGCCGCGTTCAGGATCGGCGCACAGTTGGATTTCATCCACCGCCAGAAACGCCACGGGCCGATCAACAGGCATGGCTTCGACGGTACACACGAAGTAAGATGGATTTGGCGGGATGATCATTTCTTCGCCGGTAATCAGGGCGACGCTTCCCGCTCCGCGCATCGCCACAATTCGTTCGTAATTCTCGCGTGCCAATAAACGTAACGGAAAGCCAATCATCCCAGAGCGATGGCCGAGCATCCGCTCGATGGCGAGGTAGGTCTTGCCGGTGTTGGTCGGCCCAAGCACCGCGACCATGCGGCGCCCGGCACCCGAGCCATCAACGGACGAAGGAGGATCGACCCTGTTCATGGGAGCCAGAATGGCCTTTTCGTGGCTTCGAAGGCAAGCCTGGGGATGAGGGCGAGGTCAAGACGCAGAATCTCGACATGGCCTCTCATTTGTCCTATCGGTCATCAAGAAAGCCGCAGAGGTTCGATCTGATCAAAGACTAGGAGAAGCAGACATGGTCAAGGGCATTAAGTCCATCATTTTGCTTGCGGTTTTCGTCATAGCAGCACTGGCGCCGGCTTTGGCCTCGGCGCAGAACTTTGGCACCAAAGAACAGGCCAAGGCCTTGGTGGAGAAAGCTGCCGAGTATTATCGTGTGAATGGTAAGGATAAGGCTATTGCCGAATTTAACAATCCAAAGGGCGCTTTTATTGATCGTGATCTATATATTGTGATGGCTAACCTGTCCGATGGCGTTCGAGTCGCCCATGGTGCCAACGCCAGGATGGTCGGAAAGTCCCTGATGGAATTCAAGGATGTTGAGGGTAAGGCCTATGGCCTGGAAATTCTCGATGTGGCAAAATCCCAAGGAAACGGCTGGGTTGACTATAAATTTTCCAATCCTCTGACAAAAAAGATCGCCAATAAAACCAGTTATGTCTTAAAAGTTGATGATTTCGTGATTTTCTGTGGCGCATACACTCAATAAGGGTGGCTTTGGGCGCGGTCCTGGCGGGACCGAGTGGGCTGTGGCGGCCCCGTCGAAGGGTGGGAACGCGGGTGAGACACCTGCGTTCCTGTCAAATAACCTGACGCGGCTAACCGGACGCGGTTGTCCCCCACATCCGCCATGGACCCCGATGATGGGGCGCGCTATTCCTGGGGTGGTGAGACTCAACGCCGCCGCTCTTGAGACAGGGGCGCGTCGGCGTGCGTAGCTGGAGGGTTCATGGTTCGCTCGCATATCCGTACCTGTGCGTCCGCCGTTGTCGCGATCGGGCTGACGGCCGGGTCGACTGAGGCATCCGCCGATGTGACAGTGCCGCCGGTCGTCACGGCCGAGTCGGCTGCGGTTCTCGCCGACTCCATCGACGCCGAGGTGCGTCAGTGGTCTTCGCCCGCTTCCGGCGGGTATCAATGGGACGGAAAGACCACGGCGGCTGCCGTTGGCGATCACTATGACGTCACGCTGCCGTCGCTTCGTCTGATCGGTGAGCATGCCCGATTTGATATCGGGGTGATCAAGCTCGGGTTAACCCCCGAAACCGATGGTTCGGTCGATGTTGCGGCGGTTCTGCCCTCGCAAATCACCACCCTTGGCGCCGACGGCCAGCCCGATGGTCATGTCGTTATTGGTTCCCAACATTTTAGTGGCCACTGGCTGCCGTCGCTGGGCACCTTTGTCAAGGTTGATGGGGCCTACGGCGATTTGCAAGCATCGTCCCCCAAAGACAGTTCACGGTTTACGGTTGGGACTTTGACCTTCAAGGTGGACCTGACCCAGACGCCTACTGGTCGTTGGACCGGGCCAAGTGCCTTTGGCATCAATAAGGTCGATGTCTTCGACGAACATGGTGCCCAGCTTGCTCATTTCGGCGACCTGACCCTTTCGACCATGGTTTCGGACCTGGACTTGAAGCAAGCCTTGGCCTCCGATGTTAACGGCAAGGCGAACAATGCCGGAGAGACCAAGGTCGCCAAGGAAGAGGTCGCCAAGGAAGACGATGCTAAGAGCGAAGACGCCAAGTCTGGTAAGGACGAGGACGAAGACGCTAAAGACGAAGAGGGCAAAACCGGCAATGAGGTGGCAGCCAAGGACGAAGATGCTAAAGCAGGCAAGGACGTTACTGCTAAAGTTAAAGCAAAGGCTGAAGCTGAAAATACAGATAAAAAAACACTGGAAGAATTCCGGAGCTTATTGCAGCATTTAACGGCAACCCATGAAGCTTTAACATCGCTTTCGGCCAAGCTTGAGCTTAAGGATGTGGCCGTGACGGCCAGCGATGTGGGGCCTGTGACGTTCGATCATGTGGAGGTTGAAGGCGGCGTCAAGCATGACGGTGAGATGTCGACGATCTCGCTTGGCTATAACCATGATGGCCTCAAGTTAACGTCGCCCTCGGTGCCGCCGGGGTTGTTGCCGCAAAAGGCCGATGTGTCGGTTGATCTGTCCAGCCTGCCCGCTGTCAAGTTGGCCTCGATCCTGTTGCGGGCAAACGAAGCCAAGGCATCCGGCGATGACAAGGGCGCTGAAGCGGCATCTCGGGATTTACTGGTCAGCCTGTATCAGCCGGGGGTTCAATTGAATATCAAATCGCTGCATATCGATACGCCGATGGCAGCGGTGAAATTGAACGGGGATGCTCGTTTGGATGGGACCGCGAAGCAGGGGGCGGTTGTCAGTATTGACATGGCCCTGCGCGGCGTTGATGCCCTGGTCAAAGAGACGCAGCCGGCTCCGGGAGCCAAGCCCGACGAAGAGGCCCAGAATCTGGCGGCGATCTTGACGATGCTTCAGGTCATGGGCGCTCCCGGCAAGGACGAGAGTGGTCGTGACGTTCGGGATTACAAATTGCGCATGGGGACCGATGGCAAAATTCTGCTCAACGGAACCGATCTGAGCGCGATGCTGCCATCAAACCAACCGCAGGGGGGCGCGCCGCCGGCAGCGGGGCATTGATCCTGGCGAGCCCTGATGCTGACACATCGCCAGTATAGGGCCGCGACGGCGGCCCCGCGCGCCCATGCGCGCGAAGCCAAGGGCGCGGATGCGCCCGCCCGGCGTCTGAGGGCAGCCTTGATGAGTCACCATCAAGGCTCGATGGTATGAGCCCACGGACGGCTAGGGCTGATCGCGGCGTCGCTTTGACGTGATGTCGAAGGCCGGAAGGGTTGTAACCCCTTCCGGCCTTCCTCATATCTGGCTGCGGATTTCAATCACTCACGAACATTAGGAAGGTAATCACTGATGACTGAAGAACGGCTCAACTTTCAGGCCGAGGTCAGCCGGCTACTCGACATTGTGGCGCATTCGCTCTACAGCGAAAAGGAAGTGTTCCTGCGGGAATTGGTGTCCAACGCTTCGGATGCCTGCGATCGTTTGCGCTATGCCGCACTCACCGCGCCTGAACTGTCCGCCGATGATCCGAATTTGGCCATCACCCTGTTGGTGGACAAGGAAGCGCGGACGCTGGTGGTTTCTGACAACGGGATTGGCATGAACCGTGCCGATCTGGTCGAGAATCTGGGTACCATCGCACGATCCGGCACTGCCGAGTTCATGAACCGGCTGACCGGCGACGATAAGAAAGACTTGGGGTTGATTGGGCAGTTCGGCGTTGGCTTCTATTCGGCCTTTATGGTGGCCGAACGGGTTGAAGTGTTCACGCGCAAGGCTGGGGAAACGCACGGTTGGCATTGGAGTTCCGATGGCCGGGGCGAGTTCACGGTTGGCGAAGCCGAGGGCACACTGCCGCGTGGAACGCGGGTGGTCTTGCACCTGCGTGCGGGGGATGATGAGTATTTGGAGGAGTTCCGGCTGGGCGCCATCGTCCGCAAATACTCCGATCACATTGCTCTGCCGATTCGCTTTGGGGCCGGCGAAGAGATTAAGACCCTAAACCAGGCATCTGCCCTGTGGACCCGGTCCAAGTCGGAAATCACCGAAGAACAGTATAAAGAATTCTATCACCATGTTGGCCATGCCTTCGATGATCCGTGGCTGACCATCCATTGGCGGGCCGAAGGGAAAATCGAATACACCAGCCTACTGTTCGTTCCCGAAACCAAGCCATTCGATCTTTTTGACCCCAAGCGAGCTCATCGGGTCAAACTATATGTCCGGCGGGTGTTTATCACGGAAGGAGTCGAAGGACTGTTGCCGCCTTATCTGCGCTTCGTGCGCGGGGTGGTTGACAGCGAAGACCTGCCATTGAACGTCAGCCGTGAAATGCTCCAGAATAATCCGATGGTGGCGAAGATCAAAAGCGGTCTAACCCGTCGAGTGTTGGGTGATTTAGCCCGGAAATCGGAAGAAGATGCCGAATCTTATGCCAAATTCTGGACAAATTTTGGAGCGGTGATCAAAGAAGGTCTCTATGAAGACTTTGAGCATCGGGATAGCTTGTTCAAGCTGCTGCGCTTCAACACCAGCCGAGGGGAAGGTTTAGCGTCTCTTGATGATTATCTGGGTCGGATGAAAGAGGGCCAGGAGGAGATTTTCGTCATTCAGGGCGATGATCGGGAAAGCCTACTGTCCAGTCCCCAGCTCGAAGGTTTCAAGGCGCGGGGAGTCGAGGTTCTGTTACTGACCGATCCGGTCGACGAGTTCTGGGTGCAGTCGGTTGGGGCCTATAAGGATAAGAAATTCAAGTCAGTGACGCGTGGCGGTATCGATCTTGGTAAAATCAAGACCGACGTGCCAACTGAAAATCCGGATCAACCCAAGGCAACAGACGGCGAGTTGGCCACTCTGGTGGCGCTGTTCAAGACCACATTGGGATCAGACGTAAAGGATGTTCGGCCATCCGAGCGGTTGACCGACAGTGCGGTTTGTTTAATTGCCGACGAGAACGATATGGATATGCATCTTGAGCGTATCTTACGTCAGCACAAGCAATTAGCGACCAGCGCCTCCCGGATTCTGGAATTAAACCCCGGCCATTCCCTGATTCGACGCCTGGCAACTCAGGCCGGTGAGCCCGGCGCCTCGGATCACTTGGCTGATGTCGCTTGGTTGTTGTTGGATCAGGCGCGTATTGTGGAAGGCGAACAGGTCGCGGATCCAGTGGCTTTTGCCCGACGCTTCGCCAGTGTGATGGAAAAAGGGTTGATTGGGTGACGGGGTTCGCCCGTCGGCGGGGGGCTTGTCTCCCCGCATCCCTGCCCAGAGCCAGGGGGCCATGGGCTCCGGCTTTGGCCGTGGTCATCATGATGGTTGTGAGCTTGACTCTGTGGGGAGGGCGGTCGGCGGTGGCAGCGGTTCCGACGGGGCCGGGCGTGGCGGTTACCGCCACCATCGGCACTCTTCAGACTCCGGATGGAGGATCGCTCCGTTACGCTTGGTGGCCGGTGGCGGCGCCACGAGGAACCGTGGTGATGTTGCCGGGATGGGGCGAATTTCTAGAGAAATACCAGGAAATTGCCGAGGATTGGGTAGGACGCGGGTATCAGGTGTTTGCCCTGGATCGGCGCGGACAGGGCTTGTCCAGTCGTTTTCTGGCCGATCGTCACAAGGGCTATGTCTCCGATTACGCCGTTCACGTGGCGGATCTGGCCCTGTGGTTAGAGAGTGTCGTCAAGCCCCACGAAGTCGGCCCCACAATCCTGTTCGCTCATTCCATGGGCGGCCTGGTCGGGTTACGATTCCTGCTGGATCACCCGGATCGTTTCGCCGCCGTGATTCTGTCCTCTCCAATGGTCGATTTGGTCACGGATCCCTGGCCACGGTTTCTGGCGGAAATGGCAGCCCGCATGGCCGTCGCTTTTGGGTTCTCCGAGGGCTACGCCTTTGGACAGCATGACTATGACCCGACGGTGGATGGCATCTTCGAAGGCAATCCTTTGACCGGAGATCGGGTGCGCTTTCAGCGCCTGCACGATGCCTATCGGACCAATCCAGATCTGGTCGTGGGGGGCGTGACCTTTGGCTGGTTGGTGGCATCGTTCCGGGCCCAGGCGGTGGTGGCCATTCCCGGTGCTCTCCAGGATGTTCGAGTGCCGGTGTTGCTGTTAATCGCGGATCGGGATCGTTTGGTGCCAGCGGCAACCCAGGAAATGCTGTGTCGCCGACTGCATGACTGCACCCCTTGGCATGACTCCGAGGCCGGTCACGAGATTTTAGCCGAGCGGGACGAGATTCGGAGTCGCGCCTGGCTGGTCATCGACGGATTTTTGACCCGAGTCCTGGTCGGTTCTGGCCACCCGTAGACGGGGATTTTGATGCACGGTATCCGGGAGTGTGGTGCCGTGTATTCTCTTCGCCTCACCGCCATTTTCCGAGAATTTTAGAAGTATTTATTCCGTTTTTTGTGCAGTTTCGGACTTTCCTGAGCTTGTTCAGGGAAGGTGTTTTGCTATGCGAAAAAGCACCGCGCCATAAGCGGTCACAAATGGTTGCGGAGAATTGTTTTTTGTGGCTAGGTTTCTCCGGTATGAAGTCATGTCCCTGAGCGGTTCGAGGGAAACGATGAACACTGTGGAAAACAAGCCAGTCATAACGCACACCCTTTCGCGTCGGGGTGAGGGGCCGAACCCCATCGACGTTCACGTTGGCGCCAGATTGAGACTGCGTCGGACGTTGCTTGGTTTCAGCCAGGAGAAATTGGGCGAGTCGGTCGGAATTACGTTCCAGCAGTTGCAAAAGTATGAGCGTGGTGCCAATCGAATAAGTGCCAGTCGTCTTTTTAACCTGGCGCAAGTATTGGGGGTATCGGTTGGGTTCTTCTTCGACGATATGTCGTTCGGCGATGCGGTTCATCAGGATGACGCTTCGAGCGAGTTAGAGCCTGGCCAAACCGAGGAATTCGTGTCGATGGCCCGGCGTGAAACGCTGGAACTGGTTCGGGCTTATTATCGTATTGGTCATCCGGCTGTGCGGCGGAGAGCCTTTGAGCTGATCAAGGCTCTTGGTGGCGATTTTGTTCCGGCTGTGAGTGATTCCAGCGACGCCGGGCCGGCGCCCGAAGTTAAAGCGCTTTGATAGGGGGCTCCCGGTCAGAATGATGCGGGTCTTTCAAAGGCCGAGCCGGGACAGATCGTCAGAGATGCGGTTGGTTATCGAGTCGCACGCCGCCAGCCCTTGAGGCTTGTCGAGAAGCCGTGTACCCTCGCGCTCGGAATAGTTTTTTGGCGCGACGCGCCGATGATCGGTCGTCGCGATCGTCGCGTTAGTTCGTTGTGGGGGTCGCCATGCGCAGATTGCTCCTTGTTGCCTTGATCGCGGTGATCGGCTTCCTGCCGGTTGCGGGGGGGGCACAGACGCCGCCGTCGCCGCCTGCGGCTCCGCCCGCTACCCAGTCCGCTCCGGCGGCGTCTTCGGCATTCAGCCGACTTGATGACACCACTCGGGTGTTGTCGGTTGGTCTTGGGGCCGTCACCGGGATGGTTTTGCTCAGTGTGGTCAGCACCAACATGATCAGCGGCGCTGCCTTGGCCAATTTGGGTCAGGGCGTGGTGGTGTTCGCCGGGACCGTGATCGGCGGTTTGTTGGGGAATTGGTTCTACGCCCGATAATCGCGTGTGGCGGAACTAAGGAGCTGGTGGATGCGTAGACTGGTTATGGTGGCTCTGATCCTTTTGATCGGGGCCGGGTCGTTGATGTCGGTGCCCGTTCAGGCGCAGCCTGTGCCTGCCGCGCCTCCGGACGTTGAAAGCTCTGGCTCGCTCTATCCGATCGTGGTCGGGTTGGGGGCGGTCGCTGGCGTGGCCGTGTATAATATGGCGACGTTCGGCGTTTCTGGTGTGCCCTATCTGGCGCCGGCAGCAACCACCGGGGCCATGGTAACGGCGGCGGCGATCGCTCAAAACCGGCTTTATACGGTGGTCAGCGCCGCAATCGGCGGCTGGGTTGCCAACTGGCTGTACGGCAATTGAATCCAGGCGGTTCCGGTTACGGAGGAAGCATGCGCAGGCTGGTGGTTTATCTCGTGGTGGGCGTGCTCGCTACGGCGAGTGTGATGCCGCCGTCGGTGGCTGGCGCTCAGGAGCCGGCATTGGACGAAGTTCAGGTCGTTCTGCCGGGGAACCGCGATTTGACGCCCTACGTCATCGGATTGGGGGCGATCATGGGGGTGATTGCCTTCAACATTGCGGCACCGCCGGTGGTCAATTGGGTGTCCTGGGTTGCCCGGTCTTTTAGCAATGTTGCGACTGTGACGCGGGTGGCTGGCAGTCGGGCCATGGCCGGTTTGGTTCAAGCGGCCCCTGCGGCGGCTTCTGCGCCGCCGGGGGCTGCGGTTGCGGCGGCGGCTCGGCCCATTGTCCCGCCCTTGACGCAGACCATGTTGGCCCAGGCCCAGATCGGAGGGGCGGCGGCGGCGGCGGCGGGTGCTGTGGTTGCCCATGGCCTTTATCGGCTCGTGGCAGGATCGCCCGAATCGCCCCGGTAATGCTTCTGATACCGGCGAGCCCTGATAATGACGCATCACCGGCCTTCGGGTTGCGGCTGCGGCTCTGCGCGCGCGAAGCCAGGGATGCGCCCGTTGGCGTCTGGCCCGTTGGCGTCTGGGTGGCCTTGGTTTGAGTCGGTGGCATGGCTCGCTTTTGGGTCTTTAAGGGGGCTTGAGTATGCGAAATGTGCCGATTACCACTAAGTTTCTGATTGCTTTATTGCTCATGGCCGTGACGGCGATCGGGATCGGCCTGTATGCGGTGAATGCTCTTTGGTGGACGAGCACCGCTTATTCCGACTTGCTGGAGCACGAGTCCCAGGCGGCGGTTGCTTTCGCACGGGCTAACCGGGGGGCGGGCGATCTGAATGGCCTTTTATACAAGTTGGTCGCACAGCCCGACAGCACCCAGGATCGGGCCATCGCGGCGGAGATCGAAGTCACGAAGACTTTTTTTGAGGGCCAGATTGCCGCCGCCGCCGCCGTTCTTCCCCAAAGAGCCGAGCAAATTGACGCCATTCTTGCAGCCTATCGGGCTATGTTGGCCGAATACGCGACGGCTGAGGACGATGCCTTGCATGACCGGAATGCCGAGGCGGTAACCCGTATGCGGGCCAAGGTCGACCCGGCGATGAAGGCGTTTCGTCAGTCCCTAATCATCATCAATGGTGAGAATTCCCAGGCGGTGAAATCCCGGAGCGATGGACTGACTGCGGAGTCTCGGCAGACCTATGATGTGACGCTCGGCATTGCCATCGGAGCGTCGCTGCTGGTGTTGTTGTTGGTCTATCGGTTGGCGCAAATGGGGATATCGAGACCCATTGAAGCCCTAGTGGCCTTGATGGGGCGTTTGGCCACGGGGGATACCGGCATCGTTGTGAACGAGCAGGATCGTCTGGATGAAGTGGGCGCCATGGCTCGGGCGCTGCATGTGTTCAAAAACGCCGCTCTTGAAAAGGCCCGCCTTGATGATCTCGAGAAACAGCGTTTGGAGCGCGAACGCGAAACGGTGGAGGCCCAGCGCCAGCGGGAGCAGGCGGTAGGGCATGAGATTGCCGCCCTGATCCAGTCCGTGGCCCATGGCGATCTTGCTTCGCGACTCGATCTTTCAGGCAAAGACGGTTTTTATCGGAGCATGAGCGAAGGGATCAATCACTTAACCGATACGATTGAAACCTCCATTACCGATATCGCGCGGGTTATGAAAGCGTTGGCCGAGGGCGATCTGAGCCAGCGCATCACCAAAGACTATCAGGGCGCCTTCAATGGCTTGAAGAACGATATCAACACCACATCGGCGCGGTTGACCGAAATCGTTGGCCAGATTGGCGATGCCACTCAACGCATTTCAACCGCCGCTGCCGAGGTGTCGGCTGGAGCTGCCGACTTGTCCGAACGCACCGAGGAACAAGCCTCGTCGTTGGAGGAAACCGCAGCATCCATGGAGGCGTTGAGCGCAACCGTTCAGGCCGGCGCCGACAACGGGGCACGGGCCAGTGCTATGGCTGGAAACGCCCAGAAGGCGGCGGAACAAGGCGGCGTGGTGGCTGGAGCGGCCATCGACGCCATGAAAGAAATCGCCCAGGCGTCACGCAAAATTACCGACATCATCGGTGTTATCGATGAAATTGCATTTCAGACCAATCTGTTGGCCTTGAATGCGGCGGTTGAGGCGGCACGGGCTGGCGATGCCGGTAAGGGCTTTGCTGTGGTTGCCCAGGAAGTGCGGGTGTTGGCCCAGCGTTCGGCTCAGGCGTCGAAGGAAATCAAGGCACTGATTCTCAGTAGCGATAACCAAGTTCAAAATGGTGTCGAACTGGTTCAAAAAGCGGGCGATTCTCTTGGCGGGATTGCCCAGGGGATCCATCAAGTTGCGGCGCTGATCACCGAGATTGCCGCCGCCAGTCAGCGGCAGGCGTCGGCTTTGGGAGAGATCAACGCCGCTGTCGCCAGCATGGACGAAATGACCCAGAAAAACGCCGCCCTGGTCGAGGAGACCTCGGCAGCGGCGCAATCCATGACCGGGCAGGCTGTCACCCTGCGCGATATGGTGGCTTTTTTCAAAATCGAGGATGCTCAGGCTCAGGCTCAGGCGCGACGGCCTGTCGGGCCGGTGGTGACGTCCCGTAAGCCGACGGCGGTTCGTCATGTCACCATCGAGGCCAAAGGGAGCCGTCGTCCTTCGGCGGTCAGACCATCGGGCCTTGATGGTGACTCATCAAGGCTGCCCTCAGACGCCGGGCGGGCGCATCCGCGCCCCCCTAAAGTCACACGGGGGCTTCGCGTCCACGAGGACGCGGGGCCGCCGTCGCGGCCCGATACCGGCGATGTGTCAGTATCAGGGCTCGCCGGTATTACAAGTCCCAACAGCTCCAATAAAAGAATTTTTGCTCTTTTCAGCGACCGCGCGGCGCGCCATGCTACGGCCTGTCGTCTGTTCCCCACGATCGTCCATGGACATCCCCCGTGCTCGCTTCCCTGCGCGCCCGATCCGGCGCCGAGACTCTCCCCATCACACCACTGACCAAAGATCAGCTCGATCTGTGGTTGCCAACACAACCGGCGGCAATCGCCGCCTGGGTCAGTAGCACAGGCTTTACCGCTGCCCCTGGGCAATTGTCTCTGGTGGCGGGTGCCGACGGTCGCCTTGCCCGCGTGTTGGTCGGCGTCCCCATCGGTGATGACTTGTGGACCTACGCCGGTCTACCGATGGCCTTGCCGCCGGGCAGTTACCGGCTTGACGTCGACCTAGGGGCCCGTGGCGCCGACCGCGCGGCACTGGGTTGGGCCTTGGGCTGCTATGGCTTTAACCGCTATCGCAAGACGGACAAGGCCTTGCCGGTACTGGTGTGGCCCAAAGGCGCCGACCGAGCCGGAGTCGAGCGGGCTGCGGGGGCCACATTTTTTGTCCGTGACCTGATCAATACGCCGGCGGCGGACATGGGACCGGCTGAGTTGGCCGAAGTCGTCAGAGCCCTTGCCGACGAATTCGAAGGCAAGCTTCAGGTGATCACCGGCGCCGAGTTGCTGGCCCAAGCCTTTCCGGCTATTCATGCCGTTGGCCGGGCCAGTCCTCGGGAGCCACGCCTGCTAGACCTGACCTGGGGCCGACGTTCGGATCCCAAGGTTACTCTGGTTGGTAAAGGCGTTTGCTTTGACTCCGGCGGTTTGGACCTCAAGCCATCCTCCGGCATGTTACTAATGAAAAAAGATATGGGCGGCGCCGCTCACGCCTTGGGGCTGGCCCGGATGATTATGATGGCGGGCCTGCCCATTCGGCTTCGGGTGCTGATTCCGGCGGTGGACAACGCCGTTTCGGGCGATGCCTTGCGCCCGCTGGATGTCATTCAGACTCGCAAAGGCTTGACCGTCGAAGTTGGAAACACCGATGCCGAAGGGCGGTTGGTGCTGGCCGATGCCCTAACCGAAGCTGAACGAGACAAACCCGATCTCCTGATCGACTTTGCGACCTTGACTGGAGCTGCTCGAGTCGCACTGGGCCCCGAACTACCGGCGCTGTTTTCCAACAACGACACCCTAGCCGCCGACCTGTTAGCCGCCGCTGATGCCGTGGCTGACCCGATGTGGCGACTCCCACTCTGGCAGCCTTACCGTTCGGGCCTGGACAGCAAGGTGGCCGATCTCGCCAACGTCGCCAGCCATGGACATGCTGGCGCCATCATCGCCGCCCTGTTTCTAGAGCGCTTTGTTGGCCGCGAAACCGCCTGGGCCCACCTCGACATCATGGCCTGGAACCCCGGCAGCAAACCCGGTCGCCCCGAAGGTGGCGAAGCCATGGGGCTACGGGCGGCCTACGCCTTGATTGATCGGCGTTACGGCGCCGGCGCCAAATCTCCCTTGCCCGAGATTCGAAAGGACACGTAAAGCAAACATGGCACGAGGCTTGGTCGCTCTTGGACTTTGGCGAAAGGCCCTGGTTGCCAGCGTGCGCCGGGACGGTCCTGATTTGTCGGCCCGTCAGATGGCCTTACTGTTGACTGTCTACTTATGCGATCCGCCTCATACCGTGCGGGGTCTTGCCGCCACCCTGGCCATTTCAAAGCCCGCGATCACACGGGCTTTGGATCGGCTATCGGCATTGGGGTTCGTGAAGCGCAAGCGCGACGCCGAGGACCGGCGTAATGTGCTGGTCCAACGAACCGTTGCGGGGTCAGTGTTCCTCAGTGAATTTTCCGAGCTGGTGATTGAAGCCGGGGCTGTCGCTCCCGACGATCTGGCCGAATTGGTTAAGGCCGATGCCATGCGGTCTTTGGCCCAAGCCGAATTTGATCGGGTACGGACTCAGGTCACAGCCATCGTGGGGGACGAATGATGATGGACGGCGTCATGAGGAGGCCCCGTATATCATCGAGCCTTGACGCCGACATATCAACGCTCCCCGATCCACGGCGCCATCCCTGGCGCCCCGATTTGGCCGCCACCACTCTGAAAGGCCAAGTCCCGTCCACCCGCTTTACTGAAGGGGTAATGCGGCAGGTTCGGGTAGGCTGCGCGCCCCTCAGAAACACCCCAAAGAACCAAGCTGAACAAGTCAGTCAACTTTTATGGGGAGAAGCCGTCACGGTCTATGACGAAACCGCCGATTGGTCATGGGTCCAAAACATCACCGACGGATATGTCGGTTATGTCTGCACGGCGGCTCTTGGTGCGAAAATTACGCCGCCCACCCATCGCGTCATCGGGTTGCGCAGCTTTATTTACCCATCCCCCGACCTCAAAACGCCCCCAGTGGACGTGTTAAGCCTCACGTCACCGATCACAGTCGAAGACGAGCGCGACGGATATGCGGCCATCGCTGGCGGCGGTTGGGTCTTCACCCGCCACCTTGCGCTTTGGAACGAAACCGAACCGGATGTGGTCGCCACCGCCGAACGTTTAATCGGCATCCCCTATCTCTGGGGGGGACGTACCAGCCTTGGCTTAGATTGCTCGGCACTGATCCAGATCGTCCTTGCCGCTGCCGGGCTCTCAGCCCCGCGCGATAGCGATATGCAGCGCAACGAACTAGGCCGCGCCGTCGAGCCAGACGAGCCAATACAGCGGGGCGACCTAGTGTACTTTCCTGGCCATGTCGGCTTGATGATCGATCATCAGCGGCTGATTCACGCCACCGCTTTCACCATGACCGTGACCATCGAACCTCTTGACGCCGTAATCGCGCGCACCGACCCGACTCGCGGCGGTGGGGTGCTGGCGATCCGGCGCTTAGGCATTACCAACCGCCGGTAGTCAACCATCGATCAATCTGGTCAACCCGATCGGCGCCCCAGAACGGCTCTCCATCCACAAAAAAGAAGGGCGCTCCAAAAACACCGCGCGCCAGGGCCGTATCTGTTTCCCGACGCAGACGATCTTTGACCTCTGGCTGTTGCAACCCATTCAACAAGGCCCCAGGATCGATTGCCAGAGTCTCCGCGACGCTTGCGACCGCCTCAGGAGATCCCATATCCCGGCCTTCGCCCCAATGCGCGTGATAAATCGCCGCTGCCAACCTCCGAGCAAGCTCCGCATCGGTGGCTTCCTGCCAGTAAAACGCCCGCGACGCAGCCACAGAATTCATCGGCATCACCGATGGAAACGTGTACGGCACGCCAAGCTCCCGAGCACATCGCGCCGTGTCATGGCGCAAATACTCGCCCCGCAACGGCTGATGCATATTGGGGGTCATCCCCGTGTGCTTGAACAAAACGCCTAATAGAATTGGCCGCCACCTCGCGATGCGACCATGCTTGGCCGCCACACCGTCGATTCGCATGCTGCCAAGATAACCATAAGGCGAGGCAAAATCGAAATAGAACTCAATAGACGCTGTCATGGCAATCTCATCCGTTCCTGGGGTCTCCCACCCATGATACCAATGGCCTTGGACGTTGACACGTCTGCGGCGCCCTCAGACGCCGGGCGGGCGCATCCGCGCCCTTGGCTTCGCGCCATGGGGCGCGCGGCGATCGCCGCCGATACCAACGGCACGGATCATTGTCTAGGGCCGTTGGTATAACTATATCATACCGTCCAGCCTTGATGTTATACCGGCGAGCCCCGACACTGACACATCGCCGGTATCGGGCCGCGACGGTGCCCCTGCGTCCTCGTGGACGCGAGGCCAAGGGCATGGACGCGAAGCCAAGGGCGCGGACGCGCCCGCCCGGCGTCTGAGGGCAACCTTAATCTGTCAATATCAATATTTAAAATCGAAGATATTCATCATTACCCCAATACATTAGCATCTTTACGAACAAAACAGCAGAAGAGTCATGCATCATCGTACACTACACTGCCTTACATTCGCCACCACCTTTGTTACGACTGCAATTCCGAACCCACTGGCCTCCTCATGAAGCGCGACCTTCCACTCTCGAGTCGTGTTGGGTTGTCTTTTTTTCCTTCGTCCAAGACGATGATTGAGGGGCAACACCGCCCGCGTAGCGGGCTTGGCTATAGGAATTTTCTCCATCGATTGAGGGGGCGGAATCGATATTGGCTGGGAAATATCAATTTTTAGCAATGAGTTACTGCCACAGCCGAAGCCCCCTGGATCATGGACTCAATGGGTGCTTTCCAAAGCCACATCAGCAAACGACTAGGTCGTTTTCCAACTCGTAATCATAGGCTTGATAATCACAGCCATTTATCTTACCTTCTGCTATGGGCTCTGGTTAGCTGATCGTTCGTTGGTGGGGCAGTGTCAGCGTCAGGGGCTCTGGGTGCGGCGTCGGTAGAAAGATACGAAAGATAACGGCGCCAAGCGTTGAGGAAGGGAGCCCTGCCATGGACGCGATCAGCACGGGTTACGCTAATTATTTTACGAGTCCAGCGGCTGCGACCAGCACGCCTTCGAATTTTGGGCCTGGTCAAGTTGTAGGCAGCAGCGGTAGCGGCGATGGAAGTCAGAACGACACGACACAGACGCAGCTACAGCAGGCATCAAGTGTAGCGCAGGCCGCAACGGGTTACACGACGGCCACCCGAGGTGGCCAGGTTAATATATCGGTCTAAACGGTGATGACAGCCGTCAACCAGCCAATGAACCGGTGACGGGAGAGGTGAAGCCATGGATGTTACAGCCATCTCCAACACTGGGTATTCCCGGTCACCTGCGTCTCTGACCAGCGCCGATAGTTCTGCGAGCAGCACGTCGAGCACGTCCGACACGCATACCGAGACGACGACCGCGAAATCGGGTTCCGGCTCGGCTCCCTTTCTCAGTCCAGTGTACAAGTTTGACCCCGTGGCGCAGTTGGACGTATTGACTTTCCGTGATGCCAAGAGCGGCTCCGTGACCGCCCAGTATCCGGCGGAAAAGGTTGTCGAGCAGTACCGCCGCAACCATGGTGAACCATCGAGCAGCGCCGCTTCGACCAGCAACTCCACGTCCAATACAACTTCGGGGGGGGCGCCGACCTCTGGTGCTGCCTACGGTGCCCAACAGGTTGGATCCGGCTCCGAGTCGACTGGAACCAAGACTGGGACCGGAACTGGCAGCGGCAGCAGCGGATCCGGGGCCGATGCAAACACCGGAGCGTGGTCATCCAGCGGCGCTGGGACCGGGGCGTGGTTGTCGGCGGGAACGGGGACCGGCACCGGAACGACTGAAGTTACGCGGGTTTCGTTGCGCGTTTGATGGTTTTTTCATAAGCAGGGGCAGATATCGCTTTTGCCCCAGTGGGTTGGTGTCGCGTCAAGGCGGTAGGGCTTGGTTCTGTCCGCCGCCTCCTTTCCGGCGATAAGTTTTGTATTTGTTGAATTTTCAGGTCACCGTTTCCTTGTGCAAAAGCCAAGGGGGCGGTTTTTCGTATGCGCTTGGGGATTTCAGCACAATCAAAACCCAGAAGAGACCCTGTATCGGCGAGCCACGACATACGACAATGATACCGGCGAGCCCTGATACTGACACATCGCCGGTATCGGGCCGCGACGGCGGCCCGGCGTCTGAGGGCAGCCTTGATGAGTCACCATCAAGGCTCGATGGTATGAAAGGATGTCGCCTACACCAATTCAAGCAATACCGTGATAAAACCGTTGCTGATCCTAAATACATAGCATAATATTCATTGCCTATCTTATCGTTTTCACATATACTACGTCGCGGTATACGACCGTATGCTGGGAGACTCCATGATGATAAATTTGTTTCGTTTAAAAGCCGTTGGCAGAGCGATCGCCACGGTTCTTGTCGCGACTGCATTACCGGCTTTGGCCCAAAAAGCCCCTCTTCCCACCAACATCCAGTCCATTCCGGCACTCAACGCCGACCTAACCCAAGTGACGGTTTCCGGTTTGTCTTCGGGCGCTTTCATGGCACATCAGCTTCATGTGGCGTTTTCGGATCGAATCGTCGGCGCCGGCGTCATCGCTGGTGGTCCATTCGGCTGCTCAGGCGGCAGTTCTTGTCAGGCGGTTCGAGCCTGCATGAACAACGCCGCAGACCCGACGTTGGGATCGCCGATGCCCAGTACCGAAGAACTTTACACCAAGGCCCAAAGTTTAGCTGACCAAGGCCGGATTGCTCCTCTTGAAAACTTGAAGCAAAGCCGAGTCTATATTGCTCATGGTATCAATGATGCCGTCGTGGCCAGTGCTCAGGCTGAAGGCGTGGCCGCTTTCTATGCTAAGGCGGGCTTGGCTCCAGACCAAATTGACATAGCCTGTACCCCTGATAAGCCCTGTTATCAGTCAGGTCACGCGACGGTTGCTCCGACTGGCCCTCGGAATTGTGCGGACAACGCCCCACCTTACCTCAATCATTGCGAAGCAGCCAATGGCGAGGATCAAAACGAGCCCGATGAGCTGTTGAAATTCTTCTACGCCGATAAATTAGGTGGCTGGAAGCCTCCGAGCACGACTCTGACCGGCGACCTGATCCGGTTCAGCCAGGACAAAGCGACTACCGTCAGCACGGCCACCTATTTGCTCGCCAGCTCTGGCTACCTGTACGTTCCCAAAGTGTGCTGGACTCAAAAATGTCCGGTCCATGTGGCGTTCCACGGCTGCGTTCAATCCGAAGAGGTTCTTCAGACCAACGATAAAGCCGCCAATAAGAAGCTGGCGCCCGGCGAGTCTCCGCAGGACAATAGCTTCGTCCGCGATGCTGGCTACAATCCCAGCGCCGACGCCAACGGTATCATTGTGCTGTACCCGCAAGCCCAGCCAAGCGGCTATCGCATTGACCCACAGCCCATTCCGCTTCCGGGCACCGCCGCAGGCCAAGACCTGCTCATGGACGTGTTTAAGGCCACATGGTGCGCCTCTAGTCCTGGTCAGACCTTCATAGACGGCATTAGCTTCCGCAATAATCCCGAAGGATGCTGGGACTGGTTCGGTTACACCAGGCAGGCGGGAATTGGTGACGACGACATTTGGCTGACCCAGGACGCGCCGCAGATGAAGGCGGTGATGCAGATGGTGGAGAAGTTGGGCCGGGCTCCCAAGCCCTGATCCCAAGGCATACTATCACGCAGGCCCAAAACTATTACAACCGAAACGAAGGAGAAGGGGGAAGCCCCCCTTCTCCCTTGGCCCTGTAGAACGATATCTTATTTTACTTATCGCTTTAAAATGGTCTTTCCGGCGAAACTGGCCGCAGTGCCCAGGCTCTGTTCGATCCGAATCAATTGATTATACTTGGCTAAACGATCTGACCGTGACAGCGAGCCTGTTTTAATCTGGCCGCAATTGGTTGCCACAGCCAAATCCGCGATGGTCGCATCTTCTGTTTCACCGGAACGGTGCGAGAAAACGGCGGTGTAGCCGGCCTTGTGGGCGATATCCACCGCCCGCAAGGTCTCACTAAGAGTCCCAATCTGGTTGACCTTCACCAGAATCGAATTGGCGGTCTTGCGCTCGATTCCCTGGGTCAGACGAGCCGGATTGGTAACGAACAGATCGTCGCCCACGATCTGAAGGCGATCGCCGACCGCTTGAGTCAGCGCAGCCCATCCCTCCCAATCATCTTCAGCCATGCCATCTTCGATGGAAACAATCGGATAACGACCAATCAAGTCTTCCCAATATCGAACAAATTGGTCAGAGGACAACACCTTGCCTTCGCCAGCCAAATGATACCGACCATCCTTATAGAATTCCGTCGCCGCCGCATCCAATGCCAAAACCACATCTTCACCAGGGCGATAACCTGCGGCTTCGATGGCCTTCAGAACAAAGCCAATCGCCTCCTCGGTCGAACCAAGATTCGGCGCGAATCCGCCTTCGTCACCGACATTGGTGTTGTGATTGGCATCCTTTAACTGCTTTTTTAGGGCATGAAACACCTCGGCACCAACCCGCACCGCGTCGGCGATGGTTCCGGCGGCCACCGGCATGATCATGAATTCCTGAATATCGATCGGGTTGTCGGCATGAGCCCCGCCGTTGATGATATTCATCATCGGCACCGGCAACAGGTTGGCAAAAGCGCCACCAACGTAACGATAGAGCGGCAAGCCGGCTTCTTGGGCTGCCGCCTTGGCCACCGCCAAGCTCACGCCCAAAATGGCATTGGCGCCTAACCGGCTTTTATTGGGGGTTCCGTCCAGCTCAATCATTAATTGATCAATCCCGATCTGACGATCGGCATCCAACCCTGAAATGGCGTCAGCAATCTCACCATTCACCGCTTCCACCGCGCGAAGCACACCCTTTCCATTGTAACGAGCCGAATCCCCATCCCGCAGCTCGTTGGCCTCGTGAGCCCCCGTCGAAGCGCCGGATGGAACGGCAGCGCGACCGAACGCTCCAGTCTCCAAGGTCACATCAACTTCTACCGTTGGATTTCCCCGGCTGTCCAAAATTTCACGGGCTTGGATTTCCGTAATCGCGCTCATTAATCGGGCTCTCTTTTTGGGTGAAAGTGCCGGGAACCGTAGCGGCATCGGATCCCGATGGCGGCAACGTCTAATCCTCCCCACGGCCCCACGCAAGAGCCGCAGGCACCGGGGCGACACCGTGCCGCTCCCCCCACCGAACCACCCCGCTTTTCCTCATCTTTCCGGCTAACGGGCTGCATCCGCCGTCTGGCGGGAGAATCGTGATGAGGGCTCGGTGATATCGGCATCGAAATGGTGTCGGGTCGGCGGATACAAACCATGGATCAGCCGAACATAGGCTTGAGTCTCAGCATAGGGCGGAACACCGCCGTAACGGTCAACCGCACGCTCACCCGCATTGTACCCCGCCAGCGCCAGCGTCACATCACCTTCGAAATATGCCAACAGCCAGCGTAAATACTTCATGCCCCCGCGCAGATTATCAGCAGGATCAAAGACATTATGAACTCCGAATCGCTCTGCGGTATCGGGAATCAACTGCATCAACCCGGCGGCATCCTTGGGTGACACGGCGTTGGTGTGGAATGCCGACTCGATCTCGATCACTGCCAGAACCAAGTTGGGATCAAGCCCGTAGTCGGGAGCGAGAGTCGAAACCAGCTTGACAATCTCAGCGGGAGGAACGGCGAGCCGATGCGAGGGCTCAACGCTGGGGCGACACCAGGGGCGCATCCGTCCGATATTGCGCGGAACCAACATCGCCACTTGGATCGCCGGCCCAAACCCCCGAGACGCAGCGGCCCGCATCCAGGCCACCCCCATCCGCTTATCCCGCGCGACTCCCACCCCAAATAAAAAACGACGGCCAACGCGATACGCTGCGGCAGGATCTCCGCGCTCGGCCTGTTCGCAATCATGCATCATCTGAGCCGTGGCAGCTCCCGCCGGGCTCACTGCCGCCCGAGGAGAGCGCCCTGGTGGCGCCCCGTCGCCCAACGGCAGCGAATCGAACTCGTCACTCGCCGAGTCGGCGGCGGGCGCCTGACGTGTTCTGGGCGCCGGTCGAGGGTGCCCCGCAGCCTGCATCCCAACCCGCGATGAAGGCGCTGCCCGAGGCAAGGGAGGATACCCCACCACCCCATCGTCATCGGCCAAAGCTGGCCCTGGCATTGCCAGCACCAACACCGCCACCAGGGCCAATCCGCCCCTGCTCACCTTGCGTAAAATAGCATCCATGTCTATCATTATTGCAGAGAACAGCGTCCTCCGGCAAGCGTCGATGACCACCTTCGGCCAGAACCTAAAAGAAGGCTCCTTAAAAGGGAGCAAACCGAGCATCCCCTTTGCCGTCGATGGCAATCCCTTCCATCTCCACCAACCAGCCCGGACGACAAACCGGGGCATGGACGATCATCCTCGGGACAGCCGCCAACGGCCCTTCCGCCAAAGTCGCTTCCACCACCTCGGCGTCGATGGCATCGCGCAGGTAGACGATCAGATAGCGTAGATCCGTCAGTTGGGCGCCGCTTCCGGCCAACAGTGCTGCGACATTCTCAACGGCCCGCCCGGTCTGGCGCACGACATCACCAAGATGCAAAATCTCTCCGTGATTTGAAATGCTGGCGGTTCCAGAGACATAAAGATGGCGACGATCACCAAACACCAGCTCCCGCCCCCGCTCAAACGTCACCCCGTATTCAACGGTGGCGTTCATGTGGGTCAGGGCTTCCATGCGGCGATTCTGGCCCGGCTCCAAACCCTGAATCGCCAGAACATCCAGCAGCACCAAATCACCGCGATCCGCCGAGTGGCCATCGATACCTGTGCTGGCGGGAAATCCGACGTCTCGCGTAATGCCATGACGATCGAAAATACGATTCCGGGCACTACTAACCGGCGCATAATTCACGTCGATATTCGCAACATAAATCCAGGTCCGAATAATCTCGCCTAAAGAGATGCCGCCACTTCGGGCAGCCATATCCGGGATACCCAATAACTGATCGGTCTGTGCGCCAGCATCGCCACCTTTAGCCGCTATCAGATTTTTCAGATATCGAATACGATACGGCCCTGTCGCAACTTCAACCCCCATCGCCTTTAGCTTGACGCCATTGACGGTCAAGGCCGTGCGGGTGGCCGTTCCCTGGGACCGGCGCACATGATAGGCTAGCAATCCCAGTTTCGCCCCTACCGGCGGTTGCTGGACCACCGTTACCGCTGGGCCGATAGCAACCAGACGCGCGAAAGCTTCATGCATCCGCAACTCGTCTTCCTGATTGGCGGCATCCGACAAAAACAGGGTGACGGTTATGGCCGAGGCTGCATCCAGACCCAGCCGCTTCTGCTCGGCCTCATAAAGGTCAAAGGTTTGGGCAATCTGGCTCGCAAAGGATCCCAGCCCTTGCGGCTTTACGACGATGAAGGTTTCCTCTGCCCCCAGCGCCCCTGAGGCAGTGGGAGACCATGTGCTCACGGTGATCGTCATATTGAACCGGTACCCGCCCTTGTCCCAAACGATGTCCAAGTGGCCGATCGAACCGGCCAACCTCGCGGCGGAGAATACCCTCGCTCGCCGTCCAAGACAAAGCCTTGAAGCAAGCCCTTTTGCAGCGGCAGCTTCCCGCTTGCCTCTCCTCCACCTCCCAAGACGGCAAGCAAGCGTCGTTCTCAAGCGACCAAGCTATCCGACCATGAGTGATTCGGAGCAAACCCCAATGCCCCTTGTTGATCACACTCCATGCCTGTTCCAAAGACCTGCTTCCCCGTCAGCCAACGCACCGCCGGGTGAATCCGGGTTGTCGCAACAAAATGCTCGATAAAACGCCACGCATCGGCATCCATCACGGCATGATGGGTCAGCAATCCGGTGGGGTAAGCCCTATTGATTCGCCCCAACCGTCGCCTTCGCAGATGATCGATTACATGATCAAGAACCAAATACTCCCCTAGGAATCGATGATAGCGCCAATCGATGACGTCAATCGTCGCACCAATGGTCAAAATGGTCTTGGCTCCCGAACCGGACAGTCTCTGCCCATGGCCATTAAAGCCATTGGCAAAAGGCGCCGAAGCCATGGCAACGGCTGTTCGGGCCAAGGCCCGCAACGAACGCCGATCAACTCTACAGTCCTGGGGCGAATGGATTGAAAGACCGACAAAGCCCAGCTCTGCAAGAGCCTTAGTCAATAATCCTGGCATTCGGTTCCAAGGCGGAACAAATACCGGCAATGCGCGATTTTCGAACACATCTTTCATTATCCGATCGCCGGTCTGAATATCGGCAATCATCTCACCAATTGGCCTAGTCTTTACAAATTCAGCCTGTCTATTCCGACCCAAAGCATGATTGATATGGGTGAAACCGTGCTGAACCGGAATCACGTCCGGCCAGCCCGCTACCATGCTGACCAATCCGGGCTGCACCCTTGCCGGAATGACGCTCAACGTCACTGGACCTCCAACCGCTTCGGCAACATCCCGCAAACGCCACAAGGCACGGCTGGGTTCGGAGGCGTCATCGTCACGCCACCAAAGAGTCACCTCGAGACCCGCAACGGCCCAGGCATCCAACTCCTGCAACAAGGAATGCCACACCCAAGCGTCTGCGATTGCCACGCTCGCCCTCCGAATCTCACGCACACGGAGGCTGAAACGTAACGTTACAATTGGTTACAATGCAATAACTAAAAAATAAGCTAAACTGGCGCGATCTGGTGATGGAAACAGATTTTATTAGAAGCCAAAGATATTTATTTCGCCCTGCCGGAGGCCCTTGGTTCTCTGCGCCGACTGTGTAAAATAGAGTCGATTGTCCGCTACCAGCCGCTAAGGCATCGCAATTGGCCCTGCGTTTGCGCTCGCATTTTCTATAAATTCCTCAAGGATATTCAAATGGAAGGTTATTTTGACTGCCTGATTGTAACAAATCAACTACCATGGGGATTTTGTTATGAAATGATGACTGAAATTGAGACTGCTTTACGTGCAAGAGGGCTTCGAGTACAAAAATATATTACCAATTCCCGTCATTTAGATGATGATTCTAGAAATTTTATTCGGAATGTCATAATAAATACAAAGATAAACCCAAATATATTTATTGTTGATATGATGAACAGAAGGAGATTAAATAATTTTGTTGAATTACAACATATCCCCATATTTAATGTTTTTACTGATGCTCCTTATGTAATGTATGATGATATATTATCGATGACATCTCGTTCAATTGTTGGTTATTCTGACAAAAATCACTACAAGTATTTAGACGATATTGGACTTAAATGCGAATCTGTGTTTTTTCCTCATGGTGGTCCCGAACCCGAGCATGCAATTTCATCAAGCCAAGAGCGATCCATTCCTATTTTACTGATGGCACACTTTCGAGCCCGCCCAAGCCGGCAAGCCTTTCTAGCGAATTTCGGAGATCGCAGCGATCCTTTGGTTCTCCGCCTGATTGATGCCACCCTTGATCGAATCATCGACGACAATTGTGAGCCTTATGTGGCCTTTAAAGAAAGCTGCCGGGATTTATCTATCGACTGGCGGCACATGTTCTCCGCCGATGTTCTGGCGCGATTGGTTGGCGATATGACGATTTGGGTTGAGCGAGAGATTCGCTATCGGATTCTCCGCCAGCTTGATGGTCTTCCAGTCTATATTGCCGGAGTTCTCGATGATGATTATTTCGACTGGCGACCAGAGACTTTTACCCGGCTTGGCGCCCAAACCACCACCGAATGTTTAGCCCTACTTCGCCAAACCAAAATCCTTTGCAATACCATTGCTGTCCGTCCTAACGGTGCTCACGAACGCTTATGGTATGGCGTTGCCAATGGAGCCGCCGTTGTGACGGATCCGTCGCCATGGCTGGAAGCCGATTTCAAAAATGGTCGCCAGATGTTCTACTTTGAAAAAGGCTATCATCGGGTCCAGGAGACCCTTCAAACCATGCTTCACGATACCGATCTTGACGCGGTCACGGCTGCGGCTCGGCCTATCTATCGCCGCCGGCATACATGGTCACGCCGGGTCTCGACGCTGCTTGAAGCGGTGAATCGGGTGAAAGCCGCCGCCCCATAGGGTTGGCATTCCTCTTTCTATCCAATGCTACGGAACCACTAGCCGCGCCTGACATCTCGCGCTACAGTGTCGGTTATGCCGCACCGTCCTACCGTCATCCTGACCGGCGCCAGCCGGGGTATCGGCCACGCCACCGTCAAGCGTTTCAGCGAAGAAGGCTGGCGCGTTATCACCTGTTCCCGAGACGAGGTTCCGCCGGAATGTCGGCGGGATCCCAGTTGGACTCACCACATCTCGGCGGACCTTGGCGACATTGAGAGTCGGGCTGCCTTCATTGCCGAGGCCAACCGAATCCTGGATGGCGGACCGCTCCAGGCTCTGGTCAACAATGCTGGCATCTCGCCCAAAACCCCCTTCAAAGAGCGGTTGGGTTGCCTCAATGGCGATCTTGCTGACTGGCGAATGGTGTTTGAGCTTAATTTTTTTGCGCCCCTGGTGCTGGCGCGTGGCTTTGCCGCCTCCTTGGCTCGTGCCAAGGGTGCCATTGTCAACATCACGTCCATTGCCGGCCATGCGGTACACCCTTTTGCGGGTTCGGCTTACAGCACTTCCAAGGCGGCACTGTCTGGCCTGACCCGCGAAATGGCGGTGGAGTTTGCTCAGATGGGCGTGCGCGTCAACGCCGTTGCACCGGGCGAAATCGAAACCGCCATGCTGTCCCCCGAGACCGAAGTGCTGATTCCGCGCATCCCACTGCACCGACTGGGAACGCCCGATGATGTGGCTTCGATTGTCTACCGGCTTTGCACATCCGAAATGAATTACATTACGGGCTCCGAGATTTTCGTAACCGGCGGCCAGCACCTGCTTTAGCTTCCTTTCCTGGCGCAAGGAGCCTGTCGATGCCTCTGATGGAATGGACCGAACGCCTGAGTGTTGGCGTAACCCGGTTTGATGATGAACATAAAAAGTTAGTAGCTCTGATCAACGCCCTGTTTGACGCCGTTCAAGCGGGTCGAGGTCGAGAAGCGTTGGGGAAGACACTCGATGAACTGGTGATGTACACGCAAAGTCACTTCATTAATGAAGAATTGGCTCTCGCCCACTCATCTTACCCTCATCTCGACACTCACCGCAGCGAACACGCGAAATTGGCCCGGCAAGTTATCGATATTCAACAGAAATATCATGCCGGAGCTTCTACTATGCTTAGTATGGAAGTTATGAGTTTTCTTAAAGCCTGGCTGGTCAAACATATCCAGGGGACTGATCAGAAATATGCTCCTTTTCTGAGGGATCAGGCCCAAACCTGATCGCCCGCATGGATTCATCGTCCCCTCAGCCGATTTGCTCCCTTCTCTTGATTCAGAAAGCCCCGACATGACGGATGCCAAGCCCGATACCATCCTCACCCATGCCGGCACGTCACCGTTTGACCATCACGGCATCGTCAATCCGCCCGTTTATCACGCATCGACGGTGCTATTTCCCAATGTCGCAGCCCTGGAGGCTGCCGATGCCGCGCCCTTTGACACCATCAATTACGGTCGAATCGGCACCCCCACCTCCCAAGCCTTGGAGGGGGCGGTGGCTGAACTGGAAGGTGGCTACAATGCCGTCACGGCGGCGTCCGGGCTGGCCGCAATTGCGACCGCGCTTTCAGCCTTCACCAAGGCCGGGGATCATGTTTTGATCACCGATAGCGCCTATGGCCCTACCCGACGCTTTTGCTCTGAGGTGCTGGGCCGATTCGGGGTGGCGGTCGACTACTACGACCCGCTGATCGGTGCTGGGATTGCCGCCTTAATCCGTCCAACGACTCGTATCGTGTATCTGGAAGCGCCGGGTTCACTCACCTTTGAAGTCCAGGACGTGCCGGCGATTGCAGCCGCCGCTAAAACCGTCGGGGCCACTGTCTTGATGGATAACACCTGGGCCACTCCGCTCTATTTCCGCCCCTTTGATCATGGGGTTGATGTTTCGATTCACGCCGCCACCAAATACATCGTCGGTCATTCTGACGCTATGCTTGGCCTGATGGTCTGTTCCGAGGCGGCTTACGAACCGATTAAACGCACCGCCGTCCGTTTTGGAACCTGTGCTGGCCCCGACGATGTCTATCTCGGCCTGCGGGGTTTACGAACATTGTCGGTTCGCCTCAAACGTCATGGCCAAGCGGCTTTGGCCTTGGCTAACTGGCTCGCAAACCAACCAGAAGTTGAGCGGCTGTTGTACCCGGCCCGGCCAGATGACCCTGGCCATGCCTTATGGCGTCGTGATTTTACCGGCGCCAGCGGCCTGTTTTCGGCCCAATTCCGCCCCTGCCCTAAACCAGCCATAGCCGCACTTCTTGACTCTCTAAAACTTTTTGGCATTGGCTATAGTTGGGGTGGTTTTGAGAGTTTGGCCTTGCCGGTTCACCCGCGCAGTATCCGCACCGCAACCCGTTGGACTCACCCTGGCCCGTTGGTCCGTTTCCACGCCGGACTCGAGGATATTGACGACCTGATCGCCGATCTTGATCAAGGATTCGAACGATTGCGAGCAGCGATTCGCTCTGGAGCAGACTCACCTTAGGTCACAGAGCCCATACCGAAAGCCATTGCCATGACCACCCTTCCCTTCTCCACCGATCTTGCCGCTTTGCTGGCTGAGGTTCACTTCAACGCCGATGGCTTGGTGCCGGCTATTGCCCAACAAGCTGGGACCGGCGAAGTCCTGATGATGGCCTGGATGAACCACGACGCCCTGGTGGAAACCGTCACCACGGGACGGGTCTGTTATTGGTCGCGTTCTCGGAGGGCCTTGTGGCGCAAGGGCGAAACATCAGGTCAAAGCCAGCATCTCAAAGAACTGCGGGTCGACTGTGATGGCGACACACTTTTGTTGATCGTGGAACAAAAAGGCGTGGCCTGCCACACTGGGCGACGGTCTTGTTTTTATCAAAGTTGGGGCGCCGCTGGCTTCGCCACGGTCCTTGACGTTGAAACGCCGCCAGAGACCCTGTATGGGGCGGGACAGCCATAAAAAGAACCGAGTCCTCAGCCGCCGCCAGCCAAGCGCAGCAAATGCCCTAAGATGGCGGTTGGTGCCAGGACGTGATCGACCGCGCCGGCCTTGATCGCGCTTTGAGGCATCGTGTCCACGAAAGCCGTTGCGGGGCATTGAGCAATGGTTACCCCCCCTTCAGCCTTAATGGCCATCATGCCGCGACATCCGTCTTCATTAGCGCCCGTTAACAGAACCCCCACCAAGCGGTCGGCAAACGCTTCGGCGGCGCTTTCAAACAAAACATCAATAGATGGTCGTGAATTACAAACTTTAGCATCAACAGTTAGAGCAAATCTTTTGTTTTTCTCAATTAATAAGTGATATCCCGCCGGAGCAACGTGGATTGCACTATGAAGCACTTCTGCCTTGTCGCGGGCATCGGCTACCGGCAATCGACAACAACCGCGAAGAACTTCGGCGAGCAGACCCGTCGAATCAGCTGTGGTATGGGAAACCACCACCACCGACCACGGAAAATCTGCGGGCAGCTCCGGCAGGATTTTGCACAAAACCTCCAACCCACCAGCGGAACATCCGATCACTACAGCTTCCCAACGACAGCTATTCATGGCTCACCAACCGACCGCAGAGTCTTTCGATATAATCTGTGATCTTCATCAACCGTGATAAATTCCTGGGAAACATCAGAGAATTGTAATGTCTCACGATGACCGAGACATAGAAATCCTTGCCGAACAAGGCTATCAAGGAAGAGCTTTAAGACTTTATTTTGTAATATCCGATCGAAATAAATCAATACATTACGACAGATAATCATATTGACCTCACAAAAAATACCGTCAGAAGCCAAATTGTGACGGGCAAAAACCATATTCTCTTTAAGAGATTGATCCATGCGGGCATGACCATAAGCGGCATGATAATAATCTGACAAAGATCGCTGTCCGCCGGCTTTAAGATAATTAACAGAGAAATCTTTAAGATTGTGCAATGAAAAAACGCCATCTTCGGCCTTGCTCAAGGCCTGATCATTAATATCCGTCGCATAAATACGCGCTCTATCATACAACCCTTCTTCCTTAAGAAGAATAGCCAAAGAGTAAACTTCTTCCCCAGTCGCACACCCTGCCTGCCAAATATTAATTCGAGGGTAGGACGCTAAAATTGGCAAAACTTGCCGTCTCAACGCAAAAAAAACCGCTGGATCACGAAACATCTCGGTGACGGGCACTGATAATTTCGGGACAACCTGCTCCATAAAGTCGAGGTCATGAAGTAAACGGGGAATCATGTCTGAAATATGATCAAAACCAAAGCTCCTAGCGAGTTCTCGAACTCTTCGCTTCAGAGAGGCTTTGGCATAATTTCGGAAATCGTAGCCATGTCGACGGTAAAGAGCCTCGACAAAGAGATCAACGCCAATGTCATCAATTTCACTGTCCTTCATGAACCTTGCTCACTGATGCAGCCACACCCTCATCATGGACAATAGGCGATCAATGTCAATCGGCTTTGTCAGATAATCATTAGCCCCTGCCCCCAAACACTTCTCACGATCATCGGCCATAGCTTTTGCGGTCAGGGCAATAATTGGCAGATTTAGAAAGCGTGGTTGTTTTCTAATTTCACGCATGGTCTGATAACCGTCCATCTCCGGCATCATAATATCCATCAGAACAATATCAATCTGAGGTTTGTCTGCCAAATGTTTCAGCGCCTTGCGGCCATCTTGGGCCATCAAGACCGTCAGCCCACGACCATTCAGAACCCGCGACAATGCAAAAGCATTGCGCATATCATCCTCAACAATCAAAACCGTCTTATTGGCAAAACTGCGTTCAGAATCATGTAAGCGACGCAAAACTTTTTGCCCTTCTTCAGGCAAAGCCGATTGCACACTATGTAAAAATAAGGTGACTTCATCCAACAAACGCTCGGGAGAACGCGCACCTTTAATGACAATACTGTCAGTATAATGTCGTAATTCCATTGTTTCTTCCGAAGACAGCTCCTTCGCCGAATAAATTACCACGGGCGGCATGATCATCGTCGAATCCCGCGCCACTTGCGCCAAAAGCTCGGTGCCGGGAATATCTGGCAATCCTAAGTCAAGAACAACGCAATCAAACGTCTCTTTTTTCAACAATTCTAATGCCATTTTCCCAGTATCAGCAGTCGTAATTAAAACATTGTCGCCACCAATCAATCTGGCAATGGCCATTCTGGATCCAGGATCGTCATCCACCACCAAAAGCCGCCGGGATTCGTGGGTTGAAAAATGACCGATCCGATCTAACGCTACATCGATCTGCTCGCGGGTCACGGGCTTGATCAAGTATCCAACCGCCCCCATCCCCAACCCTCGTGGACGTCCTTCTGTGGCAGAAATAAAATGAACCGGGATGTGGCGGGTAGCACTATCCTCTTTCAGGCGATCCATAACAGCCCAACCGTCCATTCCCGGCAAGCTAATATCAAGAATAATTCCTGTTGGAGATAATTCACGCGCAAGATGTAATCCAGTGCTACCATCCATAGCAACAACGCCTTTGAACCCACGCCGTCGGGCCGTATCCGCCAAAATACGGGCAAATCTTTGATCGTCTTCAACAATCAAGATCACACGATCACCAGGACCGAGGCTGGCAGGATCATCGCCTACTGAAGCTGCCGGAAGGTTTGGCGAAGGAACAACAGAGATCGAAGGGACCGAAGCCGACAGCGCTCGTAGAGCAGGCTGCTTTATCGGCCTCAATTCGTCATGGGACGGCTGTATCGGTAAGATCAGGGTGAAGGTACTACCAACCCCAACTTGGCTCTCTATCGTAATATCGCCGCCGATCAACCGCGCCAATTTCTTTGAAATAGCCAGCCCTAAACCGGTACCGCCATAGCGACGACTGGTGGTTCCATCGACCTGTTCAAAGGGCAGAAAAATATGCTCTCTTTTATCTTCGGGAATCCCGATACCCGTATCGGTAATCGCCACAGCAATCGTTGTCGCCGGATCTAACCCAACGGCTTCGGCCTGAACACTGGACGATCGTTGAACTCGGCAGATGACACGACCTCGCTCGGTGAATTTTAAGGCGTTTGAGAGTAAATTAGTCACGATTTGCTCAACTTTACCAATATCGGTGCAAATTTCCTTCGGTAAATCCTCAGCACATTCAATCTTAAAAACCAACCCCTTAACATCCGCCATAGGCCGCAATTGCCGTTCGATCGGCTCAATTAAAGTATCCAGCGTCACGGTATCGCTCATAATTTCGACACGTCCAGATTCGATTTTAGACAAATCCAGAATATCATTAATCAATCGTAATAATTGACTGCCACTGTCATGAATCACTTGCGCTGCTTCAATTTGATCCACTGTCAAATTTGCATTTTGGTCATCCGCTAATGATTTCGCAAGAATGAGCAAACTATTTAGTGGAGTTCTTAATTCATGTGACATATTAGCTAAAAATTCTGATTTATAACGACTAGCTTGCCCTAATTGACGCGCTTTAGCTTCAGATTCAGCGCGCGATAACTCTAAAGCCTTTCCTTTTTCAGTTAATTCGTGATTAATAGCCTGCAATGCCTCACGTTGCGTCCTCAATTCTTCTTCTGATGCTCTTAACTCCTCTGTTTGCTGTGATAATTGTGATGCTTTTACCTGTAATTCTTCATTGCTTGTCCGCAATTCCTCACTCTGAGTCTGAAGCTCCTCTTCTGAAGCCCGCAAGGTTTCAGCTTGACGTTGGCTTTGCTCTAAAAGAAATTGCATTTTTGATCGACGTTCTAAAATTTCAATTTGCAATGCAATCATTGGCATTAAATCAACAATCAGAGCATGTTGCGCCTCGGTAAATGCTTTAAAGGTCGCAATTTCGATAACACCCACCACCGCCTCACCGCTCAAGATCGGCATGGCCAGAACCATAGAAGGGCGAGCTTCTCCTAATGCTGAACGAATACGAATATAATCAGCAGGAACATCGGTCAAAAGAATCGGAGAACGCTCAATGACCGATTGACCAGCAATTCCTTCACCAAAAGCAAAGCTATCTGATAGATGTTTACGCTCCGTAAAGGCATAACTACCCATTAATTCCAGGCGCTTTTGTTCCTCATTGATCACATAAAATACGCCGTGCCCCCCTTCAAGCAAGGGTGTTAAAGTCTGAATGACGTCACGCGCCAAAACCCGGACCGACGACGCTGCTAGAACTCGCTGGGCAATTTCGGCAGCTTTGGACTTCACCCAATTACGATCTGCCATAGCATGGCTGGTGCCCTTAAACACCTGGAGCGCCCGTGCCATAGCACCAATTTCACTTGCCACCTCTAGATAAGGCACATCAATAGTAAAATCTCCTTCGGCTAAACGAGCCATGCGCTCGCGCAACTGACTGAGCGGACGATTGATACTAAGTGTAATAAAACTCGCGATCAAAATAGATCCAAGAACCACTCCAATCAAAATAAAGATCAACCCTGCCATGGTATCATCCCGACGGCTACCCGCCGAGCGCATAAATTCCTGGGCTTTATTGCGGGCAAATCGGATAACTCCGGCCATATTGTCTCGAATTTCAGTGGTTTGGCGCGCGCCAATGCCTTTGGCCAAAGCCTCAGCCTCAACACGATTACCAACCTTCTTTAAGGCAACAATATTTTCACGAATCATTGACCATTTTTGCAATCCGCGAGCAATTGCGTCCAGGTCGTCATGATTCCCAAGATACCGTTCTCTCAAAATACTTAAGTTATGATAAACATCCAGCTCGAGGGCCGAAACGGCTTTAACTTTATCGTCGATCGCTTCAGGGGCATCGGCAACCACCAATTCGAGCATTTTCTCTCGAATAGAAATGATCTCAGCATCAGCTTCCAAGGCCGCATTCGTAACGGTCATCGGATGATCGAACAATTCTGTTGTCAAGCCCGATAATGTCTGCAAGGCATGAAATGATAACAACCCAACCGCTAAAGCCAAAACAACAACGATAGAAAAACCTGCCGCTAGGCGGTTGCGGATTCCAACATTCTGAATGGCCCTTAACATGACACGACGTCTCTTTCCATATCCAGAACGGCAAAACACACTAAATTCCAGCCCGGCACCGGAGAGCAACCCGAACGATACCGGCGAATAACACTGATACAGCGCCGGTATCGGGCCGCGATGGCGGGCTCGTGTCTTCGTGGACGCGAAGCCAAGGGCGCAGATGCGCCCACCCGCCAATCTGTTCATGAAAAGGCCCTACTGAGAGACACCGAAACAACACTGTTCGGCCTCTTCACGGGCGGCGCTTCACCGAGTCGGCGTCACGGGCTGCCACGGCACGGCGCACGTAGCCACGTAAGGATAATAGCCTTGCGGATTCCGGCAATAATACCACAAAGGGCCAGAGGGCGGTGCACTCGGGGCCACAACCACGGGAGGACGATAGGGGTCGGGATACGGATAAACCGGCGCCGGGTACCAATACCAAACGCCGTCAAGCACCCACCACCAGCCGTCACGCCCCTCGTGCGGGCCATGCCACCAGTGGGCGCTTCGCCAGTGATCGAGATCAAATTCATGAAAACGCGGAGCATCACCGCGCCAATGATCGTGGTCGTCTCCGCGCCAATGATCCCGATCATCGCCATGCCAATGGTCTCGCTCGTCCGCACGGACAGACCCAGGCCAGGACGATGCCACAAGCGCGCCAGCCAGTATGGCCACAACCATCAGGCGTCCCCATGACCGACCAAGCCTGTTCGTGATAGTGGTGTCGATGGACATCGTTTTTGCCTCTTGCGCCAAGCCGTGCGTTGCGAAAACCGCCCCGGCCCCTTGGATGTGCCCGATTTGCGGGCCATAACCTCCGGCTTCCGCCCACAGCGAATCGTAAGCCAGCCAAATCGATATGGGCGGACCCACCATAACATATAGGAGCAGGATCTATAATACCGGCGAGCTATAACGATGACACACTGCCGGTATCGGGCCGCGACGGCGGCCCCGCGTCCTCGTGGACGCGAAGCCAAGGGCGCGGATGCGCCCGCCCGGCGTCTGAGGGCAGCCTTGATGAGTCACCATCAAGGCCCGATGGTATAAGATCCCACGTCCCCCCGTGACATCGGCAAGACTACGAATCGCAAATGTCCTTGAGATGACTCATTCCCGAGACATTGGTAACGGTTGGTTTCATACCGGATCAACGACCTCTCGAACGAGCCATCGGCTGGGCCACAGGACACCACAGTACATCCTCGATATGGGCGGCCCCGGTACACAGCATCACCAGACGATCGAAACCAAGAGCAATCCCGCTACTTTCAGGCAAACCGAATGCCAAGGCGGCCAAAAAATCCTCGTCTATCGGCACCTGACGGCCATAAAGTCGGTATTGTAAGGCACCATCCGTTTCGAACCGAGCCCGCTGTGCCAAAGGATCTGTTAATTCACCGAAAGCATTGGCTAACTCCAGACCACAGGCATAAAGCTCAAACCGTTCGGCCAAACGCGGGTCTTCGGGCTTAGGCCGAGCCAGCGCCGCCAACGCCACCGGATAATCCGTCAGAACGGTCGGTACACCAACCCCCAATACAGGCTCAATCCGCTCGAACATCACCCGGAAAAACACATCTTCCCACCGATCGCCAGCATGAGCCTGAATGCCAACCGCCGCCGCCGCCGCCGCCAGTGGCGCCGGGTCAGGATCGGGATCGGCGGAATCACGAACCGTGGCCAACAAATCCAGGCCAGCATGGATACGAAACGCCTCGGCCACCGTTAAAATCTGCCATTCGGCAAAGGGATCGCAAACAACACCGCGAAACTCGAACGCCCGGCAGCCTGCCGCCAGGGCCGCCGCCCGTACCAAGGCCACACAATCAGCCATCAAGGTCCGATAGCCGACTCCGGCACGATACCACTCAAGCATGGTAAATTCGGGATGATGAGTCTCCGACCGCTCGCCGTTGCGAAAGACACGCGCCATCTGATACAGGCGCGGCACCCCAGCCACTAACAGCTTCTTCATGGAAAATTCGGGACTGGTATGCAGATAAAGCCGATGCGACAGGTCTGGATCGGGATCCTGCAATTCAGTCGTAAAGGCCAGAAGGTGGGGTTCCTGCCCCGGAGAGACCTGAAGCGCCGGGGTCTCCACCTCGATCATGTCCTGTTCGGCCATAAACCGCCGAACCGCCGCGCCCACCCGCCCCCGGCCCTCCAGATGGCGCCGCCGTTTTTCCAGAGCCTCCGGATGCCACCAGGGCCAAGACAAAGCCCCCTTTCCCCTTTCTAACATTATCGTTGATCGATCGACGTCGCGGCCACGACTCCCGCCCGGAATAACCGTCCGCGCCCCAACTTCACGCCGCACCAGTCGCCGCCATTAACCCCCAAACCGCGCAGGCGATCCTGATCCATCACCACTTCCACCGAATGCCCGGCGCAATCCAATTCGATTCGAGCCGAAGGACCGATGGCGTAAATATGGCGAACCTGAGCCCGCGAGGCCCCCTCGGCGGACACGGCCTCCTCCTTCGCAAAAGCCTCCAGGCGGGTCAATTCAATGTCATGGGGACGAAAGAATGCAACGGCCGGCCCTGCTGTCATCCCCACCGCTGGAAAAGCCATTTCCAAACCGGCGATCCGTGCCACGCCAGCTTCGATTACGCAGTCGAACCGATTCACATTGCCCAGGAAATCATAGACAAAAGGCGAAGCCGGATCGTTATAAACCTGAGATGGAATCCCCACCTGCTCGATCCGCCCGCGATTCATCACCACCACCCGATCGGCCAACTCCAACGCTTCTTCCTGATCATGAGTCACGAAGACGCTGGTAATGTGCATCTCATCATGCAGACGACGCAGCCAACGACGCAACTCTTTGCGAACCTTGGCATCCAAGGCTCCAAAGGGTTCATCCAGCAACAACACGCGCGGTTCGATAGCCAGAGCCCGCGCCAACGCCACCCGCTGGCGCTGACCGCCGGAAAGCTGGCTGGGATAACGATCGGCCAAAGGCTCCAACTGGACCATACGGAGCAACTCCGTCACTTTTTCCGTAATGGCCGCGCGCGACGGACGATCCTTGCGCGCCAGAACGTCTAGGCCGAACGCGACATTGTTAAACACCGTCATATGCCGGAACAGCGAATAATGCTGGAACACAAAGCCTACCTGACGATCACGCGGAGTCAGGCCCAAAGCGGCCTCGCCAAAAAATGTCAAGGATCCCTGGTCAGGACGCTCTAACCCTCCCAGGATGCGTAACAGCGTGGTCTTACCAGAGCCCGACGGCCCCAACAACGCCAACAATTCGCCAGTGCGAATCTCTAGATCCACCCGATCCAAGGCTACAAATGATCCGAACCGCTTGCAAATTCCCGAAACCCGAATGGTCATGGCCCTTCTCCTCCCGCGCCTGCTCTCTTGCCGTCATCCGTACCTAATGTCTAGAGCCCGCGAGACTTTCGCCCCACTTCCACTCAAGAGCCGACTTCGCCACCAATGTTACCAAGGCCAACAAAGCCAACAACGACGCAACGGCGAAGGCACCAACAAAATTATATTCATTATAAAGAATCTCCACATGGAGGGGCATGGTATTGGTTAAGCCACGAATATGCCCTGACACCACAGAAACCGCACCAAATTCACCCATTGCCCGAGCGTTGCACAACAATGTGCCATACAACAATCCCCAGCGGATATTGGGTAGCGTCACCCGCCAGAAAATCTGCCACCCGCAAGCGCCCAAGGATACGGCAGCTTCTTCTTCTTCAATGCCCTGTTCCTGCATCAAGGGAATCAGCTCTCGAGCCACAAAAGGAAACGTCACAAACATGGTGGCAAGGACCAACCCAGGAAGCGCAAAGACTACCTGAAGGTCGTGATCCCGTAACCAGGGCCCAAACCAGCCATGCAAGCCGAACAGCAACACATAGACCATGCCAGAGATCACTGGCGAGACCGAAAATGGCAAATCAATCAAGGTGATTAGCAAGCTCTTGCCGGAAAATTCGAATTTAGTGATGGCCCAGGCTGCCACCACCCCGAACACCAAATTCACCGGCACCGCGATCGCCGCCACCAACAGGGTCAGACGAATCGCCGAAAGAGCATCAGGTTCCGCCAAGGCATCGAAATAGGCGCTGATCCCTCGATGCAGGGCTTGGGCAAAAACCGTAATTAACGGCAGCACCACAAACAGCACCAAAAAGCCCAAAGCCAAGCCGATCAGCGCCCACCGGACCCAGGCAGGATCGCGCAGGGCTGGACGTTCAAGCGTCGCGCTCGAACCATTGACCCTAGTGCGCATGGCGAGCCCTCATCCAAGCTTGCAGTAAGTTGATCACGAACAACAACACAAAGGAGAGTAACAACATCAATGCGCCGATGGCTGTGGCACCGTGATAATCAAATTGCTCCAGCTTGATGATGATCAGCAACGGCACGATTTCTGAAACTTCCGGCATGTTACCGGCAATAAAAATGACCGAACCATATTCACCTAATCCTCGTGCAAAGGCCAAAGCGAACCCCGTCAACAGAGCTGGAGTCAAGGCCGGTAAAATCACCCGCAGGAACGTCTGCAACCGGCTGGCACCCAAACTGATCGCGGCCTCTTCTTCTTCGGGCGGCAATTCCTGAAGCACGGGTTCCACAGTGCGGACCACGAAAGGCAAGCCAATAAAGGTTAGTGCCACCACGATTCCCAGTGGCGTAAAGGCTACGTTGATGCCCAACGGCGTCAGCACCGAGCCAATCCAACCATGGGCGCTGTAAAGCGCCGAAAGCGCAATGCCGGCAACCGCCGTTGGCAAAGCAAAGGGCAAATCCACCAAGGCATCCACCAGCTTCTGGCCCGCGAATCGATACCGCACCAAGACCCAGGCCACCAGCAATCCGAACACCAAATTGACCAGAGCCGCCGCCAAGGCCGTGGTGACACTCACCCGAAACGCCGCCATCACCCGAGGCGTGGTGACCACGTCCCAAAAGCCGCTCCAGCCAAGATCGGCGGCATGAATCACCAATCCCGCTAAGGGAAGCAAAACGATCAGGCCCAACCAGCTCAAGGTCAGGCCAAGAGTCAAACCGAAACCAGGAAGCACTGAATAGCGGATAATCATGCCCCCCTGATCCCTTGCCGTTGTCCGCGCCCAAACGCGCCGCGCTACACCTTGGGCGTTGGCAAACCAACCCCAACCCAAGCGCCGAGCCGCCACTGCGCCAGAAACACCAGCGTATATGTTATCACCCGACATCACTATGGCAACCTCATGGAGCGCGCTCGGGGAGACATTCCGCCCTGTAGCGTCCCGACAGGAACCGCCACAACGGCTCATATTCAGGCGGCGATGCCAGCAAGCACCGCCGCCTCAGGCCCTATGGGTGGGGCCGGAAAATTTGGTCGAAGACACCGCCATCAGAAAAATGAGTTTTCTGAGCAACAGCCCAGCCTCCGAAAACATCGTCGATGGTGAACAGCTTGATGGCGGGAAAGCGGTCCTTGTACTTCGCGGCCACATCCGGCGAGCGTGGCCGATAGAAATTCTCGGCGGCAATGGCCTGAGCTTCGGGCGTGTACAGGAAGGCCAAATAGGCTTCAGCTAATTTGCGGGTATGATGGCGGTCAACCACCTGATCAACCACCGAAACCGGCGGCTCGGCCAGAATACTGGACGACGGATAGACAATTTCAAGGTCTGAATCTAATTGTTGGCGAGCCAAAAAAGCTTCGCTTTCCCAAGCCAACAAAACATCACCAATCCCACGTTGGGTGAAAGTGATGGTCGCGCCCCGAGCACCACTGTCAAGAACGGGCACATTCTGGTAAAGTTTGCTAACAAAGTCCTTGGCTTCGGCATCACTGCCGTTATGCGCGGCCCGAGCATAAGCCCATGCCGCCAAATAATTCCATCGGGCTCCCCCGGATGTTTTGGGGTTAGGAGTGATCACTTGAATGCCGGGGCGAATCAAATCGCTCCAATCATGAATCTGCTTAGGATTTCCCGAACGAACCAAGAAAACAACGGTGGACGTGAACGGAGTGGCGTTGTCGGGGAGCCGGTGCCGCCAGTCTGGCGCAATTAATCCCGACTCGGCGATGGCATCGATATCGTACCCTAGAGCCAACGTCACCACATCGGCTTCAAGGCCATCGATCACCCCCCGAGCCTGTTTGCCAGACCCCCCATGAGATTGGTTAATCCGAACCTCATCGCCGGTCTGGCCCTGCCATTTGGCGGAAAACGCTTTGTTGATCGCTGCATATAACTCTCGGGTAGGATCATACGAGACATTCAACAACGTCACGTCGCTCGCCTGAGCCCCAACCGCCCAACCCAACCCAACGCTGGCCGCCATCACGGCCAGAGTCTTCCGCCACGTCTTGGTCGCCATGCCCATCACTCCCCCCTAGAATTGTACAATATGATACGGTTTAATTAAGTGATTTCACAAGCGTAACCAACATTAGCTCGACATCCAGGACATGGCCAGTGTTTTTTGCGCCGCACTATAGCGTGCACGAAAAGGCATGAGCGGCCCCTCGACCCCATGACGTCACGCAGGATCGGAACACTCACAGTCCTTCAGGGTGGGAAGCGAAGCTTATTATACCCTCGAGCCTTGATGTTGACTCATCAAGGCTGCCCTCAGACGCCGGGCGGGCGCATCCGCGCCCTTGGCTTCGCGCGCATGGGCGCGCGGGGCCGTCGTCGCGGCCCGATACCGGCAGTATGTCATCGTTATAGCTCGCCGGTATCATTGTATAGCTTGATGGTCTGACGCAGTTCTGTTTTACCGCCGCCGGGACATCACCACCCCTACCGAGGCGGCATCTGGAAAGACTTCCAGCTTTTCAACCTGGATTTCGGCGCCAAGAACACGTTCATCCATCAAGCATAGATCGGCAATACGCTCGGCCAAAGTTTCAATCAACTTAATATGACCGGCCCTCGCCAAGCGGCGAATACCGTCAACCAATCCCTCATAGGACAGCACTGCTGCGATCTCGTCGCGAAACCCCGGACCGGGATGATGCACCGTGAGATCAACATTGATCCGCACCGACTGCGGCTGTCGATGTTCGTGGTCATGAACGCCGATCGAAGCCAGGACCACCAGATCCCGGAGCAAAATCCGGTACGTGGTGACACCGGCAGGAACAGAATCGATCACCGTAAGACCCTCGCGTTTTTGAACAGGCCGCCCAACCATAGGAACAATCGCTGCCAAACACCATGACCGATCATAAGCGCGTCGCTGCCAACCAATCGGTGGGGGACGGTTCGCTCAACCGAATCACATCCCCCCCTTCCGGCAGGGCCGCCAGCAACTCAGCCATCGTCCGTCCCAGACCGGGGTGAATTTTATCCGCTGCAATGTCGACCAATGGCCGCAACACAAAGGCGCGCTCGGCCAACCGTGGATGGGGAATTTCCAATGCCGGCTGAGTCAGCAGGGTGTCACCGTAAAACAAGATATCAATATCCACCACCCGTGGTCCAAATCGCAGCCCCGGCGTCCGTCCCAACGCGGTCTCCAATGCCTTAACCTCCCTTAGCAGGGCTTCGGGAGTCAGCCGGGTTTGCGCCGCCAAGGCCAAGTTCAAAAACGGCGGTTGGTCGGTAACGTACATGGGATCGCTCTGGTACAGGGCTGACAGCGCGGTGATATTCACCACCTCGCCCAACGCTGCCACCGCCCCCGCCAAATGTCCGGCCCGATCCCCGAGGTTACTTCCCAACCCTAACAATACCGCAACCATCCCGGATACGATCTCCCTGTCACGAGCAGCCGGCATTAGACATCCCGAATCGCATCAAGCATCATCCCCTTGAACATCTTCAGCAAATTTTGATCAAGATGGTCTGGCATCTGCTCAGTCATGATCTCGAAGGCGCGTTCGGCTGGCATTGAGGGTTTATAGACACGCCGATCCGTAAGAGCACCAAAAACATCGACGATCGAGGACATCCGGGCCAATTCATTCAATTCCTTACCTTTTAACCCTTTTGGATAACCCGTACCATCTAATTTCTCGTGATGCTGCGCCGCGATGATAATAGCACCCTTGGGAATACTATTATTAATCTCAAGCATGGCCAAAGTCGCGGGCACATGCCCCTTCATGATTTCAAACTCATCAGCATGCAAGCGCCCTGGTTTATTCAGAATATCATGAGGAATGGTCATTTTTCCGACATCATGAAGCAAACCACCGCCAGCCAACAATAATTGATCATTATAGCTCAAACCAATCGCCTTTCCAAATAATGATAATAATGTTGCAATTTTTAAAGAGTGCGCAAACGTATAATTATCATGATCTTTGACACCACCAAGAATGCTTTTAAATTCATTATTTTCAATGGCCTCAACCAATGGTGTGCAGGCCTCATTAACAACCTGGAAATTAATACCATCACCACTATCAATAGCATCTGAAATGCTATTAAATACAGATATAGTTTCATTTAAAGCAGCACGAGGCCTTGATGGTAATTTTGACCAATTTTCCTCGATAAATTTATTTAACAGTGAGCTTATTGTAACAATTAATTTACTTCTTCGATATGGCTTTAATAATAAAATGCACGACCCTAATCCTTTTGTTAAGGCAATGGATTGCCCTTCATCGTGATGAGCAGTAAGAATCACTGGAATATTTTCCAAACCTCGTTCCCGGCGCATCGCTTTCGTTAAATTATAACCACCCCCACCAGGAATCTGGTCATCGATCAACGCGATATCAGGAATTTCCCGACGCATCCCAGAAAGCGCACGGTCAGCGTCGGAATACTGGACTACCCGATAAAAGGATATGAGAGCATCCGCTACTTGGCCGCGATTTTGGTCGTTGCCATCAATAACCGCAACCAAAGGGACATGACGATGGCACGTTTCTGTCACGAGCATTGCCATTTTTCGCAACCAGAGTACATCGTATTGCTCCTTATGAGGGTCTGGTGTAATGATGGATCAGATTAAAACGACTCCGGGCCCCTTTTCGATAGACCGGCGAGCCTTGATGCGAACCCATCGACCATCCTTGGGCCGCGACGGCGGTCCCGCGTCCTCGTGAATGCAAAGCCAAGGGCGCGACCCCGCCCACCCTCCGGCGTCTGGGGCAGACTTGATGGGTCAACATCAAGACTCGATGGTATGAAATATCAATAGCACGAGCAAGAACCGTGACCTTGCATCTGATGAGATATTTTTTTGCGGGAAACGAGAGCGATGCCCAAACTATGCAACAAATACCCTATAGATATCTTATTAACTAAAGTTATAAATTGGTCATGTCACATTGTTTTAATCTTATATTGGGATTCTCGGACGACCGTCTCTCTTGAAACACCAAGCGGCATAGATCAAGCGATCAATTGCTTTCAAACGGCAGCGTTCATAAACCATCCCATCAAGCCTTAACGGTGCCCCCTCAAGGCCGCTCTCACACCGGCGGCCAAACACTGACACAGCGCCGGTATCGCGATACGAACCAGCCTAGCCATAGCACAAGAATAGCCGTACAAGCCCCAGAACCTCCTGGAGCTTACCGGCAAGCCGTCACTGTTTTAAGTTTATTTGGTCGGAGCGACTGGATTCGAACCAGCGACCCCCAGTCCCCCAGACTGATGCGCTACCAGGCTGCGCTACGCTCCGACCCCCTGGATGTCACCGATACTTTCGGCAACAAACGTCCAACTGAATGGCCCAGGGCCACCCCTCCCTCCCCTCCATAAGGACGGGAAAGAACCGCTCACCCCGAAGCCGGGGTCCACTGCGGCGTCGCCCCCTGATTATAGGCCCCGCCCCGCCCTGTCAATGGGAAAACATCATGGGCAAACAGGATTGATACCATCGGGCCTTGATGGGTCAACACCGAGGCTCGACGCTATCACCCCCAGTGATTTCGGTTCGCTGACTCTTCGCAACCAGAGTCAACAAAAAGACGAACCAGGCAATGGCCGCCCACCAAGAATCTGCGGCAAGGTTATAAGTTGATATTGTTAAAGCAAGAACTGTCGCATATCCAGCCAACGAAAAAGGCCGCAACATTACCGGCACCGACATTGTTTTGCGGAGGGCATATAAAGCAAAGGCAAGAACAAGAATGGCTCCAACCAAACCTGTTTCGATCCAGACTTGCAGCCATAAATTATGAGCATGGCCGATGCCACTTGCCGTCACAACATGATAGCGAGCTAATTCGTCGGGATGAATTGGCAAAACCGGAACACTTTGCAGGCCCCACCCGAATAATGGCTTATCCCATACCCGATCGGCCATATAGTCCCAAAATTCCAACCGATGAATACCAGAGAGCTTGATTAAAGGCAGAGATTCGCCCAACAACAGTGCCGAAGCCCCTTTGAGCAAAGCCGGCATGGCCAATCCCAGCACCACCACCAGCGCCCCCATGGTCACAAAAACCCCGTCCGTCGCCACCAGCGACACGGCCAGCACAGCAAACCCAGTCAGCAAGGCGATTTTCGCGGTCAAGGAGGCGGACACCACCGTTAGCAAGGTCACCGCCCCAGCCAGACTCAAAGCCGTCCTTTTCGCGCCCCGGAGCCAGTAATAAGCCAGCATCGGCCATAGCATCATTTCCAGATAGCTGACACCCCGGTTGTATTTCACCACCCGATGAACAGTGTAATGATCGGGTGCCGCACCAGCTCCATACCATTCATAAATAGCGATATCCACTGTGACAAAAGCAACACCACAAAAAATGGCAACAGTCAATATCTTGAAAACGAGATCAAGGTTAAGATCAAGCTTCAAGACCGAAACCATTGGCACCAAGACAACGGCCAACAGCGTCATTTCCAACGCCGTCTTTTCCGTTGCCGCCGGTACCACCGACCACAGTATGGCGAACCACCCCACCACCAGATAGGCGGCAATCAGGCTGATGAGACGCAGATCCAGCCGAAGACGGCATCGATGACGCGCCACACGCGACGACACCAACACCGCCAGACTGACCGCCGCCACCATTGCGGTGTAGGATCCGCCTGAATATAGCCCTATGGTTGGAAGCACAAACGCCGCCAAAATCATTATAGCAAGAACAGTGCCTTGAGAATTCAAGACACTGGCCAGAATCTGTTTCATCATTGAGAAACACTGACCTCCGATTTTTCCATAACTGCCTGGAACTCGATACAGGCAGCCGGCAAAATTTTTCCTAATTTACAATTAAATTGCCACCACCAGCGATGGTTTTCCCATTTTCTGAGCACACCGCCCGAGATGATACGAAAACCTCTGGTATCAATCAGCCGGAGTTTGGTAACGGATCGCATCCGGCTAAGGAACGACCAATAAGAAAATGTCTGCAAATGACTCCAACTTTTCTCTGGATTAAAAATCCGAGAAATCTTCAAAAGGCAATTTCGAAAGAATGGAAAAGGCGGTAAAAAGATCGGGACTCCGACAATCAGACGGCCACCGGGCTTTAACACTCGCTCCAAGGTCTTCATGGCAACATCCAATTGCCCTAAATGCTCTAGAACTTGCTCACAAACCACCACATCATAAGCATCCGAGCGAATTTCGGGATGCCCGGCGGTCAGGTCGCCCATGAAGAATTCGTGGTACATTTCCGGTTTATAGAGCCCCCGATCTACGAACTCGGTCCCGGACAGCACGATGTGCTCGAAATTCGGTTTGACTTCCAGATAACGGCTCAACGTTCCATTGCTGCAACCGACATCCAGGACCGACAAGGTGCGACCGGATCGAGCCGCCTGCCCGGCCCATTCGCTGATATCCTGGGCCATGGCCTCGTAACGGGCCTGCCGCAGGCTGTAAAATTCAGGACGCCGGGGATCGACGCCGAAGGCATGACGAGCTTTGGGATATTCATTCATCGCGAAATCTTCTTGGGTGGTTCAGCCAAGCCGGTGACACCGAGGGCCGCCTCTTTTCCCGACGAAAAAAGTCCCGACGAAAAAAGCGCGTTCGGATGTAGAGATATCGCGAGCGGCGCCTTAAATCACCAAGAGTTTGGCTTTGCTCACATGGGAAAGCCGGGTGGGAAGGCGGGTCTTCCTGATCCAACGCCGCGAAAAACCCTTTCCCGCCGTGTAACGCTTTTGTTATGGTTGGGATCGTAGCTGGGGTGCCGCCCGTCGAATGGGAAGCGGCTGAGATTAAACCCATTGAACCTGCTCGGGTAATGCCGGCGAAGGGAGCGTTAAGGTGAGTCAATCCCAATCTCTTGGGGCCCAATCTCTTGGGGCAAATGACGGTTCGCGCGTGGCGGTGATCGGGGCTGGTGCCATCGGGTTGGGCATTGGCTGGCGACTAGCCCGCGCTGGCTGCAAGGTCACGGTGTTTGACCGGGGTGAAGCCGGACGCTCGGCCAGTTGGGCTGCGGGCGGTATGCTGGCCGCCGGGGTTGAGACCGAGCCGGGGGAAGAAACGCTGTGGCAATTGGCAGCCTGGAGCCAACGCCTATGGCCAGATTTCCGTTACGCCCTTCAGGCCGAAACCGGCCAGGACATCGGCTATCGTGACGAAGGAACGATGGTTGTCGCCCTGACTCGTGACGACCTGGAACAGTTGCGCTTCAATTATGAATTCCAGCGCAGCCTGGGAATCGAGTTGGAATGGTTGGCGGGCAGCGAAGCCCGACGACGCGAGCCCTACCTGAACGCCGGAACCACCGCCGCCGTCTATTGTCGCCACGACCATCAGGTGGATAATCGGGCCTTGGTCACTGCCCTGAAACCGGCCCTAGTCAAAGCCGGGGGGGAGCTGCGCGAGCACGCCGAGGTCAAGGGAATCGAAATCGCCGAAGGCAAGGTGATCGGCGTCCAAGTGGGCGACACATTTCATCCGGCCGACGTGGTGGTCGTGGCTGCCGGAGCATGGTCACGGGATCTGCCCGGCCTACCAGAAGCCGAACGCCCTCCGGTGCGCCCCATCCGAGGGCAATTGCTGGTCTTAAAGATGAATCCAGCCGAGCCCTTGCTGCGCCATGTTCTTTGGGCGCCTAAGGCTTACGTCATTCCTCGACGGGATGGCCGGTTGCTGATCGGAGCCACCACCGAAGAGCGCGGCTTCGACACCCGCCCGACCGCTGGCGGAGTCTTCAGTCTGCTGGAGGGAGCCTGGCGGGCCTTGCCGGGCATCGAAGAGTTGGTGTTGGATGAGATCGTAGTAGGCTTCCGACCAGGCAGCCGGGACGATGCTCCCATTTTAGGACCAACCGCCGTGGATGGTTTGGTGATGGCCACCGGGCATCACCGCAACGGTATTTTGCTGACTCCAGCAACGGTGGAAGCAATCAGCCAGTACATATTGACCGGAAAGACGGTGACAGCCATTCAGCCGTTCCTTCCCAACCGATTCCGGAGTCCCGAATCGGCAGCCTTATCGGGATTGGCGGCACGGACATGAGTATAACCATTCGCCTCAATGGTCACGAGCACCCTCTGGACGCGGACATCAGCGTAACCCAGTTGATTGTCAGCCTTGATCTCGATCCTCAACGGCGGGGACTGGCGGTCGCCATGAACGGCGCGTTGGTACCGCGTCGGGCTTGGCCTGAAACGATGGTGATAGCGGGGGCTGAGGTTGAAATCGTACAGCCGTTGCAGGGTGGATAGTCGATCCCCCCGGCAAGCTCGTGGGCGCCCGGATAGCGCCGTTTTTTGGCCCTCGCAGGGTTCCGCCCTGCGCCCGCAAAGGCGCCAGGCTGGCACACTGGACTCGAGTCCGCCATGGTGACGGCTCCGCAAGTTTCCTCTTTTTCACGAGTCAATCCATGACCGATCGTTTAAACATTGGTGGCCGTCACCTAAGATCGCGATTATTAATCGGCAGCGCCGGGTATCCCAACCAACAGGTCATGCTAGACGCCATTACCGCCAGCGGCGCCGAAGTGGTCACAGTATCGATCCGGCGCATCAGCCTGAGCGGCTATTCCGAGAGCTTGGTTGACGTCCTGGGAAATCGCTATCTGTTGCTGCCGAATACTGCCGGCTGCGCGACCGCTCGTGACGCGGTTCTGACCGCGCGCTTGGCTCGGGAATCCCTAGAGACCGACTGGGTTAAACTGGAAGTTATCGGCGACCGCGAAACGCTTTACCCTGACGTGGAAGAACTGCTGAAGGCCGCCTCTGAACTGGTGGCCGATGGTTTCGTGGTTCTGCCCTACTGTAATGACGATCCAGTGACCTGCCGCAAGCTGGCGGATCTCGGCTGTGCTGCGGTTATGCCGCTAGGGGCCCCGATCGGCTCGGGATTGGGAATCAGCAACCCTCGTGCCATCGAGCTGATTTGCACCCAAAGCGCCGTGCCGGTAATCCTGGATGCAGGCATTGGTACCGCCTCGGATGCCGCGCTGGCCCTGGAGTTGGGGTGCGCCGGCGTGCTGTTGAATACCGCCATCGCCAAAGCCCGCCATCCGGTGGCTATGGCCGCCGCCATGCGGGCTGGGGTTGAGGCAGGCCGAGGCGCCCGTCAAGCCGGTCGTATTCCCAAGCGCCTTCATGCCGATCCCTCAAGCCCGCAATTGGGGCTGATCGGGTCGTGACCCCGGCCCCCAGTGACCGAACGCCTTGTTATCAAAGGGAGGACTCCCATATGCCGCCGGAAGGAACTGTGACGGGAACAGGGCTCGGACTTGACCCCGCCTTCACTGTCACCACTGGGCCCCTGCCCGCTTCGCGCAAGGTCTACCTGACGGGCGAGCGTTACCCCGATGTGCGAGTGGCCATGCGCGAGATCGCTTTGGAAGCGTCCTCTAACGAAGCGCCTTTGCGGGTCTACGATGCGTCCGGCCCCTATACCGATCCCGCTGCGGCGATTGATATCCGTGCCGGACTGCCACCTCTGCGTCGCGCCTGGATTCTTGGTCGGGATGATGTGGAATCCTATGATGGTCGAGCGATTCGTCCAGAAGATGATGGTCGCGGCTCCGCCGCTGGTCCGGCCAATTTAGCGGAATTTCCCGAAACCAGTCGCCGTCGGCCTCTGCGAGCCAAAGCTGGTCGGGCTGTGACTCAGATGGCCTATGCTCGGGCCGGCCTCATCACTCCCGAAATGGAATATGTCGCTATCCGCGAGACTCTGAATCGTGAGGCCGCACGGACGACCAAAACACGAGACGGCACAAGCTACGGTGCGAACCTCCCCGATTCTGTCACTCCAGAGTTCGTCCGGGATGAAATCGCGCGCGGTCGAGCAATCATTCCCGCCAATATCAATCACCCTGAAGCCGAACCGATGATCATCGGTCGGAATTTCCTGGTCAAGATCAATGCCAACATCGGCAATTCGGCTGTGTCCTCAACCATCGAGGAAGAAGTCGAAAAGATGGTATGGGCGATCCGCTGGGGCAGCGACACCGTAATGGACCTGTCGACGGGCCGCAACATTCACACCACGCGAGAATGGATCATCCGAAATGCCCCGGTTCCAATCGGTACGGTGCCAATCTATCAGGCCTTGGAAAAAGTCGGTGGTCGCCCCGAAGCCCTCACCTGGGAAATTTTCCGCGATACCCTGATTGAACAGGCCGAACAGGGGGTTGATTATTTCACCATCCACGCCGGAGTTCGACTGGCGCATATCCCGCTGACACTGCGGCGAACCACTGGAATCGTTTCGCGGGGCGGAGCGATCATGGCCAAATGGTGCCTAGCCCATCACCAGGAAAATTTCCTGCTGACTCATTTCGAAGATATCTGCGAAATCATGCGGGCCTATGACGTTGGCTTCTCCTTGGGTGATGGCCTGCGTCCCGGCTCGATTGCCGACGCCAATGATGAGGCCCAATTTGCTGAGTTAGAAACGCTGGGGGAACTGACCACCATTGCTTGGCGTCACGATGTCCAAGTGATGATCGAAGGGCCCGGCCATGTGCCGATGCATAAAATCCAAGAAAATATGACTCGTCAATTGGCCGTCTGTCACGAAGCGCCTTTTTATACCCTCGGGCCGTTGACCACCGATATTGCCCCCGGTTACGACCACATCACCAGCGCCATTGGTGCGGCCATGATCGGTTGGTTCGGAACTTCGATGCTATGCTACGTCACACCCAAAGAGCATCTTGGCCTACCCGACAAAGACGACGTTCGCCAAGGTGTGATCGCTTACAAGATCGCAGCCCATGCCGCTGATTTGGCCAAAGGACACCCAGCCGCCCGCGCTCGGGACGATGCCTTGTCCCGAGCGCGCTTTGAGTTTCGCTGGCGCGATCAGTTCAACCTATCACTGGACCCAGAAACTGCTCGCCAGTTTCACGATCAAACGCTCCCCGCCGAAGGCGCAAAACTTGCTCATTTCTGCTCCATGTGCGGTCCTAAGTTCTGTTCCATGAGCCTAACCCAGGACGTCCGGGATGCCGCCCAAGGCATGGCCGAAATGAGTTCCCGCTTCTTGGAATCCGGTGCCGAGCTTTACCAATCAACCTCTGGCCACAAGCCCGATGGCTTGGAACATTGATCCTCGCACGAAGCCGAAAAAAGGCCCGCTCTGCATCCTCCAGGAAACAGGGCAGGCCTTTTTCTTAATACCAACGGCCTTGGACGTTGACACGTCCGCAGCGCCCTCAGACGCCGGGCGGGCACGGATGCGCCCGCCCGGCGTCTGAGGGCAGCCTTGATGAGTCACCATCAAGGCTCGATGGTATCATTGTCATGGTCCGCCGGTACAAGATGTCGTTTTCTGCGGGTCTGATAGAGTGTCATCATAGTTGATACCGTCAACGGGCGACGTTCGTGCTATTGCTAGGGTTGACGTTAGGGACGAATTCACCTCCCCGATGACGGTCAGGAGAACACGCCATGCGCATTCGGCTGGGCTGCGAGCTGAGCTATGATTTCCCCAAGCCAACCCCAATGATCGTCATGCTGAATGTCCATTACTCGCGAGTCGCGAGTCTTGAATATCCAGATCATCTGATCACCAATCCTCCGGTTCCCATTCAAAGCTATCGAGATTTATTCGGTAATTGGTGTTGTCGATTGGTCGCTCCGACCGGACGATTAACCCTAGGAACCGATAGTATTATTCAAGACAATGGCCAAATTGATCCTGTTTGCCCGGAAGCCATCCAGCATCCTGTTGAGGAACTACCATCCGAAACGTTAATGTTCTTGCTAGGAAGTCGCTATTGTGAGACTGATTGCCTTTCCGAAGAAGCATGGAGACTATTCAGCAGCCTGCCGCTCGGCTGGCCGCGTGTTCAAGCCATTTGTGATTTCGTTCACCGTCATGTGGTCTTTGGCTACGAGCATTCCAGAGCCACTAGAACTGCTGCCGAGACCTATGCTGAGGGCCGTGGCGTCTGCCGTGATTATGCTCACCTTGCCATCGCATTCTGTCGCTGTATGAATATCCCGGCTCGTTATTGTATGGGTTACATTAGCGATGTGGGATTACCCCCTCCTTATGCTCCAAATGACTTTGCAGCGTGGATTGAAGTTTACCTGAGCGGACGGTGGTGGGTTTTCGATCCCCGAAACAACGCCCCTCGAATCGGTCGCGTCATGATCGCCCAAGGCCGCGATGCTGCCGATGTCCCCCTAACCCACACATTTGGGCCCAACACGTTACTCGGTTTCCGAGTCTGGACCGACGAGTTGGCAAATTAAAGCACCAATAAAACAAATCACATCACTCTGCACCTAGTTACTGTCTGCGATTTTATTATAGACCACAGCCCCAACAAAGAGAAAATCGGAGGAAGTCTTGTTGGGAGTTGTGATCACTATATATCAAGCATTAACTATTAAATAAATATAGGAAAAAATAAAAAGAGATTAAGAAAATTTACTTGATAATCATCTCCATTTCCAATATAGTTTTATTTATTAAAATTATCAATTCATCTGATAAAATTTTACTACGACAAAGATTGTCACACAACAATAACTCTTGTGCTTTATTCGCAACTAGATATCCACCAAAATTAGAAAACACCCCCTTTAAAGAATGAGCAAGATTATGAATCATGGAAAGATTGTCATTATCACTTACTTCTTTAAGTCTATAAGATTCTTTTTTACTACTAGCAATAAAGTCCATAATAAGTTGATTAAAATTATCTTTAGGCATGATTTCTCTAATTTCAGAAAATCGTACATGATCGATTAATGGAAGATCAAATCCCTTAACATATTGCTTATTGTTGATATTTATATCAGAATTTTTCTTATTTTCGGGATTAAGATGCGCTAAAACAGCATCAACATTGTCCCATTCAATTGGTTTTGTTAAAAAATCAGTTAACCCTGCGGTCATATAGGCCATCCGATGCTCAGTCAAGGCATCAGCCGTCAAGGCCACGATCGGGACATCGGAAAAGGGAGAGGGTAGCGCCCGAATCAGGCGCGTTGCCTCAACCCCATCCATAACCGGCATCTGCATATCCATTAAGATCACATCATACTGCCGAGCTGCGGCTGCCTGATAAGCCTGAGCCCCATTTTCCACCACCACAACCTGATGGCCACGGTGTTCCAGCCCTTTCTTTACAATCATACGATTGATTGGATTGTCTTCTGCTAATAAAATAATCATCGACTGCCCAAAAGAAATTTTTTCCGGTTCGGCATGAGGAACCTCATAGTCCACAGACTCCACAAAACATGTGAAATAAAATCGAGAGCCATAACCAGGACGGCTCATAGCACCAATTTCGCCTCCCATCAACTCAACCAAACGCTTACTAATCGCCAATCCCAATCCGGTACCGCCAAATTTCCGCGTTGCCTCGATATCAACCTGAGAAAATGGCTTGAACAAACGAGATAAATCCTCATCTGAAATGCCAATTCCAGAATCTTCGACTTCAAACCTTAATAATTGACGCTGATCAATTGTATTATAAGTTAATGTAATTTCGATAGAACCATTTCGAGTAAATTTCACGGCGTTTCCAATCAAATTGCTGAGAATTTGCCTAATTCTGATTGCATCTCCACGCACTAACAGACGATCAATGTCATGAGTATTAAACTTTAATAAATTTAGACTCTCTTCGGCCCTCGGAGAAAATAGGCTAATAGTTGCTTTTACTACATCAATCACATCAAATATGCTATATTCCAATGTTAATTTATCCGCTTCAATTTTTGAATAATCCAATATATCATTAAGAATTGTTAAAAGCCCGATAGCGGACGTGTACATAATATCAATATATTTTTTTTGTTCAACATCGATAAATGATCTTTTTAATATTTCAGATATACCAATAATTCCTGTCATTGGGGTTCTTATTTCATGGCTCATCATAGCTAGAAAAGCTGATTTTGCATGATTCGCAGCTTCAGCAACTTTTTTTGCCTCCAACAATCGTTGACTTTCTTGAGCCAATTCGGCGGTACGTTCCTGCACCCGATCAGCCAGCAACAAGCGGTCTTCGGCCAACATACGGACCGCAACATTTCTTTGAACTACAGTTCTTGCAAGAAGTAGTAATATTATCACCATTAAAATAATAAAAGAAATAATAAATAATATCTGAATACGATATTGTTCAAATAATGTAACCTGACGGTATCTAATAATACTATTTACAGGTAGCATGTTTTGTGATAAATTCCAGCGAGTAATTTGTCTCCAGTCATACACATGATCAAAGTTACTTTCAAAATAAGTATTTTTATTAATAATAATATTTCCTATTGACTCCCCAACTTTTTCACTGCTAAGAACATAACCGCCAACAATTCCACTTCCTATGAGCGACTCCCATTGACTAAAAATGGGTGCAGATGCCCTTTCTGATAATTTTTCTGCTACACTATAAGGAGCTAGACTATGACCATGGCCATCATTAAAAATAAGAAGATAATAAATTATTGTCTTAGCAGGAAGTATAGATACCTTATATAGCAATTCATCTAAATCTATATCTAAAAAATACTCAATATGAGTAGGTATTTGTATTTTTTTAATCGCTTCTCTAAATGCCGATATCCGTATTTGTCCAGATGGACTTTTTGTTTCTCCGGCAACAATTATTTGATCAGCACCACTCACTGTTAAAGCTTCTTGTATTGAAGTCAAATAGTCGGTCTGAGCTAAAATAACTTCAGCGCTAACATCTGCTTTTTGAAGGCGCTCCAGGTCAGTTGTTGATATTTCAGCATAAATACGCCGTGCGGCTCCAAAAACAGCCTGATGCTTAGCAACGAATGCAGCCGCAGGCCATCCATGACCAACCACAACATCAAAGTGTATACTCGCATATTTTGTAATAATAAAATTTGTCAATCCACTTTCAACGTCAGCAGAAGGTAATCGTGCTCCATCAAGATATTCGTAATAAACATTATGATACCCTGATCTATAATTAAGAATATTATTTAATCCGTCTTCTATTTTTATCTGATTTGGCAAATCCTTTGCATATGATGAAATATAAATAATGTTAAGGGGGTGATCGACACTGGCTTTTACAGCATTTTCCATCATCAATACAATGCATAATGAGAAAAATATAAATAATCCCACCAACTTTGAATTGATGGAATACTTTCTAAGTTTATCTGTGAAATTTTTTTTATTCATAGCCTGAAATTCACAATTTCATATATATAATAATGTTAAATTATAATTAATAAAAATAATAATTTCTTGGATATTGACATTTTTTTGCATAATCTCCACTCCTATAATAAAAATAGAATCCTAACTCGTCCATAATATTTTGCTCTCTACCGATAAGATGCGACATTTTGCATCATTTCCTCATAATCACCGTCTCGCTCCAACATTTTACGACAAGGCGGTATCCACATGAGGCGTGACTGAATTTTTTCACCCTTTTCCCAAACTAGCCAAGCATAACCCGTTGCTGTTGATGCTTTTTGATTAAGTCGTCCCTTTACCATAGGTACACGTTCGGCAAATTGCGCAAATTTTGTTGGAGGAAGAGACTCAAATAATCGTTGGTATCGACCAATACTTTCAATAAATACTGTTCTAGCTAAAATTGCTACGCCTTCATTAGCAATTTTTAACGCATGAATAATAAATTCTTCACTAAGACGAAAAGGAGGATTAGTAACAATCCAATCAATATCTTTTTTACCAATAGGATAGCTCATAAAATCACTGACTTGCCCGCAACCATAATCAAAAATATCCGAATAGAAAACATTTCCAAAGTACTCTTTTAACACTTTCACCATATGACCAGCACCACAAGCAGGCTCTAAGCAAGTTTTTTCTATAAATTTATTTTTATCACTAACAACATATTCCATTAGAGCACGAGTTGCCCACGGCGGCGTTGGAAAATCATCTAAGCTATCTTTAGACTCGACGCGCTGTGCCATGACTGCATATGACACATTACCAGCTTCTGGTCTACGAATAAACATTACTTTTTTCATCTTCTAAAGCCGTATGTTGGCCACATGAACAACGTTCTGAAGTTTACCCTCCTTTATGAGGAGCTGCTAGTGTTTTGAACGACTCCAACATTTGACACCGATATAGGATATTCCCTAATGGATCACCGTCGCCAGAATCGCATAGTTCCTGGGAGCGCGGCTATATCCTAGCCCCACAAGCCGCCGAAATGCCTGCGCTCCTGTCAAATAAACGAACACAACCCACGAGAAGAGTCTTTCCACCCATCCCATAAGGCTCGCATCCGTGTTACCCTGACGGGGTATGGGCCTGTCCACCAATAACAGCCCTAGCGATATACCGGAGGACCAATGGAAGCGACCGAAATTCATGAGACCGTAACCGAACTTCAGGAAGATGAAGGTGAAGGTAAAGACGAGCACAAAGCAGCCGCTACCCACCACCATAGCCAGCACCACCACGAACATGCGGACGCGGAATCACGGCAATGGGTTGCTATTTTTATATCTGTTTTAGCTGTCATACTTGCAATAACTTCCATGGCAGGAGGAAATGCCACAAAAGATATGATGAATGCAAATATTATTGCTAGTGATACTTACTCTTTTTATCAATCCAAAGTTATCCGTCAAACAGACTATCGATTAGCAGCCGATGAACTTGCTACTATTCGAGCCTCTTCTGTATGGCTTCCAACAGCAGCTGACACTTTAATCAACGAACGGATCAATACGTACAAGGCAGCCATCGCGAAGTACGAATCGGAACCTGCGACTGGAGAAGGCAAAAACGAACTTATCGCAAAGGCTCGCCAATACGAAGCCATTCGCGACCACGCCGCCCGGCAAGACCCGTTTTTTGATTATGCAGAAGCTTTATTGCAAATTTCAATTGTCTTAGCTTCTGCCAGTATTGTTGCACGTCGACGTTGGGTGTTATGGTTAGGTTATCTATTTGCCACAAGCGGCGTATTTCTTTTGATCAACGCATACCTTCTACTCTTTGATCTTCCATTCTAAGAGAAACTCTGACTGCTTGCGATACCATCCTTCTCCACGACTTTTCTCGCCTTTACAACAACCCCAATACCTCACCATGGAGTCGCGTATCGCAAGCCGCAACGACCCGCCCATCACTGTGAATATCGAGTGCTCGCCCTTGCCAATCACTCATCTGTCCGCCAGCCCCCAAAATCACGGGAACCAATGCCGCAAAATCGTAAAGATTAAGGCTAGCTTCAATGACCAGATCCTGGAAACCAGAAGCAAGCAATCCGTAGGCGTAACAGTCTCCCCCATAAAGTGTGAGTTTGGCCGCCCTCGCGATTCGCTTGAACGCTTCGAGATCGTTGGCGTTGCAGAACATGTCTGGGGTGGTGGCGCTGAGAGTCGCGATGGCCAATCCACCACAAGCGCGAACCTTGGCGGCAACACCATTAAAGGTTGTTCCACGTCCGGCAGCCCCAACCCAACGATCGCCAAGGACAGGCTGATCAATAATCCCCAAGATAGGCCGCCCCCGATATAGTAAACCAACTAAAGTCCCAAAAGTTGGGCGCCCTGTCATAAATGCTTTAGTCCCATCAATTGGATCAATGACCCAAATATATTCTGCATCTAAATTTTTATGACCATATTCTTCGCCAATAATCCCATCTTCTGGCCGTCTTGATTCTATAATAGTTCTAATTATACTCTCAGCCTCGCGATCAGCAACAGTTACCGGCGATAAATCTGCCTTATCGATCACCGCTAACCGTGATCGAAAATAACGTCTTACGACGGCACCGCTTGCATCTACCAAGCGCTCGGCTAAGGCAATAAGATGAGTCGGACAGGTGTCAATCATGATCCATTGCGCCCAGAATTGCGATGATGGGATAGTATCCATTGGTGGCGGCAGCGGAAACGAAAAACGCTGGCCGATGCCACAGGGAATGGCGGGGCATCCATGACAATTAAAAGTAACCTCTATGCCGGTTGTGGGCTTGATCGAATGGCTCCTCGGCGTAAAGATGCCGTTTGGATTGCAGAAAAACAGAGCGGCATCCATTCAAGAATCTTACCCGTCTGGCGGAGCCAGACTTTGATCGACATCACCAATCCTAAAGAGCCGCGTCTTGGCTGGCTACCAGCTCATCAGATCGGCGTCGATCTGACGAAAGCTCCTGAAACTGAGTTAACCTTGCTGGGTCTGGAGGAAGACACAGTATGGTTTGCGCTCGATGTCTCAGAATTCGATGATCCCCAACAGCACCTCCCCCCAATCGCACCTAGCACTTTTTTAGAACTACGAACAGTCGGATCATTGCTACCCAGAAGCGAAGCAAATATCGCAGCCTATGCTCGGGGATTAATGTGGTGGCATCAGCGCCACCGCTATTGCGGCGTCTGTGGACACCTTACCATAGCGAGAGAAGCTGGGCATGTTCGTGTATGCTCTTCTTCTCTGTGTGCCACCCAACATTTTCCACGCACAGATCCAGCAGTTATCATGCTGGTTCATGATGGGAATCGCTGCTTGTTGGGGCGACAGCCACGCTTTCCCCCTGGTCTTTATTCGACATTAGCTGGATTCGTTGAACCTGGTGAAAGCATCGAAGACGCTGTAGCCAGGGAAGTTTTTGAAGAGACGGGAATACGGATCACCGATATCGAATACAACTCTTCCCAACCCTGGCCTTTTCCGTCTTCCTTGATGCTGGGTTTCTTTGCCCGAGCCGTAAGCACGGAAATTACGCTTCAGCCAGAGGAAATGGAGGATGCCCGCTGGTTTACCCGCGAAGAACTTCTGGCACCCACGGATACAGGCTTTGCTCTTTTTCCTAGAGCCGATTCGATTTCTCGGCACTTAATCGAACAGTGGCTCGCCCGCTGATCTTTTCCGCCTCCCGCCGCCGAACGACGGGAGGCGAACGATCAACTCTCAATCAGCCAAATCCAAGAACCGACTAGGGTGAACGTCCCTGATGTTGAACACAAGCCCCCTCACCCTTTCACTAACCATAGACTTAGCCGCGAAATGATAAATCGGGATGATTGCATACTCGTTCAACAAAAGATGTTCCGCTTGCTGAAGCAAAACCGACCGCTCTGCCGAATCACTGGTCACTCCAGCTTTTTCCAAAAGGTCATCATAGACAGCATTTTTAAAGCCAGGATCGTTCCGTGGCGGCGTAGAGCGAGACAACATCAAGTTAAGAAAAGCCGTAGGGTCCACATATTCGCCAATCCAAGCCGCCCGAACCACCTGAAATTGCCGACGCTTCCGACGATCGAGATACTCGGTTCGTTCAAGATTGACCGTATTGACCATCAACCCCTTACCGAAAGCATCCTGCCACATACTGATGATGGCGTCTGCAATCTTCCGATCGTTATCATTGGTGTTGTTCAAAAGCTCGATCGTCAGCGGTTGAGCCGGGCTATAGCCAGCTTCGGCAAATAAACGCCGCGCTTCTTCCAAGCGATCTTCATAAGTCTGGTCAATAAAGGGCAGGACTTGGCGCTTATATCCAGCAATTAGGGGCGGAACCAAGCTATAACCAGGCAACTCACCGGCTCGTGTAACCTTTTCAACCAAGGACTCACGATTGATGGCCAAGGCAAGGGCCTTCCTCAGGTTTAGATTTCCTTTGAAAGGCTCTGCCGTCAGATTAAAAGCGTAATAATAGGTTGCAAGATAAGGCTTATTCCAAAATTCCTTGGGATCGCTAAGCGAAACCCATTTGACTTGTTCTTGAGGGACCTGGAAAGTCATGTCCAACTTTCCGGCTTTAAACAGCTTCAATTCCTCAGTTGCGCTTGTGTACGGATAATAAACAACTTTATCAATTTTAACACTACCATTACCATAGTAGTTTTGATTGCGAACAAGTGTTACCTGTTTTTGCGGCTGCCAATCCTCCAGAATATAGGCGCCGTCAGTAACCATCTTACCTGGCTCGGCCCAATGCTGACCGTATTTTTCAATGACAGAACGAGGAACCGGCAGCGCGTTATTGTCCGAAGACAATAGTGCTAAGAAATACGGGGTCGGACCACGCAACGTAATCCGTAATGTAAGCGGATCCAGGGCTTCAACCGCTAAGTCTGTAGCAGGTTTCTCACCTTTCATTACAGCTTCGGCATTACGGATCACTGCCATATTAAAGGCTGTATCTTTGCCGGGCTGCGGCGCGATAGAACGCCGAAAACTATAAACAAAATCTTCGGCAGTAATCGAGTCTCCATTTGACCATTTTGCATTGGGGCGCAAATGGAATGTATACACTAAATTATCTTCAGAGATATCCCAAGACTCGGCAATCCCAGGGTCAATTTTTCCGTAAGGACGGTACACGACCAATCCTTCGAAAAGATCACGAAAAATGTTTGATTCAGTTCGACCATCGGTAAAATGCGGGTCCAAGGTCTTGGGCTCGCCGCCATTGCCTCGTGTTAAAACTTTGTCCGCCAGCACCGGCGCGGTTCCCCCCGTCACCAGTGCAGCGACCAACCCCACACCGATAAACAGACGATAAATCAATTTCCGCATCAGGCGCTTCCTCCGCAAAATGTCTCGGGCAACGCTGCCCCAGCACACTCCAACACCAAGCTAGGCTATGAGATAGCCGCTTCGAGACCGCGAAATCAAGAGCAAATCCCTATGACGATCGTGATATCCTGGATGCTCCCAAGGTTGCTCTTTCGCAACTCGATCTCGTTGCAAACCCGCCAAACATAAGCGTTGTTGCGTTGGCTGAACCAATACCGTACCATGGGACGCGCTGTTTTTTTGATTTCTATGGCTAGGTACGCGGTCGTGGATTCGCGGAGAGGAGCTTTCTGATGGACCTGGGTATTTTGACCCTGCCGCTGACAATGGCGGCCCTGGCGTTTGGATTCGCTGTGATTACGGATACACAAGCCGTTCATGTGGACCGAATCAACATTCCAACTGAGATCGCATCCACCGCCGGCTATACTCCTGATGTCGTTCGCAATCGCCTCGTGGACGAAATGCACGAAATCGAGAAACAGGCGGATTCGACCGCTCAAGCCCGAGGCATTCAGCTTCAGGGAGAGAAAGGGCCGCTTGTGGTCCTGGCGGATTATCTCAAGGTGACGCCGTTGATACGAGTCGCCCAAGAGACTGTCGGATTGATTCCCTACAGCTTCAGCGGAGAGGTTGTTGCTTACGGAAAAGATTTAGAGTTTGTCTTGCGAGGTACAGATGCCAGCAAGAATCAAACATATATCCAAGTCAGAGCGCCCAAAGAACAGATCAAGCAGCTTATTCATAACACTGCTTATGAAGCAATTCGGGCCATTGATCCTTATCTTTTAGCCGCATATCAGTTCAAAAAAGACTTCGTAACCCGTGATTTTACATCTACAATCGAAATTATACATCGTGAGTTAGCAAAACCAGACTCCGAAGTTAGCAAGTGGATGTATAATCTCTGGGGTATCGTCCTCTATCAGCAAGCCGATCGGGCAGGCGCCATTGAAAAATTTCAGGCGGCACTTGCTCGTGACCCGAATTTTGCCGCTCCACTTTTGAATTGGGGAGTTGTTCTGGCCCGAGAAGGAAATAATGAAGAAGCTATTGAAAAATTCCAAAAATTGGTTACCAATCCGAAAATTGAAGCTTCCAAGGTCGCTATTGCTGGTGCATACAGCGAGTGGGGATTTTCATTAGCTTTGCTCGGCCATTATGACGATGCGTTTGCTAAATTTGATCTGGCAATCAAAGCAGACCCGACCTTTGCCGACGCCTATTCAAGCTGGGCCGAGGTCTTAAGCGCCCTTGGCCGAACCGATGATGCTGCAAAAATGACCGCTCGTTCGCTTAAGATACGCAACGACGTCATCTATACCGAAAATTTAATTGGACCCGTTCAAAGGCTGCCGGCAACGGCATCCGTCATTAACTAGGAAAAGTCTGCGGCGATTGCTTGAAGCAATCGCCGCAGACTTTAGGTATACGAAATGCCTGGCTATCGAGTCGAGATATCACTGAGTGACAAGACGGCTCGCGAGTTGGCGGCCTTGGCGGAGGGTGGGGAACGCCTCCCCCAGGACGTTGCTCGAGAAGCCGTAGAGCTATTCGTCAGCCTGCCGCACGACGTCAGACTTATTCTATCTCGCCTAACAAAAAAACGCGAAGGTTGCGACGGTTTTCTTGCTCCCAAGGATGCTGTTGGGCTTTTACGCCATGCGGAAGGATGGTTACAAGCCAAAGAATTAAATGAAATTGCTCACGAGCTTTTACCATAGGATCGAAAACCATTGGCGATTCTTTAAACAGGGAATGCAGGGGCGTTATACACGCAGCGTTACCGTGAGTCCGTCTTGTTTTTTTGAGCATATAGCGCCTTGGCCTACAATAAGCTGTCTACGGCCCGGCAGCTGTTATGAAGGTTGCGGCCGCGATGACAACTGAACCACCTTCATTTCATTCCGTTTTGGATTTGGTTTGCACAGATGCAGACCAAGCTCGTGACGGGTTGACCTTAAGCATACGGCGAGGTAATGAATTCTGGTTCGTCTTACCCGATAATATTTTACCTGCTGGTCCTAATTCTGATAATTGGCTTCCTTATTTAAGCCTCGACCCCAACGGACGCAGGGCCTATTTACTGGCCCGGATGGCTTTTAGTGGAACGGACGGCACCATCGTTGATTCAACTTCCGGTAAAGTCATTCTAGTTGACTTTCAGCCCTGTGTTCTCGTCGGGCGCAATAAGGAAGGACGCGGCACCATTCGACGTTTTGACGATGTTAAGCCGCTAAAGCCTCCTCCCCCGCCCCCACCCGAACCCGAAGGACCGACGATCCCGGATGTTGGTGCCTTGCTGACAGGACTTGAAGAAACGCGTCAAACGCTCGCAACCGTTGATTCCTTATTGGATGACCCGAATTCTTTATTAACGGAAGATGAAGAGAAGCGCCGAGAAATTCAAGGCGCAATTGCCGCCACTAAAGACCGTGCACTGATCGGCCTAGAACGGTTAGGCGAGGCCCTTTCGCTCGGCCCCAGTCAACCCACAGAGGAATGGCGTGAAAACGTTCATAAGGCTTTGACTGAAACTATTGAAGCCATGGTTTCTTTCGAAGACTTGGCTGATGACCTTCGTGATGAGAAACGGCAAGAATTAGAAGTCCTTCATCGATCAATTGTTACGTATTTTGCACGAATTGATCCAAAATTGAATGCCGAAGCTTGTCAGCAATTTTCTAGAGGTGTTAATCAGATTATTCTTGAGGAGAGAAAATCATCACTAAACGAAAAGTGCGAACGACTTGAAGTCTCTATTGAAAAAAATTATGAGTATATTATATCAACTCTTCAAGGTTTTATTTCAAAAGGAGCAAGCTTGGCAATGATTCCCTTTCCATTTATTGAATCAATTTCAGGAACACAAATAAAACTTGTTTTTAATATGGTTCACTTAGCCATGGCCGTGCGTTTTGGCGGATTATCGATCCGGCTTGATACATCCAAATCACCCCGCCTCCACGATGAACTGCGCGGATGGGATGGATCTCACCCTCCGCGCGTTTACATCGTTGACCGCCGTACGGATAAACACCCGCATTCTCTTGACTAAGAAAAGCAGTTAGACATCCTGCTTCTCAATGTAATGATCCGGCCAATAACCACGCACGAACTCACCAGAACTATCAAAAACGTGACAAACATCCAACAACGCAGGACGCTCTTTGATTCGATTTCCGTGCTGATCCTCAGTGTCAGGAGCAGGTGCACGTTCACGGACCAAAATTGGATAGATGGTTTGAAAAGCCGTGGTCGCAATAGGACCAAGCAGCTCGGTCAGGTGGGTACACCCCTTAATTCCAGCAAGCCGTTCTTTGATCGCCCGATTCCAGCCTGCACCAATGGTCAACCCGATCATCTGCTGAAGGGCACCTGTTATTTCCCCACAGATATGGAAAGGTGATTTCAAGATCACCGCCTCGATATTCGTGACCAGAAAATCATCGGTCACGGTTAAGCGAATCATCATCTCGTGCACCGGATCACCAGGCTCTATATCGCCGCGATGAACCGTGTGAAAACTATAAGTCTTCACATCGATCAAGTGGCCTTCGACATCCCACAACCCATCTTCACGACGATAGCCGCGACAGGTAACGTGACGGGTATGGATATGCTTGCGAGGGCTGGGATCGGATAAGGCCATCGGGTCTCCACACAGGTTGGACGCCGCCACTCCAGCCACCAAGACCGCTTCAATGAGGGCGATCTACGATGGTATCGACAGAATACCCAGAGCCGAAGACAATGGCCTCGCACTCGTGGACGTCCTGCACCAATTGCTCAGTGGCGACAGCAAACAGATCCCGTATCGATACCACGCCGACCACTCGATCGTCTTCCACCACCGGAAGATGGCGGTAGTGCCTTTTTCGCATGAACTGAAGCGCATCTAAAGCCCGTGCTTCTGGAGGCAAAACGTCCGGATTTTGGGTCATAACATCGCCTAATCGTACCTGGACGGCGTGTCGACCGGCCCCGACCACCCGAACTGTCAAATCTCGCTCGGTAAAGATGCCAATAATTGGGCTCTCTGTTGTCCCATCAGCGGTTACCACGACAGCACTAATGTTGTGCTCGATCATCTGTTTCACGGCCATGAGGACCGAATCTTCAGGCGCTAGAGCAACAACATCCTGATCATGAATCACATCAGGGATCAATTTCCGTAGCGCCATTGTTTGTCTCCATCGGTTCCCCTCTCCCCTTCAAAAAGGAAGTGTGTGGCGAATCCCTTTCGTCAAGCGAAGGTGCGGCCATACGCGTTTACGGCAGACATATCAGGAGGAAAGAAGGCCCCAGGGACGAGGATCAGGCGACTCGAGACTCTCTGTCGTCTTCAGGTTTGACGGGGGCCACACCGCCGACTCCTGGGGGGGTCATCCGCAGCGAAGTGATTTGATGACGCTGGCGTCCCAAAATTTCAAAGCGGAAGTCGTAAAAGACAAAAGTTTGCCCAACATCGGGAATTCGCCGAGCCTCATTCAGCACCAAGCCTGCGATCGTCGAGGCGCGCTCATCAGGTAATCGCCACTCGAATTCACGGTTTAAATCTCGAATCGTGACCCAGCCATCAACAATATAAGCTCCACCCAGTTCTGCGCGAACACCGGCCACTTGAACATCATGTTCGTCGGCAATATCACCAACAATTTCTTCCAGAATATCTTCTAATGTCACTACGCCCATCAAGCTGCCATACTCATCGACCACCAGGGCAAAATGCTCGCGCCGTCGTCGGAAGGCTTGAAGCTGGTCAAAAAGAGTCGTGGTGTCGGGCGTAAACCAAGGTTTTTGGGCAATTGCCAAAATGTCCATTTTATCCAATTCACCGCCATGAGCATGAACTTCCCGCAATAGGGCCTTGGCATGCAGCACACCGATAATGTTATCCGTCTCGCCTTGCCATAATGGCACTCGGGTAAAAGGACTATTCAACACAGCATCAACAATATCGCCAGGAGGTAGCGATGCATCAATCACCACGACATTACGGCGATGTGTCATAATTTCACTAACTTCAACATTGGTTAAATCTAGAATCGAACGCAACATCGCTCGCTCTTCCCGAATCTCCTCTTCTGTATCAACACCACGATGTAGATCGATGGCTCCACGTAGTTCTTCTTCACTGGAAACCATACCTTGGGTTCGAATATCGGCCCCCAACAGCCGTAGCATATGCAAAACACACCACCCAACCGCCTTCGTGATGGGCGCCAACACCAGAACGGCAAAACGTACAGGCCGTGCCACAAACAACGCTGCACTATCGGCATAATTAATGGCATAGGTCTTGGGCATGACCTCGGCAAAAATCAAAATCAATCCGGTCATGATGACGGTTGCATACAGCACACCATGATCCCCAAACATCTGGATCATTAAACTGGTGGCCATCGCAGAGCTAAGAATATTAATGGCGTTATTGCCCAGCAGCAGGGCGCCAATCATTTGCTCTTTTTGTTCGCGCAGACGATTGACCATCTTTGCGCGTCGGTTCCCCTCCTGCTCCAACTGGTGCATGCGCGCCCGCGATGCCCCCGTCAGAGCGGTCTCTGCTCCAGAGAAGAATGCCGAAACCCCAACCAGGACCAGGATCGTACCGACCGTGACCCACACCGCCATGTCCATCGCTTCCGCCCGCTCGAAGGCAACCGCCCTGCCCTAACCCGCAGCCGCGCCTCACAGGCCGGCAGCATACCGCCCACCACGAGTCCAAGCAATGATCACAAACGAAAATCTTAACCGCTACGGCCTAGACTGTAACGCTAATATTTTCAGAACATCGGCTGAATCAACGTCAGCGGCTAGGAATGCTTGACCGATTCCTCGCGTCAAAACAAACGCAATGCGCCCGTCGCGAACTTTTTTGTCTCGGCTCATATGGGCCAGAAGATGTTCAGGATGCCAAGGCAATCCGGGCACATCGGCAGGGCCGCAAGGCAAGCCGACTTCGAACAAATGCCGACGAACCCGCAGTGCGTCGGCGGCTGGGGCCAATCCCAACATCACCGACAGGTCAAAGGCTAGAACCATACCGATAGCCACGGCTTCGCCATGGGTTAGGGTGTCACCAAAATCGCAGGCCGCCTCCAATGCGTGCCCAAAGGTATGGCCAAGATTCAAGAGGGCCCGCGAGCCGGCTTCCCGTTCATCCGCCCCCACGATCCGGGCCTTGGCCTGACAACTGACCCGAACAGCATAACGACGAGCATCGGACTCCCCCGCAACCACGGCAGTGCCCTTTTGCTCCAACCACTCAAAAAAACAGGGATCGCCAATCAGCCCGTATTTGACGACTTCGGCATAACCGGACAGCACATCTCGTTTCGGCAAGGTATCCATCACCTGGGTATCGGCCAGCACCAATCGAGGCTGATGAAAGGCGCCAATCAAATTTTTCCCGTGGCGACTATTGATGCCGGTCTTTCCTCCTACAGAACTATCTACTTGAGCCAGCAACGTCGTGGGTATCTGGATGAAATCTAATCCACGCAAAGCAATAGCTGCCGTGAAACCAACCAGATCACCGACGACTCCTCCTCCTAATGCCACCAGGACTGTGGAGCGTTCGATACCGCGCCCCAGCACAGCCTCTAATAATTGCTCTAAATGCTCAAAGCTCTTGGTCCGTTCTCCCGGCGGGAGAAGAATTGCTGACCCGCCGTCAGCCAGTCCTTCCCGATCCAGCGCATGCTCCAGCGCCGGCAGATGCCGCTTGGCCACGGTCTGGTCCGTCACGACGATCAACCGACGACGCTTTCCGATGGTCTCGGCAATCAGGCGCCCCGCCGAAGCCATCACACCGGGGCCAACGATGATATCGTAACCACGATGGTCGAGTTCAACACGAACGATCTCTTTCATGGCTTCGGCCTCGCGGTTTTGCTGCTCTCTTCGACCAATTCGGGAACGGGACTGCTAACGGCCAGTGATTGTCCTAAATGACGCTCGACTGCGGCCAATACTCGATCCACCATATCTTCGACCGAGCAATCATCACTATTTACAGTGAGATCAGCTTCAGTGTAAATCGGATATCGGTGAGCAATCAAACCTTCAAGAACGTCCCGTGGAGACTTCCCTTGCTTAAGCAGCGGGCGATTGTTTCGACGAGCCGTCCGGGCGACCAGAACGTCAAGATCGGCCCGCAGCCACACTGTGATGACCCGACCGCGCATCAATCCTCGCGTGATTGGATCAATAAAAGCACCGCCACCAGTAGCTAAAATATGGGCTGGCTGCTCTAACAATCGAGCGATGACCCGCCGTTCGCCATCCCGAAAGGCGGCCTCCCCATGAGCCAGAAAATATTCCTCGATGGTACATCCAGCAGCGACCTCGATCTCTTCGTCGGCATCAACAAAGCGCAACCCCAATCGGGCTGCCAGTCGCTTACCCACTGCCGTCTTACCGGCCCCCATCAAGCCGACCAGGGCCACCGTTCGTGGGAGAACAGCTCCCTCCGGCCTGGTGGCGGGACCAAGCGCCGATACCGACCGGCGTTGTGGAGAAAACAAAGACATTCGAGCCCCAAGCCCCGCCAAGAATTCCCTTAACCGCAGGGGCGCCACGCCGCCACGCCGCAACGGCGGCACCAAGACCGCCACACCTAACTCTCACACCATGGCACAGCGGCGCCGCCGCTGCCAAGAGGCATCGAAAGCCGTAAGACAAGCCACAAACAGCCCCACACGCCAACAGGATTAGAGCAGCCTACCACTCATTGCCCTCGAACCGTTGATGCCGACACATCAAGGCTCGAGGGTATCATCGTCATGGCTCGCCGGTATCACATATTACGCCGATAGCGCCCTCCCACTTCGAACAACGCTTCAGTGATTTGCCCAAGAGAACACAATCTTACCGCGTCCATTAAGACACCAAACAAATTTTGGCCATTGATCGCGGCCTCTTTCAGGCGAGCCAAAACAATCGGCGCAGAGTCGGCGTGACGACGCTGAAAATCGGCCAACCGCTGAAGTTGATTTTGCTTTTCTTCGTCCGAAGACCGTTGCAGCTTGGGCACCACTGCCGGCCCCGGTTCCGGGTTTAGGAAGGTATTGACGCCGATAATAGGCAACCGCCCATCATGTTTCAGAGTCTCGTAGAGTAAAGACTCATCTTGAATGCGGCCCCGCTGATACCCCGTTTCCATGGCTCCTAGGACACCGCCGCGCTCGGAAAGGCGTTCGAACTCCGCCAGAACGGCCTCTTCAACCAAATCCGTTAATTCCTCGATGATGAAAGAACCCTGGTTAGGGTTTTCATTCATAGCCACGCCCCATTCGCGGTTGATGACCATTTGAATGGCTAGGGCTCGACGCACACTTTCGGCAGTTGGGGTTGTAAAGGCCTCGTCATGGGCGTTGGTGTGCAAGCTGTTGCAGTTATCGTAAACCGCAATCAGGGCTTGCAGCGTGGTCCGAATATCATTGAAGTCCATTTCTTGAGCGTGAAGTGAACGCCCAGACGTCTGGATGTGATATTTAAGCTTCTGGGAACGCTCGTTGGCACCATAGCGAAAGCGTAACGCGGTAGACCAAATCCGGCGAGCCACCCGGCCCATCACCGAGTATTCAGGCTCCATCCCGTTGGAAAAGAAGAAGGATAGATTCGGCGCAAAATCATCGATCTTCATCCCACGCGCAAGATAGGCTTCAACATAGGTAAAGCCGTTAGCAAGGGTGAAAGCCAATTGCGAGATCGGGTTGGCGCCCGCTTCGGCAATATGGTAGCCCGAAATTGATACCGAATAGAAATTTCGGACATTATGCTGAACAAACCACTCCTGAATATCAGCCATCATTCTGAGGGCAAATTCAGTTGAGAAAATACAGGTATTTTGCCCTTGATCTTCTTTTAAGATATCAGCCTGAACAGTTCCCCGAACATTTTCCAGAACCCAGGCTCGAACCTTGACGGCCTCTTCAGGGGTTGGTAACCGCCCACTCTCTTTCTCAAAGCGGTCAAGCTGACGATCGATAGCAGTGTTCAGGAACATGGCAAGGATTGACGGAGCGGGCCCATTGATGGTCATCGACACCGATGTCATCGGATCGCACAGCTCAAAGCCATCGTACAACACCTTAAGATCATCCAGAGTCGCGATCGACACCCCGGAATTTCCGACTTTTCCATAGATATCGGGCCGCAAATCGGGATCAAATCCGTAAAGCGTGACCGAATCGAAGGCGGTTGAGAGCCGCTTTGACTTGGTATCCTTGGACAGATATTTGAAACGGTGATTGGTCCGAAAAGCGTCCCCCTCACCTGCGAACATCCGGGTCGGGTCTTCATTCTCGCGTTTAAAAGCAAACACGCCGGCAGTATAGGGAAATTCTCCCGGCAGATTCTCCAACAACAACCACCGTAAAATCTCGCCCTCATCCTCGAATCTCGGCAAGACGACCTTAGGAATGCGCGTTCCCGAGATCGACTGACGGGTCAGATGAGTCCTGATCTCACGATCTCGAACCCGCACGACATGCTGATCTCCAGAATAATTCTCTCGCATTTTAGGCCAATTAGCCAACAGCTCTCGACAGCGCGCCTCCAAGGCCGCATCGCGGGCTTCAGCCAACGTCTCGACATCTTCGGCAGGCCGTCCGGCGGCACGCAGCAACGCCGCCGCCGCCCGCAACTGGTGACGCTCCCGAGCGACACCCACCTGCTGCCGGACCTCGGCATGATACGTCCGCACCGTGCCCGCAATTTCCGCCAGATAACGCTGGCGCGATGGTGGCACAATGGCTTGACCAGGGTCCGAAGCCCGCACGGCAACCGGCACCAAGGTGGTTTGCGGCAGCCGAGTAAACCCTTTGGTGGCCAAGAGCCTCAGCACCTCCTGATAAACCGCTGTAACACCAGGATCACTGAAACGGGCAGCGATGGCGCCAAAAACCGGCATCTGATCGCTCAGAACATCAAAGGCTTCCCGATTGCGCTGAACTTGTTTGCGGACATCCCGCAAAGCATCGGACGCGCCTTTGCGATCAAATTTATTGATCACGACCACCTGCGCGAAGTCGAGCATATCGATCTTCTCGAGTTGGCTGGCGGCGCCATATTCAGGAGTCATGACGTAAATTGGAATATCCACATACGGGACAATGCCGGTATCGCCTTGGCCAATGCCTGGTGTTTCCACCACCACCAGATCAAAGCCCGCTATCTTACAAGCGGCGATGATATCCGTGATGGTCGCCGGCACTTCGTTTCCGGCATGGCGAGTGGCGAGCGAGCGCATGAACACATTGGGCGCGCCAATGGCATTCATACGAATGCGATCTCCCAGCAAGGCGCCGCCGGTACGCCGCCGGGTTGGGTCGACCGCGATCACGGCGATTCTTGGCTCTCCGCTATAGAGCCGGAAACGCCGGATCAACTCATCGGTCAGCGACGATTTGCCGGCACCGCCGGTTCCGGTGACACCCAAGACCGGCACGCCACAAGCCGCCGCCGATGCTCGCAGGGCCTGACGCTGGTCTTCGGGCAACAACCCGGCCTCGATCATCGAAATCAATCGCGCCAAAAAGACTCCGCCCGAGGCCATCAAGCCCTGGGGATCACGGAAATCCGGCATCGTTCCTGCGGTTAGGTCGCCATCGGCTTGACGCAGCATATCCGCGATGATTCCCTGCAACCCCAAGCGTAGCCCGTCTTCTGGAGAATAGAGCCGGGTTACGCCGTAGCCATGCAGCTCGGCCAATTCGTCGGGCACAATCACGCCACCGCCGCCGCCAAAAATTTTTAGGTCTGGTCGTCCCCGCTCGCGCAAGAGGTCAACCATATATTTAAAGTATTCAACATGCCCTCCCTGGTAGGAACTGACCGCTATGGCATGAGCATCTTCTTGAATGGCGGCCGTCACCACTTCATCGACTGAGCGATTATGCCCCAAATGAATGACTTCGGCCCCACCGGCCTGAAGCATGCGCCGAAACAGGTTGATCGCGGCGTCGTGGCCATCGAACAAGCTGGTCGCGGTTACAAACCGCAGAATGTTTCGGGGAGGGGTCTGGTCGCGAGTCGGCAAGGACTCCAAAGCGATATCGTCGGGCACGTATTCCTCCGGGATTTAAAGCAACAAGGGGGCGGAGCGTGGTTTCGTCGGCTGCGAGCCAAACGCCCACGCTTCCAGTGTTTTATTGTGGGACTCGACATTAAAATCTGTTATTCAGAGGGCTTATATTAGAAACAACTGTTAACTCTGCATGAACATGGGCTCTTACCTCGATAATAACCCTGGCTCTGAGTTTGGCATGAAAATGGACAAGCGGGATAGTCCCAAGGGTTAGCGAAAAACGCCGACCTGGGTCCACAATTCCGTCATGGGTTCAAAAAAGAGCCTTTGCGGGCTTGATGCCCACATATCAAGGAGGAAAAAGCGAAGAAGCTTTCTCATCCTTAGTTGCAATGATGAAGAGAGCTATCTGATAAAAAGTAAAAACCTTTTATCAAGCCTGCCTAACTGCCGCAAGAAATGACCGCACATCCACCTGAAGGCGGTCTGATTGTCCCGCTACATCGCTTGCTACGGATCGAACCTGAGTCGCAGCCGCCCCTGTGGCCGCAGCAGCACGGGTCACATCACCAATGTTGGTCGTGACTTCATGGGTTCCATTGGCAGCCTGCATCACATTGCGAGAAATTTCCTGCGTGGCCGCCCCTTGCTCTTCGACGGCCGCAGCGATGGCCGTCGAAATTTGATTGATTTCGATGATGACTTTACTGACGCCCTCAATGGCAAGCACGGCTTCCCGTGTAGACTCCTGGATATTGTTGATCTGCTGCGTGATATCTTCGGTGGCACGGGCCGTCTGGTTGGCTAGAGCCTTGACCTCGCTTGCCACCACGGCAAACCCCTTGCCGGCATCCCCCGCCCGTGCAGCCTCGATGGTCGCGTTCAACGCCAACAGATTGGTTTGGCTGGCAATATCGCTGATCAAACGCACCACCTCGCCGATACGATGGGCACCGTCAGCCAAATGAGACACCACAGCCCCGGCTCGCTTGGCACTGTTGACCGCCTCACTTGCGACCGACGTCGACTGACCAACTTGGCGAGCGATTTCGTTAATAGAACTGGATAACTCTTCGGCAGCCGCCGCGACGGTTTCAACATTGGCGGATGCCTGTTCCGACGCCGAAGCCACCGCAAGGCTGCGGCCATTGGCTTGTTCCGCCGTCACCGATAAAGAACCGGCGGCTTCCTGCATCTGGCGCGCGGCATCCGACAAACTATCCACTAGCTTTGTGACTTTACTGTCAAACTCGGCGGTCAAATGATCGATCCGCTGCCCTCGGATTAATTTAGTCTGCTGCTCGGCGGCCTGGACGGCAGCCGCTTGCCGAGCGGCCAGACCATTCTGTTTAAAGACTTCGACCGCGCCCGCCATCGAACCGATCTCATCTCGATTCTCGCTAAAGGGGACTTCGACGTCAAGATCACCATCGGCCATGTGGCTCATGGTTCCCGTCAGCACAATCACCGGCCTTGAGATCATCCGGCCAATCCCCCATAAGGCCACCATGATCAGGACTAAAGAGATCGCACCAACCACCATCATCATGGTCATCGTCGATTCAGCATGATCAGAAACGTTACCAACGATAATTTCTTCTTCTTTAGCAATTTGATTAGCTAATGCATCGAGCTTATCACCAGCTTTGTCACGCAATTTCGGAGCTTGTTTAAAATAGACATCCTGTGCTATGTGGGAAAATTTTACAACATCATCACCTGATTGATTGTATCTATCACTGAGTTGTTTAACATTATCTAAACTTTCTTTAAGCTTATCACTCAGTCCACTAACTTTTAATTGGTTGACGAGAACATCGAATAGAGCGATCTGTCGATGAAACTCCTCGAACTGGCTGTCATTAAATACCGCCAAATACCGCCAAATAGCAATCCGACGTTTAATAAGAGCTTCATCCACTTGCCGAACCAAAGCCACAACCTCCTGTTTTTCAGGAGCGGTTTCTGCAATTGTACGATTAAGGAATGCATCCATGGCATTTGTTAACTCGGGCCCTTCCTTAAAAAATTGCTCCCGAACCATAAGCTTATTCAACGAGGCATCAATGACCACCTTCAAGAGAGCATCATATTCGCTCCACAATGCCCTAATCGCGTCCAATTCATCCCTTTGATCCGCCCGCAAATTACGAGCTTGCAGCTCCTGAAGCTTGTTATTAACAGTTGTATCAAAGACTCGAGTTTTTTCCGAAGCCTTTGTCGCGCTTTCCTTGGTCTGAGCAAAAATCACGTCGCGAATAGTCACACCAATATCTTTACTCGCAATCTGGGCCGATCTTGCCACTTCAGCGGTAATGCGAGAGGAGTCAATGAGTTCCACGTTGGAGATTGTTCTGCTAAACCCGTCAATTGCCCACCACGCCGTGATAGAAAATAGAAGAGTAACAACAACTCCAATCATTCCCAGTTTGTACGAAATTGGAGCATTTCTTAGCAATGAAATCATAATCCACCTCCGCTAAAACCCACCACTCTTGTCCGATTAACTTGAACAATGAGCCGTTGGATCAAGAGGAGAAAATCATATCAGGGAAAAAAGCTCTTTCATTAAATTTATGGACTCTTATGTCAATTTTTATTTAAACCATATTTTGCTCATTGAATAGCTGTTCTAAAAGAGCATGTCTGAAATATCCGGTGTTTTTTCCCCTTCGGAATGGACAAGCCCGCCAACTTGGGCTTGATCTGCCCCTGTCAAGAGGTCGACCAGACCGCGCCCACCAACCACAGCGCCATGAATAGAGCGCTCACTGGCCATGGTATAGTGGGCCTCGGTAAAGGCTAAGACTTCTTGACGAGCCGCTTCCAAAGCGGCACCACTCAGATTGGGAGCGCTGTCGGTAGCCAAAGCTTTCAGCTCGGTAACACACCGATCTAAGGGCTCCCGACAGTGGGCGCCACCGGCGAACCCTTCTGCCACCACGCGCGTACTCTCGACCAACGCTCCCCCTCGGCTCTGAATCCGCCCCAACACCGTTGCAGCCTCGGCGCCAGTGCGACGCAACCGATCCACGGCTTGATCCAAAGCACCTCTGAGGGCCACCACGTCCCTGGTCCCTTCGGCACCAATCGTGGTACGGGTGCTAATATCCCCCGCCGTTGCAACCACTCGTCCCAAATTAGCCGCCACGGCCTCCACCTGAGCGCGGGTGAGCGAGGCGTAGGCTTGCAATTGCTGGGCGATCACGTTCAAAGCCCGTCCCTTGACCCCCATATTGCCGCATTTAATTGAGGCATTGAGCCCCATCAGTCGCATGTCACCATTAACGCCGTTCAGTCCCCGCATCAGCTCCCCGGCCCGCCCCGCCGCTTCGGCCACCTGCCGAAGGCTCTGTTCGGCCTGTTGACGACTGCTCGCGAATTTGGCAAACAGCGCGCTTGCGGTTTCCAGGTCTTTTTCAATGTCAAGAAGGGTCAGACCGTCACCACCGAAGCTCTGCTCACAGGCCGCGCCGACCGCTGGCACGCCTGCCGCCATGGCTGCGAGATTCCGCCCCACGTCATTGACGGCGGTTCGATACCCCTCTTCTGCAAAGGATACCTGCCGCGCCTGAAGATCGGCAATGCCATTGACAAAGACCGGGCGTTGACCGGAACCCAGCCCAGACGCATCGGGAGCCTCAATCATCTCGGCAGCCACGATCAACGCCCGTTCCACATGCTCGAGTCTTTGACGGGTGATGTCGTAAATCTGCAAGTCTGAAACCAAATCGGCAATATGGGCAAACAGCGAACGCAACCGATCGGGAATATCTCGAACCCCGAGCTTGGCCCGCCGCTGCCGCTCGCGCATCTCGGCCATGGCGACGGTCAGACGACCGGCCACGGCGTCCAACTCGCGCAACCCTTCGGCTTCAACTGTGCTTTGCAGCGACAGGGCATGGGACGCCGCAAGCCTTAGCGCGCTCAACTCGGTACCGACTGCCGCAATTGTTCGCTCACCACTGAGAGCCAGACGAGCGATTTCCCGCGTAAACACCGAAAAGTCGACGCCGCTATCATTCAGTTGCGCCGATTCAATTTTGGCATTAATGGCCAGCACCCGAACATCGAACATCACGCGAGTCAGGGCCGTCAAGGCCTTCAGCATGACATCGGTGGTGGCCACCATTTCCGCCAAGGATTCGGCCAACCCATCCCGGCGATGCCGCAAGCTGCCAACCTGATTGGCGGCCTCGGTCAGGCCGGACACCATGGCCTCGAACTCTGTCGACGCCAGCAGCGCGCCTGCGGTTTCGGCATCAGCGGAAAGGGCCGCAACTCGACCATGAAGATCGCGCAACCGATCGCCTGTGGCCAAAAAAACCTTTTCCAGAGGCGGAAAAAGAACGGCGAAACGCCCAGCAACCGTTCGCAGTTGCTGGGCCCAAGCCGACAGGGAGTCGCTACGGACAGGGCTCCAGGTATCGGCACTCATGACGGTTCCCCATTTCGCGTGACCGTCCCGCAGGTCGGGCATGGTTCACTCCGGTTATTCCCGACGGATTCCCCAGAGGCCCCCCCCCGACTCACCCGCCGCCGCAACAACCGCCGCCGAGGTCCGGCGGCCGCAGCCACCGCAACCGCAGCGGCTCCTGTACTCACAATCGGTCGTACCCAAACATCGCCACACGCAGTACATTGCAACAGGACAATCCCTTGATCCCCGGCCAATCGTCCAGCCACAATGGGAATCCGCTGTCGACGCAGCTCCCGCACCGCCAGCCTCAAATTACGGCGTCCGATGGATACGCCTCCGGCTTCCGCCACCAAGACGCTAGCGCCACCAAAGACCTTGGCTTGCAGGTCTTCGATTTGGCTGCCCAGACTGACCATAGACTCCACCAGCGCCGGAATCGCCACATCACCAAACCGAACCGAAGGGGCCTCGGTACTTGGCCGAATCGGCAACAAAAAATGATTCATACCCCCAAAACGCAAACGTCGATCCCACAGGCAAACTGCAACACAAGAGCCTAAAATTGTACTAATCAGGTGCGGCTCACGCTCACAAAAGACTTGCCCCGGCAATAGCCTCAGAGTCGGTCGATCAGGAGGAGCAGGCGGAGCGTAAGACATCACGGAAATCTTTGGTGTGCTTTTGCGCTGGGAAGGACAAGGAAAAGGCGAGATTTTTCCCACCTTTCAAAATCCGAGGCGGGAAACGAGGCTAAGAAGACCCAAGGGGTAAGCCAACCGACGCACTCCCAACCTAGCGGTCACTGTAAGGGAACGCCCACCCCTAGACAAGAGAGGTTGTCAACCACAGATCGCTATTCCGTGGACGTCTCCGCACCCCGTCCAAGACCGCATGCCTCCTTTTGGCTCGGCTTCAATAGCGTTCGAAAGCGGCGTCTTCGGAATCTTTATGCGAAGCATGCTCATCAAGCTTGAGTTGAAAGCCCTTGCCCCCACTGCTCGCCCCGGCCAGCGGACGCCCGGCCGTCGCCCCCCGGTGGCCGGGCTCGGAACGACGGGGCGGCTCGGCGGGGATCCGACGAACGAGCCGTTCGGCCCGGTTTCCCGAACGCTCGGGCAATGATGGACGCTCAGGCGGTAAGGCCGTAGGCCGTTGATGGCCATTGCCGTTATTTTTCCCTCCCACTCCAACCGCAGCCACGGAAAAGAACGAAATCGTAGCCTGGAGCCGTTGAGCCTGTGCCGCTAATTCCTCAGACGTTGACGACATCTCTTCGGCGCTGGCGGCATTTTGTTGGGTCACTTGATCGAGCTGTTGAATCGCAACATTAATTTGTTCGGCCCCAGCATTTTGCTCGCGCGAAGCCGACGTGATTTCCGCCACTAAACTTGCCGTATGTTGAATATCCGGAACCAATTTGGTTAGCATTTGCCCGGCCTGTTCCGAAACCCCCAAGGTTTGAATCGACAAAGCACCGATCTCAGCCGCTGCCAACTGGCTACGCTCGGCCAATTTGCGAACTTCCGACGCCACCACGGCAAAGCCGCGCCCGTGCTCCCCGGCCCGCGCCGCCTCAATGGCAGCATTCAGCGCCAGCAAGTCGGTTTGGCGGGCGATTTCCTGAACGATGGTAATCTTTTCGGCGATGGTCTTCATGGCCGCGACGGCTTTGGCCACAGCTTCGCCACTTTTGCTGGCATCGGCTGCCGATTGGCGAGCAGTCTTCTCGGTTTCAGTGGCGTTATCAGCGTTCTGGCGAATGTTAGCTGCCATCTCCTCCATGGAACTGGACGCTTCTTCGGTGGAGGCCGCCTGTTCCGAAACCCCCTGGGACAAGCTATCGGCGCTGGCACTGAGTTGCTCACTTCCCGCTGCAACATTCTCAGCCGCAGAGCGCACATCGCCTACCACATCGCGCAACCTCTCAACCATCACATTGAGATGATCGATCAAATCGCCGATCTCTTCCCGTCCGCGATATTCGACTGTTGCGCCCAGATCTCCATCGGCCACGGCGCGAGCCAAACCGGCTGCCCGCCCTAATCCTCGGGCAATCGTCAAGGAAATCCAAAGGGCGACCCCAATTCCGATGACAATCGAGGCCAAGGCCATAATCATCAACGAGGTCCGCGAAGTGGTATAGGTCTGTCCAGACTCGTCCACAGCCTCTTGCAAGGATTGACGGTTGAGTTGAATGATGCTGTCTAACGATCCTTCAATTCGCTTGATCAACTCACTATCGCGCCCGGCTGACAAAACTCTCGCTTTTTCATCGCCATTTTCGATGGCCAAATCCCGAACCTGTCGATCAAGCGCAACAAACCCGTCCCAACCTCCGGCAAATCGTTGAAATTCAGCCCGAGGCCCGACGGCGAGGTGATCCCGCACCGCTGCGATCGTTGTCTGGATTGCGCGAAGCTCGCTCTCAATATGTTGATTCTGATCTTTGAGTGCAGCATCGTCTTCGACCAATAGAAAGGCCCGTTCTTCGCCCTGAATTCGCAATAGATTTTCCGGCAACTCCGTTAAAACCGTCAACGTTGCGGCATCTGTTCCCGATGTTACCGTTCGAATTATATCTTTAAGGGCATTGAAAGCGACCACAAAGGCTTCATCAGCCTTACCAAGCGATAACGCGATTGCCTTAGCACTCGAATTCAAAGTTGCAAGCTGGACAACTTCATCTTCTGACTTAATCAGATCATCATGAAATTGGGCTATTTCTTCTAATTTTTTACGAATATCTCCTAAAGAAATACCAAGCAGGCGTGTCATTTCGTCTTGAATATCGGCTCTTTTCTTCTTAAGGTCGTTCGCAAAATGAGCAATTTTTTGATCATCGGTTTCATTAACTAAATTCTTCTCGGATCTTGCGAGCAATGAAAAGTCATTCTCAAGCCGCAGAATTAACCGTTGGCTTAACACCGGCCCGCTCACGGCCACATCGAATCGTTGGTTAACGACCCCCAGATTATCCACTGCGAGATAGGCCGAAACCGCCGCCAATATCAGCAGTGCTGCAAAAGAAGCCGCCAGCCGAGCCCTGATGGTAAAACGCATGGTGGGAACTCTCCCCGTTTCATCCAGGCAATGGCGGTGTCTGATCGATCAGCCGCCCTGGGTTAGATCGTCCAGAGTAAACACTCGGTTAAGGTTAAGCACAATGACGAACTGATCATGCCGGCGGCCAATCCCCCGAATAATCTCGGAACGCCAGCGCGTTCCAATCTCGGGTGGCGGCCCCATTTCGCCGGCATCCAGAGTCGTCACCTCGTGGACGCGATCGGTCAGGGCACCCAACACCAGCGGACGCCCCTCCACCACCACTTCCAACACCACGATTCGCGAACGGTCGGTGGGTTCGGCAGGCGGCATTCCAAACTTGATCCGCAGATCGATAACCGGGACTGCTTTTCCCCGGACATCAATCATACCGCGCACCCACGGCGGCATATTTGGAACCCGGCTAAACGGACACAGATCGAGCACTTCTCTGACCTGAGCAACGGTAATGGCAAAAGTTTCGTCGCCAACGCCACAGGTCAAATACTGAACGGCATCATCCAAAAGGGCCGGACGGGCAACGGCATGACGTGGGCGGGATGAGGCAAGCTGGGACGTCACCAACGGAGACGTTACGGGCTGGGGCATGGCCGCGAGATCCTTCTGGAAAGCCGTTTACGATAAGGCCAACAGATCAGGACGGATCGGCGCATCCGCACGAATACCGGTCCAGGCTGACTCCTCGGATGCAAACACTTGATCGATATTGGCAATAATGATGAAGTCATCACCACGTTTTCCGATCGCCTGGATAAAATCCGTGCGCCAACGCATACCAATCCGGGGCACCTCTTCCAAAGCCGCCGCCGCCACTTCGGTCACTTCATATACTTTGTCTGCCAGCGCCCCCACCATCGTCGGTTCATCATCGATCCGCACCTCCAGCACGACAATACGGGTGTCGCGCGTGTGCGTAATAGAGGGCATTCCGAATTTAGTGCGAAGGTCAGTCACGGTAATGACCTTGCCTCGAACATTAATCAACCCCTTAATAAAAGGGCGACTGTTGGGAATACGGGTAATCGGCATCAAATCGAGCACTTCATGAACACGCTCGGTTGCGATGGCAAAAATCTCGTCCGCAAGCCCCAAGGTTAAAACCTGAAGGGAATCGCGACCTCCGGTGGCAGCCTCAATAGCGCTCGAAAGCGGCATCGTCGGCATCCTTATGGTGGGCGGTGGTGGCATCTAATTTCAGGGCAAAGCCCTTAACCGGACCCAAGGCATGAGATACGCGGTGGGTGTCGGCAATCGCATCATATTTGCTCCCCCCCCCCGCCGGCTTGGCAGCGGCGTTAGAGGGTCGTCCCGTGGCTGGGCGAACCGGCGGTCGCTGCCGCCCGACCGGCTCTCCTCCCGGCCTCCGGTTTGGCCGTTCTGGCGGAGGCGGAGACGGAGGCGGAGGCGACGATGGCGTCTGGGCTGGCTGGCGCGGAGCCACTCCCCAGCCATTCTGGGAGACATCAGCTAGAGTGAAGAAGGCAATGGTCTCACGCAATTGCTGGGCCTGAGCCGACAATTGCTCGGATGTTGCCGACAATTGCGTTGAGATTTCGGATAACTGTGCCGATGTTGCGGATAACTCTTCGGTGGTTGAAGACATTTCTTCGGCACCGGCGGCATTCTGTTGCGTGACCTGATCAAGCTGCTGAATTGCGATATTAATTTGTTCGGCTCCAGCATTTTGCTCACGCGAGGCCGAGGTAATTTCAGCCACCAGTGTCGCTGTTCGCTGGATATCAGGAACCAATTTGGTCAGCATTTGCCCGGCCTGTTCCGAAACCCCTAGGGTTTGAGTCGACAGGGCGCCAATTTCAGCCGCTGCCAACTGGCTACGCTCGGCCAATTTGCGAACTTCCGACGCCACCACGGCAAAGCCGCGCCCGTGCTCCCCGGCCCGCGCCGCCTCAATGGCAGCATTCAGCGCCAGCAGGTCGGTTTGGCGAGCGATTTCCTGAACGATGGTAATCTTCTCGGCGATGGTTTTCATGGCCGCCACCGCTTTGGCCACAGCCTCACCGCTCTTGTCAGCATCAACCGCCGATTGACGAGCAATCTTTTCGGTTTCGGTGGCATTATCGGCGTTCTGGCGAATGTTAGCCGCCATCTGCTCCATGGAACTGGACGCTTCTTCGGTGGAAGCTGCCTGTTCCGAAACCCCTTGGGATAAACTGTCGGCACTTGCGCTTAACTGTTGACTGCCGGTTGCGACATTGCTGGCTCCAGACGAAACGCTTTCCGCACCCGAGGCCACACTTCCCGCCCCTGCCGCAACATTTTCAGCGCCAGTCACAATATCTTCAACCACTTGACGCAAACGATCGACCATTCCATTCAAATGATTGATGAGATCGCCAATTTCTTCCCGACCTCGATAATCCACGGTGGCGCTTAGATTGCCTTCAGACACCGCTTGGGCCAAGCTGCTCGCTCGGTTCAATCCCCGAGAAATAGTCAGGGAAATCCATAACGCCACCCCAAAACCAACAATGATCGACGCCAAGGCCATAATCAGCAAATTGATCCGAGAGGTCTCAAATGTATTACCGGCAGCAGCCACGGCCTCTTTCAAAAGGCCATGATTCATGTCGATGATCGATTTGATCACGGCGTCGATCTTATCTTGAAGCTCTTGGTTCCGGCCCGATAATAAATCCGTGGCATGGGCCGTACCGTTTTCCACGCCATAGGCCACCGCTTTTTTATGAAGCGGCAAAAAAGCCTCCCAGGCGGTTTGGAATTGCTGGAATGACGCGCGCTGTGCTGGACTGACATGCTCGCCCAAGGCAACCAATTGATTCTGAATAGCCTGAAGCAAATGATCGTGATGCTGATTATACTCGGCAATAACTTTGTCATCTGTTAAAAGAATTAACAGAGATTCGTAATATTGAATGCGCTGAATTTCGGCAGGAAGCTGTGCCAGAATAGCGGCCCCTTGGGGGTCGGCGCCGCCGCCGCCAGCGTCCCCAACTGCCGACAACCGCTGTATAACCAGATCAAAGGCATCTCCGGCCTTGCCAACCAAAAGCTCTATTCCACGAGCTGTCGAATTTTGCGTGGCGTAACGGATCAAATTATCTTGTGATTTTATCAATTCCGCATAAAGAGGCTCCATTTCATCCAATTTTTTACGTCCTAAGTCCGTTCCGACCTCGCGCAAATACGTTATTTGCCCCTGTATTTCGGCACGCTGCGCAATAATTTGATCTGTAATTCGTTTTATTTTATCATCCTCGGTTTGCAGCACCAACTGTTTTTCGAGGGCTGAAAGATTTAAGAAGTCTTTCCGCAACTTTTCTTCAATTAAAGCTCGAGTAACCGGACCATCAACGGTTTTATTAAAGCTTTCATTTACAGCCCCAAGATTATTAACGCCAAGATATGCAGAAATGGCGCTAAGAAATAACACCAACCCGAATGCCGCCGCCAGCCTTGCTTTGATGGTAAAGCGCATTTTTTCTTCTCCTTATTTCGAACCGACAGCGGCCCAAGGCATAACCAAGAGTATAATGAACCCTAGAATGCTCTAGCACTGGCCTCACGATCACGAGCAAATTTGATCAAATGGGGAATGTCTAAGATAAGCGCCACCGCCCCATCGCCGAGAATCGTTGCTCCCGAAAAACCTTCAAGATCGCGATGCATCCGTGACAGTGATTTGATCACGGTCTGATGTTGGCCGATGACCTGATCCACCACCAACCCGACGCGGGCTTCACCCATGGTGACAATCACTACTTTTTGAATCAACTCAGGCTCGCCGGGAACGTCAAACAATCGGCGCAGGCGAATAAAAGCAACAATCTCCCCGCGAATATTTAAGAAACTCCGACCGCCCGAGCGGATATCTTCTAAGCGAGTCAATTCAACGCACTCTTCAACCGCCGACAGCGGCACCACATAACGTTCATCACCAACCCGAACCAACAAGCCGTCAATGATGGCCAAGGTTAATGGCAGCTTCAGGGTGATGGCCGTGCCCTGCCCTAGGGTGCTGGCCACCTCGATGGAGCCGCGCAAACCATCGATGGTGCGCTTGACCACATCCATGCCAACCCCCCGACCAGAAACGCTGGTGACGGCGGCGGCGGTAGAAAAGCCGGCTTGAAAGATACAGCCAAACAGCTCGGCATCGCTCACATCCTGCCCCGCCTGAAGCAATCCACGCTCCTCGGCCTTGGCTCGGATTGCGGCCCGATCCAGCCCATGGCCATCGTCTTCGATGGTGATCAAGACCTGGGCCCCGGAATGAACGGCCGATAGATGAACCAGCCCATTTTCGGACTTCCCTGCGACGGCCCGCCGTTCCCGATCTTCGATACCGTGATCAATGGCATTACGAATCAAATGAACCAACGGATCATTCAGGGATTCGATGACCGTTTTGTCCAACTCGGTCTCTTCGCCAGCGGTGGTCAACTCGACCGCTTTGCCCAACTCCCTGGATAGGTCATGCACCACCCGCCGGAATCGACCGAACAAGGTGCCGATCGGCAACATTCGGATGCTCATGGTGGTATCACGCAATTCCGAAGCCAATCGTTCGATGTCTTCGGAAATGGACTTCAAAAGCGGATTGGCTTCGGCAATGGCCACTTGCACCAAGCGGGCCTGAGCAATCACCAGTTCGCCGACCTGATCCATCAAGCTATCCAAACGCTCGGCGGGCACCCGAATGGTTCCGCCTGATACCGTGCTCTCCCGCGCCCGACTGACCTCTCGCAGATGCCGCTGTTCCCCAAGCGCCGAGGCCACCCGGTCTTCGGACACTTTTCCGGACTTGACCAGCAATGACCCCAACCGCTCCTGCCGACCCAACCCTTCGTCGACATCTGCCGGAGCAACATCACCGCGCTCGACCAAAATTTCGCCGAGCTTCCGACCAACAGCCCCGTCGTCTTCGATGGGAATTTCATTGATGCTCAGGTCGGATTGGTCTGCAACGAACAAAAAAATCTCTTCAATGGCCGACTGAGCCGCCGTAGTGGTCAACAGCACATCCCAAGCCAAATAGCAGCTAACGGCCTCCATCTCTTCCAAAGTCGGAACGCCATCGGTAATCGGCAGCACGGTGCAGGTTCCCAGCGCCCGCAATTCATCCAGTAATGGCAAAGGATTACAGCCAATGGTCAGAACATTCTGACCAGGACGAAAGCGAATGCGAAACACATGCTCGTGCGGAGGCGACACCACCTTCGGCGCCGCCGCAGATTTGGTCAGGGGGGACTTGGCCGGGGTCGACTTGAGGGCGGACGATGCATCCCGGTTCTGGTGGCCGCTACTGCCTACGAAATCACGAATCGAGGCCAGCAGCGCCTCCCCCCGCAGCCGATCGGCGGTCTCTGGCCGTTCCAGTAGAACCCGAATATGGTCGGCGGCAGCCAGGGTCAGAGACACCAACTCTCGGGTGACCTGAAGCTCGCCATTTCTCACTAAGGCAAACGTGCTTTCGATATGATGGGTAAAGGCAGCCAGAGCGTCCCACCCGAACATGGCACCCGACCCTTTTAGGGTGTGCAACGCGCGGAAAGCCTGATCAACCAGCGAACGGTCATCTGGAGCCGCTTCCAGGTCGAGCAACGCCCCCTCAAGCTGGACCAACAGATCAACCGCTTCCTGCCTAAAAATATCCGCTGGATCGGTTCCGCCCATCATCGCGCTCTCCCCCCTTGCCACTTGGGTCTCCACCGCGCGCGACTTCAGAGGAGCTGTCTTTAACCAAGCACCCTCTTGATCACCGCCAGCAATTGATCCTGTTTAAACGGTTTGACGATCCAGCCAGTGGCACCGGCGGCCCGCCCCTCCTGCTTACGAGTCTCTTCGGACTCGGTCGTCAATAAAACGATCGGCAGGAATTTGAAAGCCGGCATGGCGCGCACCTGCCGAACCAATTCTATCCCGTCCAGGTTAGGCATATTGAGGTCAGTGACGATCAGGTCAACCGGTACCGCTTTCAATCGCACCAGAGCATCGCGTCCGTCAACCGCTGACACCACGTCATAACCGGCGGCCTCCAGCGTGAACGTCACCATTTGACGCACGCTTGCCGAATCATCAACGCACAAAATCTTCTTCTTCATGGTCCGGTCAACCCTCTCCGCGCCAGAACCGATCATGAGAGACGATGGCTTTGCCGCTCCCCCCCTCGACGAACCCCGCAGTGACCAGCGCCGCGCGCAAGGCCCCTTCGGGTGACCGCGCCAGCCGGACGGCTTTTCCGGCCCGTTCGGCGCTATGCCGCAAAGCAATCAATAGCTGAAGGCCCGCCGCGTCCACAACGTCTAGGCCCGAGCAGTCAAGCTCGATCGGATCGGTTCCGGCCAAGACCGACAAGAACTCGGCCCGTCGCTCTTCGGCCTCCCGCAACGTCAACCGCCCCGTCAGAGCCAAACGCCGCCACCCCGTCGAAGCTCCCGCCGCCACTTGACCGACGCGCGTGTCGCCGCTGTCATTCTGTCCCATAGCGATCACCCATCGTTCGACCCCATGGCGCCATTACCCTTGAAGAGCGCCGCACAATCGAACGCCAGCTATACCTGCCCAAACAATCCAGGCAAGCTGTCATGGAGCGCCCAATTCGTCAATCACATTCTTTTGAATTCGTTACTAATGCTACCTATCCATCGCTTCAGCCGAAATATGAGCTTGCAGATGAATTTTTATGAAAAATAAACTCTAACCATTACAGCGTATCTCTGTTTCATCTTCAACCTTACCAATATCAAATCAAGCTTCTATCCGAACGAACGAACGCAGACTCAGGCCAACGACCGATGACCCGGCCCGCCACGCCTCGAAACTGACCACAAGAGTGTTTTAAAAGCCCGGCGTGTTTATTCTAGCTCCGCCCAATCACGCCGGCAACCCAGACCGATAACCGCCGGGCTGGAGCGGCAATCAAAGCGGCACTGGCCGACGCGCCACCGCGCACCAACGCCTGAGCCGCCCGACCGGACAGGCCATCCCCGGCGATCCACAACCGCCGCTCGGAGATTTCAGCCGACAGGCGAACTCGACCACACTCTCCTGGATTATCTCTCTGGCTGCTGTCAATCAGTCGGTCGAGCATCGCCCCCACACTCCCCCAGTCCCGCGTTGCCCTTCAGGGTGTAGCGCAAAAGACCCTCACGACGCCAGCTTAATTGATAGGAATCAACCAGTTCAAGCGTCGTTTTCATTCATCGCCTTATCCAGATCAGCGAACATCCCAGAGCGTTGCACAGACACCAACGAAACCAGGGGTGTAACGCCCTCCGAATCTCCCAAATTGTGTTTTTTAAGCCACAACCCATCTCATGGTTCAGCGGCGATCGGCTACCCCACCGGGCGACATCCGGGTATAGTGAGGCCGATCGGGGCGCCCCTCCCCGCGACCACTCTTTCAACTGCTCCGCCCCCATGTCCCGATTCGACTCCATTTTCGCCGCCCATCTCGACGCCCTAGCCTCCACCCGCAGGCTCCGTGCCTCACACCCGTTGTCTCCGGCGGATCCAGGGCGGGTCTGGCGCAGCGGGCGCTTGCTACTGAATTTCTCGACTAACGACTATCTTGGCTTATCTCGCCACCCAATGCTGATCGAACGATCCCGAGACTGGACTGAGCGTTGGGGCACTGGGGCCGGCGCATCGCGGCTGGTTTCAGGAACCCTTGATGCTCACCTCCAGGTAGAAGCCAAGTTGGCCCGTCTCAAGGGAACCGAAGCGGCGCTGCTGTTGGCCTCCGGCTGGCAGGCCAACGCTGCGATCCCTCGGGCCTTGTTTGATCGGGAGGTTCTGGGGACCGAAGCCCTCGTCTTCACTGACCGCCTGATCCATGCCAGCCTGCATCACGGATGCCAAGCGGCGGGTGTCCGGCAAATCCGCTTTCGCCATAACGACCTGAATCACCTGGAAGACCTACTGAAGGCTCGCTCTGGTCAAGCGGGACGGCGCTTCATCATCACCGAAAGCGTGTTCAGCATGGATGGCGATCGGGTTGACTTGGCGGCTCTGACGGCTTTAGCCGACCGCCACGATGCCTTCCTTTATCTGGACGAAGCCCACGCCACCGGCATTCTCGGCCCCGGCGGCATGGGGCTGGCGGCAGCCTTTCCCGGTCGGGTCGATCTGGCGATGGGCACATTCAGCAAAGCGTTGGGCGGGTTCGGCGCCTATGTCGCGGGTTCACGCGCTCTTTGCGACCTTTTGACCAACCGTTGCTCGGGTTTCATCCATGCCACAGCGCCTCCACCGGCTCTTTTGGGGGCCATGGACGCCGCTTTAGACCTCATCCCAACCCTGGATACCGAACGGGCGCATCTCATGACTCAGGCCGGACGACTGCGGGCCGCTCTGACGGCCATAGGCGTCGATACCGGCGGCTCCAGCACTCAAATCGTACCGGCTGTGATCGGGGACACGGGGGCGGCCTTGGACGCAGGACACATGTTGGAAGAGGCCGGTATTCTGGGTATTGCCATTCGTCCACCCACCGTTCCTGCTGGCACCAGCCGCCTGCGCTTTGCCCTGTCTGCGGTTCACCAACCTGCTGATTTGGATCAATTAATTGCCGCTGTTACTGCCATTCTCCCGGCCTTCCTCTTCACCCGTCCAAAAGGACCGTCATGAGTCACGTCACCACCCGAAGCGGGCCAAGGCTGGTCCTGGTTCACGGCTGGGGCTTTGATCACCGGCTTTGGCAGGGACTGTGCTCGGCCTTGCCCGACCTGGACGCGGTGACGATTGACCTCGGTTTCTTCGATCCCCCCAACTGCCCGGCCTTCGCCCCGGATCGCCCGGTGGTGGCCATCGGCCATTCCTTGGGGGTTCTCTGGCTGCTGCACACCCGCCCCTTTCCTTGGTGCGGACTGGTTTCGATCAACGGCTTTCCTCGCTTTACCGAAGCCCCTGGTTACAGCCCAGCGGTACCAGCCCGACTGCTTGACCGTATGATCCGCCGACTTCCGGCAGACCCGGCTGGCGTCACCCAAGAGTTCCGGCGACGCTGCGGAGATTCGGATCCTCTCCCGGATCGCCCAGTTCCTGACAGCCTGCTGGCGGGCCTGACTTGGCTGCGGGATTGGGACGCCCGCCCGGCGCCTGAGGGCAATCTTAAAGGGTCACTATCAAGAATACTCGCCCTTTCAGGCGATTCTGACCCAATTCTGCCCGCTGGTATGGGAGATCACTGCTTTAGCGCCTTCCCGATGGTGACATCAATCCGCTGCGAGGGAGGCGGGCACCTTCTGCCTCTAACCGCCCCCACATGGTGTGCCGGGCACATTCGCACTTTCCTGAAAGCTCTGCCGATCGGCGACGACGCGCAGCCTCTGGCCCTTGATCGTTGAGCGTGTTTCCAGACCTCTATAAATCAAGATGCTGCCGCGCATGCCTGCCTCCCAGTCGCTAACATCGCCGGCAAATTGACAGCTCGTCACCAACCGACTATCCCCGGTTAGCCTCTTAGGCTTATCTTCAGCCCGCCGTGCCGTCCGCTGGAAAACGGGGGCTAGGGGGTTGTTCCCGCCGTCCTTATCATTACGCGCCACGCCCCATGCCCGCCCCTGCTCCTACGTCTCTGTCTTCGCCTTTGGCCCTAGGCCTTGTCGCCATCGTCGCCCTGCTGGGGCTTGGTGGCTGTCACGACCAGCCCCAACAAACAAGTGGAGCGCCCTCGGCGCCACCACCACCGCCCGTCACCGTGGCCAAGCCGGTAACAAAGACGGTGCAGGAGTTTGATGAATTCACGGGTCGCTTTGACGCCGTGGCTTCGGTGGGTATCCGCGCGCGGGTTGGGGGCAGCCTGGACCAGGTCCATTTCAAGGATGGCGCCGAAGTCAAGGAAGGCGACCTGCTGTTTGTGATCGATCAGCGGCCCTTCCGGGCAACCCTGGATGCGGCGGTGGCGGCGGTGGCCTCGATCCAGACCCGGCTGGACTTCGCCAAACTGGAGTTGGAGCGCGCCGATCAGTTAAGTCGAACCGGAGCCGCCGCTGGCAGAACCCTCGACCAAGCCCGCCAACAATTCCTTCAGGCTCAGGCAGATATTGTCGGAGCCAAAGCGGCGGTGGAAACGGCTAAACTTAATCTGGGATTCACCGAAATCCGAGCCCCAATTTCGGGCCGGATCGGTCGGAAGCTGGTGACCGAAGGCAATCTGATCGACGCCAACACCACCTTGCTGACCAGCATCGTGGCGCTTGATCCCATCGACTTCTACTTCGACATCGACGAAAAATCCTTTCTCAACCAAGCCCGCGCGGTTGACGATACCAGCCGACTGACGGTGATTCCATTAGGCACCGAAGTTGAAGTCGCTCTGGCCGACGAGGCCCAAGCCAAACACCGGGGCCGATTGGACTTCGTGGATAACCGGATCGATCAGGCCACCGGCACTTTGCGCGCCCGAGCGGTTCTGGACAATCCGAGCCGACTGCTGTTGCCAGGACTATTCGGACGCATCCGGGTGCCACGCCCCAGTCATGGCGTTACCATTTTGATTCCCGATGAGGCCATTGCGGCAGACCTTGACCGCCGCACCGTCACGCTCATTGCCCCGGATGGAACGGCGTCATCCCGAGCTGTTGTCCTTGGCCCCCGAATCGACGGGTATCGGGTTGTCCGCCAAGGCCTGACCGGCGATGAATTGGTCGTCATCGCCGGCATCCAGCGGGCTCGACCGGGCGGCAAAGTCACCCCCCAGGTTACAACGCTTCCGCCCTCACGCTAGGGATCGACGGCCAGCGCCCTCCCTGGCGCTGGCGTCCCCCTTGCGGCCATCTCTTTTGACTCAAAGCCGATCGCGCAGAGGCTACCCCCGTGAAGTTATCCCATTTCTTCATTGATCGCCCAATCTTCGCCTCGGTTTTGTCCCTGGTGGTTCTGCTGGTGGGCGCGATCACCCTGGTCGGGCTGCCCATTGCCCAATATGCGGATATCGCACCGCCGACCATTGTGGTGCGCGCCAGCTATCCCGGCGCCACCGCCGAGACCGCTGCGGCCACGGTGGCCACGCCACTGGAACAGGAAATCAACGGCGTCGAGAACATGCTTTACATGTCCTCGTATGCGGCAGGCGACGGCTCCATCACCATCACCATCACATTCCGGGTTGGCACCAACCTGGATATGGCCCAAGTGTTGGTCCAGAATCGGGTGGCGGTGGCCGAGCCCAAGCTTCCCGACGACGTGCGCCGGTTGGGCATTACCACGCGCAAAAGCTCGCCCGACCTGATGATGGTCGTGCATATGTTGTCGCCGGACGATACTTACGACCAGCTCTATATCTCCAACTACGCCTTGGTGCGGGTCCGCGACGTGCTGATGCGGCTTGACGGCGTGGGTGATCTCACGGTCTTCGGAGCCCGCGAGTTCTCTTTGCGGGTATGGCTGGACCCGGACAAGCTCGCCGCCTACGGGCTGGCTTCCAGTGACGTGGTGTCGGCACTGCGGGAGCAGAATGTGCAGGTCAGCGGCGGCAGCCTCGGCCAGATGCCCGCAGCCTCCAACACCGCCTTCCAGTTGGATATCACCACCCAAGGCCGCCTGGCGGACCCGGAACAGTTCCGCCAGGTCATCGTCAAGTCTGGGCAGGACGGCCGGTTGATCCGGGTGGGTGACGTGGCACGGGTTGAGATGGGCGCTAAGGAGTATGTCACCAACAGCTATCTTGACGGCAAACCAGCGGTGGCGCTGGCCATTTACCAGCGACCGGGCAGCAATGCCCTCGAAGGGGCCCGTGACGTCATTCGGACCATGGACCGGCTGAAAGCCGACTTTCCCGCCGGGCTGGCGTACCGGATCGTCTACAATCCGACCGAATTCATCGCAGCTTCGGTCAGCGCGGTCGAAGACACCATCTTCAAGGCGGTGGCGCTGGTGGTGCTGGTCATCATCGCCTTTTTGCACAGTTGGCGCGCCTCGATTATCCCGATCATCTCGATTCCAGTCTCTTTGATCGGTACCTGCGCCATCATGGGGTCATTTGGCTTTTCGCTCAATACCTTGACCCTATTCGGCCTCGTGCTGGCGGTGGGGATCGTGGTGGATGACGCCATCGTCGTCGTAGAAAATGTCGAGCGCAACATTGCCGCTGGCCTCTCGCCCAGAGATGCCGCCCACGAAACCATGGACGAAGTGGGAACTGCCGTTATCGCCATTGCCTTGGTGCTGATGGCGGTGTTTCTGCCCACCGCGTTCATTCCCGGCATATCCGGCCAATTCTACCGACAATTTGCCCTGACCATTGCTTCGGCAACCTTGATCTCGGCATTCAACTCGCTCACCCTGTCTCCAGCCCTGTGCGCGCTGCTGCTCAAGCCCCATAGCAGCCATCCGCCCCAATCCCTGATCAGCCGCTTGTTGTGGCGGTTCGGCCATGGCTTCAATCGTACCTTTGATCGGATCGGGTCTCGCTATAGCCGTCTTGTCAATGTCATCGTCCGACGCAGAGTCGTGATGCTGGCCATTTTCGGAGGGCTCCTAGTGGCCACGGTCCATCTGGTCCAAACCGTACCGCGCGGCTTTATCCCAACTCTCGACCAGGGCTATTGTATCGTGGTGATTCAATTGCCCGATGGCGCGTCGCTCAACCGAACCGATGCCGTAACGCAACGAGCCTCAGAGATCATCGCCCATACGCCGGGCGTCACCGACGCAGTGGCATTTGCCGGCTTTTCCGGAGCCACCTTTACCAACGCTTCCAACGCAGGCGTGGTTTTTGCCAAATTCGCGCCGTTTGATGATCGATTGGCGGCAGGCCAAAGCGCCGGGCATATTATTTCAGACCTGATCGGGCGTCTCCAGGTGATTCAGGATGCCTTTATCATCGCAGTCCCACCGCCGCCGGTTCGTGGCATTGGCAGTGCTGGCGGCTTTAAGCTCGAGGTTGAAGACCATACGGGCGGCCCCATTACCGATCTGGTCGCAGCCGCCAATCATTTGGTGGCGCAAGCCCGCACAACGCCGGGACTGGCGGGAGTCTACACGACCTTCAGCGCCAATACACCGCAGCTTTATCTCGACATAGACCGGGTTAAGGCCGAGATGTTAAATGTTCCGATCTCAAACATCTTTGATGCCCTTCAGGTTAATTTAGGCTCCTCGTATGTAAATGACTTTAATGCGTATGGCCGGATTTATCAGGTCCGAGCACAGGCCGATGAAAACTTCCGCGTTGACCCTGAAACCATCTCGCGGTTAAAGGTTCGCAGCGCCACCGGGGCGTTGGTGCCATTGGGAACGCTGGTCACCATTGTCAATGTCACCGGCCCCGATCTGGTCCAACGCTACAACATGTTCACGGCGGTTCCGGTCCAAGGCAACGCCGCCCCTGGCGTCTCGTCTGAACAGGCCCTAACCCTGATGGAAAAACTGGCTGCCGAGACGCTGCCGCCGGGCATGTCCATTGAATGGACCGACTTGGCCTTTCAACAGAAATCCGCCGCCGACAGTGCCGGAGCGATTTTTGGTCTTTCAGTGTTATTCGTGTTCTTGGTCCTGGCGGCTCAATATGAAAGCTGGGCCTTGCCGCTTTCGATCATCCTGATCGTTCCTATGAGCGTGTTGTCGGCCATGATCGGCGTGTTGAGCCGTGGTCTTGATAACAACATTCTGGTTCAAGTCGGATTGGTGGTTCTGGTCGGTTTGGCGGCTAAGAACGCCATTCTGATTGTCGAATTCGCCCGACAAAATGAACTCGATGGCCACGACACCATAGCCTCGGTGGTCCAAGCCTGCCGAACCCGCCTCCGCCCGATCCTCATGACCGCCTTGGCGTTTGTCCTAGGGGTGCTGCCATTGGTCCTGGCCACCGGCCCTGGTGCCGAGATGCGTCAATCCCTGGGCACCGCCGTCTTCTCGGGCATGTTGGGGGTGACTCTGTTCGGCCTGATCCTAACGCCGGTGTTCTTCGTGGTGATCCGGGCTCTGACCCGACGCGCGAAGCTACCGACGGGCACGCTCCCGGCCTTGCATAAGGCTGAAGAATAAATCATTGGTTGCGCCACTGGAGCTGTGCTAAAATTAACCATTCTTGATTTCAAGACCAAAGCACCGCTCGTCATCTCACGATGGCGGGCGGGTGCCTTCAGTCTGTAGGATTGAAAGGCTGTGGAATTGGCGACAAGGATGTGTCATCAGTCATCAGATTAAAGATTGAATAGCGGTATGTCTTACGATCAAGCGAGAGTCACTGAGAGTCTGGGTGCCGAACATAACGGCCTTTGCGAGTCTCTCACTCATGACGCTGAGGCCTACCATCTAATCATTGAGCATATAGACCAAGGCGCGGCAATTTTAGCGGCCAATGGCACGATCCTTTATGCCAATCGCCGTCTGGCCACCGTGCTTGGCCTTTCTTTAAAAGATTTAATGGGGTCTTCCCTACTCCAACACCTCCCGCCCCCTGACCCAGCCTTATTGACCAAGCGAATTCATGGCTCTTGCCGTCAAAAGGGGCATGTTGTCTGGCGGTTTCCGTCCGAAGCCATGGATAAAGCCAAACTTCATGTGGTCCTGATGCCTCTTGAACCAGGCGGCAGGGCATCCTATTCGGTGCTGGTGACCGATATGGCCCCGGCCTTGGAACAGGAGGCTTTGCGCCGCAGCCAAACCACTCTCGAACAAGAAACCGCCAATCTCACTGCTGCCAAGCAGATCGCAGAACAAGCCAGTCGCACGAAAAATATCTTTCTTGCGACCATGAGTCATGAACTACGGACTCCGATGAATGCCATCATCGGATTTAACGAATTACTCCTCATGACGGAGAAAGACGATAATAGACGCAATCAAATGAATATTATAAAAGAAGCTGGAAATAGCTTACTCCAACTAATACGCAACATGCTGGACCTATCAAAAATTGAAGCTGGACAGACGACGATTTATGAAGAAAATTTTGTCTTATCTGAACTTATTTACGCTGTTGTATCAATGTTCGAAGCCCAGGCTTCTAGCAAAAAGATCGCATTATCAACAATAATTGATCCAGAACTTCCATTGCAAATATATAGCGATTCTGGTCTATTAAAGCAAATTTTAATAAACCTAATTGGTAATGCTGTTAAATTTACAAATTCAGGATCCGTTCTGATAACGGTTGGATACAGTGACGAGTCGCCTGAAAAAGTAGTAAATAAATTAATTATTTTTCATGTGGAAGATACTGGCATTGGTATAAAACCAGAAAATATCGACAGAATATTTGAGGTTTTTGAGCAAGAAGACGGTTCACTCACAAGGCGATTTGGTGGCTCTGGATTGGGATTATCAATCTCCAAACGATTAGTAACACTTTTAGGTGGTAAAATTAATGTCAAATCAACTCCAGGAACTGGCTCTCACTTCTCATTCTTTATTCCCTGCAAGGTCAAGGAAAACAAGGGGTAGCAGATCATTAGAGATTAACCTTTTTATCTTTTTGTAACTTTCCTGTGCTTGGATACGAGAACAGTGCGTCTGGGGTGGCTTGTGGCTGGTTTTGCCTCATATTTTGGGTGTCTTCGATAGCACACGCCCCTCCTTGGCGGCGCGCGCTACCAAAGACTAGAACAAATCTACTATATTTATCATCGGGAGTTCGGCTATGACCAAGGCTCATGCCTATCTTTCAATCAATCGAGAGGATCATAATTTCATAGATGCCATTGGCGATGAGTTAACCAAACGGTTGATTGATGACCCAATCAATCTACCGGCGATTTCTAATTCTTTAATGATCTTACGGTCGATTTTGGCCAGTCATTTTGACCATGAAGAATCAATCATGAAGGAACAAAAATATCCAGATTGCTCAAAACATAAAAATAGTCATGATTATATTATCACATTAATCTCATCATCGATTTCATCTTTGAGCCAAGAATGCGAAGAATCCCCAACAGAACTTTGGCTGACGCTCAAAAAGACCCTTGAAACCCATATCAAAAAATATGATGACCTCCTAGTTCTCTACTTGGATACCTGTCCTTGATCCTGATCTGCCGGATACAGCCCTGGTGATGATCACCCTTCCGACGATGGCCTCCGCCACGCGCAAAACGGTGGTCGCCTCCGCCTTTGGAGGCGCGGCCGAAACCTATGATGCCGATGCCCATTTACAACGCTTGGTTGCAGCACGTTTGGCGCAGGATATCGCTGCCCTTCCTCTGGCTGCCGTGCCCCGCCTCCTTGAAATCGGCTGCGGGACTGGCTTTCTAAGCCATCACCTCCTGACTGACCGCCCCGCCGCCCGCGCCACCATCACCGACCTGTCGCCGCTGATGGTGGCACGATGCCGTCGACGGTTGGACGCAATGTCGCCGCAGGCCCGCTTCCTGGCGATGGACGGCGAAAGGCCCTGCCTTCGCCCAGACGGCGACGGTGAGGGCTTTGACCTGATCTGTAGCAGTCTGGCGTTACAGTGGTTCGACAGCCCTGGCGATGCCCTTGCGGGCTGGGTCGAGTTGCTGCGACCGGGTGGATACGTGGTTTTTGCCACTCTGGCCGCTGGCAGTCTGATCGAATGGCAAAACGCCCACAGCGCGCTGGGATTGGGAGCCGGAGTGGCCAGCTATCCAAGTGCCGAACATTTGGGCGCTCTGTGGCCCCCCAATGGACGCGGACGGATTCTCATCGAGCCGAGTCCCTGCACCTATCCCGATGGCCATGCCTTTCTGGATGGGCTACGCCGGATCGGCGCCCGTGTAGCAGCAGCGAACCGTCGCCCCCTGTCTCCCGGAGCGTTGCGTCAAGTCTTGCGGCGTGTCAATCAACCCGATGGCTTCACCGTCACCTACCAAATTGCCTATGGCTGTTTTCAAAAGGACGCGGGCCGCTCATGACCTCAAAAGCCACAGAAATTCAGGGCGTCTTTGTCACCGGAACCGACACGGGAATTGGCAAGACCTTGGTTTCAGCCTGTCTGGTACGAGCTTGGAATGCCGGCTATTGGAAGCCAGTTCAGACAGGTTTGGCTTCCGAGCCCGATGACACCGCAACCGTAACGACCTTGGCGGCTCTCTCCCCCGATCGCGTCCAGGCCCCTCGGCATGCCCTCCAAACGCCGCTTTCCCCCCAGGCAGCGGCGGCGCTGGAACAGGTTACGATCACCCTCGACGACTTTACCCTGCCCGCCATGGCGTCGCCGCTGGTGGTCGAGGGCGCCGGCGGTGTCCTGGTTCCGTTGTCGGAAACCACCCTGATGATCGACTTGATCGCCCGCCTGGGGCTACCCGTGGTGGTGGTGGCGCGGAGCGGACTCGGCACGATCAATCACACGCTTCTGACTTTGGCGGCCCTGCGCGGACGCCAATTGCCCATTGCCGGGGTGATTCTCAGCGGTCCGCCCAACCCCGGAAATCGCTTGGCCATCCAACGATTGGGTGGGGTTCCAGTGCTGGCTGAACTGCCCTGGTTGGATTTGGTGGATAGCGATGCCATCAGCCATCTTGCCACAGAGCGGATTCCCGCTTTAACGTCGGTACTACCATGACCGACACGCCCCCCTCTCCTTTGCCGCTGCCATCTGCCGAGCCGCTGTCCACCGAGGCGCTGGTTGCCCTGGACCGTCGTCATCTCTGGCACCCTTTCACCCAGGCTCAAACCGCACCGCCGCCGCTTCCTGTGGCCAGCGGACGGGGAGCCAGCCTATTTTTGACCGATGGCCGTGAAATCATCGACCTGATTTCTTCGTGGTGGGTAACTCTGCATGGCCATGCCGAGCCCACCATTGCCCGAGCCATTGCCGAACAGGCGGGACGACTGGAACAGGTCATCTTCGCCGATTTTACCCATGCACCCGCGACCCAACTGGCCGCGCGGCTGGCGGCTGTGCTTCCCGAGGGACTTGATCGGGTCTTTTTCTCGGATGACGGATCGACCAGCGTCGAAGTTGCCCTGAAGATTGCTTATCAATACTGGCGCAATCGCGGTCAAATCCATCGCACTCGTTTCCTGGCCTTCGAAGGCGGCTATCACGGCGACACCTTTGGCGCCATGGCTGCGGGTCAGGGCTCGGGTTTTTATCACCCGTTTCACGACCTGCTCTTCCCGGTCACTCTACTGCCATTCCCAACCACATGGCTTGGCGATGATCAAGTCGCAGCCAAAGAAGCCGCCAGTCTCGACATGTTGGACCGCTGGCTTGAACATCATGGCGAGGACACAGCGGCGCTCATCATGGAACCGCTGGTGCAAGGAGCCGGCGGTATGCGGATGTGCCGACCCAGCTTTTTGCAAGATTTGGTGTTGCGCCTGCGCCGGGCGGGGGTCTTGCTGATCTTTGACGAGGTGATGACAGGCTTTGGCCGTACTGGCGAGCTGTTTGCCTGTCAGCGAGCTGGGGTCACTCCCGATCTGATCTGTTTGTCCAAGGGCCTCACTGGCGGTTTTCTGCCGCTTTCCGCCACCGTATGCCGGGATGAACTATACCAAGCCTTTCTTGGCGGTGGCTTTGACCGCGCCTTCGCTCATGGCCATTCCTTCACCGCCAACCCGCTGGGCTGTGCGGCGGCTCTGGCGTCGTTGGACCTGCTGGAAGCGCCGGAAACCGCTCCCCGCATCAAAGCCATCGAGCGGCGCCATCGGGCCTGGATCCAAAGCCTGCACGACCACCCGTCCTTGCGCCGTCCTCGGGTTCTTGGCACCATCGCCGCTGTTGATTTGGACACCGAAGAAGTCGGCTACAGCGCCGCCATCGTTCCTCGGCTCAAGGCGTTTTTCCTCGACCGTGGCTTGCTGATTCGGCCTTTGGGTCCGACGATTTACCTGCTTCCGCCCTTGTGTATCACTGATGAACAGCTTGATTTGGCCTATCGCACCATTGAAGAGGCGGCTGAAGCTCTTTTGACGCCAGACGTGACGCCAGAGTAGTACTATTTGCCCCATAGGCGCCGGTTTTCGCAAGGCTCCGCCCTCACCCGTGGGCAGAGCCCACGAAAGGCCTTATCCTTGCGCCGATAGGGCTCTATCGCCCCACCAGGACAAAAAGACCAAAGGAGCCCGGACTCCGTGGCAACGGCGGACCCCGCACCCGACGCCCTCGCCGCCCGACGAGAACGGTCTCGAGCGGCCCTCGTGGCTCGTTTTCCTGATCTGGCACCGTCATTGGCCGCTTCCTCGCTGGTCACGCCTATCCTGGATGACGGAGAGGTGGTTGATTTCGGTTTAGGCGACAGACGTTTTTACCGAACCGATGGGCGATCCTTTGCGCTCCGGCAGGTCAATGACTTTATGGCCCGTCCAGAGCGTTTCCTGCCCGACTTTGGCGCCGCCAACCCCACCGCCGGTATGGTCGAGCGGAGGATCCTGGAGGCGCTTCGAACCGAAAGCCGACGCCTGGGCCTTTCACCCACCGGCTTCTCAACCGCTCCCGACCCCCAAAACGGCATGCTGGTGGTGTTGGGCGTTGGCTTGGGCCACCACTTGGCGCCCGTGGTGGCGCGCACCCAGGCCCGCCATGTTCTGGTGGTGGAAAGTGAAGCCGAGTTCCTGCGCCAATCCCTGGCCGCCATCGAATGGTCAGAGCTGCTGGATAGGATTGAACGTGACGGTGGCGTTGTTCGGCTGTTTCTGGGGCGTGATGCTGAAGCCATCCTGACCGCCCTGCGTCAAACCTTCGGCATGATCGGGGTTCCCTATTTAGAAGGGGCGTATTTCTACCGGCATTATGCCAATCCCATCCTGGATGAGACCGCCCGCCGGCTGCCCGAAGCGGCTCGACTGGCGTTTCAGGGGCGAGGCTTTTACGAAGACGAGCGGTTGATGATCACCAACGCCGTCGCCAATCTGACACGATGCGCCTTTCATTTGTTGGACACGCACCCCAAACCGCGTCGCCGGGAGCCCGCCCTGGTTATCGGCTCGGGGCCATCCCTGGACGGTGCGATTGGCGACATCAAACGGATTCGAAACAGCGCGATCGTGTTTTCCTGTGGCACGGCCTTAGAAGTCTGTCTTCGCCACGGCATCATTCCCGACTTTCACTGTGAAAGTGAAAACAGCGATGACCGCTACCGCCTGCTTGCAGCCATCGCTGCCAAGGATCATGGCCTCGCTGGAATCGCTTTGCTGTCTTCGATCACAGTGGACCCACGCGTCCCGCCGCTGTTCGAGCAAAGCTTTTTCTGTTTCCGGGAAATGTCGATTTCAACCCGGCTGTTGGCCACGGCTGACCAGGAAATAGGCTTCGCGGCACCCATCGTCGGCAATCTGGCCGTGCGCCTGGTCGCGGCTCTGGGGTTCCAAACCCTTTATATGTTCGGCCTGGACTGCGGCGCTCGTTCGGCAGACCGCAAGCACGCCGGCGGCAGCGTTTACGAGATTCACGATGACCTGCGCCAACGTGAACAGGCGCTTCGCTACGATCTGAGCGTACCCGGCAATTTTGGCGGAACCGTCGTGACCGATCCACTCTTCAACTGGTCGCGATTGAGGCACCAAGCCTTCATCAGCTCTGCCGGGTTGCGGGTCTTTAATTGCAGCGATGGCGCCCGAATCATCGGCGCCAAGCCCCAAGCCCCCCGCAGCGTCCGACTTGGCCGTTCGCTGCCGGATCGCTCACGCATCCGGGCTGAAATCGCCGCCGCACATCCGGCCTATGAGGCCGGTGCTTTTCTCGAAGACTATTCTTTCGCACCGGCTCAAGCCGATGTCCGACGATTTTTCGCCGAACTCGACGCCGCTTTGGCAGCAGCGGCGGCAATCGAAGCCCTCGACCTTTTCAAACTCTGGCACCATCTGGCGCCCCTGGCCGCAGAGAATCCCGAAGGTCATGGTGGCATCGCAACCATTGCCTTCGGCTCAATTCGTTATTTTCTCAAAGCCGTCGGCACTGTAACCCGCCGAGTTCCAGACCACACCGCCCGCCGCCATCTTCTGATTCGCGCTATCACGGAGTTCCGGGTGATCATCGCCGAGATGAGCGATGACACGGTCGCTCTGCTTGACGACCTTTCGAGCCGTTCGACACCCTCGGGGTGAACATCAGTATCGGGATGAGGTGTTCGCCGATGAAAAAAGCGGCTATGGTGCCGATCTCGGCCAGCCGGCCAACCGATAAAGCAGGGAACAAAAACCATGTCGAACGTCCGCAAACGCGCCATGGAAGCGGTGCTGGAAGCCGCAGAGCAGGACATTGAGGAAACGTTTCAAGAAAATAAGATCAGTGATCGCGATAGCGAAGAAGCCGACGAGGCTGTGTTCGATGTAGCGATCCTTTATGCCTATCGAGTCTTCGTCAGAATTTGTGAACAGCAAGGCATCCCGGCGGATGTCCAATTATTCGCTGAACTCAGCGCCGACCTTGCGGAAGAGATGGAGGCGGACGGAGACCAGGAGTAGATTTTTATAGTCGTGCGTATGACGAATGCCCCCTGACCCTCGCCAGGACCGTGATGATCCTGGCTTTTTTCTGGGGTTCTGAGTCCCTAAAGGCCCCATAGACGCGGGGCCTTCCTTGCGTCTATGGCGGGAATAGCCATAGGGGCTTTGGATAAGGTCAGAAAGATCGTCTTGGAAGCGCGGGTGCCCCGCCCGCCTTCGCGGTCTGCCGTCGCCCTCTCGGCACGGGATCGCGACTGACTGTCGCACCCTGCCTTCTCGACATTCCCTATAGCCATAACCCACGTTATGTCATGCGCGCTTTTATCGGGGAATGCTGGACATGCTCATTGAGTGGCAGGATGGCCTACTGGTCGGCTTTGAGGCAATCGATCAAGAACATAGGGACTTGGTCTCTATGATCAATCAACTCTATGATCAAGTCAGAAATGACCAAACAAAAGAAACAATCGAAAATACGCTTTTCACTCTGGCCGATCAGGTTGCGGCACACTTCACCCATGAAGATGAACTAATGCGCACCCATGGCTATCCTCATCGGGCTAGTCACCTGCTCGAGCACCGGAAGTTAATTGATCAACTTGACACTTTGCTTGATGGAATCGACCTGCTAACGTCTCCAATGTTATTGAACGCCATTGGGTTCATGGATCATTGGTTCACGGATCACGTCGTTAACAGTGATGCCCGGTTGGGTGAATATCTCAGAGACCATGGCGGCACGAAACAATGAGGCGCGAGAGCGTGTTCCGATTCCGCCGGCAACTCCCTGTATGTTGACAAGTCCCCATATTGAAACCCAGCCGGTCGTTGGCCAACGACCGGGGATGAGGCATTGTTGTGGCTCGCCAGTATCATAATCGAGCCTTGATGGTGACTCATCAAGGCTGCCCTCAGACGCCGGGCGGGCGCATCCGCGCCCTTGGCTTCGCGTCCACGAGGACGCGGGGCCGCCGTCGCGGCCCGATACCGGCGATGTGTCAGTA
>Ga0302266_10000063_pt1 | contig 99252 bp, 68 predicted proteins | sample III_Bog_E1_2_FD_194559 | JGI IMG/M metagenome (GOLD analysis project Ga0302266, IMG submission 194559) | Peat permafrost microbial communities from Stordalen Mire near Abisko, Sweden - III_Bog_E1_2 | ecosystem: Environmental > Terrestrial > Soil > Wetlands > Peat | place: Sweden: Abisko...
AGCCGAGCTTGGGGAACCGAATTATTAAATACCAAAATTATGATGACCCGCCGTCAAGCCATTAAAACCACTGCGTTCGCCAGTGCCGCACTGGCCACGTTACCAAGCGCGATTGCTCAAACCAATACTTCTGCGCCTACAACCGCCACACCTAGCGGACCATTCGTTTTGCCTCCGTTGCCTTATGCCTACGACGCGCTGGAACCCCACATTGATGCGCGCACGATGCAGATTCATCACGACAAACATCATGCGGCGTATGTCGCAAATCTCAACAAGGCCGTCGCGGAATTTCCTGAATTGGGAAAGCAGTCGCTTGAAGACTTGCTCAAAGACCTGAATGCACTGCCGGAGAAGGTTCGCACGGCTGTGCGCAACCAAGGCGGTGGGCATTTTAATCATTCACTGTTCTGGCAAACGCTCAAAAAAGATGGTGGCACACCCGCCGGCAAGCTGGCACAAGCAATTGACGCCAACTTTGGGAGCTTTGTCACTTTCCAGGAGAATTTCACCAAAGCCGCGCTGGGCCAATTCGGCAGTGGTTGGGCATGGCTGGTTCTGGATGCCGACAAAAAGCTGAACATCGAACCGACGGCCAATCAGGATTCACCGATCAGCCAAGGCAAGCAGCCGCTGCTCGGCATTGACGTGTGGGAACACGCCTATTATTTGAAATATCAAAACCGTCGGCCGGAATATGTCGCCGCGTTTTTCAGTGTCATCAATTGGGGTTTTGTAACGGAACGCTTCGAAAGATTGGTCTCTTAATGCGGTATGCTGAAATCTCGGTTGAGGGGAGCCGATAGCTTGCTGTTTCACGCCCATTTGGCAATCGCGCGAGCGACTTGATTGAGATTGGTAATACGCCATTTGGCTCCATTGCCGACCAGTGATGCCCGCCTTTGTTCTGCTGCGGCTGCGGCTGGACTGCGGCGTGCCCTGCGAATCGCCGCCATCCGGTTTTCCGCCTCCAGCTTTTTCATTTGCCTGATAGTCATCTTCTTCACTGATAATTAACCAAATCAATCGCGGGTTGGAATCAAGTTTGCGACGGCACTGCACGGGCGATTTGAAAATCGGAGCGAACGGAACGGATGTGGAGTCGCGGGATTTTCAAAACGCCCGTTGAGTGCTCTACCATCTAGGTTCGCATCGCTGGCGATTTGTCTGGCCGGTTTCCGAGTGCCCGTAGGAAAGCCGGCCAGTCAAAGCGCCGGGCAGGATCATTTAGATGCGAAAGCCTCAACAAAATTTTAGACCCTGCCCAGTGAAAAGTGATAATCCCCAATAAAGCCAATGTAGATACGCACTTTTACGGCCAAAAAGTTAGCTTTCATTTTGTGTAAAGATTGCACAAAAGCGGGCTTTTTTTCCGCCAAACTGGTTGCCGAATGGAAAAAACCATCGGCCAAGTGCATTTGGTGTATCACATACACCACGACGGGGAAAAGTTCCGACAAACTGCCAGACATGAAACCGGAATCGGTCTTGGTTCCATGGTTGACCCACGCCTCGTGTGCCAGGCACGCCTTGCGACCGATGGTTTCAGACAGGATGACCAATCGAAAAATGAATGATAGAAGGAAAATAACGATTGTGCCAGCCGGGCATAACGCCATTTGAAAAACCGCTAATATCGCGCGCTATGTTCACCGCCGTCGCACAGAAAAATCTGGCGGATGCCGAAGGCTACTTCGACGAGCATCTGGCGCAGAACGATTACTACGCCGCCGGTGAAATCCGGCCCGGTCAGTGGATTGGTGCTGGCGCGGAGCGGCTTGGGTTAAACAATGCCGTCACCCGTGATCAATTTCATGCGCTGTGCGAGAACAAGAATCCGAATGACGGCAAACGTCTTACGCAGCGGCAGGAAAAAACCAATCAGCGGCGCGTATTTTATGACTTCACCTGTTCTGCGCCAAAATCGGTTTCGGTGCTGGCGGTGACGATGGATGATGACCGTCTCGTGTCGGCACATGAGGAAGCAACGCGCATTGCGTTCCGCGAACTTGAAACTTTCGCCGCGACCCGAGTTCGCAAGCAGGGTAACCAACGTGACCGCACGACTGGCAATCTGGTCGCCGCCGCGTTCACGCACACGAGCAGTCGGGCGCTCGACCCGCTGTTGCATACACACCTCACGGTATTCAACGCCACATTTGATGAAACGGAAAAGCGCTGGAAGGCATTGCAGGCAGGTGGCATGTATGACGCGATTCGCTACGGCACAGCGGTCTATCGCAACGAACTGGCGAAGCGGGTTCAGGCCATCGGCTACCGTATTCGTCCGGCGAAACACGGCTTTGAAATCGAGGGGGTGAGCGATGCGGTGTTGAAACGATTTTCCAAACGCTCCCAGCAACGTGACGCGGTGGTCCGGGAACTTGAACAAAAGCTGGGGCGCAAATTGTCGAACAATGCCATCGCCCTGGCGGTGCATCAGAGCCGGGCGAAAAAGATTAAGGGCATCTCGACCGCCGAGGTTCGCGAGCAGCAGTTGGCACAATTGCAGCCCGACGAATTGCAGGCGCTGCAAAAACTCACCTCGACGGTTCAACCCGTCCGCCAAGTCCGCCGGTCTGAACCGGAAAACCAAGCCCTGAATTACGCCGTCGCCCATGTTTTTGAGCGCAAGTCGGTCGTGCCAGAGCATGAACTGTTGGGCGTGGCATTGGCGCAGCATCCGGGTGAACTGGATTTATCGGCGTTGAAAGCGGCGGCGAAGTATTCGGCTTATCTGGTCAAAACTGAACGTGGGTTGTCCACGCCACAGATTTTGGCAACGGAGTTGGATTTGATTCAAACGGTCAATGCGGCTTGCGATGCCGTTGCGCCGATTCATCCAACATACAAGCCCGCCGACTGGCTGGGCGAGGATCAGCAGCGGGCCATTTATCATGTGCTGCGCACCCATGACCGGATTACCGGCCTGCGGGGTTTGGCTGGCACGGGCAAAACCACGGCGTTACGCGAGTTGGTCGCCGCCTGCGCCGAGGTGAAAATCGAGCCGCTATTTTGCGCACCAACGGCAGCTGCGGCGGATGTGCTCCGCAAGGAGGGATTCGAGGCGAAGACACTGCAAAGTTTGCTGCTGACGAAACCGAAATTGGATGGACGACAGTTGTTGGTGCTGGACGAAGCCGGGGCGGTGGGCATTGACGACATGAAGCGGCTGTTTGACCTGTCGCGTGATGCCCGCATTGTGCTTTCCGGCGACACCGGCCAGCACGCATCGGTGGTGCGTGGCGATGCGTTGCGAATTCTGGAGCAGCATTCCGATTTTCAATCCGGCCAATTGACCCGCATCCGTCGCCAGCGTAAAGCCGAGTATCGCAAAGCGGTCGAACTGGCCGCGCAGAAGCGGACGCTGGAGGCGTTCGCCCAACTGGAACGCATCGGTGCAATCACTGAAGTCCTTGCGGACGGCCACCATGATCTCTACACCGCTGCCGCAAAATCATATTTGAAGGCAGTGACAGAAAATAAATCAGCGCTGCTGGTTGCACCGACCTGGAATGAAATCGAGGCGGTCACGGAGAAAGTCCGGGCCGCAATGAAAACGTCCGGTCGGCTGGCCGGTGAGGAAAAAGAGTTTGAGGTTTTCGATTCGCTGTCATGGACGGAGGCGCAAAAAAAAGATGCGCGGCAATATCATCTCGGAATGGCGATCCGGTTTCACCGTCGGAAAGATGATTTCGTCAAAGACGAAACGGTCGCGGTGGTCGCGGTCGAAAACGGCGCGATCAAAGTCCAACGTGACGACGGCTCTGAAAATCTTTTCCCATTGGGTGCAGGCTGCGCCTACTTTGATGTGGGGGAGAAACGAAAATTGAAAATTGCTGCCGGCGACAAGCTGTTGCTGCAAGCGAACACGGTCGGCAAGCGATTCATCAATGGCGAACTGGTCGAGGTGCGGGCGATTCAAGGCGATTCCGTGGTCCTGGCCGATGGCCGGGTGATTCCTCAAAACTACCGCACCTTCACTCATGGCTACGCCGTCACTTCGCACGCTGCCCAGGGCAAAACCGTAGATGAAGTGTTGGTCGTGGCGTCGTCTCGGTCGCTGGCCGCCGTCCATCAGCAACAATTTTACGTCAGCATTTCGCGTGGTCGCGAACGCTGCCAAGTTTTTACCGATGATACCGAGCGACTGCGTTCGCACGTCACCCATTCCAGCGAACGTCTGGCCGCTGTGGAAGTGGTCCCACATTTCAGCCGGCAGAAATTCATCCTGCGCGTGATGGAACGTGGCCAGCGTTTCCTGAAACAATTCCGCCAGCGCATGACGCAATCCCTTTCGCCCCGCAAACGCGTCGAACATATCCGAAAAATATCTTATGAACACCAACCCCAACCCAGACGAAGCATCGGTATCTAGCCCGCGTGATAACCCTTGCTACGGCAGTGATCCGAACGTGGCGGCGCTCAACGTATTTGCCGACGACGAGCACACCTATTTTCTGCCATACGCGCAATTGCTGTATGCCGAGACAATTCCGAATCCGGCACTGGAAAAGAATGCCGATGCACCACCCGAAAAACTGTTGATCTGTTTTGCCGTGGCCGAAGTCACGTTGCTGGGCAGTGGCCTCCAAGCTGTCGCGCGGAAGATTCAGAGGTGTGACTTAAATTTTGTGAAGGCAGTTGATCGGCGGTTCGCAGCCACGCTGAAGACTCACGTTGCCGCCATTGCGGTCAATTTTACTAAGCAGTAGATATGAACACAGGCCGGAGGTAAATATGCCGCAGGATAAACAGCTTCACCGCATCAAGCTAAAGGATGTCCTGGAGAAACGCCGCTTGGATCAGGCGCTGAATGCCAAGGAATTTGCCGTTGCCGCCGGCATCTCATATTCGACGGCACGGGAGTGGTTTCGGCTACCTGGTTTCCCCGTATTTCGCGGCGTGATCTTCTGGCAGGATTTCGTCAGGTGGCGGACTGACCAAAATGGATTTTATTCCGAAAAGTTCCCGCATCGCAACGGCGATACTGCTACTACCCCATCAAGCCTGCCTCCGCGCGCCGCGCAAATTCTTCAACAAGCCTGATTTTTTTGGGTTTAACGGTTCTGTTCCCCGCACCGCCTCAATAACGCACCTCGTTTTACAGGGGAATTGCATGAGAAAAAACTTTGTTTTGGAGGGTTAATTTACTGCACTTTTACTGCACACATTCATAAGTTGTTGATTATGAATGGAGCGGGTGAAGGGAATCGAACCCTCGTCTCAGCCTTGGGAAGGCCACATTCTACCATTGAACCACACCCGCTTTCGCGTTCGTCGCACCGCATGTTTACATTTGATTGTTATATTGCACTGATCTTACCAAAACCCTCGACGCCCGGCAAATAGTTTGCATATTTATGCAAATATTTAAAAAATTCTGTAGTCGTGATTTTCATGGCAACCCCTTGGGACTGCGTTTAGAAAGAAGGAGCGTTTTTATGTGTCGGCAATCGCACCCCGCGACGGTTTTGTCTTCGATGGTTTCCTTATCACCGGCGCGAAGCTGTTGTCGTTGTGCAAACCGCAGCAAAATAATTTTTTTTATAACAACCCAAGCGCAGCAAAAAATATTCCCGGTTCAGTTTTCGGATGCTGGGAAATTTTTCAAAAGTAATCGCTCCGCTCGCCCTTCCGTGACAGCTGCACTCTGCATTTTGGCAACCGTCCAGGTCCACACGCCCAATTGGATGAGTTCCTGCTCGGCAGTTTTCTTCCAGTCGAACCGATTGGCCTTGGGGCTGGCCGGACTCGGATGCAGCACCTGGCCGACGCGAATTTTTTCATTCGCCACGACCAATTCGCCGCGCGCCTGCGCGAATCCGCCGACCCCGATCAGCCATTCCGGTTCGAGGATTTCCAGCACGCGGCGCAAATGTTCGTCGCAGGCGGCGAATAAATGTTCGCGTTCGGCCGCTGGCAATTTGTTCGGCGTCAAATTCGCGCCGCTTTCGGCCAGAAAAGCAAGTGGACAATAATTCACCACGAAATGCTCCGTAAAAAATTTCTCCGGCGCGCCAAATCGTTCCGCAAATAATTTCCAGAGACGTCGGCCGCTGACTTCCGAGCGCGGGCACGCGTAGCCGAGAATCCGCCGCCGAGGATGTTCCACGGCGGGCCGGCCGACAGGCGCGGTTAACTTCAGCCAGTCGCGCACCGCCGCGATTTCGCCGAACGGAATGCCCGTCTGCACCATGCCAAACGGGCCGGGATTCATGCCGAGAAAAATCACGCGCTTCCGCCTCGCGCCGAATCGGCGCAAAAATTCTACGTGCGCCGGCCACGCGTAAGTCAGCGGATTGTAAACATGCGCGACGGGGGCCGCGAACTTCAGTTTTTCAACTTGCGCGGAAAGTTCCCGCGCGGCGGCGATGAGTTTTTTGCTGGTGGTGGTCAATTTCAAGCGCGATTTAAAATTTAAATCCAATCACCAAAACGAGCTGTGCCAAAAAAAGCTTTGCGAAACATTTGCTTGAGCTTTGAAAATCATTCCCACTCGATCGTCCCCGGCGGCTTGCTGGTGATGTCGAGGACACAGCGGTTCACGCCTTTCACCTCGTTGATGATGCGGCTGGCGAGTTTCTCCAGCAGTTCGTAGGGCAGCTTCACCCAGTCGGCGGTCATGCCGTCCTGCGATTCCACGGCGCGGATGGCGATGGTGTAATCGTAAGTGCGTTCGTCGCCCATCACGCCGACGCTGCGCACGGGCAGCAGCACCGCAAAGCTCTGCCAGATCTTGTAATACAATCCGCTCGCCTTCATCTCCTCGACGACGATGGCGTCGGCGTTGCGCAAAATTTCGCAGCGCGACGGCGTGACTTCGCCCAGCACGCGCACGGCGAGGCCGGGACCGGGAAACGGCTGGCGCCAGACGATTTCTTTCGGCAAACCAAGCTCGACGCCAAGTTGGCGGACCTCGTCCTTGAACAAATTTTTCAGCGGTTCGACTAATTGAAATTTCATGTTCTTCGGCAACCCGCCGACGTTGTGATGGCTCTTGATGAGCGCGGCGGGATTGCCGGCGATCGGCACGGATTCAATCACGTCGGGATACAACGTTCCCTGCGCGAGAAATTTCGCCTTGCCTGCACGCTTGGTGGCCGCTTGGAAAACTTCGATGAACGTCTTGCCGATGATTTTGCGTTTGCGTTCGGGATCGGTGACGCCTTTTAATTTTCTGAGAAACAGCGCGGCGGAATTTTCGTATTGCAGCTTGAGTTTGAAGTTGCGGCCAAAAACTTCCTGCACCACTTCGGCTTCCTTCGCGCGCAGCAAACCGTTGTTGACGAAAATGCACGTCAGTTGATCGCCAATCGCCTTGTGCAACAGCGCCGCCGCGACGCTCGAATCCACGCCGCCGCTCAAGCCGAGAATCACTTTTTCCTTGCCGACTTGCGCGCGAATTTCCTCCACGGCCTGATCCACATAATTGCGCATCGTCCAGCTTTTGCCGCAGCCGCAGACCTGATGGATGAAATTGAAAATGATTTCCTTGCCGCGCGGCGAATGAACGACTTCGGGGTGGAATTGCAGTCCGAAAAACTTTTTAGCGCGGTTCTCGATCGCCGCAAATTCGGAATTTTCCGTGACGGCGACGGGCTTGAAGCCGGCGGGCAGTTTCGTGAGCTTGTCGCCGTGGGAATTCCAGACCTGCAACGACAGCGGTAGCTTGGCGAAGAGCGCGCAGGACGGATCCTTCACCATCAACGTGCCCTTGCCGTATTCGCGCTTGAGGCCTTGCTCGACCTTGCCGCCGAGAAATTGCGCGAACAGCTGCACGCCGAAACAAATCCCGAGAATCGGCACGCCAAGATTAAAAATATTTTTGTCCGGCAGCGGCGCCTCTTTCGCGTAAACGCTGGAGGGTCCGCCCGACAAAATAATGCCGCTCGGCTTGAGCGCGGCGATTTCCACCGCCGGCGTGTCGTAGCGCAGGATGGTGGAATAGACGCTGCCCTCGCGCACGCGCCGGGCGATGACCTGCGTGTATTGCGAGCCGAAATCAAGAATGACAATGGTTTCAATCATGGAGTGAAAAAACGAAACGGGATTTTCGGCGGGCGGCGGCGGTTTTGCGAGCGAAAAATGTTATGATCCGCGCCGCAGGTTCCGTTTGCCATCCGCGCGGGATTGCGCTACAAAGCCTGCATGAAAGCTTTTCAACGCCTTGGCCGCGCGGTGAAAGGGTTTTCCTTGATCGAACTCATGATCACGCTGGGTTTGATGACCGTGCTGACGGTGATGATGTTCGGCTTCGGCTCGGCCAGCCACCAGCGTTCGCAGAAAAAACTGTGCGCGGACAATCTCCAGAAAATTTATCTCGCGCTCCAGATTTACGCGAATGATTTCAAAGGCTCGTTGCCGCAAAACACCAACGCCGTCACGTCCGAGGACGCGCTGGACGCGCTCGTGCCGCGCTACTCGGCTGACACCACGATTTTTATTTGTCCCGGCGGCCGCGATGCGCCAATTCCGTCCGGCGAGCCGCTGACCAGGCATAAAATCAGTTATGCCTTTTACATGGGCCGCCGGCTCGACACGCCGCAAAATATGGTGATGTCCGATCGCCAAATAAACGCGGAGCCGAAGCGCGCGGGCGATTTTGTTTTTTCGGCGAACGGAAAATCGCCCGGCAACAACCACCACAAATACGGCGGTAATTTTTTGCAATGCGATGGCGGCGTGCTAGACAGTCCGGCGCAACTGACCTTTGCATTGCCCGCTGCGCCCGGCGTCGTGCTTCTAAATCCGAAACCCTGACTCATCATGAAACTGCAATGTGCGTGCGGCGCGAAATACGCTTTCGACATCACGCCTGAAATGGTGCAAAACCCGGTGCGTTTCGTGTGTCCGCAGTGCGGGCAGGATTCGTCGGATTTCGTCAACGAACTCGTGCGCCGCGAATTCGGCGCCTCCTCCGTGGCGATGCCGCCATCACCACCGCCACCGCCGCCCGTTGCGCCCGCCGCGCCGCGCCTGAAAATTTCGCACGCGGAAGCGCCGCCCGCGCCGGTGGCGGAAGCGTCTGAGGAATCGCGCAATTGCTCAAAACATCCCGGCGTGCGCGCCACGGAAAAATGCACGGTTTGCCAAAAACCCATTTGTCCAAAGTGCCTCGATCTATTCGGTTTTTTTTGTTCACCTTTGTGCAAGGGCAAAGCCGAGGCGCAAAATATCGCGGCCCCGGTTTATGCCGGCGGCCGCACCGCGGCGGAGGCGAAATTTTGGCGCAACGCCGGCCTGATTTCGGGCACGCTCGCCACGCTGATCGTTTTATTTTTTGCCGGCTGGATTTGGTATGCCTGGTTTGGCGCCGTGCCGCACCGGGTTTTCTCGGTGCGGTTCGATCAGATTTCGCACACGGGCGGCTCGCAATTGGTGGGCAAAGATCAAATTATTTTTCTGCACGGCGGCACACTCGGGCGCGCTGATTTGAAAGCAAAAAAAACGGTCTGGTCGTTGGACCTCGTCACGCCCGCGCAAGTGGCGGACGCGATCAAAGCGGAAGATGATCGGACCGCCAAGGAAAATGCCGAGGGCGGCTCGCGGTTCGGGGTGGCCATTCTGCCGGCCCGGCGCGAAAAAATGGTGCGGCTTGATTTGGAAGCCGAGTTGTCGCTGCTCGTCGCGGGCGAAAATATTTGGGTGAGCAAGGGCGACCAGCTGACGCATTACGATTGGAACACCGGCAAGGTGCTGCGCGAAATCACGCTGCCGGAATTCGGCGGCGAGCTCGTGCCGAGTGGTGATGAGCTCCTGCTGCTGGGCGCACAAACGGTCACGCACATCAGCCTCGCCAGCGGGGACACGCGCACGGAAGATTTTCCCGATCCCAACGCGCCGGCGGTCGCACAAAATTCAACTGGTGGCAAAAACGCGGGCGATGCGGGCGGACTGCCGTTTGTGCAAGGCGGCGATAATGGCCTGCCGCTCGATCCGTCGAAAGTCGCGGCGCAGGCGCAAAATTTGAAACTGCCCGCGCGCATCGCGCTGCCCGCGTTGCTGGCCAACGCCGCGCACGAACAGCAATTGGAAGCCGCGCTGAAAGATGATCCGCAGCATTTTCATGCGCCGCTCGCCAAGCAATCGCGACAGGATGCGGAGAGTTTTGAACTCGTCCGCGGCACGAACGGCTTCGTGCAATTTTCCACCAAACTGCTCGTAGCCCATCTCGTCACGCGCTCGGCGATGAAGGCCGCGCCGGCCAAATCCGCGCTCGACGGCGAAGTCAACGCCGCGAAGACGACCGAAATCGCCAATGAAATGCTTAACGAAATGCAGCGCAACAACGGCGGGGATGTCGTCACTGAAGATGAAAGCCGTTATTTGGCCACCGTGCATTTGCCGGGCACGACGAGCGCATCTGACTGGACGGGCGAAGTGATCGGCCCGCCGCATCTGTTCCCTTTGAAAACCGTGAACGTCGTCGCCGGCGGCAAAACCGTGATCGTGCTGGATCAGACGAATAAAAAATCGTGGCAGGCTTCGCTGACGTATCCAATTTCCGGCACCGGCGATTCGCCATTCGGAGCCGGTCCGGTTGTCGAACGCGGTGATACGCTTTACGTTTTCGACCAGGCGGTTTTAACTGCGTTTGATTTGGCGACCGGCAATGCGCGCTGGCGTTTGCCATCGATCGGCGTGGTCGGATTATTTTTTGACGATCAGGGAATGATTTATGTGAACACCACCACCGGCAATCCGGACGACCTCAAGTATTCGCGGCAGATTGACATCAACAAATCCACCGCCGCCGTCGTGCTGAAAATTGATCCGGCCAACGGCAAGACGTTATGGAGCGTCAAGCCCGGCGGCCTGGTTTCTTACTTGTCAGGAAAATTTATTTACACCGTCGAATCGTATGATCCCGGCGACGCGGAAGATGCCTTGAGCGACACGATGGCCGGCCTGCAAAAGCCGCCGTTTCTGCGCATAATCCGGCTCAATGCAAAAAACGGCCGGCTCATGTGGGTCTATCAAGATGACCGAGCGCCGATGAACACCGCGTTTCACAACAACATCATCGAGCTCGTGTTCAAAAAAGAAGTGCAGGTGCTGGAATATCTTTCGTTCTGAAAAATTTCACCACCGCATCCCTCAACGGTCATTGCTGGACGACTTTGACCGTGCCCGCCGTGGCGTCGTAAACCAACTTCGTGCCGAGCGGCGTCGGCGGCAGTTTGCCGAGGTAATTCGGCACCAGTTCATCGAGCGTTTTCGGCAACCGGCCTTCTTGCACGTTGAACAACTGGATCGCCTGGGTCAGCGCGGAAACATCAATGCCCTTCTCCGAATGTTTTTTGGCATCCACCACCGCGCCTAAATAATCCGCCGGGGCCGTGAGCGGATTGCCGGAATCATTTTTGGAAATGGAATTCGTGTCGCCACCGGTTTTTGCCGAATCGCTTTTGCTGCAACCGGTCAACAAAAACGAAATGCTAATCAGCGCAAAAAATAAAAATTTCATGATTTTAAATTTACGCTTTTGGCTGCGGCATCCAACTGCAATTTCACCAGCTCGCGCGCCTGCTTGATCAGGTTCAAATCTTCCGCCAGCTCGCCAAAACGCAACGGCGGCAGGCCGCTTTGCTGCTGGCCGAGCAGCTCGCCCGGCCCGCGCAATTGCAAATCCGCCTCCGCGATTTTGAATCCGTCGTTCGTCCCCGCGAGCACTTGCAGCCGCTCGATGGAGTCCGGCGTTTTCGCGTCCGAGATCAAAATGCAAAAACTTTCGTGCGCGCCGCGGCCGATGCGCCCGCGCAACTGATGCAGTTGCGCCAGCCCGAACGCCTCCGCATTTTCGACGAGCATCACGGTCGCGTTCGGCACATCCACGCCGACCTCGATGAGCGACGTCGCCAGCAAAACCTGACTTTTGTTCGCGCGAAATTCCGCCATCACCTTTTCTTTTTCCGCGCCTTTCAAGCGGCCGTGCAGCAAGCCAACGTGAAACGGCGCGAGCAATTTTTTCAGGTGCTCAAACTCCTTTGTCACCGCCTTGAAGCCGTCCGCATTTTCTTCCACGCGCGGATAAACCACGAACGCCTGCCGGCCCGCAGAAATTTTCCCCCGGATGAAATCCCAGACCTTCGGCAGCTTGTCCGCGGCGCGCACAAAAGTTTTGATCGCCCCGCGACCGCCCGGCAATTCGTCAATCACCGAAACATCGAGATCGCCGTAGAGCGTCAGCCCGAGCGTGCGCGGAATCGGCGTCGCGGTCATCACGAGCAGATGCGGATAATTGCCCTTGCGCACGAGCGCCTCGCGCTGCGCCACGCCAAACTTGTGCTGCTCGTCAATGATCACCAAGCCGAGCATGGGAATATCAAAACCTGCCGTGAACAGCGCGTGGGTGCCGATGAACAGGGTGGCAGGTTGACGGTTGAAGGTGGAAGGTTTTCCGCGCGGCACGCGTTGAACTTTGGCCGCGTCGGGTTGGCCCGTTTTCCGATTGCCGGTTTGCAAGGCGACTTGAATGCCGAGCGGTTCAAACCATTTCTGAAAATTCCGAAAATGCTGTTCGGCCAGAATTTCCGTCGGGGCCATCAGCGCGACATTGAAGCCGCTTTCAATCGCCATCAATGCCGAGCACGCAGCCACGGCGGTTTTGCCCGAGCCTACATCGCCTTGCAGCAACCGCCGCATCGGATGCGCGCCGCCCAGGTCCGCGCGAATGTCTTTCAAGACGCGCGTTTGGGCGGCGGTCAATTTGAAACCGAGTTCCGCGAGAAACGGTTTCATCAGGCGGTTGTCACCGCCGCACGGCAGGGGTTTCGACAACGCCTCGAATTTTTTCCGGCGCGATTGGATCTGAAATTGCAACACGACAAATTCATCCAATGCCAGTCGCTGCCGCGAGAATTCCACGTCTGTTACTTCATTCGGAAAATGGACCATGCGGACCGCCTTCGCGCGGGCGGGCAAAAGAGTTGCAACTTGCAACCGACTCCACTCCGGCTCGGCGATTTCGTTTTCAAATTTTTCCAATGCGCGCCAGATCAGCGAACGCATCACGCGCGCGGTGAGCCCTTCGGTGAGCGGATGAATCGGCACGATGCGGTTGACGTGGATGAATTCATCGTCGCCCGGCTCCATAAATTCCGTCTCGGGATGATCCATGTTGCGCGGCTTGAGCGAATCCGGTTTGCCGAAAATCAAAAACTCGCGGCCGACCGCATACCAGTCCGGCATCCACGATTGCGCCTGCCACCAGCGGCAATGCAGATGCGCCGTGCCATCGTCGAACACGCACTCGAACATCGAGCGCGCGCCTTTACGAAAACGTTTCACGCCGGACGCAATGATTTTGCCGCGCACAGTTGCGGCTTCCTTCAATTTTAAATCGCGGATGGGAAGAAATTTCCGGCGGTCTTCGTAACGTCGCGGCTTATGCAGCAGTAAATCTTCGACGGTGAAAATCTCCAAGCGGGCCAACAGTTTTGCGCGCTCCTCGCCGACGCCCCAGACGGCGGCGACGGGTTGTCGCAGCGGCAGAACCAAGTCGCCGGCGGGCGCGGCGGGGGAGGAAATTTTGTTTTCCGGCAACGACATTGACCCGCACGATACAAATCAATTTGCAGCGAATCAAACGCAACCCGCTCGCCGCGACAAAAGAAAAAAATTCCCGCGGGAAAGTGCCGGAATATTTTGCACCGACCCATCACCGCACTTTTTCAAACGCGAAGCCCTTCAAATATTCCGTCTCCGGAATCATCGGGATGACCGGATGGTCGGGCGATTGTGAATAGTTGGCCACGCGGCGCAAAATGTGCCGCGTGTCATACGCCGCCGAGAGGAGCGAATCCAGAAACAATCCGGCGTCCACGTGATGCGAACAGCAGAAGCTCGCGAGCGTGCCGCCGGGTTTCAATAATTTCAGCGCGCGCAGATGAATTTCCTTGTAGCCGCGCAACGCATCCGGCACGGACGCGCGATTGCGCGTGAACGACGGCGGATCGAGGATGATCAAATCAAAACGCGGGATGACGCGCTCGTGCGGCTTGACGGCGGTGTTTTCCTTGAGCCAGTCGAAAACATTGATCGTGTCGAACGAGCAAATTTCCGCGAGGCCGTTCGTGGCCGCATTGCGTTTTGAAGCTTCAATCGCGTCGGCGCTTTGATCGAGCAGATGCACATGCGCCGCGCCCGCGCGCGCCGCATGCAAGCCGAAGCCGCCGAGAAAACTGAAACAATCCAACACTTGCCCGCCTTTGCCGAGCTGTGACACGGCTTGATAATTCGCCTGCTGATCCAGATACATCCCGGTTTTGTGTCCGCCAACCAGATCGGTTTCAAATTTCAATCCGTTCAAGTTGACGGAAACCGGCCCGGTCAATTCGCCAAATAAAACGCCGTTCGATTCTTGCAAGCCTTCAAATTTGCGCGAGGAAACATCGCTGCGTTCCATGATGACGCGCGGCGAAAAGATTTTTTGCAGGGCGGCGACGATCAGCGCCTTGCGTTGGTCCATGCCGAGCGCGGAAATTTGCACGACCAAAACATCTTCGTATTTGTCCACGATGAGGCCGCTCAAAAAATCGCTCTCGGCATTGACGACGCGAAAGCTCGTCGCGTTCGGCAGATGTTTTTGCCGGACGGCGAGCGCGGCGCGGATGCGTTCCTCGAAAAATTTTTCGTCCACGACGACGCGTTCCGGCGCGAGGATGCGGACATTTATTTTGGAGCGCGAATTGAAGAAGCCGACACCGAGGTTGCGCTGGCGCGGATCTTTGACCTGCACGAGTTCGCCGTCGGTGAGCGGCGCGGTGGTGCGCAAAATTTCGCCGTGATAAATCCACGGATGGCCGGCGATGATGCGGTCGCCTTCGCCGGGTTTGAGCACGACCGTCGTCAGATTTTCCATGATTTGTAAACAGTTTGACTGCGTTGCACCGAACTCCCGTTCGGTGTTTACGGACATTATTTTTCTCGCCGAGCGGGAGATCGGCGTTGCCACAGGGCGGATTAAAGCAGAAATGATCGCTGATGCAGAGGAAATTTTCCGCGCAAATCCAGTTGGGTTTATGAGTCAGCGCTTTTAATAGTTCTAATTATTTTCTTGAATTATTCCGGGAACGGGCGGATAAACATCCATATGAAAACCAGCCATCCCATCAGTTCCCTCTTGCATGGAAAAACGTCCGCGCTTTGGACGGTTGCGCCCGAAGCGACGGTATTTGAAGCCATCAAATTGATGGCGGAAAAAAACATCGGCGCGCTGCTCGTCATGGCCGACGGGCAATTGCACGGCATCTTCACCGAGCGCGATTACACGCGCAAAGTGGCGTTGCAGGGCAAGACGTCGAAAGAAACCCGCGTGCGCGAGATTCTCACGGCGGATACGCTCACGGTCGCGATGGACGACACGGTGGAGGACTGCATGAAGTTGATGACGCAAAACCGGCTGCGCCATCTGCCGGTGCTGGAAGGCGGGAACGTCGTCGGCATCGTGTCCATCGGCGACCTCGTGAACTGGATCATTTCGGCGCAGAGCGCCGAGATCGAGCAGCTGGAGCAATACATCGCCGGCGGCGTGGCGGCGTAGAAAATTGTTTTCCCGGCGAGGGCCACGACACCGCTATTTCGCGATGTCGTTCACTTCATTTTCGTAATTCTGTCTGTTCTGCTGGATCTGGGCGACTTTGGAGCGGTTTTCCCAGCGATGCATCAGCGGGGAAATTTTTTTAGTGGCCAGGAGCTGGAGTTCGGTCTGGTGCGAAGAAATGAAAACGCCGATGGCCGCGAAGAAAAGAAAAACAAACGTCTTGCGCGTGGCGGCGGCGAAATCCTGGCGGAGTTTTTCCAGCGCGGCGGGATTTTTGGCGCGGCGGGGCGCGGCCGGTTCTTCACGAAAGCGAAGCAAGTTTGCATCGCCACTCAACGGACCCGAGGTCAAATCCAATTTCATGAAGAGGGCGAATGCAGGAATTGTGCCGCCGCATTTCACCGCTCGCCCAAGGGAAATTTTTAAAAGTCGTGGATTATAAATGGACAGTCTGATTAGAAATTGAGACGCCAAAAAAAACGACGCAGAAGCGGCACCGATCACAGCAGGGATTTCATCAAATAAAAACTGCCGAACAGAAAACCCAGGCAGGGCAGGGTTTGCAAAAAAAAGACCGACAAGGCCAGCGATTTGCGTTTGCGAAGGGACAAGATGGTGCCGGCGGATTCGATCACCAAAAACAGGCCGATGCTGGAAAGAATGATTTTCAAGCTGCACCACGCGGCTGGCCATTCCAGAACGTGTTTCCAGGTCGTTTGCGTGGCGATGCTGAAAAATGCGCCCGGATGCTGGCCGGGGTCGGGCGTAAAAAAGGCGATGCCAAAAAAGCCGAGGCCAGCCAGGCTCAACAGGCTGATCTGCCGGTAAATGTCGCGTTGCGAACTCATGGTCGTGCAGGCTTCTGAATTGATTATCGGATCAAACAAATGTGTGCTTGGGAAAAAATGAATCACCTTCCGCCAAAAATCAAGTGGCGAAATGAGCTGTTCACTTTGCGCTTTTGCCGGGGCGGCGCAAAAACTAGACTCGGTTTATGAATTTACCTGGATTTCCGGTTGCCCGTCCGCGCCGGTTGCGGACTTCGCCGGCGTTGCGCCGGCTCGTCGCGGAAACATCGCTGAATGTTTCGCAACTGGTTCTGCCGCTCTTTGCGCGCAGCGGGAAAAAATTGCGCCGGCCGGTGGAGGCGATGCCCGGCGTGTTTCAATTGTCGCCGGATGAAATTCTGCGCGAGGCCACGGCGGCGCACGCGCTCGGCGTGCCGGCGATTTTGCTGTTCGGCATTCCGGAAAAAAAAGATGCGAGGGCGAGCGGCGCTTACGCCAAAAACGGCATCGTGCAGCAGACCGTCCGGTTGTTGAAAAAGGAACTGCCGTCGCTGCTCGTCATCACGGACGTTTGTTTGTGCGAATACATGAGCCACGGGCATTGCGGCATCGTTCACGGCGGAAAAATTTTGAATGACCCGTCGCTCAAGCTGCTCGCGCAAACGGCGGCGAGCCACGCGGAAGCCGGCGCAGATATCGTTGCGCCGAGCGACATGATGGACGGTCGCGTGCGCGCGATCCGGGATGCGCTGGACAAAAATAATTTCGCCGACACGCCGGTCATGAGTTACGCGGCGAAATTTGCGTCCGCCTTTTACGGGCCGTTCCGCGAAGTCGCCGAGTCCACGCCGCAATTTGGCGACCGCCGCAGTTATCAGATGGATGCGTCTAATTCTGACGAGGCGATGCGGGAAGTGGCTTTGGATATTCAGGAAGGCGCGGACCTCGTGATGGTCAAACCGGCATTGGCATATTTGGACATCATTCGGCGCGTGAAAAAAGAATTTGGTTTGCCGACCGCGGCCTACGCCGTGAGCGGCGAACACGCGATGATCAAGGCCGCAGCGGCGAACGGCTGGATTGACGAGCGCGCGGTGACGCTGGAAAGCCTGCTGGCGATGCGCCGCGCGGGCGCGGATATTTTGATTACTTACGCCGCCATGGACGTGGCGAAGTGGCTGAAAAGTTAGGCTCCAAAAAAATCCTGCCTGCGGGTTTTGACGTTCTTAGAATTCCAACGGGAATGGTTTTCCCCTGCCGCGCTGTGCACGTTTCGTTTTAAATTTGCCTTGTCCCGCCGCGCAAGCTAGGCTGCGCGTTCTATTTTTTCACTATGATTGGAACAATTCGCAAGCATTCGTCGTGGCTGTGGCTGGTCATCATCGTCGCCACCATCATTTCATTTCTTTTTTGGGGAGCGGGTCCGGTGGCGCGCAACAGCGGCGGGCGCACGAGCAGCGGCGGTTACGGTTCGCTGTATGGCAAGGAAATCACGCCGGAGGCTTTTGCCGCCGCCCAGCGGGAATTTTTTCTTTATTACTGGCTGCATTACGGCGAATGGCCGGATAAAAGCGCGAACATGACGCGCGCGGATCTCGACAAGGAAACTTACGTGCGTCTGATGCTCGCGCAAAAAGCCCGATCGCTGGGCGTTTATGTCAGCGACGATGCCGTGGTCACGGGTGCGAATGAAATGCTTCGTTCCATCGGCGGGCGCAGCGGCCAGCAGGTCCCGATGGAAACTTTTGTCGAGCGCGTGCTCACGCCGGAAGGTCTCACGCCAACGGATTTGCAGCGTTACATCCGCAACGATCTGACCATCCAGCAACTTGTCCAAGCGCTCGGCCTGTCCGGCGAATTGATCACGCCGACGGAAGCGGCGCAACTTTACACGCGCGATCATCAGGAAGTTTCCGCGCAGGCGGTTTTCTTTGCCGCGTCAAATTATCTGGCCCGCGTCGCGAGCACGCCCGCCGCCGTGGCGCAATTTTACACGAACAACATGGCCGCATATCGCGAGCCGGATCGCGTGGCGGTGAACTATGTCGTCTATGACGTCAGCAACTATCTCGCGCAGTCCAAGGCCGAGTGGGCGAAAACAAATTTCGAAGAATATGTGGACGCGTATTACCGCCAGAACGCCGCGCAATATGCCGATGCCAAGACGCCCGACGAGGCGAAGGTCAAAGTCCGCGAACTGCTCGTGCGCAACCGCGCGCTGATGGACGCGCGCCAGTCGGCGAACGAATTTGCCAATCCGCTTTTCGCCCTCGAACCGGCCAAGGCGGAAAATCTGATCAGCGCGGCGAAAGCAAAGGGTCTGACCGTTCACACCACCGCGCCGTTCGCGGCGAATGCCGGGCCGATGGATTTTGATGCGCCGGCGGCGTTCACCAAGGAAGCGTTCAAGTTGAGCGCGGACGAACCGTTTGCCGGACCGATCATCGGGCCGGACGGCGTTTACATCATCGCCCTCGCGCAGGACCTGCCCAGCGCCATTCCGCCGCTGGATGCGATCCAGAGCCGCGTGCTTTCCGATTTTAAGGAACAGCAGGCGTTGGCGCTCGCGCAGCGCGACGGCACAAATTTTTATTACAACGCGACCGTCCAAATGGCCACGGGCAAAACCTTCGCGCAGGTTGCCATCGCCACCGGCCAATCGCCGCAAGTGCTGCCGCCATTTTCCTTGAGTTCGACCGAAGTGGCCGGCTTCACCGAACGCGCCGAACTGGGCCAACTCAAGCAGGCCGCGTTCACCACGCCGGCCGGCCACGTCAGCAATTTTATCCCGACGGCCGACGGCGGTTTCGTCCTGTTTGTGCAATCCTTGCTGCCGGTGGATGAATCGAAAAAGCTTGCCGACATGCCGCAGTTTCTCGCGCAGGTGCGTCGCGGCCGGCAGAACGAAGCCTTCAATCTCTGGCTGCAAGGCGAGGCGAATCGTGAATTGCGCAACACGCCCATTTACGAGCCGGCGGCGAAATAGCCGTGAGCGCCACCATCAAACTGTCGTCGCCCGCCACCCGCGAGTTTTGGGAAATCCCCGTCTTGTTTGAAGACGAGCATCTGCTCGCGCTCGACAAGCCCGCCGGCCTGCTCACCTCGCCGGAACCGGAAGTTGCGGTCGCCACCAAAAGCGACGTTGAAGTTGTCGAGCGGCCAAACTTGATGAAGCTCCTGCACGCCGGCATCGCCGTCGGCAAACCATGGGCGGCGGAACGTCAACTGACTTACCTCAACAACGAACACCCGCTTGATGGCGACACGAGCGGCGTCATTTTGCTGGCTAAAAACAAGGCAGCCCACATCGCGCTTGGCAATTTGTTCAGCAGCGACCAGCCGCTGCGAAAATATCTCGGTCTCGTGCGCGGCACCTTGATCGAACCGACGTTTGAAATCAATTTCCGCATTGGCGGACACGCGGTCAAAGCCGGTTTGATGCGCGTTGATAAAGACAACGGCAAAGTTGCAAAGACCAAAATCACCCGGCTGGAAAATTTCACGCGCGCCGGCCACGCGTGGATTCAATGCGAACCCGTGACGGACCGCCCGCACCAGATCCGCGTTCACTTGAGCCATGTGGATTTGCCGCTCGTCGGCGATGAACTTTACGGCGGAAAAAAACTGTGGCTCTCGCGCCTGAAATCCAATTATCGGCTCAAGCCGGGTCGCGAAGAAAGACCGTTGCTTGCCCGCGTGGCTTTGCATTCGGAGGAAATTTCTTTACCGCATCCCATCACCGGCGCGCCGCTGACCATTGCCGCACCCCTGCCGAAAGATTTGAAAGTCGCGCTGAAATATTTGCGGCTCTACGCAAATTGATTTCTAGACAGAATTAACAAAATTATCAGAATTAAACTCGGCCGGTCCGAATTTTGTTAATTCTGTCTTAAAAATGTTAGCGGTTAGACGGTCGACTTGCGGCCCAATTCAAAATCGCCTTCTGCGTGTGCAACCGGTTTTCCGCCTGCGTAAAAATCGTATCGGCGTGGGCCTCGAACGTTTCCGCATCAATCTCTTTGCCACGATACGCGGGCAGACAGTGCATCACCAGTGCGCCCGGTCTGGCGAGTTTTACGAGCGGCGCGTTGATTTGATAGCTGCCCAAAATTTTGATGCGCTCGGCGGCTTCCGCTTCCTTGCCCATCGAAACCCACACGTCGGTATACAGCATGTCCGCGCCAGTTGCGGCCGCGTTCAAATCTTCGGTGACAATAATTTTTCCGCCCGCGCGTTTTAAAATTTCCGCCGCCGGTTGAAATGCTTTCGGCGCGGCAATTCTCAATTCAAAACCCAGTTTTGCCGCCGCAAAAATCCATGACCCCGGCATGTTGCACGCGCCGTCGCCGATGAACGTGACAACTTTGCCGGCGATCGGCCCGCGCAGTTCTTCATACGTAAAAATGTCCGTCAGCACCTGGCACGGATGCTCGTCGTCGGTCAGCGCGTTGATCGTGGGAATATTGGAAAATTCCGCAAAAATTTCTACGTCGCTCTGCGCGAACGTGCGGATGACCGCCCCGTGCGCCATGCGGCCGATGACGCGCGCCGTGTCCTGGATCGGTTCACCGCGCCCGAGTTGAATGTCGTTCGCGTTGAGAAACATCACGTTGCCGCCCAGTTCGCGGATGCCGACCTCGAACGAAACCCGCGTCCGCGTCGAGGATTTGGAGAACATCATCGCCCATGTCTGGCCCGCCAGCGGCTGCGTGGCGTGCGCGCCGCGCGATTTTTTGAAAACCGCCGAGTCGCGCAGAATGGTTTCAAAATCCGCGCGCGGCAGTTTTTCCAACGACAATAAATGTTTCATGTCTTGATCAATCGGGGGAAATTCCAACCAAAGAAAATTTTTATAACCGAACGGCAACGCCGCGTCACTTCTTTTTCTTGGCCGCGTCCGCCGCGCGCCACAAATACCACGCCGCCGTGGTCGCGTGCGGCGACCAGCGTTTGCCATGCGCGAGCAGCGCTTTCGGCTTCGGCATGCCACGTTTTTTGTAGGCAATGCGAAAACCATTTAGCACGCCGAAATCGCCCGCGGGCAAGATATTTTCGCGGCCCAGTTGAAAAATCAGCAGCATCTCCACGGTCCAGCGTCCGACGCCGCGCACGGCGGTCAACCGCAAAATAATTTCTTCGTCCGTCAGCTTCACAATCTCCCGCGAAGTCGGCACGACGCCCGCCAAAGTTTTTTCGGCGATGTCGCGGATCGCTTTTATTTTCGCGAAAGAAAATCCACACGCGCGCAACTGTGTGTCCGTGACGCTGGCCAAATCTTTCGCGGTCGGAAAACGTTTGCCCGGAAATAATTTTTTGAAACGCCCCAAAATATTCCGCGCGGCATTGGCGTGCAGTTGCTGGTGCGCGACCGCGAGAACGAGTGATTGAAAGGGCGAGCGCCGCGATTCGGGCGCCAGCGCACAAAGGCCGTGCTCGCGAATCAGCCGTTTCATCACCGGATCATTTTTGGCGAGATGTTTGTGCGCGGCCGGCGTCATAAAAATCGAAATTCACGCCAGCGACTTGACCAGCGCCTCGATTTTGGCAATGCCCTCGGCGGCTTCCTGCGGTTTCAAATTCAGCGGCGGCAGCAGGCGAATCACATGTGTGCCCGCCGGAATGGTCATCACGCCCGCCGCGTGCAGCGCGTTCACAAATTGAATCGCCGCCGATTTGTCGCTCGCGGCGAACGCGGGGATTTTTTCCGCCAGTTCCAAACCGAGCATGAACCCGAGGCCGCGCGCATTTTTTACGACGGTCGGATACGTTTGCGCGAGCCGCTCCAATTCGTTCTTGATCCAATTGCCGAGCGTGCGCGCCTGTTCCTCGAGTTTCTCCGCTTCGATGACGGAGAAAATTTTCAGCGCAACCGCGCAGGCAAGCGGTGTGCCGCCAAACGTCGTGGCGTGCGTGCCCGGCCCGAGCAAATCCTGAAACGGTTCGCGCACCCAGAACGCGCCGATGGGAAATCCGCCGCCGAGCGACTTCGCCATTGAGAGTCCGTCGGGCAGAAATTTTTCGCCGCCCGCAACATTTTCCAGAATCCGCTGGAAGCTCTGGAATTTGCCCGTGCGAAAATGGCCGCATTGCACGCCGTCTGTGAGCAGCAGTAATTTTTTCTCGTCGCACAATGCGCGCAAGCCGAGCAAATATTCTGGCGTGGCGGGCGTGACGCCGCCTTCGCCTTGCACGCCTTCAATCAAAATGGCGACGGTCGCCGGCGAAATCGCATTGCGAGCCGCTGCCAGATCGTTGAACGGAATGTGCCGGAAACCCGGCATCATTGGCTCAAAACCTTTTTTAACTTTTTCCTGGCCGGTCGCGGCGATGCCGGCGAGCGTGCGGCCGTGAAAGGAATTCGTCGCGGTGAGAATTTCGAACCGGCCCTCGTCGTGGCCGAATTTGCGCGCGAGCTTGAACAGGCCTTCGTTCGCCTCCGCGCCGGAATTCGCAAAAAAAACTTTGCCCGCACCGATGCGCTTGACGATTTCCGCCGCGAGCCGGCCTTGCGGTTCGGTGAAATACAAGTTGGAAACGTGGATCAATTTGCGCGACTGCTCGACGAGCGCCTCGGTGATGGCCGGATGCGCATGGCCGAGCGAGCAGACCGCGATGCCGCTGCCGAGATCAAGATAGCGTTTGCCGGTGACGTCGAACAGATAGCTGCCTTCGCCATGGCTCAACACGATTTCAAAACGGCCGTAGCTGGGCACGACGTTTTTCGCGAACAATTCGCGGATGGACGCGTAGTCGTTGCGCACGATGGCGGGCGGCACTGGAACAATTTCTTTCATTTACGATATTGGATTTACGATTTTCGAGTGGATGTGAATCTCGGAAGCCGCGCGTAAATCGTAAATCGTAAATCGTAAATCACAACACGATTTCCGTGCCGATGCCTTTGTCGGTGAAAATTTCCAGCAGCACGGAATGGGGCACGCGACCGTCCACGAACGAAACTTTTTCCACGCCGGATTTGATGGCGGCGACGGCGCTGTCCACTTTCGGAATCATGCCTTTGTCCACGATGCCGGCGGCTTTTAGCGCGGGCACTTCGCTGATTTGCAAATGGGCGATGAGCGTGGACGGATCTTTGAAATCGCGCATCAAGCCGGGCACGTCGCTCATGAAGACGAGCCGCTTGGCGTTCAGCGCGATGGCGCACATCGCGGCGGCCACGTCGGCATTGCAGTTGTAAATTTTGCCATCCTCGCCGCGCGCGGTCGGGCTGATGACCGGCGTGTGGCCGCACCAAATACATTCCTTCAATGGCGCGACGTTTACCTCGATGACTTCGCCGACAAAGCCGATGTCGATTTTTTGGCCCGGATTTTCTTTGTCATCGAGAAAAAGTTTTTTGCATTTAAAAATGTCCGGCCCCGCGAAACCCACCGCCTGCCCGCCGAGCGCGTTGATGGTTTTGACGACTTCGGGATTGATCTCGCGCGACAAAACGTCGTCCACGATCTGCACCGTGGCTTCATCGGTGACGCGCTGGCCCTGGATAAAATTCGCCTTGAGCCCGGCGTTTTCCATCGCGCGCGTGATCGCTTTGCCGCCGCCGTGGACAACGACGGGATTAATTTCGACGGCCTCCAAAAAAACGATGTCGCGGGCGACGCCGTTGCGAATGCTGTCGTCGGGCGAGTCCATGAAACTGCCGCCGTATTTGACGACGAAGGTTTCGCCGGAAAATTTCTGGATGTAAGGCAGCGCTTCAAGGAGCGTGGTGGCTTTGGCGATCAGGTCTTGCATTTGTTGAGCGGAATTTAGCCACAGATGAAACGCAGATGAAACACCGATTTTTCAAAAACGAAGAAAGATTGTTTCGTAACCGGCTTTGGCGATAATCCGTCCAGTTCCGCAATCTCATGAAAGCAACCAGATTTCTTTTTTTCATTTCGACCGTTGCCATTTTATCCACGGGGCGGCTGCTCGCGCAGGACGGCTGGGTGAATCTTTTCAACGGCAGCGATCTCGCCGGCTGGGTGGAGCACAGCGGCCAGGCAAAATACACGGTTGAAAACGGCGTGCTGACCGGCGAATCGGTTTCCGGCACCGGGAACAGTTTCCTGTGCACGACGCAGACGTTTGAAAATTTTGAACTGGAGCTGGAATACAAATGCGACGCGCTCTTGAATTCCGGCGTGCAGATTCGCAGCGAGGTTTTTCCCGACGCGACGAACGCGCTGATCGGCGGCAAGGAATTCAAATTCGCCGCCGATCGCATCCATGGCTACCAATGTGAAATTGACATGGACGTCGCCCGCGGCCGGATGTGGAGCGGCGGCATTTACGACGAGGCGCGGCGCGGCTGGCTGTTGCCGGCGGACGGCGAAAAAGGCAAGCAGGGATCGGCATTTTCCGGACAAGGCCGCGCGATCAGCAAGAACGGCGAATGGAACAAACTGCGCATTGTCGCCAACGGGCCGACGATTCAAACGTGGTTGAACGGCGTGCCGCGCGCGGAAATTTGCGACAACGTCACGCCGCGTGGCGTGATCGCGCTGCAAGTTCATGGCGTCGGTGCCGACACGAATAAAGTTGGACTGAAAGTTTCGTTTCGTAATTTGCGCATCCACGAACTCGCGCCGAACACCTTGACCGACGCGGAAAAATCCGAAGGCTGGAGATTATTGTGGGACGGCAAAACCACGGAGGGCTGGCGCAGCCCAAAGTCGGATGAATTTCCGAGCCAGAGTTGGACGATTACAAACGACGAATTCAAAATCGTTTCCAGCGGCAATGGCGAATCGCAAGCCGGCGGCGACATCATCACAAAAGCGCGTTACGCCAATTTTGAACTCGTCGCGGATTTCAAAACGACGACCGGCTGCAACAGCGGCATCAAAATTTTTGTGCAGCCAAACATTTCGCCGATTGACAAAGTCACCGGCAAACCCACCGCCGTGGGTTCGGCCATCGGGATGGAGTTTCAGATTCTCGACGACGCGCATCATCCCGACGCGAAGCTCGGCCGCGATGGCGACCGCACGCTCGGCTCGCTTTACGATTTGATTCCGGCGCCGAAAAACAAAAAGGTGATGCCGGTGGGCGAGTGGAATCACGCGCGGATTTTGTCGCAAGGCAAGCACGTCGAGTTTTGGTTGAACGGGGAAAAGACTTTGGAATTTGAACGCGGTTCGCCGGAATTTCGCGCCACCGTGGCGTTGAGCAAATTCAAAAACATTCCCGACTTTGGCGAATGGGCGGACGGCCACATTTTGCTGCAGGAACATGGCAGCGTGGCTTCGTTCCGCAATGTGAAATTGCGCGAACTGCCGCCGCAATAATCCAATGCTTTCTTAAAATGAAAAAACTTTCGCGTCGCTCGTTCCTCAAAACTTCGTTGGGCAGTGCCGCCGGGCTGGCGGTTTTTCCGAGCATCATGCCCGCGCGCCTGATCGGGGCGGACGCGCCGAGCAAAAAAATCAACGTCGCGCAAATCGGCTGCGGGCGCATGGGGCGCAGCGACCTGGGCAATGTTTTGAAGGAGCCGCTCGCGCGCGTGGTCGCGGTGTGCGACCTGGATGGCAAGCGCCTCGCTGCGGGCAAAAAAATGGCAGAGGATTATTATTCGGACCAGGGCGAGGCCGGTGTGAACGTGAAAACGTTTCATGATTATCAGGAGGTTTTGGCGTCGCCGGAAATTGACGCGGTGGTCGTGACCGTGCCGGACCATTCGCACGCACGGCTGGCGATCGCGGCGGCGATCGCGGGCAAACACGTTTATGTGCAGAAGCCGGTGACTTACAACATCGCGGAAGCCATCGGACTGCGGCGCGCGGTGGAGGCGAAGAAAATTATTTTGCAGACCGGTTCACAGCAGCGGTCGGAGCGGCCGTGGGGCAGTTTTCGCAAGGCGAGCGAAGCCGTGCGCAACGGGCGCATCGGCCAGTTGAAAACCATCAAGATCGGCGTCGGCCTCGACAAGCCGAGCGGAAAAAAATTTGCGCCGCAGCCGGTGCCGGCAAATCTGGATTACGAACAGTGGCTCGGTTCCGCGCCGGAACAAGCTTATATGGAACTGCGCGGGCATCCGCAAAACAGCCTCGAAGGCCGGCCGGGTTGGATCACGACGGAAGATTTTGGCCTCGGCATGATCACGAACTGGGGCGCGCATCATGTGGACATCGCACACTGGGCGATGGCGCAGGAACTCGGCGGGCCGCTGACGATTGATTCCCGTGCCGAATTCATGCAGGACGATGCGTGGACGGTGCATACGACGTATCATGTCGAAATGCTATATCCGAAAAACGTGTTGGTGATCCTTGACAACAACTTTGAAACAGGCATCCGGTTTGAAGGCGACGAGGGCTGGATTTTTTGCACGCGCAGCGAGGAAAAAGTGACGGCGAGCGATCCGACCACGCCCGCCGGGCGCGCGGCGCTGCTGCCGTTGCGCGCGAGCGATCCGAAAATTCTTTCCCCGCTCGACGGCAATGCCATTCGCTGGATGCCAAGCAAATCACATCACGGCAACTGGCTGGAAAGCATCGTCGCCCGCCGCCCGCCGATCGCGCCGATCCAACAATCCGCGCGCAGCTTGGAAGCCTGTGCCGCCGCGTGGATCGGCATGAAGTTGAAACGCAAATTGCAGTGGGATGTCGCCACGGAAAGGTTCATCGGCGACGAGGCGGCGAATGCGCTGCGCCAACGCCCCGCCCGCAAACCAGAATACGATTTTGAACTGGTTTTGAAAAATGCCGGGATCGCCTGAGAAATTTCCCTTTACGCGGGCGCGGCATTCTCTAGATTGCCGTCATGTCCGAAATTGCCAAATTCGTCAACCACGGCTCGGCGAGCATCACGCCGGCTGTCGCGCAAAAAGTGCTGCGCCAACTCCCGCAGTGGAAACTGGAGTTCACCCAGATCAGCGCGCCAAAATTTCCGCACCTGGTGAACCAACTGGAGTTTCTCGCCGACGCGGTCGAAGACGTCGTCGAAGGTGCATACAAGGAATTGCCGTTCATTGCCATCGCGCAGGCGGTCTTCGCGCTTATCTACGCGCACAAAAAAACCGGCATCATCCCGGAGGGCGTTTTGGAATTGGGCGGCGCGGACAATTCCAGCGTCGTGCGCGCGGTGCTCATCCAGAACGAAAAAGCTTTCGCCATCTATGCCGGCACGCAAAACGTGGACTGGCGCAAGATCACGAGCGAGGCGTAAAAAAACAACGCGATGCCAATTCCTTTGGTGATGACCATCATCGGGCCGGACCGCACCGGCTTGGTGGAATCCATTGCGCGCGTCGTCGCCGATCACGGCGGCAACTGGCTGGAGAGCCGCATGTGCCGGCTCGGCGGCGAGTTCGCCGGCATTTTGCGGATTGAAATTCCGTCGGAAAAAAAATCGCCGTTGCTGGCCGCGCTGGAAGATTTGCACGAGAACGGGCTGCAAATTGTGATTCGCGACGACCGGCCGGCTGCAACTTCCGCCGGCCAACAGACCACATTGGCGATCGTCGGCAGTGACCGGCCGGGAATTGTCCGGGAAATTTCCGCCGCGCTTGCGCGGGCAAACGTCAACGTCGAGGAATTTTCCAGCGAACTGGTCAGCGCGCCGATGTCCGGCGAAATGTTGTTCAAGGCCAGCGCGCGCTTGCAATTGCCGCCCGGCTGCGACTTGCCTGCATTGAAAAACAATCTGGAAAAAATCGCGGCGGACCTGTTCGTGGATGTGTCGTTGGCGGAATTGTCCGCGCCTTAACGCGTCAGGCTTTTTGGGCCGTCAAATTTTCCGGCTGTTCGGCTTGGCCGGCAAACAGCGAACAAACAGTCGCCAGGACAATCATCCCGCCACCAAGGGACCAGCAAAGGATCCGGTATAAATCGCCCATCTTGCCGTCCAAATTTACGCTCGCCGCCCCATGATTCAAAACCGCCACCAGATTTTGCTGATAAAAATAATCTGAGACCGCCGGCGTCATCACCATCAGTCCGCCCATGATTATTAAAGTTACGGCCACAGGTGTTTTCATATTCATAGATTTTGGTTGGAACTAATGTTGTTTATAAATCCAGCTGCGATTTTTCAAGCTCAAACTTTCAGGTTCAATCCCGCCGCTTTTCATTTATCCTGCGCGCGATGTTTGAACTCCTCAAAACCGACTCGCACACGAAAGCGCGTCTGGGAAAATTGACCACGACGCGCGGCGTCATCGCGACGCCGGTGTTCATGCCCGTCGGCACGCAGGCCAGCGTCAAGGCGCTCGACCCGCGCGAGCTGCACGAGATGGGCACGCAGATCATTCTCGGCAACACGTATCATTTAAACATTCGGCCCGGGCTCGAAATTATTTCCGCCGCCGGCGGGTTGCACCAATTCATGAATTGGGAGAAACCGATTCTCACCGACAGCGGGGGCTTTCAGGTTTTCAGCCTCGCGAAAATTCGGAAGGTGAAAGAACACGGCGTGGAATTTCGTTCGCATCTGGACGGTTCGCTTTTATTTATCGGCCCGAAGGAATCCATGGAAATCCAGCGCGTGCTCGGCTCGGACATCGCGATGGTTTTTGACGAATGCCCGCCGCACGACGCGCCCGCGAAGGAACAAAAACTCGCCGTCGAGCGCACCATCCGCTGGGCGCGTGAATGCCGCGAACAGCCGCGCGCCGCCGGCCAGAAAGTTTTCGGCATCGTGCAGGGCGGCAGCGACGCCGCGTTGCGGGAGCAATGCGCGAAGGCATTGGTCGAAATGGAATTTGACGGCTACGCCATCGGCGGCGTGAGCGTCGGCGAACCGGAACCGGAAATGATGCGCGCCATCGAACTCGCGGAGCCGCATCTGCCCGCGCACAAGGCGCGTTACGCGATGGGCCTCGGCACGCCCGCGCAGATGGTCGAGTTGATCGCGCGGGGCGTGGACATGTTTGATTGCGTGCTGCCCACGCGTATCGCGCGCACCGGCACGGCGGTCACGCACACCGGCGCGTTCGCGCTGAAAGGCGCGGCTTACAAAACGGATTTTGGTCCGATCGAGGAAGGCTGCGAATGTTACGCGTGCCGCACTTTCACGCGCGCGTATCTGCGCCATTTGCTGCGCGCGAATGAAATTCTCGGCCTGCGCATGGTGAGCGTCCACAACTCGCATCTCTATTTGAAAGTGATGACTGAAGTGCGCGCGGCGATCGCGGCGGGGACGTTCGCGGATTATTACCGAAATTTCATCGCCAGCTACAAGCCGTCGCAAAAAATATTAGCGGCGCGCAAAGCGGCGAATGATGAAAGATGATTTTTTCACGACGTTAGAAACTAAAGTCGTTGCGGAACAATTTAGATGGATACCTTGCCGAAATGAAGATTGGTAGCGCATAGGGGAATCGAACCCCTCTATTGGCCTTGAGAAGGCCATGTCCTAGCCGATAGACGAATGCGCCACGAAGTTAAATGCTAACGGGCGTCGGCACGAAGTCAATCCTCCGCCGCTTATTGCAGGTCTTCGCCGAGCTCCACGTTCCAGTAGGCGAGGTCGATGAAATGCCGCCAACTGTCGTGTTTTTGGAGGCTGAAATTGATCTGCACGAACGGCCGCCATTTCGGGCGCTTGGGTTTGCGCCGGAGCCGCATGCCGGCTTCGTTGGGCGTGCGGTTGGCTTTGCGCGTGTTGCAGGCGATGCAGGAGCAGACGATGTTTTCCCACGAGGTCGGGCCGCCGCGGTCGCGCGGGATGACGTGATCGAGATTCAGGTCTTTGCGATCAAAAACTTCGTCGCAATACTGGCAGGTGTTTTTATCGCGTTCAAAAATGTTGTGCCGGGTGAACTTCACTTCTTTTTTCGGCAGCCGGTCATACATGAACAGCAAAATTATTTTCGGCACGCGGATGCGGAAGGAGATGCCGTGGATGGCGTCCTCGTGCGGCGCGCTGGCGGAGACGTCGCGCCATTGCTTGAAATCGAAGGTGTGAAAGGAGCCGTCCTCGGCGTTGACGACGACTTGGGCGTGGCCTTGAAACAGCAGGGTGAGGGCCCGGCGCGCGGTGCAGACGTTCACTGCCTGCCACAGCCGGTTCAACACCAGAACGTGTTGGTTAAGTGCCGAACTCATAAGAACTCCTAGATCGAACGCGGGGAAGGTAACAGAGGCGGCCGGGCAGGTCAATTCTTGTCCGCGTGACGTTCTGGTGACGCGGGCAGTTTGCGGTGCGGTGGAACGTGGGTTTCAGGCAGCTGTGCAGCACGGTTGCCAAATTCCGCCTGCTCTGGCATCGTGGGCGGATGAAATTGTTTCTGGTCATCGCATTGGTCTTGACCGGCCTGCTCACGTCTGCCCGCGCGCAGTCGGGGGCGGACGAAAAATATATCGCGATTTATGGTCTCATCGAGCAGGCCGACAATCTATTGAGCTCGGGCGAAACGCAGGATGCGTTGGCGGCCTATCTCGACGCGCAGACGCAGTTGCAGCAGTTGCAAAAAAAATATCCGGATTGGAACGCGAGCATCGTGGCGTTTCGCTTGAGTTATTTGGACGATAAAATTGCGGAGTTGAAGCCCAAGACGCCGGCGCCAACTCCAGCCACTCCGCCGGCGGCCGGCACGGAGACGGTGCTTTCAGCCGCGGCCAGCGTCCGCACGAATGTCACGCCGGTCATGGCGGAACGCCTGCGGAATCAGGAATTGGCGGCGCAGATGGACAATTTGCAAACGCAGTTGCAGTCGGCGCAATCCGAAAACCAGACGTTGCAGGCCAAACTGAAAGAGGCGCTCGCGGCGCAGCCGGCGGCGATCGATGCGAATGAACTCGTGCAAGCGCGGGAACAAATCCGCTGGTTGATGAAGGACAACGACCTCTTGAAAGCGAGCCGCACGAATCCGCCGGTGCCGACCGCCGCGGAGCCGCCGCCCACCGATCAGTTGATCAATTACGTCAAAAAATATTCCGACGAGCATCAGCGCGCCGAACGGCTCGCGGCGGAAATGGCGGCGTTGCAGGAAAGCTTGTCAAAGTCGCCGCCGCAGAACAATTCCGCCACGCTGGCCTCGTTACGCGCGGCGAATGAAAAATTGAAAATGCAGATCGAGTCTTTCCGCGAGGCCGCGACCAACGCGCCGGTCGTGGAAAAATTGACCGCCGAACTTTCCGACGCCCGCACGCAGATCGCCTCGCTCAAAGCCACGGTGCGCACCGTTTCCTTGCAAAACACGGAGCTGCGCAAACAGGTGCAAGATCTGGTGGAAGAAGTGAAATCCTCGGCGGACGATTTTGCGAAACGCATCCGCATCGTCACGCAGCAGCGGGATGATTTGATCGCGAAGCTCGCGGCGGCGGACCGGAAAATTTCCCGGGGCACGAACGGCGCCGCCGATGTCGCGCAACTCACGGAGTTGAACGACCAGGTGAATGCCTTGAAGGCGCGGCTCGCGGTGGATGAGGCGAAGGCGGTGCCCTACTCGCCGGAAGAACTGGCCTTGTTCCGCCAAGCCGCGCCGACCGCGCCGATCACCGAGAAGCGGCCGATCCACGAAATGCCGCCGGGCAGCGCGGAATTGGTGGCCTCGGCGGAACGGCATTTTGCCAGCCGCGAATTCGACGCGGCCGAGGCGGATTACCAGAAAATCTTGGATCGCAGCCCGAACAACGGCCTCGTGTTGGCAAATTTGGCGACGATTGAATTGCAGCAGGGCAAGCTGGATCTTGCGGAGAAACATATCACGGCCGCCGTCGCGCAGAGTCCCGATGACGCTTACAATTTGTCCACGCTCGGCTACTTGAAATTCCGCCAGGAAAAATACGACGATGCGCTCGAAATCTTGAGCCGCGCGGCAAAAATTGATCCGAACAATCCCGAGATCCAGAATTACCTCGGCGTCACGCTGGGCCATAAAGGATTGCGCATCCAGGCCGAGACGGCGCTGCGCAAGGCCATCGAGATCGACGCCAACTACGCGCCGGCGCACAACAATCTCGCGGTGATTTATCTCAACCAGACGCCGCCGCTGCCGCAGCTCGCGCGCTGGCATTATCAAAAAGCGCTGGACGCCGGCCAGCCGCGGAATCTCGATCTGGAAAAAATGCTCGCCCAACAGGGCGCGGCGGTGACGCAGTAAAATTGAAGGCAGCGTCCGGGCAAACCATTTTTGATTTCGGCGCGACGAAGTCCTGCCCAATGAAGGTTTAAAATGTTTCGCCAGTCGTCTCACGAAATCGTTCTTGGCACCCGCTCACGCGGACTTTACGAGTTCACGGCGCAAGTTGAAAAATGGATCGCCGAAAATAAATTTCGTGACGGCTTGCTCACGCTGCATCTGCGGCACACTTCCGCCTCGCTGTTGATCCAGGAAAATGCGGATCCAGACGTGCGGCGCGACCTCGATGCTTTTTTTGCGCGGCTCGTGCGCGATGGCGATCCGCTGTTCATCCACACGGCCGAGGGCGACGATGACATGCCGGCGCACATCCGCACCGCGCTGACGGCGGTGAATCTGTCCATTCCCGTCCGCGCCGGTCAACTCACGCTCGGGACGTGGCAGGGAATTTATTTGTGGGAACACCGCACGCGGCCGCACTCGCGCCGCGTGGCACTGCATTTCATCGGCGAATAAAACTCGCCAACCGCCCCGACCGATGGCAGTTTGCGCGCATGATTCGTTCTGCAAAATTTCTCCTCGGCGCGCTGGCGGCGGCGGCTTTTTTTTCCGTGGCTACGCGCGCCGCGACGGTCACGAACGCCTTTGATTTCAGTGGCAAGGAAGTTTATCCCATCGACCAACAGATCGCGCTGTTGCACGTGGCGGATCTCGACGGCGATGGGCTGAACGACATCATCGTGGTCAACAATCTGCGCGCCAAAATCAACCTGCTTTACAATCTCACCGGCAAAACGAATCGCGCGGACGCCAAGCCGCTGCGCAAATTGGAGATCAACGAGCTGCCGCCCGACGCGCGGTTTCGCATTGATTCCATTCCATCGGATGAACGCATCTCGGCCTTGGCGGTGACGGATTTGAACGGCGACGGCAAACCGGACATCGCATATTTCGGCGATTCCAAGGATTTGGTCGTGATCTACAATCTTGGCACGAATGGCTGGAGCGAACCGAAACGCTGGCACATGGACGACGGCCGGCTGGACGCGAACGCGCTCGCGACGGGTGACCTGAACGGCGACGGCCTAAACGACATCGCTCTGCTCGGCGACAACGGCGCGGTTTATTTTCTGCCGCAGCAGGCCGACCACACGTTTGGCGAGCCGCAAAAAATTTCCTATTCGGGCACGCCCAAGGCCATTCAGATCGTGGACGTGGACGGCGATGGCAAAAGTGATTTGTTGCTCGTGGATTTCGACAGCCTCACGCCGTATCGTTTTCGCCTGCAAAATGCCAGCGGCCAGCTCGGCCCGGAAATTTATTTCCAGTCGCAGCCCGTGCGCTCCTTTTGCTTGGACAATTTGCTGGGCGGAAAAACCAATTACGTCGCGTCCATCGTCGCCGCGACCGGCCGCGCGGAAGTCTCGCAGTTCGTCCGCAAACCGGCCGAGCCGCTGTCCGGCGCTTTTAAAAGCGGACAATTCCAGATCTTGCCGCTGAACAAAACTGATGCGACGCAGCGCGGCGTGTTGTGGGCGGACGTGGATGGCGACGGCCGCGCGGATCTGATCGTGGCCGAGCCGGAAAGCGGTCAGCTCTCCGTTTATTTGCAGCAGGCCGACGGCACGCTCGCCGCGCCGAAAACTTTTCCGTCGCTCGCCGGCGTCACGCAGATCGCCGTGTCCGATTGGGACGGCGACAAGCATCCGGAAATTTTTCTTTTGAGCCGCGATGAAAATGCCGTCGGCGTCACGTCGTTCGACAAAAACGGCCGGCTGCCGTTTCCGACATTGCTGCCGCTGGATGGCAAGCCGCTCGTGATGACCACCGGCGCGTTCAAGCCGGGCGCGAAGCCCGCGCTGGCGATCATCGTGGACAAGGACGGCGTGCGTTCGCTCGTGACGCGCACGGCGGACGGAAAAACCAAGACGCAAAAACTGAGTGACAGTTTCAAATCCAATCCCGTTTCCATGGCCGTGCAAGATGTGGATCAGGATGGCCTGGCGGATCTGGTCGTGCTGATTCCTTACGAAAAAATCAAGGTGCTGCTGCAAAAAAAGGACGGCACGTTTGACGAGAAAGATGTGGACCCGCCGGGCGGCGCGCTCGAACAACCATGGCTGGCGTCCGCGGATGTGGATGGCGACGGCAAGCCGGAATTATTGTTGCCGCAAAAAAATTTCGTGCGCGCGGTCGTGCTCGAACCGGAAGCGAAAGTGCCCGGTTCCACCAATCCGCCGAACTGGATCTTCCGCGTGAAGGACCAGATCAACGGTGCCGCCAGCGATTCGCGCATCATCGGGGCGACGGCGGTGGCCAACGGCAAAAACGCCGTGCCGTCATTGTTTTTGCTCGACGCGGAACACAAACAATTGACCTTGTGCGAGCGTGATACAAACGGCGTGTGGCAGGTGACGCACAATATTGACCTGCCGGTTTCCGGATTCACGAGCGTGCAGCCCGTCAGTTTTGGCGGCGCGCCCAGCGTGGCATTCGTCGGACAAAGCGCCGTGGCCTGGCAATCGCTCACCGGCGAAACCTGGCAGCTCGTGAAGCTGGATGATTATGACACGCCCATCAAGGACGGTTTTTTGAATGACCTGATCGCGGGCGATCTCACCGGCAGCGGCCGCAAACAACTTATTTTCATGGAGACGGCGCGGAATTATCTCGACCTCGTTTTCTTTGACGCGCAGCGCAAGCTGGTGCCCGGCGACCGCTGGCAGGTGTTTGAATCGCACACGTTCCGCGGCGCGCAAAATGCGCTGCCCGAGCCGCGTGAGTGCGCGGTGGCGGATGTCACCGGCGACGGCAAGAATGATTTGATCGTGCTGGTGCACGACCGCATCCTCGTCTACCCGCAGGAATGAAATCAATGCCGGGCCGCGCCATTTGACGGCGGCGAATTATTTGCGAGAGTGAAGGATGCGCTTGCTGGAAAATTTAATGTTTGCCTCGCCTGACACCATCGCCGATTCCGCACCGTGGCGGCGCCTGACGGCGTTGTTGCCGGCGTGGCGGCGGATTCCCCTTTATCAAGCGCGGCTGGCGGTGAACATTATTTCGCCGGAAGATTTCGCGCGGCTGCCGTTCATCACCAAGCCGGAACTGCGCGAAAATTTCCCCGCGAATTTTCTGACGGCGGAAAATGATCTGTCGGCGCGCGTCGAAGCTGGCAGCGTCGAACTTGAATACACCTCGGGCACTTCCGACGAACGCACGCCGGTCATGTTCCGGCGCGGCTGGTGGGACGAACAGGAAGGTCGCGCGCTGCGGCTGAATGAATTTATCGCGGACGCGCTGGCGGAAAATCCGGCGGCGCGGCGCGCCACGCTGACGCCGCCGGTTTGCAACGGCCGCGCGTGTCCCACCGTCTGGGCCTCGCGCGAGCAGCGCACCATCGGCGCGACGCTTTATCTCAATCTCGCGCGGATTCCGTTCACATTGTCCGAAGCGGAACTGGCGCGGATGGCGCGGGAAATTTCCGAGTGGTCGCCGCTGTTTTTGGATGTGGATCCCGTGCACGCCGTCTGGTTCGCGCTGTATTGCGAACGGCAGGGTCTGCGGTTTCCCTCGCTGCAATTTATTTTGACGAGCTACGAATTCACCAGCGTCATGCATCGCCGGATTTTGCAGCGTGTGTTTGGCGTGCCGGTTTTAAATCTTTATGGTTCGACCGAAGCCGGCCATCTGCTGATGGAAGACACGCATGGTAAAATGTCGCCGAGCGAGACCACGGCGTATCTGGAATTGGTAAACGTGGACGCGGGCGGCGTCGGCGAACTCGTCGTCACAAGTTTGAGCAACGAATTGATGCCGCTCCTGCGCTATCGCACCGGCGACCTGGTGGCGCGCCGCGAGGAAATTTGCGGCACGACCTTTATCCTGCACGGCCGGGCGCGCGATGCGTTGCGGGCCGGCGACGGCCGCCGCGTGACGACGCTCGAAGTGGACCGCTGTTTTGAAAAGGTCGCGGGCCTCGCGCACTATGAATTGCGCCAGCAGGCGGATGGCAATTGCACCTTGCGTTTTATGCCGGACATTGGCGCGCCGGACCCAAAAGAAATTTCCGCGCTCACAGCACGACTGGAATCGTTGCTGCAAACCACGGAAAAAATCGGCGCGGAAGCTGTGCCGATGGTGGTGCCGACGCATTCGGGAAAATTCCGGCTGACCGTTCCGTTCGTCGCTTAGGCTTACAACTGCGGCGGGCGCGGACTAAAAACTTTCAGCGTCAAACCATCGCTGTTCGCGTTGCCGCCGAAAACCGAGAGATAAAAATATTTGGCCACGGGGCCGTAATCCGGCAGCAACGAAAAATCCACCCATTCGCGCACGGCCGGCGGAAACATTTTCATCGTGGTGTCGGCCGCGCTGGCGTCTTTCAATAATTTGAACGAAGAGCGCATGGTCTCACGCTGGTTTTGAAAACCGAACAGGCCGCCGCCCGTGCCGACGTGTTGCGCCGCGTCGGCGAAGCCGGCGGAATCGCGCAACGGCTTCCCATTGCCGTCCGCTCCGCGCAGATATTCTTCCAAGATGCCGGGGTCGGTGCTGAAGGCGAGATAACCGCCGCTCGCCGACAGGTTCAACGGCGGTGGCTGGATTGAATCCCCGTTCGCCGTGCGCTGCGCGCGCATTGCGATGGCGTAAATCTTGTGGCCGAGAAAATCCCGCGGCTGCGCCGACGCATCCTGCGGGGATGCCATGGAAGCAACCACCTTGATGGCTTGAATCGCCTGATCGGGATTGTTCACCGCGACCAGATAAATCGTCGGCGGACTGGCCAATGCCGGCAACGAAACGCCGGCGGGACCTTTTTGATACGTGATGATGTCATCGCCCAGATTGTTGATGAGATTGTTGCGCAGGTCGAAGCCGGGATCTTTCTGTTGCGCAAAAGAGTTGGCCATATCGATGACGGAATTCAAACTGGCCAGTCCATTGGGCGAAAGGCCGGCGACCATTTTTTGCAGTTCGGCCCAAGTCTGTTTGCCATCCAGCCGGATGCGGGAAAATTTCAAGGCGTCTGCCGGCACAAACGCGGGCGCGCTGGCATCTTTGTTGGGCAGCGCGAGAATTTTCAAAAGCCCCGCACGCGCGTCGGCCGGTGCGGACAAATGAAACACCAGCGAGGAACCTTCGGGCGTTTCGCGCAGCGCGAAGCTGGCGGATTTCAAGCCGTCCAGCCCGAGCGCGTCCAGCATCTTGGCGCTGGATAATTTTGGCATCATTGAAGGCATCGCTCCATCGTCACTGTCATCCGAGCCTTGCGAAATCATGCTGAAAAAGCTTTTGCCATTGAACCAGCCATAATAAAGGGGCGAATTGCGGAACTGCGATAATTTGTCCGCCGCGAACGTCGCGTCATCCGCGATTGCCGGCGTGCTGCCGCCAGTCAGATGCGCGGCGACGGGCTCGACCACTTTCGCGGAATTGCCCGCGATGAGCAGCGATTGAAACTGCGTGAAATAAATTTCGCCTGGTTTGTCCGGCTTCGGTTCCTTGCCGATTTCCGAGACCGGCGTTTTTTTAGGCAGAATTTCCGCGAAATCATTGCTTGAGAGTTGCACGACCGTGAAGGCGAGGCCGTGAAATTTTTCCGTGCGCAACGCGCGACCATCCGCCAGCCATTTTTTTTGCAGCGCGGCGAGATTGGTTTTCAGCATGTCGCCTTTGTCGCGCGCGTCGAGCAGCAGCAACAATCCCGGCGGCACGTCGTCGTGACCATTCGAGCCATTGACCGTCACCGCGACGGTGAACTGGCCCTGCAACAAATCCAAAAATGTTCCCGCCTGCACGCCGAGATCATTTTCCAGCGGCGTGATAAATTTTTCATTCAGCTTGCCCATGAACTTGTCGTGAAACGGCCTCATCGCCGGGTCGTTCCAGAACATCATCTGCGGCGCGGTTTTGGCGGCGGCGCGGAAGGCGTTGCAATCCGGCACGGTGAAAAACGCGAGCGTGTCCGCCGGCAGAAGATTTTCGGCGGGCGCGATCGCGGCGCGCACGACGCTGGCGGCGGCCAGAAAAAAAGTGATGGCCGACAGGCGCAAAAATTTTGTGGTCATGATGAAATCAGTTTTGTTTGGATGAAAAATGGCGTGCCCGGATGAAAATTATTTCCCGGTCGGCTTGGCTTTCGTGCGGCTGGGCGGTTCGAGGTAGCGGAACGGATTGTTCGGATTGTCCGTCGAGTAGGCAAAGGCGTCGCGGTGATCCAGAAAACTTTTCACGAGTTCGACGGGAATCGCAAAGCCGAGGCCTTCGCCGAACGTGATTTTCATGTTCGTCACGCCCACGACTTCGCCGGCGAGGTTGAACAGCGGGCCGCCGCTGTTGCCGGGATTGATCTGCGCACTGGTCTGCAAATAAAGTTCGCCTTCAAGCTGCCGCGTTTTGGTGCTCAAGATGCCTTGTGTGACGGTGCGCTCGAGGCCGAGCGGACTGCCGATGGCGAAGACCGTGTCGCCCACGTTGAGCGCGTCGGAATTGCCGAGCGTGACGGGCTTGAACTTCGGCGCGTCTTTGTCCTCGATGTGCAGCAAGGCAAGGTCGTGAAATTTATTGATGGCGATGATTTTGACCTGCTTGTAAGTCTCGCGATCAAGCTGGCCGTCGCGCTGATGATAAACTTCAACTGAAATTTCCGTTTCACCTTCGATGACGTGGAAGTTGGTGATGAGATAACCTTCGTCATTGATGAAAAAACCGGAGCCGAGGCCGCTGGGATTTTTCACCTGCACCACCGCTTCGCCGATCTGTTTGACGAGCGAACTGACATCGCGGGCGGCAAAGGCTTTCGTGCTCGCCGAATAAAATTGTCCCAGCGTGCTGGCGGGCGCGGCCACCGGCGTGTTCGTTTCATTCGCCTTCAGGACGCTGGCAATGGACGTGCGCGGAATCACGAGCACGGTATAGCCGACGTCCACGACGACGGAATCGGGCTTCTCGGCAAGAATTTTGCCCGTGACCGCCGATTGATCCCTGAGTTGGACGGTGTCGGCGGACGCGAACTGCCAGCCGCCGGCGAGCAGCGCAGCCAGCGCGAGATGTTTCTTTAAGAACATGGGCGGACGATAATGCACAGCCTTTGATTTGACAAGCGGCGCGCCGTTCAAAACTTGCAGGAAATCTTTTCAAACGCCGGCCGTTCCGGCACACTGGCGACAGTGATTGATACCGACGTAAAATTGGCGGCACTCCTGCCGGTCATTCAACAGGCTCCCTGGCTCGCCCTCGACACCGAGGCCGACAGTCTCCATGCGTATCCCGAAAAGGTTTGCCTCATCCAAATCAGCACCCCCGCCGGCGATGAACTCGTGGACCCGCTCGCGCCGATCGATCTCGATCCGCTGTTCGCCGCCTTCAACGCGCATGAAATGATTTTTCACGCGGCGGATTACGACCTGCGGCTCTTGCGCAAACATCATGAATTCACGCCGCTGGCCATTTTCGACACCATGCTCGCCGCGCGGCTGCTGGGCGAACCGCAGTTTGGATTGAGCAACCTCGTGGAAAAATTTCTCGGCGTGAAACTCGACAAAGGTTCGCAAAAAGCCGACTGGGCCCGCCGGCCGCTCACGGAAAAAATGGAGGTCTATGCGCGCAACGACACGCATTATCTCAAGCCGCTCGCGGACAAATTAAAGACCGAACTCGTCGCCAAAAAACGGCTCGCATGGCATCAGGAAAGTTGCGCGCGGCTGATCGTGGATTGTTCCCAGCCCGTGGTTGTGGATGAAGATACTGTCTGGCGCATCAAAGGCAGTTCGCATCTCAACCGCACCGAACTTGCCGTTCTCCGCGAGCTCTGGCATTGGCGCGAACGCGAAGCCATCACCGCCAACCGGCCGCCGTTCTTTGTTTTATCGCACGAAACGATGGTTGGCATCGCCATGGCGGTGGCCGCGAAACAACCGGTGGATCCGCTCGTGCCCTCGCGCATGCACCCGCGCCGGCGTGAAACCCTGATGAAAGCCATCAAGGCGGGTGCCGCCGTGCCGCCGGAAAAATTTCCCGCCGTCATCCGCCATCATTCGCAGCGGCCCAGCGAGGCGGAGTTCAAACGTTTCCGCGAAATTGAAAAACGTCGCGACGCGCACGCCCGCGAACTGGCGATTGATCCCACGCTCATCGCCAGCAAAGCCACGCTCGGCGACCTCGCGCGCGATTGGGACAAGCACGCGCCCGACTTGATGAATTGGCAGCGCGAGTTGTTGAAGTAGTCATTCATCGCCAGCAAGGCAGCCGTAAGCAATCGACTTATTTGAATGCAAACCGTGCCTTGAATGGTTCGTTTTTACGCCTCCCGGTCGCCCGCCGGCACACAATCCACTGGCAAAGACTGGTGGCTTGCTTTATCTTGCAAAAATCAGCCATGAGCAACATCACATTGATTTTGGAATGTGTCGGTCGTGGTGAAAGCCAGGCCACGGAAGAATTGTTTCCGCTGGTCTATCAAGAGTTGCGCCGGCTGGCGGCGGCGCGGATGGCCAAAGAAGCCGCGGGCCACACGTTGCAGCCGACAGCGCTCGTGCACGAGGCTTGGTTGCAACTGGTCGGCGCAGGCGATCGCACTTGGAAAAACCGCGCTCATTTTTTTGGCGCGGCGGCGGATGCGATGCGGCGCATCCTGATTGACAACGCGCGGCGCAAAGCCGCCTTGAAACACGGCGGCGGCCAGGAGCGCGTGGCGATCGAAGAACTGGAGATCACAGGCGCCACTCCGGATGAACATATCCTGATGATCGACGAGGCGCTGCAACGGCTGGAGCAAGAGGACGCGCAAAAGGCACGGATTGTTTCGCTGAAATTTTTCGGCGGCCTGAGCAATGAAGAAACGGCCGAAACGCTCGGCATCAGTTTGAGCACCGTGAAGCGTCAGTGGATTCTTGCCCGGATAAAATTATTCCGGCTGATTCAGGAGCAGGCCGGATGAGCCCCTCCGCCCAACTGGAAGAGGCGTTATGTCTCGCCGCGTTGCACATCACCGAGCCGGTTTCGCGCACGCAGTTTCTGGATCGCGCGTGTGCCGGTGACACGCGTTTGCGGGCGGCCGTCGAGGAGATGCTGCGGGCCAACGACGCGGCTGAGAATTTTTTCGACCAATGCCGGGCGGCGGTGGACGTTCCCAAACTAGACGAGCAGGCATCCGCAGCCCTCAAGGAAACGGGAATTCAGCTTGATGATTTGACCGATGAACAACTCGGCAGCCGGGTGGGGCGCTACAAGCTGGTGCAAAAAATCGGCGAAGGCGGTTGCGGCACGGTGTATCTCGCGGAACAGGAAGAACCCGTGCGGCGGCAAGTGGCGCTCAAGGTCATCAAGCTGGGCATGGACACGAGGAGTGTCATCGCGCGCTTCGAGGCCGAACGGCAGGCGCTGGCGATGATGGATCATCCCAACATCGCCCGCGTGCTCGATGCGGGCGCGACGGAAACCGGCCGACCATTTTTCGTGATGGAGCTCGTGCGCGGCACGCGCATCACGAAATACTGCGATGAAAACAATCTCGACACCGTCCAGCGGCTGAAATTGTTCATCCAAGTTTGCCGCGCCATCCAGCACGCGCATCAAAAAGGCGTCATTCACCGCGACATCAAGCCCTCAAACATTATTGTGTCGCTCCATGACGGCGTGCCGGTGCCAAAGGTGATTGATTTTGGCATTGCCAAGGCGACGGAAGGACGTTTGACCAACAACACGCTGTTCACCGCCGTCGAACAGTTTGTCGGCACGCCGGCTTACATGAGTCCGGAGCAGGCGGACATCAGCGGTCTGGACGTGGACACGCGGAGCGATATTTACAGCCTCGGCGTTTTGCTTTACGAATTGCTGACGGGCCGGACACCGTTCGATACGAATGTTTTGATGCAGTCGGGTCTGGATGAAATGCGGCGGACCTTGCGGGAAAAAGATCCACAATTGCCTTCGACGATGATCACGTCGCTGCGGCGGACGGAACTGACGTTGACGGCCGGGCAACGCTGCACGGAACCGCCAAAACTGATTTCGCAAATCAAAGGCGACTTGGACTGGATCGTGATGAAGGCGCTGGAAAAAGATCGGAACCGGCGTTACGACACAGCCAACGGCCTGGCCTTGGACATCCAACGCTATATCGAAAGTGAACCGGTGCTGGCGCGGCCGCCCAGCCGGCGTTACCGATTTAAGAAATTGGTGTTGCGAAACAAGATCGTGTTTGCCGCCAGCGGCGCGGTGGCGCTGGCATTGTTCATTGGGCTGGGCATGTCCACCTGGCTTTTTTTTAGCGAACGCGAAGCGCGTTTCCACGAACGGGATGCGCGCCAACGCGAGGCGCAGCTGCGGGCGGAAGCCGAGGACCGCGCCAAGATCACGCAGGCCGAGATGTTTGTCAGTCAGGGAAAATTTGATGAGGCGGATGCGGTGCTCAATCAGGTGAAAAATTTCCCGCTCAATCCGACTTTGGACTGCGCCTCGGCGTTGCGTTCGGTGGGCGAGTGGCAGGCGCTGCAAGGCCATTGGGCCCCGGCCCGCGACCGCTATTCCGCCCTCGTCAAAATGGACAAGCTGGACAGCCTGACCCAGATCATCTTCGACTATCAGGCCACCAGCGTGGTTCTGGCCGAAAGCGGTGACGTGGAACAATACGACAATTTTTTACGGCGCGCCGCCACGAATTTTTCCGCGAATCCGAACGGCAGCATCCTCATCGCCTCCCTCCTTCTGCCAATCAACAAATCCCAAATCCAAATGCTTAAGCCGATGGCGACGGCGGCGGAAAAACAGATCCACGCGGTGCCCCGCGACCGGCGCAGCGAGTGGACGTTCATGCCATTTTGCCTGTGGCACTATCGGTGTGGTGATTATCAGGCGGCCATCCAATCGTGTCAGAGCGCCCAGGCGCAAAGTTCCAAATTCCCCTCCAGCGAGGCCATCGTTAATGCCGTTTTGGCGATGGCTTTTTATCAAAACGGCCAAACCAACGAAGCGTGCGCCGCGCTCGCGCAGAGCCGGCAACTGATTGATGGAAAATTCAGGACCGGTTTGGATCACGGCCGGCCCGGCTCCGGTTTTTGGTATGACTGGGTGTATGCCCGCCACTTGACGCAGGAAGCAACCGCCCTGATCACTTGCGATTCTGAAAAGTCTGCCCCGGAATAGTGCTGCCATGGGCGAGTCAAATGCCCCGGTATATTTCTGCCGAAACTTCAGGTTGGGGAATCGGCATTGACGGAATGATTTGTCCGCTTTGATTGACAGATAATTTTTGACCCTTTTGGTGGGCTAATTCCGCGTTAGTTAATTGATTAGCGTGATGATATGTCAATTAATGTAGCCATCGTGGAGTATGACGAACAGGTTTTGAGCGGCCTTGCCCGGCTGTTTGCATTAAGCACCAGATTTCGCTGTTCCGGACTCTATTCGAGCACGGTCTGTGCGTTAAATGATTTTCCGAAATCATTGCCGGATGTGGTTTTGATGGACATCAATTTGCCGGGAAAAAACGGCATTGAATGTTTGCGTCGCATCAAACAAGCACGCCCGGACCAGCTTATCTTGGTGCTGACCCATTTGGACGATCCCCAAATCGTTTTTGACACCCTTTCAGCCGGGGCGACGGGCTATTTGCTGAAAAACAGTTCGTCCGAGCAAATCCTCGCCGCCATTCAGGATGTTTGTCATGGCAGTTCGCCGATCACAGGAAGCATCTCGCGCGGGCTGGTCAACCTGCTCCAACAGACGGGAGCGCCCGGGCAAAGCTACCGCAGCCTTTCGTTGCGGGAACAACAGGTGCTTAACTTTCTGGCCAAAGGTTTCCGTTACAAGGAAATCGCCGGCGAACTCAAGATAAGTTACACCACGGTGCACACGCATATCCGGCATGTTTATAAGAAACTACGGGTGAATTGCCGCACGGAGGCGGTGACCTGGTATTTGCGTGAGCATCCCAACTGGCAGGTTCACGCCCGCACGCGGCAATATCAAAGGGTTGAGTTGTTCAGCGAGACCGCCACCTCACGAACTTTTGCGCGCGCCAGCGCCTATTGACTGAATGGGATGAAGCTTCAATCTGGCACAAGCTTCCAAGCTTAAGCCGGTTTTTTTGGGGCATCACATTTTTTGAATCGGGTCGTGCGTGCGCATATCGGGAGCATTTTGCTCGTTTTGCATGCCCGAAAAAATTCTTCGTTTTTTGAACCTTTTTGCCCGCATTTCCCGCGTGTATCAGTAGAACCCAAATTATGTTTAGCCAAAGCCATCATACAGTGGAGACGCGGGCAAATTCTTTGAATTCCCGTTCGTCGGCAAATCCCCGCGTTACGCGAGGGCTTTGGGCTTGGTTTTGAATCGTTAAAGCCCGCAAACAACAAACCGCAAGGCCCCCATGAAAACAAACGCATTAGTTCAAATCACCGGTCTCCTTTTGCTGGCTGGGGAGGCAGAGCGGGTGCCGGTAATAGGTTCTGGCATCCCGCATTATTTAAAATCGCCAAGTAAACAGATATGCAAATGATTGAAAGAAAAAATTTCGCGCAACGCAGCCGTAGGGGCTTTACTTTGATTGAACTGCTGGTCGTCATCGCCATCATCGCGATTTTGGCGGCGCTGCTGCTGCCAGCTTTAGCCAAGGCGAAGTTGAAGGCAACGCAAGCAACCTGTTTAAGCAACCAGAAGCAGCTAGGACTGGCATTTCAAATGTATGGGGCGGATAATGGTGACAAGATTGTCGCTTCGTTGCAAGAGCCGGGCAGCCCCGGCACTAAATATGATGCCGATGGATACTGGGGTCCGCCCAATCCAAGCGCATGGGGCGGGTCGCAAGCAATCGCCCTGGCTGCCGTTCAAAGTGCGCTGCGGACCAATAATTTGCTTTATCAGTATGCTCCTAATGTCGGCGTTTATCATTGTCCGGGAGACGTCCGATTTAATTTGCCGGTAGCCGCCGGTTCGAATCCTGGGTGGGCATATGATAGTTACGCCAAGACGGACAACATGGCTGGCGAAGGCAAAGGCGGCATTCAAGACTATACCAAGATAGCTCAAATCCGCAGGACTTCAGATGCGTTGACGTTCATGGAGCAATGTGACAGCCGGGGATATAACGTCGGTTCATTTGAATTCGATTGGGATGGTGGCAGTGGCAACCAAACCTACGTGGACATCATCGCTATGTATCATGGCAATGTTAACACGGAAGGTTTTGCCGACGGCCATGCCGAACATCAGAGGTGGTTGGATGGCCAAATCACCAGTCAGGGCAGTGCTGCCGCTAGACAAGGCAATGTTCTCACTTATAATCCTCAGCCGCCACACTCTGGCCCTGACTACGATTACATGACGCAACATTGGCTTTTTCCAAATAATCCTTAGAGCGATAAATCAATTTTAAGTTTCCCATCAATCAATCGGCTGGCGTTGACCAACAAAACGGGCTCCATAAAATGCAAACAAAACATATAGGGTTGATCTTTTTGATAATTTTCAATGCGGCTGAAGTTCTGCGGGCGGGCGATCCTATTCCCGAAACCGCCGTGCCCGCGGTAATTGTGAACACGAAAGCCGAGCCGATCGCACCGGGCAAGTTCAAGCCGACGTGGGATTCGCTCAAGCAGTATCAAGTGCCCGACTGGTTTCGCAACGCGAAATTCGGCATTTGGGCACATTGGGGTCCGCAGTGTGAACCGGAGCAGAGCGACTGGTATGCGCGCAATATGTATGTGCAGGGCCACCGGCAGAATACATATCAAGTGGAACACTACGGTCCGCCGTCGCAGGCCGGCTTCAAGGAAGTCATTCATGCGTGGAAGGCGGAAAAATGGGATCCAGAAAAACTGGTCGCACTCTACAAACGGGTCGGCGCGCAATACTTCGTAGCCTTGGGCAACCACCATGACAATTTCGATTTGTGGGACAGTGCGTATCAACCATGGAACTCGGTCAAGGTCGGCCCGCAGAAAGATTTGATTGGTGGTTGGGCGAAAGCGGCGCACGACCAAGGTTTGCCGTTCGGCGTCAGCTTGCACGCGGCGCATGCCTGGAGTTGGTATGAAGTTGCCCAAGGTTCCGACAAAACCGGGCCGCTCGCCGGTGTGCCTTATGATGGCAAGCTGACCAAGGCTGACGGCAAAGGCAAATGGTGGGATGGCCTCGACCCGCAGGACCTCTACGAGCAACGTCATACGCCCAGCCCGAATTTTGACAAGGCTGGTTCCATTCACGACCGCTGGGATTGGAACAACGGCGTGAGCCAGCCGGACCAAGCCTACTGCGATAAGTTTTACAATCGCACCGCCGACCTCATCAAAAAATATCAACCCGACCTGATTTATTTTGATGACGACGCGCTGCCGCTGTGGCCGGTGAGCGATGCCGGTTTGAAAATCGCTGCGGATTTTTACAACAGCAACACGAAGTATCATGACGGCAAATTGGAAGCGGTCATTCTTGGGAAGCAATTAAACAACGAGGAACGCAAGTGCATCGTATGGGACATCGAACGCGGCACGTCCGACCGGATTGAGCCATTACCGTGGGAGACGGATACCTGCATCGGCAACTGGCATTATGACCGGGCGTTGTATGACAAAGGCCACTACAAGAGCGCGAGCCATGTCATCAAGATGCTCTGCGACATCGTGAGCAAAAATGGAAATCTGCTGCTGAACATTCCCGTGCGTGGCGATGGCACGATTGATGACAAAGAAGAAGTAGTGTTGCAAGGTATTGCGGACTGGATGGATGTGAACAAGGAAGCGATTTTCGGCACGCGCCCCTGGAAAGTGTTTGGTGAAGGCCCGGCCTCGGAAGGTCAGACGCTCAAGGTCGGTAATTTTAACGAAGGCAAAGGCAAGCCGTTCACCGGCGAGGACGTGCGCTTTACGACGAAGGACGGCGTGCTTTACATGATTGCGTTGGGCGTGCCGAAGCAGGATTTGCAGGTCAAGTCGCTCGGCACGGCGGCCAAGCTGCTCGACAAACCCATCGGCAATATCACGCTGCTGGGCAGCGATGAGAAGGTGCAATGGTCGCAGACAGACGCTACATTAATCATCAAACCGCCGCAAAAATCGCCGAATAATATCGCCATCATCTATAAAATTTCTTTTTGAAAATGAAAAACATCTCGCCAATTCTGCTGATTTTGGGTGCGGTTGCCGTTGCAAACTGCGGGCGCGCGCAAATCCTTACCGATCCCATTCCTGAAACTGCCGTGCCCAGTGTCATCGTCAATACGACGAATGAACCGGTGACGCCGGGGAAATTCCAGCCGACGTGGGACTCGCTGCGCCAGTATCAATGCCCGGACTGGTTTCGCAACGCGAAGTTCGGCATCTGGGCCTGCTTCGGTCCGCAAAACGTGCCGGAGATCGGCGATTGGTATGCACGCAGTATGTATGTGGAAGGCAGCCGGCAAAATAAATTTCATGTGGCCCATTACGGGCCGCCGTCGCAGTTTGGTTTCAAGGATGTCATCCACCTCTGGAAGGCGGAAAACTTTGACGCGGAGAAACTCATCGCCCTCTACAAAAAAGTTGGCGCGCAATATTTTTTCGTCATGGCCAACCACCACGACAACTTTGACATGTATGATTCCAAGTATCAGCCGTGGAACAGCGTCAACGTCGGGCCGCACAAAGATATTGTCGGTGAATTCGCCAAGGCTGCGCAGGAGCAGGGATTGCGTTTTGGTGTCAGCGTCCATGCCTCGCACGCGTGGAGTTTTTACGAAATCGCCCAGAGCGCCGACAAGACCGGGCCGTTCGCTGGCGTGCCTTACGATGGCAAATTGACGAAGGCCGACGGCAAGGGCAAATGGTGGGACGGCCTCGATCCGCAGGAACTCTACGCGCAAAATCACACGCCCAGTTTGAACTTCAGCAATGCCAGTGCGATTCACGCCCAGTGGAACTGGGGAAACGGTGCGAGCCTTCCCGACCAGGCTTATTGCGATAAATTTTACAACCGCACCATTGACCTCATCCACAAATACAAACCGGATTTGGTTTACTTTGATGACGATGCGCTGCCGCTGTGGCCGGTCAGCGACGCCGGTTTGAAAATCGCCGCCGACTTTTACAACTTCAACATGGAGCAGCACGACGGCAGGCTGGAAGCCGTGCTGTTCGGCAAGATGCTTTCCGCGGGCCAGCAGAAATGCATCGTCCGCGACATCGAGCGCGGCGCGTCCAACAAAATCGAGGAGCAGCCGTGGGAGACGGACACTTGCATCGGCAACTGGCATTACGACCGCTCGGTTTACGACAAGAATCGTTACAAAAGCGCGAAGACCGTCATCCAGATGTTGTGCGACATCGTCAGCAAAAACGGCGATTTGCTGCTCAACATTCCCGTGCGCGGCAACGGCTCGATTGACGACAAGGAACAGGCCGTGCTCGCCGGCATCGGCGCGTGGATGGACGTGAACAAAGAAGCCATCTTCGACACGCGCCCGTGGAAAGTTTTCGGCGAAGGCCCGGCGTCGGAAGGCGTGGCGCTGAGTGCGCAAGGTTTCAACGAAGGCAAAGGCAAGCCGTTCACCGCCGCCGACGTGCGCTTCACGACCAAGGGCGACACGCTTTATGCGATTGAGTTGGGCGCGCCAACGAACGCGGTGGCCATCAAATCCCTCGGCACGGCGGCCAAGCTGCTCGCCAAACCCATTTCTAACATCACGCTGCTCGGCACCAATGAAAAAGTAGAATGGTCGCAGACCGCCGACGCGCTGACCATCAAGGCCCCGGCCAAATCACCCAACGATATTGCCGTAGTTTTTAAGATTGATTAGACGAAGCAAGCAGGGCGTAACACGAAATTCGCAAATACCTATGTCTAACCTATTAAAACCTTGTCGGTTGGTCGCGGCCAGACTAACCGGAATTTACGCGACGCTTGCTCTCCTGCTAATGTTGGGTGCACTAAACTTACAAGCGCAAAGTGGCGTGTGGACCAACGTCGTTAGTGGCGGGCTTTGGAGCAATGGCGCGAACTGGTTGAATGGAACTGTCGCAACCGGCAGCGGTAACGCGGCGAATTTCAACCAAGTGGATTTGACGGCTGATCCCACGGTGATCCACTTGGACTCGGCCAGAACGATCGGCAATCTAATCTTCGGCGACATTAATTTGAACACCGCCGCCGGTTGGGTATTGGATAACAACGGCACGCCCGGGAATATTTTGACGTTGGCTGGCACCACGCCTTCTATCTCGGTGAATCCGCTGGCTAACGGCAAGGCTGCCACCATCAGTTCGGTCATGGCGGGCACGGCGGGCTTGACCAAGGTTGGCACGGGCGCGCTGACATTAGGCGGCGCGACGGATACCTTCACCGGCGGTCTAAAACTTAATGCCGGCACCCTAACCTTGGACTACAACGCCAGCGGTTCGCCGACGAGCACGTTGGTTCCCTCGCAGTTGTTGACGCTGGCGGGCGGCACATTGAACATCAATGGAAATGCCGGCACGGCGACGAGCCAGAGTTTTAGCAGCACGACGTTCAACCCGGGACAATCCATCATCAGCGTCGCGCCGGCGTCCGGCGCGAACAATCCCACTCTGTCGCTCGGTGCGCTGACAGTGAACTACGGCGCGGCGGTGCGTTATATCGGACCAGCGACCATTGGCAGCGGTGGTGTGAGTGTGCCGGCCACGGCGACCGTCAAGACGACCACCGTAGGTTCCAGCGCCGCCTCCTTCGGAATATTTTTGGGAGAAGGCCCGGCGGCGGCTAACCCAACGGCGGCCTATGCGACGGTCGGTCTTTATGACTGGGCGAGCACCAGTCTGGCGAATGGCACGGCGGGCGCTTCGCCTTACACAATTATAGGCGGCAGTCAGGTGGCCGGATTTTATTCAACGGCTTGGGTTGGCAACGCCAATGTGGACGTGACGGTGAACAATCTCGGCGCGGCCAACAATTCATATATCCCTTCGCTGCGTTTCAATACTCCGACCGCCACCACCTTGGCCGGAGGCAACAATATTATATTGGTTGGGGGACTGCTGGTCACACCGAACATGGGTGCCAACAATGCGAGCATCAGCGGCGGCGGTGCGACGTATCAAGTTGCCCGCATCACGAATCCCAATGGCGCGCAGGCCAGCGTGATGTGGCAGAACAACACGCTCGGCTATTTCACGATGTATCCTACCATTAGTGACGGACGCGACGGCACGTCCGATCCGAATCAGATCATTAAGGCTGGCGAAGGCACGGTTGTTTTCGCCGCTGCGAACACTTACTCCGGTCAAACTTATGTGAACGGTGGAAATCTGGTCATCACAGCCGATGCCGGTCTCGGTGCACCGGCGAACGCAACGGTGGCCAATCTGAACGGCGGCACGATTGTGGCGAATGCGACGTTCACGTTGGATAACAATGGAACCAACATGCGTCCGATCACATTGCTCGGCAATGGCGGCGGACTCGCCGCGACGGCGGGCAATACGCTGACGGTGGACGGCCAAGTGGGTAGCGCGGCCGGCACCGGCCCGCTGGTCATCGGTATTCCGGCCTCGCCGGCGAATGGGAATGTCGCGGGCTTGTTGCCCGGTTCGGGATCAATCGCCGACGGTCAGACGTTTGATACCGCGAATCTCACGCCGGTTTTCGCCACGGGCACGGTGATGTTGAATAATACCAACGGAAACTATTTTTACGGCGGCGCAATTATCACCGGCGGGGCGATTTTGAACATCAGCAGTATGTGGTCGCTCGGTGGAGGTAATTACAGCGGCGGTCTTACTTTCAATAACGGCACGTTGCAGTATAACACCGCGCTGATGCCGGGCACCGGCGGGACTTATCAGGATATAACCGTGAATAGTGCCGCCACGCCGGTGGCACAGGCGGTTTCATTCGCCGGCAATGCAACAGTCGATGTCAATGGTCACAATGTTACTTACGTTAACCCGGTTGGCAACGGCGGCAGCGGCGGGCTGACCGTTGCAAGTTCGACGGGAACGGGTGCGCTAACATTGCAGGGAGCGAATACTTATACAGGTGGCACGACCGTGAGCAACGGACTTTTAAGCGTCATCAACACTTCCGGTTCCGGCACGGGCACGGGTGGTGTGACGGTTACTAGTGGAGGCATACTTGAAGGCACGGGGATAATTACTGGTGTGGTCACAAATTTGAGCGGCGGCATCGTCGCTCCGGGCACGTTGGCTGCCGGCAATGGCACCATTAGTTCACTGACGGTTGGTGGGCTGAATCTGAATCCGGGTTCCATTTGCAATTTCGCCTTCAGCTCTACGCCGGCCAACGATCATCTTGTGGTCAGCACGCCCGGCGGACTTACGCTCAATGGCGGTGCGTTTAATCTTTATCAGTCCGGCGGCACGATCGCTTACATCACGCCGGGAACTTACAACTTAATTCAATACACCGGTGCGATCGGCGGCACCGGCTTGGACAGCACTTGGACGACTTTGAGTGCCGGTAATCCGCATGTAGCCAACGCGCAGGCGGGCCTGGCCTATGCCTTCAATACGAGTGGCGGCTGGTTGACCGTGACCATATCTGTGGCCGGCGTGGTGGCGAGCTGGACCAATGATGTCAATGGCAACTGGTCGGATGCGACCAAGTGGAGCAGCAATCCCAATGTCCCGCATTCGCCGAGCGATTCAGCAACCTTTGGCGCCGGCTCGACCGTGCGGACGGTGACGTTGGACGCCAATGAAACCGTGGGCGGAATATTCCTGACCAATAGCCACTCTTTCGTGATTGCGAATGCCGGAAAAGCACTGACGTTAGACAACCAAGGCGGTGGCGCAGCCATCAGTGTCGGCGCTGGAACGGCGAACACGATTCAAACCGCCGTGGCGCTGAATGACAATCTGCAAGTCAGTGTGGTCGGCGGTCAGTCGCTGGCTGTTTCGGGAATCATCTCCAACAACCCGAGCGTCACCAAGACACTGACGGTGAACGGCGCGGGCACAACCATTCTTTATGGTGCCAATACTTACGGACCTTCGGCGGGCAGCGTCGGCACCACCTTGAGCGGCGGCGGAACGCTGCAGGTGGGCAACAACAGCGCGTTGGGTGCGGGTGATCTGAATGTGGCCGCCAGCAGCACGGTGCAAGCGGGCATCAATGGCCTGAACGTCGGCAATAACGTGGCCATTGGTTCCGGCGTGACCACCACGGTGGATAATAATGGCAATAACTTGACGCTCGGTGGCGGCATCACCGGCAACGGCGCCTTGCTCAAAATCGGCAATGGCACACTTACCTTGAATGGCAACAATACTTACTCGGGCACTACGACGATCAGTGCCGGCGTGCTAAACGTAACCTCGCCGAACAGCGTGGCGAATACGCCGACAATTTTTCTGAACGGCGGCGACCTGCTGGGGAGCGGCACCTTTGCCATCAACAATAACATCGCCATCGGCTTGACGACGGGCGGCGCCGTCACCACGGCGTTACTGGACGCGTCCGGCGGCCAGACATTCACCGTGAACGGCTCTATTAATTCGGCGGGCAATACCGGGGTGAATTCTTTGACTGTCAACAGCGGTGCGGGTAACAGCGGCACGTTAGTTCTCGGCGGCACCAATGCTTTTAACGGGCCGACTACTCTGGCCAACGGGATTTTGCAAATCGCGAGTCCGCTGGCCTTGCAGAATAGCACTTTGAATTACAATACCGGCACGTTGCTATTTGATCCGAGCATCACCGTTACGGTGATTGGCGGCTTGAATGGCACTAATACGAGCATTGGTCTCACCAATTTGACGGGGGCGGCCGTCGCTTTGACGGTGGGCAACAACAACGACAACGGACTTTATGCCGGCAATATTTCCGGCTCTGGTTCATTGACCAAGGCGGGAGCGGGAACACAGACGATTGGCTTTGGCGGTAGCGGCGGGGCAAATTATTCGGGAACCACCACAGTCAATGACGGCACACTCATTCTTGGCGGCAACGGTAAAACCACCGATCCCGGCAATTTGGACATCAGCGGCATCGGTGGACCGGCAGCCTTGAATGTAGCCAACTCGGCCACGGTCACTATCAACGGCATACTTGAACTGGCCTATGATGGGGGGGCCGGCTATCCGTATGTCAGTTCGTTGACCGTGCAGAATAATGCCAGTGTGAGCGCGGCGTCCTTAAGCTTCGGCAATGGCTCCCGTGTCCCCGGCAATTCTTCCGTCACGGTGCAAGATCAGGGCGCGCTGACAGTGGCCAACACTTTCGATTTGCTCAACACCATTGGCAGCGTCACTCAGACGACTTTTTTTAATCTTAATGGGGGAACCTCAACGGTCGGCAACTTCCTAGCGTCGTATGGTGCCGCCGGCACCCACCAGTCCCAAATCAATTTCAACGGCGGAATTTTGGCAGCCAATTCAAATGATCCGGGCGGATCGTCTTTTCTGCCCGCCTTGGCGGGTTTGACAGCTTCTGTCGGCAGCGGCGGGGCAATTGTTAATCCCAACGGTTACAATATCACCATTGCCGCCCCGTTAGTCCATGGTAGTGGCACACCTGATGGGGGCTTGTTGCTGAATGGCTCCGGCTCGCTGACATTGAATGGCGCTAATACCTACACCGGCAATACGACGATCAATAATGGCACGCTGGCGCTCGGCAGTTCCGGCTCAATCAATAATAGTCAGCATATCATTATCGGCAATGGCGGAGTCTTGGATGTCTCCGCCAACAGCGGGTTCACGCTCGTCACCGGCCAGGCGTTGAGCAATCTCACCTCGACGGCGATCCTAGCCGGCAGCATCAGCACCAGCACGGGAACGATGGCGTTGAATTTTAATCCAGGCACGCCCGCATTCACGATCAGCAACGGCACCTTCAATCTGAATGCCGGAACCATTTTCCAGATCTACAACGCCGGCGCAGCCCTTGCGCTTGGCAATTACAAAATCATCTCGACCAACAACAACGGTTCCGGCACCATCGTCGGAACCACGCCAACCACTATATACATTGGCGGCAATGGGCTTGTTACCAACACCTATCCTTCGCTCTTACTTACAAATGGCGAACTCTATTTGGCCATCGCCACCGGCAATTATACCAACCCGGTGACTTATCCACCACCGTTGGCGTTTCCCGGCGCGCAGGGATACGGTCAAAACGCCACCGGCGGACGCGGTGGTTCAGTGTATCATGTGACCACGTTGGCTGACAGTGGTCCGGGTTCGTTCCGCGACGCGGTGAGCCGTGGTGGTCGCACGATTGTTTTCGATGTCGGCGGCTATATTACTCTCAATTCTGCGGTATCAGCTGCCAGCGGGTTGACCATCGCCGGCCAGACCGCCCCGGGAGGCGGGATCGGTTTGATGGGCAATGAATTGTCCTTCTACGGCGACAACAACATCATTTGCCGCCATCTGCGCGTCCGACAGGGCGGCAGCAGCACCGGTTCCAGCGGCATCAACATCGGTTCCAGCAGCGGCTATGCCAGCAACATGATTTTCGATCATACTTCGGTGGAGTTTGGCCAGTGGGATAGCTTCGATGCCGTCCACACCGCCAACTTTACCATTCAATACTGTATCATCGCCGATCCCATCAACCAGCAGTTCGGCGCGCACGTCGAAGGCGGCAATGCCACTTATCTCAACAACCTTTGGGTAAACGCGCATAATCGGCAACCTTTGGCCAAGGCTAACACGGTTTATGTCAACAACGTCATCTATGACTTTCAGGCGGGTTATACTACTGCCAATACCGCCGGACATTTCAGCCATGACATCGTCAATAACTATTTTATCACCGGACCTTCCAGCACGAGTCCGAACAGCGACTTCTTTCAGTTCAACGGCAACCAGACGGTTTACGGTGTCGGCAATATGCTGGACAGCAGCCGTGATGGTGTGTTGAACGGCGGACCTTCCGAACCTGGCAGCGGCAACTTCACAGCCACACCGTGGTCGCCCATCACGGCCACTATTCCCACGGTGTCCGCACAGAACGCCTATCGGATTGACGTTTCCAGTGCCGGACCTTTTCCGTCTGACCCGCTGGATGCGCAGGTCATCAGCCAGGTGATGTCACTCGGCGCAACGGGGGCGATCATTACCAATCCCGGCCAAACCGGCCTGCCAAACAATGGTTTCGGCACGATTGAGGGCGGCACGGCGCTGGCGGATTCCGATCAGGACGGCATGCCCGATATTTGGGAAAATGCCACCGGTTCCAATCCGCTCGTGGCGGACAATAATGTGGTCGCCGCCGATGGTTACACTTTGCTCGAACACTACATCAACTGGATGGCCGGTCCACATGCGTTTGTGCAGACCAATGCCACGGACATTAATCTTTGGCCTTACACGTTAGGCTTTACCAACGGCGCGACTTATAGCTTTGCCAATATCGTGCATGGCACGGTTACATTGACCAACAGCCACTTTGCGCACTTTGTGCCGTCACCCGGTTACACCGGTCTGGCCAGTTTTGATTTTGCGGTAAGTAACCCCGATGGCAGCACGATGACCAATACGATGGGACTGCTGATTTCCATCAGCTATATCCCGAAAAACCTGGTCTGGCGCGGTGATAGTGTGAATAACACTTGGGACACCACCAACACGGTTGACTGGTTTAATGGCAACAACCTGACGATTTTTAACACCAGCGACAACGTCACTTTTGATGACACCGGTTCCGCCAGTCCGGCGGTCAACATCAACAGTTCCGTCGCGCCCGGCAGCGTCGTCTTCAACTCCAGTCAAAACTACACTCTCAGTGGCTCGGGCGGAATCAATGGCACCGGCAGCTTCACCAAATCCGGCACGGGCAGTTTGACGGTGAATACGGTCAATCCCTTCACTGGAGCAATCAATTTGAACAGCGGCACGATCCAGCTCAACAACGGCAGTTCGCTTGGCAGCGGAGCGCTGACGATTCAGTCCGGCACCGTGATCAACAACTATAATGCCGGCAACTATCTGACCCTGGCGAATCCGCTGGTGGTGCCCGCCGGCAGCACGGGCAACCTCAATCTTGGCGACAGCATCAATCTCACCGGTGCGCTCACCGGCGGCGGCACCCTGAACCTCACCGTCCAGAGCGGCGGCGCCACCGATCAGTTCAAAGGGGTTGGGAGCGCCTTCACCGGCACGGTGAATGTCCTCGGCAGCGGCGGGCTGCGCTTCGTCGCCAACGGCGGCGCTTTCAGCGGATTCAATAATGCGCTGACGACGGTCAACGCGCCGGTTACTTTTGGTTTCTATGATAACTCCGGCGGCAACACTTTCTTTTTTGGAGCTTTGTCCGGCAACAATCCGGCCGCCGCATTCTATGATTACTACGCGGGTGCGCCAACCATGCAGGTGGGCGCGCTCAACCTCAGCACGACCTTTGCCGGCCAGTTCCAAACTTCGGTGAACCTGGTCAAGACCGGCACCGGCACGCTCACCTTGACCGGCAACAGCACGCACACCGGCACGACGACTGTCAGCAGCGGCACGTTGCTGGTCAACGGCAGTTTCAGCAGCAGTCCGGTCACGATCGCGAGTGGTGCGGCGCTGGGTGGCAACGGCATTTTAGGAGATGGCGTGACTGTCCAAACCGGCGGCATCGTTTCGCCCGGCCCCGGCGGAGGCAGCGCTGGCACGCTGATCATCAGCAACAATCTCACGCTAAATACGCCGACTTTGAATTTTGATCTATCGAGTTCGCCCGCCGGCGCGAATGACGCAATCCTGATTCAAAACAGCGCGCTTACCATGAGCGGATTGCAGACTTATAACTTCAATCTGGTGAACAACGCGCTGGGTGCGGGCACTTATAACTTGATTGGCGGGGCGTCCGTCAGCACGGCCAACGGTGTCAGTTTTACGAGCAATCTGCCCGCCAATGCGCGCCAAAACTTTAGCCTGCAAACGCCTTCATCCGGCGTTCAACTCGTCGTCACGGGCAATGCCGGTTCGCTTGTCTGGCAGGGGACCAATGGCGGCAACTGGGATTTGGCCGCCACAGTGAACTGGCTCAACGGGGCGGCGGCCGATAAGTTTTATAACCTCGATCAGGTTCGCTTCGACGACTCAGCCGCCAGCGGCAATGTCTCCATCATTGGCCTGGTGCAGCCGGCGGCGGTGTTGGTGACGAATAACTCCGTCGCCTATGCCATCGGCAACGGCGTGCTGGGCGGCATCACCAGCCTAACCAAAAATGGCCCGGGCATGCTGACGCTCAATTCGAGCAACAGTTATTCCGGTGGCACCTTCGTCAATGGCGGCACGCTGCAGCTCGTCACCAGTTATTATGCCGCTGGCACCGGCCCGATCAGCTTGAACGGCGGCACGCTGTTCCTGAACGGCGTTGGCACTGGCAATACCGTGGCCTCCGTCGGCACGAACATGTTGCAAACTTATGGCCAGCCTTACACCGGGTTCAGCTTGGTTGGCTCGGGCGTGTTGAATCTCAACATCGGCGGCGGCGGCGTGTTTTCACCCGGCGGCGACTGGAGTGGTTTTAGCGGCGTGATCAATTTCACCACCCCCAACGGTTTGCGGGAGGGTGCGGGCATCTTTGGCAGTGCCAATGCCGTGTGGAACTTGGGCGCAGCCGGGAGCATTTACAACAAGAGCGGCGGCTCCACGAATTATTTGGGCGCGCTGTTCGGCGGATCGGCCGCCGGCCTTTCCGGCGCCACCACCGCCACCGCCAGCCTGACGACCTATGTCATCGGCGGCATCAATACCAACAGTTTTTTCAACGGGACCATTTCCGATGGCGCCGCCGCGGCCACCGCGCTGGTCTTCAACGGCCCCGGTTCACTCACGCTTACTGGCAATAATACGTTCAGTGGCGGCACCACCGTCAATGCCGGTGCGCTCATCGTGAATAATGCTGTCGGCAATGGCACCGGTTCCGGTGCGGTGAGCCTCAACCCGGGCGCCACCCTCGGGGGCAATGGCACGATTGGCGGGCAAGTTTCCCTTGCCGCCGGTGCCACGCTCGCGCCGGGCAGCAATGGTTCGGGCACCCTAACGATCACCAACGACCTAGGGTTGAACAATGCCAGCATCCTGCAGTTTCAACTCGGCACTGCGGGCGGCCAAGTTTCCGTCACCGGCGACCTGACGTTGGGCGGCATCCTGAACATCAGCGCCGCGGCCGGTTTCGGTCCGGGGACTTATACGCTGTTCAACTACGGCGGCGCCTTGAGCGTGGGATCCCTTACCATTGGCTCCGTGCCAACCGCATACACTTACAGCATTGATACTTCAAACCAAGGGGTGGTCAACCTGGTCGTTTCGTTGCCGCAATTTGGATTTAGCGGCATCAGCGTCAGCGGCAGCGGCGTTGTCTTGAAGGGGTCGGGCGGTGCTACGAACGGAACCTATTACTTGCTGGCATCCACGAACCTTGTCCTGCCGCTTGCCAATTGGACGCGCGTCGCAACGAATCAATTTGATGCGAATGGAAATTTTCTCCTAACCAACTCATTCGGCACAAATACAACGCGGAGTTTTTATCGGCTGCAGTTGCCTTGAATCGATTCATCACCACCGCCCTCGCGGTTTCGAAGAGTGAGTTCAGCCTTGAGTAAAACCGATGTCTGGGCGAATCTAGGGCGAGCCACAGGATCTAAAAAAATAATCTGTGGCGATCACCGTTGCTAAAACCGACTTCGCACAGCTATGGGCTGCGATGGTCCTAATTGAAGAGTCAGCAGGATGCAAAAGTATCTATTTAACTTTTTCTTTACCGTTTGCCTGGTCGGCAAACTCAATGCGCAGGAACTGCCCGCGCCGCTCACGCCCCCTTCGCCGCCAGGGCCGCGCATCAACGGCCCCAATGTTTTTGGCGTGCGGCCCGGCTCGGCATTTCTCTACACGATTCCCGCCACCGGTGACCGGCCAATGACGTTCGGTGCCGATAATTTGCCGGCCGGTTTGAAATTGGATGCGACCACCGGCCACATCACTGGCGAGACTGTTGACAAAGGAGCTTATCCTATCGTGCTGCGGGCGACTAATGCGCTAGGCGTGGCTGAAAAAAAATTCCGCATCATCGTCGGCGATCAGATCGCGCTGACGCCGCCGATGGGCTGGAACAGTTGGAATTGCTGGGCGGCCGCGGTGGATCAGGAAAAAGTTTTGCGTTCGGCGCGAGCGCTGGTTGCTTCCGGCCTTATCAATCATGGGTGGACTTATGTGAACATTGACGACACCTGGCAGGGACAGCGCGGGGGCACTTTCGATGGCATCCAGTCCAATGAAAAATTCCCCGACATGAAATCGCTCTGCAATCAGATCCATGAAATGGGACTCAAGGCCGGCATTTATTCGACGCCATGGATCACGTCGTATGCTAAATATATCGGCGGCTCGAGCGACGAGGCATCCGGCGCCTGGTCAAAGGCGCAGGCCAGCAGTAAGTTTTGGCATTTCGGAAAAAACTATTTTGCGGACAACGACGCGCAACAATTCGCCGACTGGGGCTTTGATTATTTGAAATTCGACTGGCTGCCGAACGATCTGCCGCACACGGCGCAAATGTCCGCCGCGTTACGAAAAACCAAACGCGACATCATTTTCAGTTTGTCCAACACTGCGCCGTTTGAGCACGCCGCCGATTGGGCGAAGCTGGCCAATTGCTGGCGGACGACGTGTGATATTTTTGATGGCTGGAATGAAAATCCCAAGGCCGGTTACAATTACGGGGTTTCAGAAATCGCTTTTTCGCAGGACCGCTGGGCGCCGTATTCAGGACCGGGACATTGGAACGACCCGGACATGTTGGTGGTCGGTCATGTCGGCTGGGGGAGCAAGCTGCACGCGACGCACCTGACGCCGGATGAACAATACTCGCACGTCAGCATGTGGTGTCTGCTTTCCGCGCCGTTGTTGATTGGTTGTGATTTGGAACAACTCGATACCTTCACCATCGGCCTGTTGAGCAACGACGAAGTGCTGGCGCTGGATCAAGACGCTTTGGGCCAACAGGCGGTGCGCGTCGCGACCCTCGGCCAGGTAGATATTTTTGCCAAAGATTTGGAGGACGGTTCCAAGGCGCTGGGATTTTTCAATCGCGGTGGAGACATCGCAAAAATCAATTTCAACAAGCTTGGTTACATCGGCCTATCGGGCGCTTATCACGTCCGCGATCTCTGGCGGCAAACGTATCTGTCCGATGTCAAAAACGCGCTCAAACTCAACATTGAACCGCACGGTGTGGTCCTGCTCAAAATGTGCCGGATCAACTCTATCGAAGAAAAACATAATTGAACATCGATATCTCTCGCCGCCCATTGTGATCATAAAACGATCTCTATTGCTGGATTTGTTAGACTGATGTTTCCTTTTTGCCGCAGAATCATCACGTGTGGAGATGAACGCCGGGGATAATATCCATGCTTATCCACTTTCTCATCCGTTCAGTTTTTTTCGCGTGTCATGCCTGTGGCGATAAACGCTTCCGAGCATGAAATGGGATTGTAAGATAGTTTCATTGACACCGGGGCAGGCGGGAGCAATCGTTTGCGTTTGTTGCCATGAACAAAATTCTTAAAAGTGCGGTGATGCCGAGTCCCGCCGGTGCTGCCGCTAACCCGCCCATTTTTTGCAAGGTTCTAACAAGTGTTCGGCAAAACATACAGGTTGATTCGTGGGAGATAAACCACCATTTAAAGTCTCTGGCAACGAATGTTTTGTGGTCCGTCAATAAATACAAGCTCTGCGGCGGCAAACAGGCAGGGGTGGATGTCATTGAAGTTAACAATGGCCGGCTAAGTTTTATAGTCGTTCCCACCCGCGGCATGAGCGTTTTGAAAGTCGAGGATGGCGACGTTCGACTCGGCTGGGATTCGCCGGTTAAAGAAGTCGTGCATCCGCAATTCATCAACTTGGCAAGTCGCGGGGGTTTGGGCTGGTTGGAAGGATTTAATGAATGGCTTGTCCGTTGCGGTCTTGAATGGGCAGGACATCCGGGACACGATAAATTTCGCAACCACGCCGGCGATGAAGTCGAGGTGGATTTGACGTTACATGGCAAGATAGGGAATATTCCCGCTTCGGAAGTGGAAGTATCAATTGAGGCAGGATCGCCGCCGCGAATTCATATTCGCGGATTAGTGGAAGAGAGAATGTTTCATGGAGTCCAACTTTCAGTTTGGACTGATATCTCGACCGAACTTGGCAGCAACTCATTCCGGATCGACGACGCAGTTGCCAATGACGCGCCCCGCGCGCAGGAATTTCAAATTATTTATCACGCCAATTTTGGTCCGCCGCTGTTGGAACAAGGTTCCCGCTTTGTTGGCGCCGTGGAGAAAGTGGATTCGTTTAACGCCCGCGCCGCCGAGAACTTGACGGGCTACGGCGAATATGCCGGCCCACAACCCGGATGTGGGGAACAAGTTTACTGTCTGAAACCATTGGCGGACGCGGATGGACGGACGGAACAACTGTTGCACAACGCTGCCGGCGACCGCGGCGTCTCGCTCAATTTTCCGGTGGCTCAGCTTCCATGCCTCACTCTTTGGAAAAATTTGGCGTCACCTGCGGAAGGGTATGTTACCGGCATCGAGCCGGGAACCGGTTTCCCATATACTCGCAGAATTGAGCGCGAAGCTGGTCGGGTGCCTAAGCTTGCCGCGAATGAGCCCCGTCATTTTACAATTGATTTTACAATCCACTCTGACCAGCTAAGTGTGCAGTCCGCCATCGGGCGCGTAAAAAATATTCAAGGGCGCATTAAACCGGAGATGGCTGGCGACCAGCCGCATTAGTTGCACTTGGTGTTTTTACTGCGCGCTTCAAACTTTCCGCGGATTTAGGTCGCGGCAAGTAGGCGCCACAAGATTCGCGCACGACGAGTCGCGGAGTCAGCGCAATGCTCCGGGTTGGCAGGGTTGGTTCGGCCAGCCGTTCCATCATGGTGCGGAAAGCAATAATGGCTATATCGCGACACGGCTGGTGAATGGTGGTAAGCGGGACGGAAACCAGCGTGGCATATTTTACATCATCAAAGCCAACTACCCGGACGTCCTGCGGGGCGCGCACCCCTTGCGATTCCAAGGCGCGTAGCAGCACTGCCGCCGTGTCGTCATTGGCGCAAACAAATGCGTCGGCTTGCCGCCCGGCCACCAGCGAACGGACAAATTTCAGGTCCGCGGGGTCCCCGAGGCGTATCCAGTTGGGATCGGGTTCAATGCGATTCCGCACGAAGGCCTCGCGAATGCCCGCGATGCGCGCATCCACCGTGGCGGCGGAAAACGGACGGGCCACAAAATATATTTTGCGGCAACCCAGTTTAACCAGGTGTTCCGCCATCATGTAGCCGCCCGTCATGTTGTCAATGCCGACGAGGTCAAAATCACTGCGTCGGGGATAATCCGAAAGATCGCGGTCAAGCAAGACGACGGGAATGCCCGCTTCCCGGAGTGCTTCCGCCAGCTGGCCATTGGCTTTTTCCTGCCCGGGCTGCAGTTCCGCGGGGGCAAAAAAGACGCCGCTAATTTCCCGCTCAATGAACTGTTTGCAAAGTTCCTCCGCATGTTGGAGGCTGGCATCGGTGTCGACGCGCGGGTTGGTGGAGCCGCCCCAGAGCAGACCGTATTCGTTGACGCGCGCCAGGCTGGCGATTTCACCGCAGATAATCTGAAAGATTTCAGTCGTCGCCAGGCCGGGCACCAGCAACCCCAATATGCGAGATGAGGCGCTGCGCTGAATATTCGAGCGCACGTAAGTTCCCGAACCGGCGCGCCGTTCGACCAACCCCTGGGTTTCCAAATCGCGCAACGCCCGCGCCACCGTTGGGCGCGAGACGCCAAACTGTTTGACCAGTTGCACCTCGCTCGGCAGCCGCGCGCCTTCGCCATACCGGCCGGCCGCGATTTCGGTTTGCAGATGGCTGCTGATTTCATGGTGTTTGGGCTTGAGTTTCATGCTTAAAGTTTTTTGAATGCTGGACATTGCGGTAGTTACAGCTTTAAAAGCAGTTCTATCTACTATTCAGCTTTCAGTCAAGATTAGATTCGTGGTTTATGAAATTTCCGGCTAAACTCGGGCACACTCTAAAAAATCCATTCGCGACGGCCTTTGCCTTGCCGTCATTTCAAATGAAACGCCCATAAAAAATTGCCTTCACTTTTATGAAAAAAACATTCGCGGGTTCCCTGCTTTTTTTGGCGGCGCTTTTCCTCGCGGTCGGTTGCCAAAAGGAAACCCCCGCCGATGACACCCGTCCCAAACATGTCATCGCCGTTATTCCCAAGTTGACAAACACCGTTTTTTGGCAAGCGGTTCTCGCCGGGGCAACCGAAGCGGGCAAGGATTTCGGCTTTGAACTGATCTGGGATGGGCCGGATCGGGAAACCAACAGCGCCCGCCAGATTGAAATTGTCGACGCGGCCATCGGCCGTCACGTGGAAGGCGTCGTGATTGCGCCGGTGGATCGCACGGAACTGGTGCCCTCCGTTGACAAGTTGGCCGAATTAAAGATCCCTTGTGCCATTATTGATTCGGGTCTCGATGCCGTTCATTTCGTTTCCTTTGCCGCCACCGACAACTATCAGGGCGGGGTGCTGGCGGCGGAACGCATGGGGCAGGTGCTCGGAGGCAAAGGCAATGTTCTTGTGGTCCGACATATCGCCGGTTCTCACGCTGCCACCAAGCGTGTCAGCGGTTTTACAGATACCATTGCAAAAGAATTTCCGGACATCAAAATTGTGGGCTCGGAATCGGGTCAGGACACGGCGGCGATTGCTAAAAAAACGACGCTCGAAATGCTTCAGCAGCATCCGGATGTCCAAGGGCTTTTCGCCTGCAATGTTGATGTTTCCGTGGGTGCATTACAAGCTCTGCAAGAAGCAAAGCGCACTGATATAAAATTGGTCGCTTTTGATCCGGACAAATCGCTGATTGAAGGGCTCCGTTCGGGGCAGGTCGCGGCTATCATTGTGCAAGACCCATACAAAATGGGTTACGAAGGGGTGAAAGCCGTGGCGTTAAGTAACAAGGGCCAATCCAGTCCAAGACTCATTGACACGGGCGTCGAAGTCGTGACCGGCGAAAACCTTACCGAACCCAAGATCATGCGTTTACTCGGAGAGCAGCAATAATTTTCGTGGGGAGATAAGTTGCTGAAGCAAAATGTTGGCGGCCTAAGTTAGCCGAAGCGGTGCAGCAAAAAAGCGTTCAAATGGACATCATGAACCCCGGCGAAATCCTCCACCATTCCCATAATTTTTGCTGTCCTGTTGACGCTTCTGCTTTCGTGGTGGCATTGATCTTTCTCACATGGCAAAATATCCACTCTGCCAATTCGCTTTTTCTGCGTTGTGCCACTTGGGCCAGATGATTCAACCTCGGTAAGTTGACCTATTCTGGATACCTTTCAATCGGCAACGCAAATTTTTTTCAGCCCGCCACCGCCGTTTTTTTGGCCTATCCTCGCTGGGTTTCTGGCGTTGGAGCTAAGCGGGCAAAGTCGCTTTTGACTTCGTTTTTCTATGGCAATCATCCTACGCGTCACCTTCGTGGCTGACGATAGCCGGTTCAATTCAACGAGGGAGTGATGTATTTACTGCTTTTATAGTTGTCATTACAAGTATTTCACATTCTGTCTAGTCTGGATTTGTATTTTAATCCCGCAAAGTTTAAACAAGGACCATACCCAGCGACGAGATCACTTGGCCCATTGGCGCAAAGAAAAGTTTGCGACCCATGCCATAGGTAATCCGACCGGAGTTTTTCTCCGACACGTTTTACACATTTGTCAGGGCTGGGCAATGCCAATCAAAACACCAACCAAAAATCATGAAAACAAAAAGAAAAAACCTAAAGACAGCGGCGTTGGTCGCCACGCTCATGGTGGGCGGGATCAGCGTGGTCCAGGCCCTCGAGGCGGACACCAATGCGACGACCGTGGCGTATTGGAAGTTAGGCGGCGTTAACAGCATTACCCTTAGTCCCAGCGGGAATGGCATTTTGGATCTGGCTACTAATGCAGGGCAGGGCACGATTGCGGGGACTGTTAGCGGTGTTCCCCTGTCCGTCCAAGATCTGTGGTTCCAAGGACCCTTGGCGGCGAACCCAACTTTTTCAAGCACGGTCCCGCCCACTTCAATGTTCAATGCGAACAATTATTTTAACGCCGGTTCGGCCTCGTGGGACTGTGGGGCTGACCAATATCCCAGCACCTCCGGAAGTCTGATCTGCGACAATCTTACTTATGGCAATAACTTCAACGGTCCCGATTTCACCTGGGAAGCTTATTTTAAATCTGACAGCACCAACGCGGCGGTCGCCAGCACAGATCCCGCGCAGTTCCTCATTTTCGATCACCATCAATCAGCCTATGCCTTCGTTTCCATCAATGATAATCCAGGTGATACGAATAATATTGGCAGCATCCGGTTTTGGAGCTGGAACGTGGCGGTTTTCGGCATTGATTGTCGGATTACGGCGGCGCAGAACCATGGGCAGCGTCTGGATGACGGCAACTGGCATTATGTCGCGGCCCGGTTTAATACCGCCACCGAGACGATGGATTTGCTGGTGGTGAACCAGGATGGCACGAGCACCGAAACCTCAACTTATATCACAGTGCCGCTGAATCCGGGTGGTTCCGGCAGCCAAGGCCCTGTGTTCATCGGCTGTGATGAAGGGCAGAACGAACCTTTCAATGGTCTGATCAACCAATTGCGCTACTCCAACGTTTCATTGCCGAACAGCCTCTTGCTGGCGAATGCAACTGCCTGTAATGCGCCCGTTTTTAATAATTCGGCGACGACGAATTCTGTTTCGGTTGGCGATGTTTTGACCATTTCACCGGCTGCCTGGCCGGTTTCTGTCCAAGGCGCACCCCTCCAGTTTCAATGGCAATTGAATGGGGTCAATGTTCCCGGTCAGACTAACTTGGCTGCCAATTTATTCCCGGCATCGGCCGGTGATGCGGGCACATTTCAACTTGTCGCCACCACTCCTTGTGGAGGTATTGCGGCCACCAGCGCTCCAATCGTTGTCACTGTCGCTCCCAAGGTGGTCGTCAACACCGCCCGTTGGAGTTTTGAATCGGTGATCAATCCATTGAATGACGGCACGCCACCCAGCCCGATTCCGCAGAACGGTATCGCCAGCTCGCTGACCAACTTCTATTACCCATTGATTACTTTCAACAATGGTCCCATCCAGCCGGCCGGCGCCAATGGGGGAATATCTTTGACCAACGACGTGCCGCCGACCACGATGTTTATCAATGGCAACACAGGTGGAACGAACGCCTTTGATCCTTCGTTCATTTATGGCGTGGATGGCGTGGTTTTCTATCCGAATGGCAGCTATCCCGGTGACCCGTTTGATTTCCGGACGCAATTTTCCGTGGAATTATTTTTCCAGACCTATGGTGACCAGAGTGCCAATGGCACTATGGAACTGCTCTGCCAGGGCTCGGATGGTGGCAACACCTTCGAATATGGGGTCAACCTCAACCAGTCGGCGAATGGTGCGATTAGTTTCAAAGTTAACAACATGGCAGTTTCCCCGGCTGGCCCGTCGTTTGAAGACACCAACGCCGGAATTCAGTCGGTCGTCTTGTCGGACCGGAATTACGCTGATGGCACCTGGCATTATCTGCTGGCGAAATATGATTCAACCGCCAATAAGCTCAGCTTGTCTATAGCTAATACCGATGGCACCGGGACAAACACAACCGTGCTTTTACCGGTGGGATACAGTCCGCTGTCTCCCAACAATGAAGGCAATCTATTCATTGGCCGCTATCGCTATCCTTGGAATGATGGTGGGCAGACTGATCCCCGCACCTTCATTGGTGCCATTGACGAGGTGCAGATCTCGTCAGGTTTGGTGACGCCGAGCACAGGTCAATTGGGTTATATCCCGGGTCCGCCGAGCCTGACCGGCATATCGGTCAGCGGCGGCACGGTGACAATTAAGTTTAGCGGCAATCCCGCCGCTGCGCCAACGGCCTACACCTTGGTGGGTTCTGCGACGGTAAATGGAACCTACTCGGCTTTGTCCGCCACGGTTATCTCGCTTGGCGGTGGAAACTTCCAGGCGACCGTTGCCAAGAGCGGGGGCGCCGAGTTCTATAGGATTAAAATGTAAGCCTCTCATAGCTGGCCTGCAGCCGATCGGGCTGCAGGCCAGTTTTACCCGGCACGAAATAAAAACAAAACTATGAAGCCAACCAACTCAAACCCATTTCCCCACTGCCGGCGCGCATTCACTCTGATTGAGTTGCTGGTTGTGATCGCCATCATCGCCATACTGGCCGCCATGTTGCTGCCGGCGCTGGCATCCGCCAAGCAGAAGGCCATCAAAATCTCCTGTTTGAATAATTTCAAACAGATCACGCTCTATGCCCAAATGTATACCGATGACAATGAGGATAAGTTCCCCACGTGCTTATCCACGACTTACGGGCTGTGGGATGCGGCCGACGAGGCCACCAACTGGTGGGGAAATGCGATTTGCGGTGGCGGCACGAATAATTATAAATCGTTTCATGATCCGGCGGTGAACGGGCCCATCGTTTTAAGTGGTGGCGCCGTGTGGAATTGGGCCTTTGACTTTAATCTGGTGGGTTACGGCTACAATTCCTTTTTCCTGAGTTGCACCCCAAATGCGCCCGGCAACACCTCCGTGGCCGGTTGGAAGTTCACCAGTTCAGCCAACTTCAAACGTAGCGCCATCCGCCATCCCACTGATTGCCTCGTGTTCGGCGATAAGCAGCCTAAACCGGACTTGACGGCGAGCGCCAGCTTGTGGTGGCCGAATGCCAGCATGCACGTCACCAGTTCGTCGGGCGCCTATGAAGGTATTGACACGACTCGCCACAATGGCGGAAAATTTCCGGGGACGGGAAATGTGGGATTTGCGGACGGGCATGCCGAATCTAAAAAGGAGGCCAACATCAACCCGCCGGTAGATCCTTCAGGCGGCTCCAGCCAGGGGTTGATTAATTCACAATACTGGGATCCGGTTCAGTCTGCGGGCCAACTATAAATGTCGCTGACTGCCCGTAAATCAACAGTATGCAATTTCGCCAAAACAACTTAATTGAATTATGGGCCATCACATAGCGATTAGAACCTCATGTTATGCTGATGTCCTCTAGATAAGGGTGTTGATAACATTGATTTTATTCGAGGATAACCGCAAAATTTCTAGCATGATTACCACCATAACCTCACCAACTATAATATCGGGCAAACTGCCGGCGTTCAACCGGCAGATTGTTTTGTGGGCCATAACTTCGGCGCTGGCCGGCTTTCTATTTGGATTCGACACCGTGGTCATCTCCGGTGCCGAGCAAAAAATTCAAGCGCTCTGGGGCTTGGGCGCAGGCCTGCATGGATTTGCCATCGGCTCGGCGCTTTACGGCACCGTGCTGGGTTCATTGTTCGGTGGCTGGCCGACTGATTTTTTCGGCCGTAAAAAAACGTTGTTATCCATCGGGCTTCTGTATGTCGTGTCGGCGATAGGTTGTGCCTTTTCGACTAATGTGACGATGTTCATCATCGCGCGAGTCATTGGCGGTATTGGCATTGGTATTTCCACAGTGGCGGCACCGCTTTACATATCGGAAATTGCGCCGCCGGCGTATCGCGGAAGATTGGCCGGCATGTTTCAGTTCAACATCGTATTCGGCATCCTCATCGCTTTTGCGTCTAACGCGATGCTGAAGGGTATCAGCGACAACGACTGGCGCTGGATGCTCGGGGTGGCGGCATTTCCTTCCATAATTTACACGATGATGTGCTGCACCATCCCGGAAAGCCCACGCTGGCTGATCGGACGCAAGGGCGATCGCGCCGCCGGGGTAACGGTTTTAAAGCTTATTGAACCGGAGGCGACCTCAGCCAAAGTCGAAGCGGATGCGGATGCCATTCTCGCTGCCTCCTCTGAGCGAGCAACCTCCACCAAATTTTGGACGCGGCGTTTGCGCGTGCCGATCATGCTGGCATTCCTGATCGCCTTTTTCAATCAGCTTTCCGGCATCAACGCCATTCTCTACTTCGCACCGCGCATTTTTGAGATGACCGGACTGGGAGCCAAGGCGGCAATGCTGCAATCCGTGGGAATTGGGGTGACGAATCTAATCTTTACGTTTGTCGGTCTATGGCTGATTGACCGGCTTGGTCGGCGCACGTTACTATTCATTGGCTCGTTCGGTTATATTGCATCACTGGGACTCACGGCTTGGGCATTCTTCACCCAGCATTACAGCATTGTTCCGGCGTGCATCTTCGCCTTCATCGCGGCGCACGCCATTGGCCAAGGTGCGGTGATCTGGGTTTTCATTTCGGAAATTTTCCCGAATCGTCATCGGGCTGAAGGCCAAACGCTCGGCAGTTCTACGCACTGGATTTTTGCCGCGCTGCTTACAACTTTCTTTCCCAAAATGGTATCTCTGTTTGCGCCGGGATACGTTTTTGCATTTTTTGCGTTCATGATGGTGCTCCAATTGATCTGGGTGAAGTTCATGGTTCACGAGACTAAAGGGGTGCCATTGGAACAAATCCAAAAACGCTTGGGCATTGAGTAAGGCCAAACATGAGTTTCAAAATCATTGGCATCGGCGAGGTCCTGTGGGATTTGCTCCCGTCCGGCTCGCAACTCGGCGGCGCTCCCGCGAACTTTGCGTATCATGCGCACGCGCTGGGGGCGGATGCCTGCGTAGTCACACGCGTCGGCAAGGATGATTTCGGCCAGGAAATTCTCCGGCGCTTTCAGCAGCAGGAAATTGCCGACGGCACCGTGCAAGTGGACGAAAAAGCCCCCACGGGCGTGGTGACCGTCACGTTATCCGACAATGGTATTCCCACTTATAATATTCGTGAAAATGCGGCGTGGGATCAAATCTCGGTGACGCCCGCGGCACTTACCGCCATACAGCAAGCTGATGCCATTTGCTTTGGAAGCCTGGCGCAACGGGGCATGATCTCACGAGATTCCATTCAAACGCTGGTGGCCTCGGCGCCGGGGAATACCTTGCGGATTTTTGACAGCAATCTGCGTCAAAAATATTACACCCACGAAATCCTTGAGCAATCATTGCGCCTCGCCAATGTCCTCAAGTTGAACGACGCTGAATTGCCAATCATCGCCGGCCTTATGAGATTACCCGGCACAACTTATGACCAAATTGAACTCCTCGCCAAAAAATTTGATTTGCAATTAGTCGCTTTGACCCGTGGTCCCGCCGGCAGTCTTTTGTTTCAAGCGGGCAAATGGTCGGATTGTCCTTCGATTCCCATAAAGATTGTGGACACGGTCGGCGCGGGGGACGCGTTTACCGCCGCACTGGCCATGGGCCTTCTCAGCAAAATGCAGTTGGATGAAATCAATTATCTCGCTGACGAAGTGGCACGCTACGTTTGTTCCTGCAATGGGGCCACGCCGCCGTTGCCTAAGGAGTTAGTTGCCAGATTCTCTGCCAACATGGACGCTCGCTCAACCTCGTCTAAGCTAGTCGCGACGGGAAAAAATTGAAGCGTGCAATCGAATGAATAAAAAAACCAAATCCACCTTGGTAGCGAGCGGTTTTTCCCGCGTGCTAAGGGTGCTTTCCGCCGCTTCGCTTTTTGCAATTGGACTGGTTTCCGCCAGCGCCAATCCGCCGGGCGAATATTCCGAACCCTTCCGCCCACAATATCATTTCACTCCCGAGGAGAATTGGATGAATGATCCGAACGGCCTGGTCTATTACGAAGGTGAGTATCATTTGTTCTACCAATACAATCCTTTCGGCAATAAGTGGGGGCACATGAGTTGGGGCCACGCGGTCAGCCCCGATATGGTTCACTGGAAACACTTGCCACTGGCATTGCCCGCAGCCGACGGAGTAATGATCTTTTCCGGCAGCGCGGTGATAGATTGGCATAACTCCAGCGGCTTTGGCAAAAATGGCCAGCCGCCGATGGTCGCCATTTACACGGGTTGTCGCGCCGATAGCGACGGCGTTCAATTCGAGTGCCTCGCTTACAGCAACGACAAAGGCCGCACTTGGACAAAATACTCCGGCAATCCCGTCATCGATCTGAATTCAAAAGATTTTCGCGACCCAAAGGTGCAATGGTATGAGCCAACTAAAAGTTGGATCATGACGGTTTCACTTTCGGCGGAACACAAGGTTTGTTTCTACGGCTCACCTAACTTAAAAAATTGGACCCTGCTAAGTAAGTTTGGCCCGGCAGGTGCCACGGGCGGCGTGTGGGAATGTCCCGACTTATTCCAACTACCAGTGGAAGGCACGCATGAAAAACGCTGGGTGCTGGCGGTGAACATCAATCCGGGCAGCATCGCCGGCGGTTCCGGCGGACAATATTTCATCGGCCAATTTGACGGCAAACAATTTACGGCGGACGCCGATTCCTTGTTGAAACCAACTCCGGAATTTGTGCCGTCCGGACAAATCCTCGCCGATTTTGAAGGCAGCGATTACGGCGATTGGAAAACTACGGGCGATGCCTTTGGCCCCGGACCGGCGCAAGGAAGAATTGGCGATCAAAATCCGGTGGATGGCTATTTCGGTCACGGTTTGGTGAACAGCTTTTATCACGGCGACGCCACCACCGGCACGCTCACCTCGCCGGAATTTGAAATCACCAAGCCGTATCTGAATTTCTTGATTGGCGGCGGTTCGCAAAAAGATACGCGCATGGATCTAATCGTGGATGGCAAAATTGTGCGGACGGCTTCTGGTTCTGATGCCGAGCGGCTGGCATGGAGTTCATGGAACGTGCATGAATTCCAAAATCAAAAGGCGGTTTTGCAGATAGTGGACAATGCCACCGGCGGCTGGGGCCACATCAATGTTGATCAAATCATGCTAGCGGATGAGCCGGCGCAGGCTGCCTCCGAGGCGGCACTTTGGTTCGACTACGGCCCGGACTATTACGCGGCAGTTTCTTGGAGCGATGTTCCCAAGTCGGATGGTCGTCGGCTGTGGATCGGCTGGATGAACAATTGGGAATATGGCCAGGATGTGCCCACATCGCCGTGGCGCAGCGCCATGTCCATTCCGCGCGAAGTCAGTTTGCGTAAAGCTACCGAAGGTGTTCGCCTTGTGCAGCAACCCGCCCGCGAAATGGAATCGTTGCGTGACCACCATTATCAATTCAAAGGTGGCGAGCTCGCCGCAGCCAACGCGTGGCTCGCCAAAAATAAAATCGCCGGCCAGCAACTCGAACTGCTGGTCGAATTTGCACCGCAAAACACAGGCAGCGAAGGCGTGAAAGTTTTGCGCGGCGACAAAGAAGCGACCAGCATCGGCGTGGACCATGATCGCGGACAGATTTTTGTGGATCGCACGCGGTCGGGCAGGGTGGATTTCCATCCCAAATTTTCTGGCGAGTATGTTGCTGCGGGTAATACTCAAGAGAAAGTAAAGTTGCACATTTTTGTGGACGCCGGTTCGGTTGAAGTATTTGCCAACGAGGGGGAGCAGGTGTTTACCAGTCAGGTTTTTCCGTCTGCCAACAGCCAGGGGCTGGAGCTATTTGGATCCGCCGACGGAGCGAAAATCAGCTCGCTGAATGTATGGACGCTGAAATCAATTTGGAAATAGATTCAAAGTAATGCAACAGCTGCCCGTAAAAATTTTCTTCACGGGCTTGTTGTGCGCAGCGGGCATATCGCTTTGGGCCCAGGATATTTTGATCAACAACTTTGAAGCCACGAACTATGGCGCGTGGACGACGACCGGCACTGCCTTTGGCGCTGGCCCGGCGATGGGAACCTTGCCCGGTCAAAATCCTGTAACTAATTATCAAGGCAGTCGTTTGGTGAATACATTTCTCGGCGGTGACGCTTCGACCGGCACACTGACTTCGCCGCCGTTCACGATTCAGCGGAACTATATTCAATTCCTGATGGGCGCCGGCAACCAGCGCGGCAAGACTTGCATGAATCTGATCGTCAACGGACAGGTCGCGCAGTCCGCCGTCGGCATGGGCGACCGCGAGGATTTGAGCGCGCTGCAATGGAACGTCAGCAATCTCATCGGCAGCAATGCGACGATTCAAATCCTGGACGCGGCCACGAACGGCTGGGGCCACATCAACGTGGATCAGATCATCCAGACCGATACTTCGCTCGGCTCCGTCGTAACGATCACGAATCGCTATCTGAATCTTCCCGTGAAGACTGGCGCGACCTCGCATCGCTTCGAGTTGGTGATTGATGGTCTCGTCACGCACGAATTTTTTGTCGAACTGACCGACACGGTGACACCGGATTTTTATGCGTTCCTCGACATGTCTAATTTTCAAGGCAAGGAGGCGCTTGTCCGCGTGGATTCGCTTCCCGCAACCACGACGAATCTAAGTTCGCTTATTTGGTCAAACGGCATCGTCGGCGCGAACACGTTTTATCAGGAAACAGATCGTCCGATTTATCATGTCACCGCTCAACGCGGCTGGCTCAACGACCCGAACGGCCTCGTTTATTTTAACGGCGAATATCATCTCGGCTTCCAACACAATCCTTACGGCTGGAGCTGGGCGAACATGCACTGGGCGCACGCCGTCAGCACAGACCTGGTGCATTGGACGCAACTGCCGGAATGGCTATATCCCGATCCGCTCGGCGCGGAATGGTCCGGCAGCGCGGTTGTGGATTGGAATAATTCCGCCGGCTTCGGCACCAACGCGATGATCGCGTTTTACACCGGCGCGGCGAAAGGCTCTGATCCGAATCTGCCGCGCATGGCGAATGCCGGCCAGTTCACGCAGTGCATGGCTTACAGTCTGGACTCTGGGCGCACTTGGACGAAATATACGAATAATCCCGTCGTGCCGAATCTCGTCGGCGGCGACAACCGCGATCCGAAAGTCTTCTGGTATGCGCCCGGCAGCAAGTGGGTGATGGTGCTGTGGCTGAACAACAATGATTACGGAATTTTTTCGTCCACCAATCTTAAGAATTGGACGCAGACTTCCACTTTCACTTTTCCTGGCGTCATGGAAGTGCCTGATATGTTCCAACTGCCGCTTGATGGCAACACCAACAACCTGCAATGGATTTTCTGGGGCGGCGCGGGCAACTATTATCTCGGCGGATTTGACGGCAACACCTTCACGCCGCAGACCGGACCGTTCACATTGCGCGGCGGTGACTGCTTTGCGGCGACGCAGACTTACAACAACATTCCCGGCAATGCACGGCGCATTTTGATCGTTCACGGCACGGCGCAATTTCCTGGCATGTCGTTCAACAACGATATTAATTTCCCTATTGATTTGACCCTGCAAACATCCCCCTCCGGCCCGCTGTTGTATGCAAATCCTGTTCCTGAACTAGCTTTATTGCGGACTTCAACTAATACCTGGCCTGCACAATCGCTCGTGGCCGGCAACAATGTCATGGCGGGAACTTACGGCGAGGCATTTGATCTGGATGCAAAATTCAAACCCGGCGCGGCGACCAATATTACTTTTAATCTGCGCGGCACCGCCGTGACTTATAATTGCGCCGCACAGACGATTAGCTGTAACGAAATCACCCAACCGCTGGCGCCGAGCAATGGTGTGGTGCATCTGCAAATGCTGGTGGATCGCGGCATCGTTGAAATTTTTTGCAACGACGGTCTGCTTTACATGCCGATGGGCGTGACGCCGATGCCAGGATTTCAGGCCGTAAGTCTTGTGGCCACCGGCAACGGAGCGACGCTGAATTCGCTGGCGATGCACAATCTGGGTTCGGCCTATAACTATGTTTCCAACTCGACTCCCGATTTGCTGCTCTCGGACTTTGAGCAGACGAATTATGTGTGGCTGCCCGGCGGACTTTGGACGGCGACGGGCACGGCGTTCGGCTCCGGTCCGGCGCAAGGCACGCTGCCCAATCAAAACCCGGTGGCTGGCTATCTTGGAAATGGATTGGTGAACACTTATTTGAACGGCGACAGCAGCATCGGCACGTTGACCTCGCCGCCCTTCACGATTCAGCGAAATTACATTAAATTCCTGATCGGCGGCGGTAACTGGCGCGGACAAACTTGCATGAATCTTTTGATCAACGGGCAGGTCGTCCGTTCGGCGGTCGGCATGGGTGATCGTGAACAGCTCGACTGGCTGCAATGGAACGTCAGCGCTTACTCGAATCAAACCGCGCAGATTCAAATCGTAGATTCAGCCACGAACGGCTGGGGCCACATCAACGTGGACGAAATCACCGAGACCGATACCTCGCTGCCGAACGTGCTGGTCGCCACGAACCATTATCTCCATCTGCCAATTCGCACCGGTGCCACGAAACATCTGGTTGAGCTAGTGCAGGACGGTTTGGTGGTTCGCGAGATGAATGTCGAGCTGGCGGACACGGCCACGAATTTTTGGTCGTTCATGGATTTGACGCCGTTTCAGGGACAGGAACTGGTCGTGCGCGTGGATTCGCAACTGGCCACGACGAATCAGTTGGCAACTTATTTCGTTCAGACTAACACTATCATAACTGATACGCCGATTTATCAGGAAGCACTGCGGCCGATCTATCATTACACGGCGCGGCGCGGCTGGATGAATGATGCCAACGGGATGGTCTATTACAACGGCGAGTATCACTACTGTTACCAACATAATCCTTATGGGTGGGCGTGGGATAACATGCACTGGGGAAATGCCGTCAGCACCAATCTGGTAAGTTGGACGGAAATGCCGGAGGCGCTTTATCCCGACGATCTCGGCACGGAATTTTCCGGCTCGGCGGTGGTGGACTGGAACAACTCCGCCGGTTTCGGAACGAATGCGCTGGTGGCGTTTTTCTGCGCGGCGGGGGGCGAGAACCGCATGTCCATCGGCCAGCCATCAACGCAGTGCATGGCCTACAGTCTGGATTCGGGCCGGAGTTGGCAGAAATATGCAAACAATCCAATCGTGCCCAACATCGCCGCCGGCAACCGTGATCCGAAAGTGATCTGGTATGCGCCGAGCAATAAGTGGATAATGGTGCTTTTTCTAATCAACAATGACTTTGCCATACTCTCTTCGACGGACCTGAAGAACTGGACGCAAACTTCCACACTTACTTTCACCAACGCGTTCGAATGTCCCGAGTTGTTTTCGTTGCCCGTGGATGGGAACACGAACAATGTCAAATGGGTTTTTTACACTAACAACGGTCATTACTATGTCGGACTGTTTGACGGCAACTCGTTCACGCCGCAGTATGGGCCGTTTAACCTTCGCGGTCCGAACAACAATGGGGCTGGCCAGACGTTCAATAACATGCCCGCCTCGGACAACCGCCGGATCCTGATGGCCAACACCACGCAATCGTATCCGGGCATGCCTTTCAACCAAGCCGTGAATTTCCCGATTGAACTCACGTTGGTCACCACCGCTGGCACGCCGATGATGTATGCCAATCCCGTGCGTGAAATCGCGCTGCTCCGCACCAGCACGAACAGCTGGACGGCGCAAACCCTCGCTAACGGCGTGAACGTGATGCCCAATACCGCAGGCGAGGGGTGCGAACTGGATGCCCAATTCCAGCCGGGTGGCGCCAGCCAGATTGCTTTCAATGTTCGCGGCACGACGGTTGTTTATGACAACGTCGCACAGACGGTAACTTGCGCCGGCCAAAGCCAGCCGCTAAGTCCGACCAATGGAACAGTTCATCTGCGAATGCTGGTGGACCGCGGCTTCCTGGAAATTTTTGGCAACGATGGTTTGGTTTATATGCCGGCGAATGTAACTCCCGTCACGGGCGCGCTCCCCATAAGTCTGATGGCTGTCGGCAGCGGCGCGCAGCTGGTTTCGCTCAACCTTTACAATCTGGCTTCGGCGTGGGGCGGCTTGTCCGCGTCGCTGGCTCCCACTATTATAACGCCGCCGGCTCCGACCACCGTGAATCTCGGTGGCCCGGCCACGTTTAGTGTCACGGTCAGCGGCATCGGCCCGCTGTTCTATCAATGGCGCAACAATGGCCAGCCGATTCCCGGCGCGACCAACAGCACGCAGGTCATCTTTCCGGTTACCGCCGGCGCGAACTATGATGTGGTCATCAGCACCGCCGGCGGTTCGGTGACCAGCAGCGTTGCGCCGCTGATGATTCAAGCGCCTTATACGGTGGCTTATTGGCAGATGGAGGCCCAGATTTCGGCACCGAACAACGTGGGCGTTCCCACTTTTGTCGGCGTGGCGGATTCCGCGACGAATAATGGCCAAGGTATTTTCACCACGGGCAGCCTGCCTGCGTCCGTAGATGATTTGATTACGTTCAATGGATTGTCAGGCGGCCCGGTGACGCTGAGTCCCAACGTTGCGCCAGCCTCGATGTTTGTGAACGGCCACAGCGGCGGAAATTATTCTTACGATGCTGAAGCCATCACCAATGTGGACGGCTGTTTATTTTTCCCGCAGGATCAATACGGCGACGAAATGGATTTCACCGGGCCGTTTTCCATTGAGCTGTTTTTCAAAACCGATGGCAACCGCAGCGGGGCCGGCGTGATGCAATTGGTCTCCCAAGGCACGGACACCGGCCAGGTTTTCCGCTACGGCATCAGTGCGAACGAAACGGCTGCAGGCGGCATCCGGTTCAAGTTGGCGAACAGCAGTTTGCCGCAAACTAATTTTGTGGATTTGAATGGAATCAATTTTGCGGATGGCCAGTGGCACTCTATGGTGGCAGTCTGTGACACGCTAGCCGGCACCAATGGTCAACTGCGGCTAACCATTGCGAATCAGGACGGCTCGCAGGCCAGCGCGACAAACAACCTGCCGGCTGGGTTTCTGCCACTGCCGGCGGTGGACAACGGCAATCTGTTCCTCGGGCGAAATACCTATCCGGTTAGCGTGAATCCTCAAACATTTCTTGGCTTCATTGACGAAGTGCAGATCACCGCCGGGGTGGTGTCCGACACCTCGCGCATCGGCAAAGTGCCAGCCATTGACAACCACCCGGAAATCAAAGGGGTTTCAAATGGAACCAACGGCGTCAGTTTTCAATGGACGGGGGCGGCCGCCAATGCATTTCTGGTGCAATGGGTGGCCCGGTTGGGCGACGCGTGGCAAACCATCGCCACCTTGCCGAGTGCCAATTGCAATGCCAGCTACGTCGAGACGAATGCGGCCAGATTGAACAGTCCCGCTGGCTTTTACCGGGTTCTGTTACAATAATGATTCGCCTTTTAAATCACGGTTTTGGCCCGATTTTGGGGCACCGGCAGCTTCCGCTGAAAATCAATGGAATGACTATCACGGATAAATCAATCGGAAGAAAACATTGCTTTGCGTCATATCAATCGGTAGCCACATCTGGTTCGTAGTCATGGAACCGGAGACAGTGGCCCAGCCGGTTGGATTCGCCAGGCTGTTGGTGTTCATCATTAACCGCCAGCCGGTATGATCGGCCGGCCAGTTCAATTGAAGGCTTAGCCCGTCAGCGCTGACCGCGAACGTCAAGGGCACCACCGTCGTGGACGCCGGGCGTGCGACCACTTCAGTGGAATAAGCCGACTCATCCCCCAGAATGTTCAAGGCGGTGACCACATAGTAATAAGGCGTGCCGTTTTGCAGCACACTGTCGGTGTAGGACAGGTTAGTCGTAAGATTCGCTATTTTCGTGTAAGGGCCGCCGGAAACCAGGCTGCGATATACGTTGTAGAAGGAACCAATACCGGTCCAGTTCAAGGTGGCGTCTTGGCTGGAGTAACCGATGGCTACGCTCGGCGGTGTTGCGGTCACGATGGTTACCGGTTGGTAAGGCTTGACCAACCGCCATTGCGTGGCTGCACCTGGCGCGGGATCGTTGACCATGCTGAAGGAAATCGCCGGAGCCGTGCCGGAGCCTTGAAGGCTTTGGGCGGCCGCCAAATTGTCGAGATAGTAATAACCATTGCTGTCGGGGCCGTTAAACCACCAGTCCACGGTGGCGTTCGTCGTGCCATACGGCGCAAGATCCAAGGTGCCAGCATTGTTGCGTAAACGCCGCCCGTCATTGAGCGAAATAATATACCAGTGATTCGTCACCAAAGCGGGAAGTAACGCCCATTCAGTTGTGGCATTGCGGACATAGATAGAGGATGCCTTCGGTGTCGTCGAATTATTGGTCGCGGTCAGGCGGAAACTCGTGCCCAGATTGTGAATAAGATAGGGCGTGCGCGCGTGTAAGGTAAGATCGGCATCCCACGTGGCATAGAGTTCGCCATATGGCGACAGCGTGGCACCGTCGGCCAGAAAGAAGTTTCCGCGATAGCCATTGTCTACCCAAGGCGCAGCGCTGTTTGTGCCGCTGAACGGGAAAATGGCATAGCGCTTGAGCCACTCATTGCCTTCCGCCTGCCACATGAATTCGGCCAGGAAATTATAATCATCGTTCTCGGACCAAGCCTGGGTGTTGTTCCAGTCCACGGGTGAGAATTCGGTCAACCAGACTGGCCGGCCCCAGGTGGTGTAAGCGCTTTGTAAAACCCCCATCAGTGACGACGCGTTCGGTGGCACATACTCATGCACGGCAGTATAGTCCACCCGATAATTATTACTCGTGATCAAGCTGTAGTAATTATACATCCAAGAACTGAAAGTATTGGCGCAAGCCGGGCTGACCAGCGGCAGGTTCAAGGCTTGGATCAGCGGCCACGCACCGATGACAGCATTGGTGCTGGTGTTGGAGCCGCCATTGGCGCCCGTATTGTCCGGCTCATTATAAGTCAGCAAGTAGTTGGGTTGCGCGTTGGTCAGCCAGCCCGCATCCCGCGCCTGGGCATCGCTCAAAGGCTCCCAATATTGCGCCGCGTAAATCATGGGGACGAAATTCACCGACGCCGGCAAAACGAACCCCGTATTATCATCATAGTTGTAAGCCCAGTTCAAACCCCATTGCACAGAGTTACCCTCATAACCGGCACAACCCTTCTTCGGATAGTGGGTCTGGTAGGCAAAGTTCCAGTATTGAAATGGGCTGGTGGAAGCATTGGTCAAGGTTACGCTGGCCGGATTTCCATTGTCGGTCTGCAGCACCAGATCGTTGGCCGCATTGACAATGCGAAAAAAGCCGTTGCCGACATCCACCAAATACCATTGCTGCGAGGAAGCCCCAGTGTAACTCACCGGCATCACGCCGGTGCCAACGAGATTGCCCAGCTTGGCTCCAAGACACTGCCAAGTAGTCCGGTTGCGGATGCGAAACGTGCTATTTGAATAATTGTAGAGCAGCTCGAATTGCTGGTCAAAGGCACTATTGGTCGCCGTCGCCTGGCTCGCGCCTGCCGAATTAATGACTAGATTGATGGAATTGCCCTGATTCACAATGTTCCAAAATCCATCACTAAACGTATCGAAGATAAAACGGTTGGTTGGATAAGTGACGACAATCTGTTTGGAAGCGCTTGTCACCCCGCTGTTGATGGCGTTGAAAGTTGTTGTTCCCGGTCCCATCGCCGTGACCAAACCGGCGGCAGAAACACTGGCGATGTTTGGATTATTGTGAGTGAAAACAGTCTGCCCATAGTTCAACATATTCACGTTGCTCACGTTGGCAAAGGTGCCGAGCACTATGGCTTGTTGAGTGGCATTGACTATCATTTGGTTGCTGACCACGAGCGAAAGGCTCAATAACGCCCCGGGGTCAATGACCGACACCAGATTGCTCGCGGAAAAACCGGCCAAGGTTGAAACAATGGTTGACTGACCCACACCCAATGCTTGTAAGAACCCATTGGTTGACACGGTAATGATATTTGGGTTGCTAGACGTATAGACCAGCCCAGCGGCCTTTGGCGACAGAACTACGTTTGAAACGTTTAAATAATTACCTGTCACCACAACTTGATCAAAGCCGCCGATGATTTGGTTCGTGGTTGTGAGTTGTTGCTGGATGGATTGGAGCCCGACCGGGTAAGGAGTTATCAACCCGGTAACCGAATCTGCGCCGAAACTTAACGGGATGGTGTTATTCGTGAAAGTCAAATTCGTCCCGGTTATTGCCGGCAAAAAGTTGCCGGTAAGATTTTGGTCAACCTCGACCAGCCAACCCATGTTCGTCGTGCTGCCGGTCGTAGAGGGATATAGTTCAATGTGTGCACGATTCACCAGCGCCCCGGAACTGGTCGGATTCGCCCCGATCGGACCGCCGCCATTGATATAAAGTTGGCCAACGCCAGAACCCAAGCGCACCAGCAATCCTAATTGGGCGGCGGTCACACCTTGGTAGCCGCTCGCCGAGAAATTTATACCGGCCCAGCCGTTACTCGAGCCTGTCAATGGACCATTGGTCGTCACGAGGCCGTCGAAGACGACTGTGTCACCGGCTAACAAGCTCGAACCAGTGATGGTCGCCGGCGGATTGAGTGGATTAACCTGACTGGAGTTGGGAATGATCGTTGGACTGAAAATAAACGGCACAATTCCGGGGACGCTGCGAACATTTAAGGTGGCCGCGGCACTCGTTACTATGTTTCCCGCCGTCAGTAGGTTAGTGACGACAATGCTATACTGTGCTCCGTTGTAGGCTGCTGTCACCGGCGGGGTGGTGTAAGTCAGGCTGGTGGCTCCGGCGATGGGAACTCCATTGGACAACCATTGTTGCGCAGTCTTAAGCGGATAACCTTGGGTGAGCTGCGCGGTAAAAGCAGCCTTGATTCCCACAGCAACAGTTGCGCTGGCCGGCGTCGCTGCCGAAATTGCGATGATCGGCTGGGTTTGAACAAACTGGTGCGTGGTATTATTAGCTCCGAATGTCAAGCCAATGCTATTGTTGGCAAAACTAACGCCCGTGCCATTGGCGATGGCGCTAAACGTGCCGGTTACACCCTGATCAATTTTCACCGAGTAACTCATGTTGGTCGTCGAGCCCGTTTGGGTGCAAGTCAACGTGATCTGCAACCGGTTCGTCCGATAGCCTTGGGCAATTCCAAATTTGGTCGAAGTGCCCGAGCCATTGAGAAAAAGCTGGCATTGATTTCCACTGGCCGTGCCGGTTTCCACCAGCACGCCCAAGCTGGCATAAACGACCCCGCCGTATCCGCCGCCGTTTAAGTTGACAGCACCCCAAGCATCGCTGCTGGAACCAGGCGTATCTATGACGACGCCATCAAACACCACCACATCGCCGGCGTTTAGGCTCGCGCCACTGATCGCCGTGGATCCATTGACCGGGTTGATTGGGCCAACGGCATTTCCCGAACTCGTCGTGGCCGAAGTGCTGTTAAAATTAAAAGCATTTGTGTTGGCGGCAATTCCGTTCAGCGTGGTCGCCGCCAAAACAGCTACTAAGAGCCAACCAGCCATGAATCGGCGGAATGTTCGGTTCACAGTAAATACACGGAAAAACGTTTGCATTTTTTGGCGACAATTTTAATGGTCATAAAAATTACCACATCTATTCAACCGGGCAACTACCCGAAGTGGGGATGCACAGTTGCTTACTAATCAATGGCAACGAGCGGTTTCAAGCTGACCGCTGATTTTTCTCTCATCAAAGAACTAAATCTTTTGAATCTAGCCTCATTGCATACTTGTTACTCATAAAAAGTGATTCTTGCTCTGGCAGAGAATGACGGGTATTTCATACTCAATTTCACACAACCCAGCGGCGCTCTGGCGGTTTTTTGCCGTGATGGCGGCTGTTAATTTGTAAATTTGTATGGCCAACAAAATCTTTATCACGCCCGACGGCAAAAACCGCGCGGTCACCTTCGCGCTGGTCTGCACGCTGTTCCTGCTCTCGGCGCTGTGTAACAGCATGATTGACGTGCTGAACAAGCATTTTCAAAATTCGCTCGGCGTGTCCAAGGCGCACTCGACGTTTGTGCAGGCGGTTTGGTATGGCGCGTATTTTTTCATGGCGCTGCCGTCCGGCTGGATCGCGCGGCGATTCGGCTACCGCGCGGGCATTCTCACCGGCCTGATGACGGTCATCGTCGGTTCGCTGCTGTTTATTCCGGTGACCAATCTTCACGCGTCGCAGGCGGTGGTCTTCGCGGCGTTTCTCGGCGCGTTGTTCGTGGTCGGCGCGGGGTTGACTTTTCTGGAGGCGATTGCCAATCCCTATTCCACCGTGCTCGGCCCGCCGGAATCGGGCGTCGCGCGCATCAACCTCGGCCAGAGCTGCAACGCGGTCGGCTGGATTCTCGGCCCGCTGCTCGCGAGCAGTTTTTTGCTTTCAAAAACCGGCGTGGCGAACACGAGCAACGCCGCGCTCTTTATGCCGTATCTCGTCGTCGCCGGCATCGTCGCGGTGCTGGTGCTGGTGTTCAGCGTCGGCCCGATTCCCGAAATCCACGCGCCGGCGGAAACCAAACCCGTCACCAGCAGCGCGCAGCATGATCGTCCGCTTTACAAGGAAATGCATTTCGTCCTGGCCATCGTTTCGCAGTTTCTTTACTGCGCCGGACAGATTGGCATCTTTAGTTTTTTCGTGAACTACATGAAAGACGACCGCTACGTGCCGGCGCTGCCGTTGTGGGCGGCAAACCTTTTGCCGGCGACGATGAAATTTTCCCAGTCGCCGGATGTCTGGCGCATCACGGAATACGGCGCGGGCGTTTTTCTGTCCGTGGCGTTTGGCTTTTTCACCGTCGGGCGTTTTTCCGGCAGCGCCATCACGCGCTACTGCTCGCCGCACATCACGCTCGGCGTTTATGCGGTGATCAACGTCGTAATGATGACGCTGGTGATTTTGCCGCTGGGCTGGCTGTCGGTGGCGGCGCTGTTTTTGAGTTTCTTTTTCATGTCCATCATGTATCCGACGCACTTCGCGCTGGGCATCCGCGGGCTGGGCGAAAAGACCAAGCTCGCCGCGTCGTGGATGGTGACAGCCGTGGTCGGCGGCGCGATCCTGCCGTATTTCATGGGACTGATCGCGGACAAATATTCCATGCGCGCCGGCTTCTTGATGCCGCTGGGCTGCTTTGCGTTCATCGCGTTTTACGGATTTAGCTGGCGCAAATTTTACCGGCATGACATGGAACCTGAACAAAATTCCGCGCCGGCTCCGACGCACTGAAACTACGATTTAATTGCATGAGAAAAATTTACTCATTTCTCGCCGCGACAATTTTGCTGCAAAGCACTGGCTGGACGCAGACCAATACGCCCAGCTTCGAGACGATTTATCAGCAGCGGAAAATGCCTGCGTGGTTCAACGAGGCGAAGTTCGGCGTGTTTATTGTCTGGGGCGTTTATTCCGTGCCCGGCTGGGCGCCGAAAGGCCAATACGCCGAATGGTATGGCCACAACATTCTCGATCAGGGCAGCCCAAGTCAAAAATATCACGAACGCGTCTGGGGCAAAAATTTCACCTACGACCAGTTCGTGCCGCTGCTCACCGGCGAAGGTTTTAACGCGGACGAATGGACCTCGCTCATTCAAAAAGCCGGCGCAAAATATGTCGTCACTGCCGCCAATTATCATGACGGCTTCGCGATGTATCCGACGAAATATTCCGTCTCCAAATTCGGCGACCACTGGAACGCCTATGATCGCGGCCCGCATCGCGACGTGCTCGGCGAACTTCAAACCGCCGGCAACGCCAAAGGTTTGAAGATGGGAATTTATTACTCGCTCTACGAATGGTGGAATCCGATTTATCAAAGCGGGGACCTTGAAAAATATGCGCGCGAATGGCTCGCACCCAAGTTCAAAGAAGTTGTCAGCCGCTACCAGCCACCGGTGATGTTTCTCGACGGCGAATGGGAACATTCCTGGACGAACTGGCATTCCGATGAACTGGCCAACTGGCTTTACACCGAATCGCCGGTGAAAGATGAAGTCGTCGTGAATGATCGCTGGGGCTGGGTGCGCGGCAAGTATGGCGATTATTTGTCGAGCGAATACGGCGGCGGCGATTATCCGCCGACGCATCCGTGGCAGGAGGATCGCGGCATCGGCAACAGCTACGGTTACAATCGCAACGAAGACGCATGGGATTACAATTCGCGCCAGACGCTCGTGCGCCTGCTGTCCACCGTCTGCGGCAACGGCGGCAACCTGCTGCTCGACATCGGGCCAAAAGCCGACGGGCGGATTCCGCCGATCATGGAGGAACGCCTGCTGCAAATCGGCGACTGGCTCGGCAAAAACGGCGCGGCGATTTACGGCAGCAGCGCCAGCCCGTTCTGGCCGCGCAAATTCGAATGGGGTGCGGTCACCGCCAAGGGCGACACCGTGTTTCTGCACCTGTTTGATCAGTCGGCGAAAAGTTTGGACCTCCAAGGTTTCGCCGCCGATGTGGCCAGCGTGAAATATCTCGCGACCGGCGAAGACCTAAAATTTTCTTCGCAGGAAAATAATCTGCACGTCGAACTGACGGCTGTGAAACCCGACAGCGACGATACGGTGATCGCCGTGAAAATTCGCGGCGAACTCCAAGCCGACAAACGCCCGCACCAATACGAAAGCGGCAAAATACTGATTCCCGCGTGGTCACTGACAGTCAACGGCACCAGAGCAAAAATGCGCTTCGACGGCTTTGAAAAAATCGCGCACATCACCGATTGGACCGATCCGGCGGAAACCGCGTCCTGCAAATTCGTGGTCAACCAACCTGGCCGTTACCAAGTCAGCGTGACGTATTGCAGCGACAAAAATTGCGCCGGCTCAACCGCCGCTCTCAATTTCAACGATCAAAAAATTGATTTTGTTTCCGCTGACACCGGCGGCTGGAGCGGTGGAAATTATCGGGTCAAGCAATGCGGCACAATTTCATTTTCCCAAGCCGGCGAGCAGCAGTTTTCCATCGTGCCCGTGGCGGCCGGCTGGAAGAATCTGGCGATCAAACAAATCCTGCTGACGCCGGAAAAATAGCCGCTCATTGCGCCGCCACTTGGCCGGTGATTTTCACCTCGGCCAGTGCGGCGGCGGTTCCAACCGGCAATCCCGCGAACGTCAGCCGCACAATCTGAACGCGCTGGCCGCTGGGGATTTTATCGGTCCGCACCGGCTCTGTGCGGTCGGTCTGGGAATTGTCGGCCAGCAGCGTCCAGCTGTTTCCATTAATGGAACCTTCGACGCGGTAGCGATAATTGCCTGCCGCCGGAAAAGTTATTTGCACCGCCGTGATTGTGTGCGGCTGTTCCAAATCCACCTGCCACCAGGCACCGGGCTGGTCATCGCTCGCAGACCAATAGGTGTTAGCATCGCCGTCCACGGCGCGCGAGCCGTTGTGGCCGGGGGCTTCGCTGCTTGCGCCGGTTGGACGATTGTAGGCGACGTTTTGGTTGCCAGGGGCGGTGAAATCTTCTGGGCGGACAAATCGAACGTAAGGGCGATCCGGTGCCAGAGGAGTTTTGCCGGCCACAAACTGCGGCTCGCCGCGCGTGATGATTTTCAAGGTTGCATCCTTCAAACCGGGCGAAGTCGCGCGGATGATTGTTTCGCCACCATAATAAGAACGGAATTCAATCGCCGCCTGGCCGTCGCGGATCGGATTGTCCGTGGTTTCGTCAAAGGTAATTGTGCGCCCGGTCGGAAATTCACCCGGCCCGGATTCGATCGTGAACGTGACCGGCGGCGAGTTGCTGATGGGTTTGCCGCCGGCATCCTGCACCGTGACGAGCAGATGAACGTCATCGCGTCCATCCGTGCCGGCAATCACGGTCTTGTCCGCCGTGAGCGACAGTTGCGCGGGAACTCCCGCCTGCGGCCACGCTGGCGGCGGGATGTGCAAGTATTGATTCCGATACCAATACCATTCGCGCTTGGGAATGCGGGCATAATCCACCAGGCCTTTGGAAACGCCGTTGCCAAAAATGGTGCCGTAGTCAAATCCGCACCAGATGACTTGTCCGCTGCGCCAGGGAAATGGCGGCGTGTCGGCGTCAAGCCGGTCCCTGGGCTTGAAATGTCCGTCGTAGGTGCCCGGCCGCGGAGTGGACTGGGCGCCGTATTCGCTGACCACGTTGGGAATTCCTGGATTGATGAACAGCCGCGCGCCGTCACCGTTGTAACCGGCGACATCGCCCAGCTTGTCCAACCCGCCGCGCTGCGCCCCGCCGATGGCCGCCGGCCGGGTCGGGTCAAGCTGGTGCGTGAGCGCGACCATCCGGCTTAAAAGGGCTTTGACCTTCGGCTGGTTGCTGGAGAAAAAAACTTCGTTGCACATGCTCCATACGACGATGGAAGGATGGTTGCGCAGGATGCGGATTTCATCGCGCAAGGTGTCTTCGACGCTTTGTTCAAATTCGGCCTCCTGCTCCGGATGAACCGGATAGGCGTCCGCCGCCCAGTTGCCGTCCCTGTGCGCGCCGCCGCCCATCCAAAAACAATTTTCCGACCAGAACAACAACCCGAGCTGGTCGCACGCGTCGGCGAAGGCGGGGTGATGCGGATAATGCGAGCCGCGAATAAAATCAAATCCCGCATCCTTCATCAGCTTCACATCGCGAAAAGCGCCGGCGTCGGTCACCGCGTTGGCCCAGCCGGCGTGATCCTGATGGACGTTCGCGCCGTGAAAATAATAATGCTCGCCATTGATAAAAACCCCCTGGTCGGCAGTCCACTTGATCCAACGGATGCCAAACGGCGTGCGGTATTCGTCAACCACTTTTCCGCCGGCGGCCACCGTCGTCACCGCCGTGTAAAGAAACGGATGCGCGGGATGCCAGAGCTGCGGGTTCAGAATCGCCGGGCTGGTTTGATCCATCGTGATAGTCGCGCCGGCGGCGATGGTCTGCTTGGCGGAAACGCGGGCGACGGATTTGCCATTGGGATCAAGAATTTCCGTCGTCAGCACGAATTCGCTGGCGACGGTTCCTTGATTTTGCAACTCCGTTTTCACGTTGACGACCGCCAAGTTATGCGACACTTCCGGCGTCGTGACGAAGGTGCCATACCAGGTGACGTGCAGCGGCGCGGTCACCACCAGCCAGACATCGCGATAAATCCCGCCGGGAAAAATATGATCGCCCCCGCGCGGCGCGAGCGTGGGACTCCAGTTGTTGTTCAAACGGACCGCGAGAAGATTTCTGCCCGCGTGCAGCGCCGGGGTAATATCGCAGGAGAAACCGGTATAACCGCCGCGATGCCGACCGGCCGACCGGCCGTTCACGAAGACTTCCGCGTCCTGAAACGCCCCGTCAAATTCCACAAATACCCGTTGCTGCAACCATGCCGCCGGCACATCAAAACTTTTCCGATACCAGCCGTAACCGGTGTAGAAATCCTTGCCTTGAAAATACGGCGTGCTGAACGAGTGCGGCAGACCGACCGTGTTCCATTTGGAATCATCGTAAGCCACCGCCTCCGCGCCGCGAACGTCGCCCAGTTGAAATTTCCATTCGCGATTGAAATTGAGCCGCTGGCGCAGCGGTTCGGCGGCGAGCAACGCTGTTCCAAGCAACAGGGCGGCGAAAAATAACAGCGGCGTCTTCATGGTTGAACGCCGGAAAATACGGGCATAGAAACGGCAAGTCACGTCCGTTTCCGCGCGCACTAAAGTTGGACGTGAATTTTCGTCGTCGTGGCCGGATTGGCCGACCAGTCTTTGAGCGCCTCGCCGGTTTGGTCGAACGGCACGACGCGCGTCACGGTTTCAGCCACGGGATAAAGTCCCGACTCCAGCACGCGAATCACATTTTCAAAATCCTCCGGCAACGCATTGCGCGAGCCGAGGATGTCGAGTTCCTTCATCACAAAATATTTTGTCTCGTAGGCCACCGGCTTTTTGGCGTAGCCGATGTAGACGACACGACCGGTGAAGCAAACTTCGTCCACCGCCGCGACAAATGTTTCCGCCGCGCCCACGGCCTCGATGACGATCGCCGGGCCTTCACCGTTCGTCAATTGCTGCAGCCGTTCGTGAAGATTTTCGGTTTTGGAATTGATGACTTCCGCCGCGCCCGCTTTTTTGGCGAGCGCCAGTTTCTGGTCGTCGAGATCAATCGCGATGACGCGCGCTTTTTTTCGCAAAGCTGCGCCGGCAATCGCGCCGAGGCCGATCATGCCTGCGCCAAAAACTGCCACGGTATCGGCGGCCGTCACGCGCCCCCGCTCGACCGCGTGAAACCCCACGGACAGCGGCTCGACCAGCGCGTAGTCCGCCGCCGTGAGTTTCGACGAATAGAGAATTTTTTGCCACGGCACGGCGACAAACTCCGTCAGCGCGCCGTCGCGCTGAATGCCGAGGGTTTGATTGAACTGGCACGCGTTCGGACGCTGCGCGCGGCACGACGGACATTGGCCGCACGTCGTATAAGGCACAACGGTCACGAGCAAGTCCGGCTGCAAATGCGCCGGCACGCCCGCGCTGACTTCGGCGATGGTCGCGGCGATTTCATGGCCGGGAATTCGCGGATACGTCACCATCGGATTCAAGCCGCGAAACATGGTCAGATCGCCGCCGCACAAACCGACGCGCTCAATTTTGAGCAACACCTCGCCGGCTTTCACTGCCGGCATTTTTGTTTCGCCGAAACTGAACGCTTCCGGTTTCTCAATCAGAAAAGTTTTCATACGAAAAAATTTTCCATTTCAAAAACCGATGCTCGCGCCGCCGTCAATCGGCAGCACGACGCCGGTCACAAATTTCGCGGCCGGCGAGCACAGATAAACCGCCGCCCAGCCGATGTCGTGCGGTTCGCCCATGCGGCCCATCGGTGTGCGGCTGATGATTTTCGCGCGCCGCGCGGTGTCGCCGGCGAGCGCCTTTTCGAGCATCTCGGATTGAATCCAGCCCGGCGCAATCGCATTCACGCGGACGCCTTGGCTCGACCATTCGGCGGCGAGCGCGCGCACAACGCCGAGGTAAGCCGACTTCGCGGCGGAATACGCCACGACTTGCGTCATGCCGATGAACGAAGTCATTGAAGCGGTGAAAAGAATGCTGCCGCGACCGCGTTCCAACATTCCTTTCGAGGCTTCGCGGCTCAACGAAAACGCGGCGAACAAATGCGTTTGAATCACCGACTGAAATTCCGCGTCGGAAGTCACCGCCGCCGGTTTTTTCAAATGCACACCTGCATTGTTGACCAAAATGGTCAGCGGTCCGTATTTATTTTCCGCGTCGGAAATCAATGTCGCGAGGCGCGACGAGTCGGTGATGTCCGCGGCGAGAAAATTCGCGCTCGCGCCGAGTTCGTTGCACGCGGCTTGCAGCGGTTCGGGCCGACGACCAACAATCGTGACGCGCGCACCGGCGGCGACGAAACATTGCGCCATCGCCAAACCGAGTCCCGTGCCGCCGCCGGTGATCAAGGCGTGCTCGCCGGCGAGGGAAAAAACTTTTCCTAAGTCAGATGCTGGATTGCTCATGGTTCGTAAATTATAAAATGCCGTATTTCTTGAATGCGGCAGTGCTGGACATGCCGGCTTCGATTTCCTTGCGCACGAGTTTTTCGCCGCGCGCTTTTTCGAGCGCCTTGGCGATGACTTCTTTTTCGTGTTTGCGCGGCACGATGACCACGCCGTCGAGATCGCCGAAAACCAGATCGCCCGGCTCGATCCACACGTTGCCGACTTCGAGGGCGCAGCGGAAATCCACGACCTTCGTCCGCACGCTCGAATCCTGCGCGTATCGGCCGCGGCTGAACACCGGCCAGTTCTGCGACAACATCTGCGGCGTGTCGCGATGAAATCCATTGATGACTGCGCCAGCCGCACCGCGCGTGCGGGCGGTGGCGGTGAGGATTTCGCCCCAATACGCGCAGCGCATGTCGCCGCCGGACGCGAGATAAATTTCGCCGGGTTCGAGCTGGTCGAGCGCTTCGGTGAGCAGGCCGAACGGTTTTTTCTGCGGGCCATGCACGTCAATCATCACCACCGGCATCGCGCGGCCGGCTACTTTCATCGTGTCGAGCGCGGGTTGCACCGGCTGCGGCAGAAATTGGTGGCAGCAGCCGAGGCCGTCGAGGATGTCGCCGACGACCGGCGTGTAGAGAACTTCTTTCATCAGCCGAAACAGCTCGGCGTCATTTTTCCATTCGGTGAGGGAGTCAGGCATAAATAAATTCGGTCAAAAGTGGTTTCAGATTTTTTCGTTCGCAACGGAATTGGTGAGCGTGCCGATTTTTTCGATCTCGATGTTCACGCGGTCGCCGGGGCGCAGCCAGCGCGGGGGTTTTTGCGCCATGCCGACGCCGTGCGGCGTGCCGGTGAGAATCACCGTGCCGGGCAACAGCGTCGTGCTGCCGCTCAAAAATTCGATGAGCGTCGGCACGTCGAAAATCATGTCGTTCGTGTTCCAGTCCTGCATCACCTGGCCGTTAAGCACGGTGGAAATCTTCAATGAATTCGGATTCGGAATTTCGTCGGGTGTGACAAGGCACGGGCCAAGCGGGCTGAATGTGTCGAAACTTTTGCCGCGACACCACTGGCCGCCGCCGCGTTTGATCTGCCAGTCGCGCGCGCTGACATCGTTGCAACAAGTGTAGCCGAGGATAAAATCCAAAGCGTTCGCGCGCGAAACATTTTTGCAAGATTTGCCGATGACGACGGCGAGTTCGCATTCGTAATCCACCTCGTCGCTGCGCATGAATTGCGGAATTTGAATCGCTTCGCTGGGATTCAGCAGCGTGTTGATGCCTTTGAAAAAAACTATGGGCTGTTCGGGAAATTTCGCGCCGGTCTCCTCGGCGTGGCGGCGATAATTTAGGCCGATGCAAATGATGGAATTCGGAATAATTGGCGCGAGCAGTTTGGCAACGTCCGCTTTTTCCTGTGTGACTTGCGGCGAGTGGTAAATGTCGCCGGTCAATTTCAGCGCCGTGCCGTCGGCTTGTTGCGCGGCGTGGCCGATGTTTCCGTTTTTGTCCTGATAGCGAATGATTTTCATTTCTAAAATTTATTTTCCCGCGCTCCAGCCGCCATCGAGCATCAACGTGCTGCCCGTGACCATTTCGCTCGCATCCGACGCGAGATAGAGCGCGGCGGCGGCGACCTCCTCGGGTTTGGCCATCCGGCCGTTGAGTTGCGTCGAGGCCATGTCGCGATAGGCTTTTTCGGGATCGGGATATTCCTTCAGCCGCGCGAGCACAAACGGCGTTTCGACGCGGCCGGGACAGATGCAATTGAAACGCACGCCCGTGTGCGAATGATCCAGCGCGAGCGCTTTCGTCAAACCGACCACGGCAAATTTCGTCGTGGTGTAAGCGAGCCGCTCGCGCACGGCAACAACGCCGGCAATGGATGCCATGTTGATCACGCTGCCGGATTTGCGTTCGAGCATCGCCGGCACAAAAACTTTGCAGCAGTTGAAAATGCCGCGCACGTTCACGGCAAAAAGTTTGTCCATGTCTGCCGCCATCGTGTTGAGCAACGTGCCGACGTGGCCGATGCCCGCGACGTTTGCGAGCACGTCGAGCGCGCCGACGGTTTGCGCCGTGCGCGAACAATCCGCCTCGCTCGCGACGTCCAGCGATAAAAAATTGCCGCCGATTTTTGCCGCCATCGTTTTGCCATTCGCTTCGTCGCGGTCGGCGATCCAAACTTTTGCACCAGCCTCGGAAAAAATCGTGGCGATGGCCGCGCCGATGCCCGACGCGCCGCCGGTGACGAGCGCGTTTTTATTTTTCAGGTCAAACACGGTAAATCCTTTCAGCGTTGGTTTGAAAAAGCTTTTTCAAATTGGTTTCCGGTTCGTCGGTGAGAATGGCTTTCAGCGCGGCCAGCCAGTTTTCGTAATTCGTCGCGAGCTGGCACACGGGCCAGTCGCCGCCGAAGAGCACGCGGTCGAAACCAAAACAATCCAGCGCGTGGCGGACGTAGGGCTGCAAATCGGGCGCGCTGCAACGCACCGGATTCGCCTCGGTGACGAGGCCGGAAATTTTGCACGCCACGTTCGGCAGCGCGGCAAGTTCGCGGAGCTGCTGCCGCCACGGATCAAGTTTTTGATCGCGGATGGCCGGTTTCGCGCAATGGTCGAGGACGAAAAAAACTTCCGGGCAACGGGCGACGAGCTGCGTCACCGCTGGCAATTGCGAATGAACGATGCAGAGGTCGAAAGTGAAATTGTATTTTGCCAGCGCGTGAACGCCGGTGATGAAATTTGGCTGCAAACAAAAATAGGGGTCGGTTTCGCCCTGCAAATTTCGACGAACGCCCTTGACGAGCGGATTTTTGGCGAGCGCAGTTAATTCGCTCGTAACGCGCGTCCCTAATTCCACTGAAGTCTGCGCGACGATTCCTTTGAGTCGCGTTTCGCGAGTCGCGATTTCGGAAACCCAATTTGTCTCGTCAATGCTCTGCATCGCTGCGCAACCGCACTCGACAAAAATCATTTTGCCGACGTTTGCCGACTTCGTGGCCAACGAATAATCCTCCGGCAAAAACGCGCGGTTCAGCGCCGGCGCGCTGGCGAGCCAGGGATAATTCAATTTCGCGGGATTCCAAAAATGGACGTGCGCGTCAACGATGGGAAACGGAAAATTCATTTACACGCTGGGCAGACAGGACGGGCCAATCGGCTCAAATGATTTGTAGGTCAGCACAAATTCCTGGTGGCCGAGTTCCTCGGACTTGGTTTGCGCGCCGCGCGCGACGGCCAGCGACAGGTCGAGAATTTCGCGGCCCACTTCGTCCAGCGACGCGCGGCCTTCGAGGATTTTTCCGGCGTCCACGTCCATGTCCTCGCTCATGCGGCGATAGGTTTCCGGGTTGGCGCAGACTTTGATGACGGGTGAAATCGCCGAGCCGACGACCGAGCCGCGTCCGGTGGAAAACAAAATGACGTGCGAGCCGCAGGCGATGAGTTCGGCGATCTCGGCGTTGTCATTAATGTTCGGAAAACCGAAACGCACTTCGCCGTCGGGCACGACATCGAGCAGATATAATCCGCCGCGCGGCGGAATGTCGCCGGGCTTGAGCAAGCCGGAGATGCGCGACGCGCCGCTCTTGGCGTAAGCGCCCATGCTTTTTTCCTCAATCGTCGAGAGTCCGCCTTCCGCGTTGCCGGGCGCGAAACTGCCGTGGCCGAGCACCGCATAATATTTGGCGGCCTTCGTGACGGAATCGCGCAAAATTCCCGCGAGTGCCGGCGTGGCGGCGCGCGCGGTCATGATGTCTTCGCAGCCGATGAGTTCGCCGGTTTCCTCAAAAATGCAGCCGGCCTTCTGCTCAACCAAACGGTCGAACGCGCGGCCGATACCGGGATTTGCCGTGATGCCGCTGGTCGCGTCACTGCCGCCGCAGACCGTGCCGACGATGAATTCATTGATGTGCAGCGGCGCACGGGGAACTTGCGCGACCTTCGCGAGCATGTCGTCCATCAGCTTGCGGCCTTGCTCGATGGTTTTGCGTGTGCCGCCGTTTTGCTGGATGACGAGCGTTTCAACCGGCCGGCCGGACGCGGCGATGGCTTCGCGCAGTGAGTTGCGGTTGAAACTTTCGCAGCCAAGCGACAGCAGAATCACGCCGCCGACATTCGGATGCGTGCAGAGCGTGCGCATCATGCGCGCCGCGTAATCGTTCGGATAGCAGCCGCCGAAGCCGATGAGATGCACGCCGTGCTCGCGATACGGATAAACAATCTCGCGCGCGACGTGATGCGCGCACTCGACAAGATACGCGACGACGATGTGATTGCGGATGCCTTTCCGTCCGTCGGCGCGGAGGTAAGCCTGGTCAGTGATGATCATGTTTCGTGGAAAAAGTTTGGCCGTTGTCGAGCGTGAAAGTCTGGATGTAATCGCTCTTCATGTTGTGCAGGTGAACGTGTTCGCCGGCGGCGATGTCCCGCGTGGCCGAGCCGATGGGCACGCGATACTTCAAAATCTTTTCCCCGGCGCGAATGGCACGGGCGGCGAGCTTGTGCCCGAGCGTAAGCCGCGCCGGCACGTTCACGCGCTGGCCGGCCACGGTCAAGGTGTCGCCGGCTTCCAGCGTTTGAATCGCGACGAGCACATTGTCGGCGGGATCGAGGAGCAAAAGTTTTGGATCGTGCATGATTTAGAATTTTCGATATTGCAAATAGGCGTCAACCGGATCAACGCCTTTGAGAATCGCGGTGCGGACCTTGTTTTCCGTGCGCAACACTTCCTCCACGCGGTCGGCCACATCGGCGATGATTTCCTGCGGGATTATCACCGCGCCGTCGCGGTCGGCCATGACGTAATCGCCGGTGCGAATTTTCACGCCGCCGATCACGATCGGTTCACCAAAGCCGTCCGCGACCCAGCGGCCCACGACATCGCGCGGCGTGAAATAGCGGCACCAGACGCGAAAACCGATTTTCAAAATGAAACTGCTGTCGCGGCAGCCGCCATCCACAATGTAGCCGCGCACGCCGCGATAGGTGAACGTCTCGCTCGACAGCTCGCCCATGTGCGCGAGCGTGGAATCGTTCGGCTGACAGACCACGACGCTGCCGCCCGGCGCGCGCGAAAGCAGCTTCGTCCATTCGAGCAACGTCGTGTGGGCATCAAGCGTCAAATCCACATGACCGCTCACGGTGAAAATTTTTCCGGCCAGCACGCGCGTTGGATCGAGCGGACGAATTGTTTGCGGCAGCAGTTGATCGGGAAAACCCATCGCGCGCAGCGTGTCATAGACCGCGCCGGAATAACATTTTTCCAAACGGTCGCCAAAAGCGTCGTTGTAATTTATTTCTGCGTTCATTTAATTGTTTCAAGTTCAATGCCGCCGCGCGCGTCGGAAACGTAGCACGCTTCGACCAGTTTCATCGTTTGCAACGCGTCGGCCATGGGCGAAACCAGCGCGGTATCCTCGCCGGCGACGAAGCGTTGCAAGTTTGACATTGTGCCGATGAACGCATCGGGAAACCAGCGGCCAATCAGCGGCACTTCGGTCCAGTTTTTTTGCGAACGCGTAAAAATTTCCAAACGGTCGGGCTGGCCGCGCGGATAGTCAATCAACGCGCCAATCGTCGCGATGGCGCAACCTTCCGTGCCTTCGACGCGAATCGTCGCGGCTTCGTGGCGCGCGCCAAACGGATGACAATGATTGATCGAAAGACAACAGCGGATCATGTCGCCGTAATCCAGAATGATGCTCGAACGCGTGCTGGCGAGTTTCGGAAAATGCGGATGCTTCACCGTGCGGGCGAACACGCGCGACGGCTCGCCGAGCAGCAGCCGGATCGTGTCGAGATAATGCACCGTGTGGACTTGAATCTCGACGCGCGACTCGGAATAAAGAAAAGGAAAGGTCGCCCAAGGCGTTTGGATGTTCAGGCGCACGTCAATTTCGACGAGTTCACCGAGTTCGCCGCGTTTCACGAGATCATGAATCGCGAGCATGGATGGACAGAAACGAAATTGAAAATTGACCGCCGCGCGCAATTTTTTACGTTCGCAGATCGCCGCGATGCGTTTGGCCATTTCCAGCGAATTGCCCATCGGCTTTTGCGAGAGCACCGGCGCGCCGTCAGGAAGTTTTTCGAGCGCGACCTCTTGCGATTTCGGCGGAACACCGAGGTCGAAGATGGCGTCGGGGACGGCGATGGCCTCGGCGACGGAATTAAAAACGCGTGGGAGATTGAATTCCTTCGCCCGCGCTTCGGCCACTTCGCGCCGCAAGTCAAAAACGCCAGCGACGGAAAAACCGGCTTTGCGATACGCCGGCAGATGCGCGTCCCGCACGATGTCGCCCGCACCGATGATAACGATGGGCCGCAGCTGCGACGGCTGGGGCCAGGTTTGGCGAAGTGCCGTGGCATCAAGGTTCATGTTCGGCCGCCGACCAGTCAGGGTGTGATTAGAAAATGGAACACTGGATACTTGCGGAGCGCCGTCTTGGTTGGCAATTAAATTTTTCACAAACTGGTTAAAGTGGATGAGATAATTTTCACGTTTAAACTCAAGGCTTTCAAGGTGAGAAGCCAACTTTTCTGAGTAAAAAACACGCCCGACGGGTCAGAGCTTGAGGAAATTTTTCCGGAACTGCGCTGGCGTGATGCGAAAAGTTTTTCGAAATATCAGGTTGAGATGCTGCCGGTCATTAAACCCGGTTTTATCGGCGATGGCTTCAATGCTCAATTGGCTGTGATGCAGCAGTGAAGAGGCTTCTTTGAGGCGCAAGTTCTGAAGATACTGGCGGGGCGTCTGCCGGGTCACGCGCTTGAACATGCGGATGAACGCATTCATGTTCATGCCCGCCCGCCGGGACAAGGTGTTGTTCGGCACGGCCGCCGGATAGTTTGACTCGATTTGATGGATGGCGCCGATGACCCGTTCATCCTGATGAGAGTTGGTCCAGTGATAACGTTCGGTCAGGCTCAAGGCGAGGCTTACCAGCGCCAATGGCAATGACAACAACGGCGATACATCCTCCCGCTCCAGCGCTTGGAACTGTCCCACAAAATTCCGGATAAAACGGCTTTGCTCAGCGGCCAGCGGCAGAACGATCAGGTCAGGCGCCGCTTGTTCGTAAGTGGCTTCAACGAAAAAATGAATGTATAAAAATCCGATGGCCTGCTGGTTGTGGGCGGAAAAATGTGTGTTGGGCGGAATCAGGACCACTTGATCGGGCTTCAAATCGAAATGTTTTTTGCCCAGGTTGATGGAGGCGCCAGGGCGATCCACCCAATACCAGCGCCAGTAGGGCGCGGCCAGGTCGGAGTAATCCCAGGTTTTTAGCAACGCATAGTGACAGCAGAGGACGTCTATCGACGGTGCCAGCGGCAACTGGAAAAGCGTTAGAACGTCGGAGGGCATTCGGCGGATAGTTTGCTCAAATGAAAATGGCGAAGCCGATGGTTGCCTGCAAGCACGCAATCTTTCCAGTAATGATTTGACACAATTTGTCCTTAAAAAAACTCCGCGCGTATTTTTTACTCAAAAAAGTTGGTTTTGACTCTAGTAAAAAAGCCAGCGGTGGGCAATACCTTTTATCATAACTAGCCCATCCGCAGATGCCATTATTGTCGGCAGCTATCGTTGGCCATCCTGAGATGGGCGAAGCGAAATTGCGTTGAGTTGCTGAAACAAGCACCGTTTTTTGCTTGAGGACCTAAATTATGAAACTTATGAAACGAGTTAGTCCATGCTCCGAGGTTAGAAACCAGCGTAAACCAAACTGGCTTCCGTCCCCTGCCTGTCTAGCTTTCACTTTGATCGAACTGCTGGTCGTCATCGCCATCATCGCCATTCTGGCGGCGATGCTCCTGCCGGCGTTGGCCAAGGCCAAAGACAAGGCAAAGGGCATCGCGTGTGTGAACAACCTCAAGCAATTGGGCGTATGCCTGATGTTGTATAAGGATGATTACCAGAGTTGTTATCCCCAAGGATTAACCACAAGCGGGTCCTATTGGATCTGGCCGTCACTGTTGCGGACTTACACTACCAAAGGCAGCGACACCGCCATCTTTCAATGTCCTTCCGCGCCGATCACCGCTTTATGGATTCCGTCATTTGGCAGCGGGCTGCCGGCGCAATATGGCTATCAAGCCAACGAAGTCCGACTGGCACCGGGAGGAAAAAGCTTCATGAGTTATGGTGACAATTGCTGGGGTTCGATTGATAGTTATCCCGTCCGGGGACTGGGCGTTTACGATACGGATAAACCGGTTAAGGAAAGTTCCGTGGTCCGGCCAACACAGATGATTGCATTGGGGGACAGCAATTGGAAAACGAATTCAGGTGGCGACCCGAATTGGAGCGGATTTATCGGGGCATATCAGGATCCACCCGGTTCAACGCGGCAATGGCCGTTGGACATTCATAATTTGCGTGCGAACATTGTCTTCTGCGATGCGCATGTCGAAATTTTGAAACGCAGCGTCTTTATTCCTTATACGCCTTACAATACTTATCCTGGCGGGGGTGCGGATGCTGCGTGCCAGCTTTGGAATTGTGACAATCAACCTCACTATTGACCTAACTGCAGGCGGTTTGAAGCTTCTGGAATCCCGGCGCTCCGGAAAGTTTGCGCGGACGTGAACCAGCTTGATTTTGGCAACTCTTGCACCGGTTTTTCCAAAATGAGGCTTGCGAGGAAAATGGCAAAACTATTGATTTTACTGGCAATACTCAAGATGGCGGAGAGAGGGGGATTCGAACGCCCTCAATACCGCTTTGCTGTTCAGAGTGACAGACCGCGACAGCCAGAGTCAAGT